>Ga0302046_10003309_pt1 | contig 14620 bp, 17 predicted proteins | sample RVTome_11_FD_200261 | JGI IMG/M metagenome (GOLD analysis project Ga0302046, IMG submission 200261) | Soil microbial communities from uranium-contaminated site in the Upper Colorado River Basin, Wyoming, United States - RVT147D111 (version 2) ...
AGCAGCATGACGTTGACGTGGACGCCGGCGATGAGCAGGCCGTGGACGACGTCCTTGCTCGTCGCCACGAACGTCACCGTGGAGCCGGCCGGCACCCGGCTGGGCGCGAACGCCCAGATCTGCGAGGTCAGCACGACCTCGTAGCGATCGGGGCGGCGGCTCGCTCATGCCCTCAGCTCCAGAGCCGCAGATAGGCGTTGAGCCACAGCGCCGTGAGGACTAGAAGGTAGAAGAGCATGAACACCAGCGCGCCCCTGGGATCCGGGCTCTCGTCCATCCGAGACCTCCTGTGCCCTGGTCCTCGCGCGTTCGAACCGCCCACGCTGGAGCAACCCGGGTGCCATGGCTGATCCTCGCAACGACGAGGACTTGGCGGGCAGACCTGCGCCCGCCACCGGGGCGTGGCTGCCCCAGTTCGATCGGCTCGTGGCGCTGCGCGACGGCACGCGGGTGCGGATGCGCCCCATCGTCCCCGGCGACGCGCCCAGGCTGGTGGCGCTCTACGATCGCCTGAGCCTCGATACGCGCTACCACCGGTTCTTCTCGGCGATGCGGCGGCTGCCCCCCGACTGGGCGCGCTTCCTCGCGAGCGTCGACTACCGGACCCGCCTGGCGCTGGTGGCGGAGTCGCCCGCCGATGCCGCCGCGCTGATCGCGGTGGCGCGCTACGAGCCGGCCGGGGCGCCCGACACCGCCGAGGTAGCCTTCGTGGTGCAGGACGACTGGCAGGACCGGGGGCTGGGCAGCGTGCTGTTCGGCGAGCTGCTGCGCGCCGCCGCCGCGAACGGCATCCGGCGCTTTCGCGCCTGGGTGCTCGCCGACAACCGGCGCATGCTCGATCTCATCGCGCGGTTCGGGCGGATCGAGCAGCGAACGCTCGAGCGGGGCGTGGTCGAGCTGACGTTCGTCGCGCCGCCCGTGCCGGGACGTTCGGCCTGAAGCTCGCGCTGCCGCGCGGCGGGGACCGCTCGTCCCGGTTGGGGTCTCCGTGCCCCAGCGGGGCTCGTTCACCGCGAACTCACCTGAGATGGTCTGCGGCCCGCCGCACACTCCACCGCGTCGGCCATCATCCCGATTGCCGGAAGCTTTTCGCTCCGCCGGGAATTTTTTCGAGCCGACATCGGGCTCCAGGTTGGTTTGGTTCGTGGCTTGCACCCACGGCCAGCGTTTCGAAGGGCTGCGAGCGGCGTCACGCACCGCGGCCGAAAGGAGGCAGTGTCATGGCAACGCGCGGGGTGGCTGCTGTTTGGGGGAGCGCGATCGTTCTGCTGTCCCTGTTCGTCGCGGCGCCGCCGGCCCTGGCCCAGAAATCGCTGGTCAGCGTCAAGACCGACCAGGCGCCGACGATCGACGGCGCGATCGACCCGAGCTGGGAGAAGGTGCCCGCCTACAAGATCACCCTCGACCAGACCTCCTACAAGCCGGAGGACTACAAGGGGATCACGAAGACCAGCGTGACCATGAAGTCGATGCACGACAAGGAGCACGTCTACTTCCTGGTCCAGTGGGACGATCCGACCCGGAGCCTCGAGCGGGCCCCCTGGGTGAAGCAGCCGGACGGCAAGTGGAAGCAGCTCAAGACCCAGGACAAGACGGGTCACAACAACACGTACTACGAAGACAAGATGGCCATGTTCTGGAACATCAGCGCCAAGGGCTTCGACAAGAAGGGGTGCGACGTCGCCTGTCACAAGGCGCGCGGCGGCAAGATCGCCGGCATCGAGGACAAGTCCCCGGGCCGCAAGTACACGGATGCCGCCGGCGAGACGATCGACATGTGGCACTGGAAGGCCGTCCGGACGAACCCGGTCGGCCAGGTCGACGACCAGTACGTCGACGACACGAAAGACCCGGCGAAGAACGCCAACTGGGGCCGCAAGAGCGACGCCCGGACCAGCGGTGGCTACGTCGACAACGTCAACAAGGACAAGACCGGCCCCGCCTGGATGAGCAAGACGCCGTCCGAGGACAAGTACTGGATCCTCGACGAGCAGAAGACCGCGTTCGTCGACACCTTCAAGCCCGGTGACATCGTGCCGGGCATCGTCGTGGCCCCGTTCGAGGGCTCGCGGGGAGACCTCGCCGCCAGGGGCGCGTGGAAGAACAACCAGTGGACCGTCGAGATCAAGCGCAAGCTGGTCACGGCCGGGGACAAGGCCAGGCAACAGGACGTCCAGTTCGACGACCTCAAGAAGGCCTACGTCTTCGGCGTGTCGGTGTTCGACAACTCGCAGATCAACCACCTGTACCACGAGGGCGTGCACCGGCTGACGTTCAAGTGAGCCCCGGTCCACGACGTGGGGCCCGTCCCGCCCGGGGCGGGCCCCTCCCCGTTGCTTGCGGATCCATGTGACGAGGAGAGGAGAGCTCTATGATGTCGGGCTGGCGGCGTGCAGGGACGGTCGCGGTGTGGCTCTGCCTGGCCGTGGCCGTCTGGGTGTCGCGGTCTTCAGCCCCCGCGCCCCCGGCTTCCTGGGCGGCGGACGCTCCGGCCCAACCGGGGGCCCGGGCTGACGCGAAGGCCGGCCAGGCGGAGAAGAAGGCCGGCCCGCCCTCGAAGCGCCAGACCCCGGAGGAGGCCGACGAGGCCCTCGCGCGCCTCATGGCGAAGCGCAAACCCGCTCGGGGGGCGACGGCCCGGGGACAGACGAGCCTCGACGCCCCCCCATTCACGGTCGTCCCGCGCGAGGATCGCATCCGCAACTTTCCCTGCACCAAGTGCCACGACAACCAGTTCGTGGACCGTCGGGTGCGGGAGTTACAAGATGAGCACACGAACCTCACGTACGAGCACGGCGGCGGCCGCTTCTGGTGCTACGACGCCTGCCACAAGGGCACCGACATCGACAGCCTGGTATCGCTGCGCGGCCGCCGGATCCCCTACGACGAGTCCTACAAGGTGTGCGGGCAGTGCCACTTCCAGCGGCTGGACTGGTTCTTCGGCGGTCACGGCAAGCGCCAGGGCGCCTGGGAGGACCAGCGCCAGATCCCGGTCACCGCCGACGAGCTGAAGGTCGAGGACCGCAGCCAGATCGGGCGGTGGGCCGGAGAGCGCGTGATCCTCAACTGCACCGAGTGCCACAATCCCCACTCGCCGTCGATCAAGCCGTTCGAGCCGAGCCCGACGCCCCCGGTCCGGAGCGGTCTCAGCCGGCGGCCCCCGCCGCGGCAGAGCACGCCGCCGATCTGGGAGCGGCTGGGTGCCGAGAGAGGAAAGCACTGATGGCAGACCGGCGGACCGAGCGCCTCGAGCGCCCCAGCCTCAACCGGCGCGACTTCCTCACGCGAGGATTGCCGGGGCGCGTCGGCGCGCTGCTCGGCGCCAGTGTCGCCGCCGCCACCGCCGGCGAAGCCGCGGGCGCCCCTTCGACTCCGGCCGGCGATGTCTCCGCGCGGAACCTCCGGAAGATGAGCCGCGCCGAGGTGCGGGCAGCGTTGCGCCGCATCCGGGCGCGGAGGAGGGCCGACTGATGGCGGACGTCCCCGGGATCGCCGCCCGCCCGCTCGGCATCACGCGTCGGCTCGCCCTCAAGCTCGGCGCGGCGCTGGGCGCCGTGGCCGCGCTGCTCGGCAGCCGCCACGCGCTCGCCCAGGCCGCGAAGGCGGCTGGCGCGGACGGCGAAACGCTGTCCGACGCGCTCGGCGGGCTCTTCCAGAAGCACTACAAGAAGATGAGCCGGGAGGAGGTCGAGGAGGCCGTCGCCCGTATCGAGCGCCGCGCCAGGCGGCAGCATGGCGCCGACGTCACCGTCGGGACCGAGCCGCCCATGGAGGGCGTCGTCTTCGGCTACGCCCTGAACATCTCCAAGTGCAAGGGCGTCCGGAAGTGCGTCGAGGCCTGTGTCGCGGAGAACAACATGGGCCCGGGTTCGCCGATCCAGTACATCCGCGTCCTCGAGCTCGACCACGGCGACATGAATTTGAACCGCGCCGACCACTACTACGAGGCCGAGACCGTGCCCCAGCCGGGCAAGTTCTACCTCCCCGTCCAGTGCATGCAGTGCGACAACCCGCCCTGCGTCAGCGCCTGTCCGGTCGAGGCGACGTGGCAGGAGCGCGACGGCATCACGGTCGTCGACTACGACTGGTGCATCGGCTGCCGCTACTGCATGGCCGCCTGTCCGTACTGGGCGCGACACTTCAACTGGGGGACGCCGCCGCCCGTGGCCGCGGAGGCGCTGAACACGGACATGCACTACCTGGGCAATCGCCCGCGGCCCCGCGGCGTCGTCGAGAAGTGCACGTTCTGCATCCAGCGGTCGCGCAAGGGGCGGCAGCCGGCGTGTGTGGAGGCCTGTCCCACCGGCGCCCGCATCTTCGGCAACCTGCTCGACCCCGACAGCGACCTCCGGTACGTCCTGGAGAACAAGACCGTGTTCCGCCTCAAGGAGGAGCTCGGCACCGAACCCAAGTTCTGGTACTTCACGGACTGAGGGATCATGCGCGCCCTGGGAATGTTCTTCGTCGACGGCCTGAGGCAGCTGTTCAAGGGCGGCCGCCTGTACTGGGGCTGGATGGGCGGGCTGAGCCTGGTGGCGCTCGTGGGCATGGCGTTCTACTGGCGCCAGCTGGACCAGGGCCTGATCGTCACCGGGATGAGCGATCAGGTGTCGTGGGGCGCCTACATCGCCAACTTCACGTACCTGGTCGGCGTGGCCGCCGCCGCGGTGATGCTGGTGATCCCCGCGTACGTGTTCCACCGGGACGACGTCAAGCACGTCGTGCTGATCGGCGAGGGGATCGCCGTGGCGGCCGTGATCATGTCCATTCTCTTCGTGGTGGTGGACCTCGGCCGGCCGGAGCGCATCTGGCACATGATCCCCGCGCTCGGCCGACTGAACTTCCCGGCCTCCTTGCTGGCGTGGGACGTCGTGGTGCTCACCGGATACCTCGTGCTCAACCTCGCGATCCCCTTCTACATCCTCTTCAGCCGCTATCGGGGACGCGAGCCCCGGTGGCGCCTGTACTTTCCCGCGGTCCTGGTCTCCATCGCCTGGGCGGTGTCGATCCACACGGTGACGGCGTTTCTCTTCTCGTCGAACGTGGCCCGCCCCTTCTGGCACACGGCCGTGCTCGGACCGCGCTTCCTGGCCTCGGCCTTCACGTCGGGGCCGGCGCTGATCGTGCTGACCCTGCAGGTCGTGAACCGGTTTACCCCGCTCAAGGTCCAGGCCTCGGTGATCGGCCTCATGGCCCTGATCACCACGGTGTCGCTGCAGATCAGCCTGTTTCTCCTGGGCGCCGAGATCTTCACCGATTTCTACTTCCGCACGGAGGAGGTCGCCGCGGCGACCTATCTGTATCTGGGCCTCAACGGGGCGAACAGCCTGGTGCCGTGGATCTGGAGCGCCATCGCCCTGGAGGTCGTCGCCGCGGTGATCCTGACCGTCCATCCGCTGCGGAGCCGCCGGATCCTGCTGAGCCTCGCCTGCGTGCTCGCCATCGTGGGGGTCTGGATCGAGAAGGGGATGGGGCTCGTCGTGCCGGGGTTCGTGCCGACGCCGCTCGGTGAGGTGTTCGAGTACTCGCCCGGCTGGGGGGAGATGGTGATCTCGCTGGGGATCTGGGCGCTGGGCCTGCTGGTGTTCACGCTGCTCGCCAAGGTCGCGATCCCGATCGAGCTCGGCACGTTGCGGTGGCGTGGGGCTGCACCGCCCGGACACGCGGCCGCGCTGACCCTCACGGCCCCGCCGGCGTCACCGGGAAGTCGAGCGTGAACGTCGTGCCGGCGCCCAACCGCGACTTCACGTCGATGGTCCCGCCGTGCTCCTGGATGATGCCGTACGTCACCGAGAGCCCGAGCCCGGTGCCGGTGCGCTTGGTCGTGTAGAACGGATCGAAGATCTTGGAGATCTCCTCGGCGGGGATGCCGGGGCCGGTGTCGGCCACGCGGAGGCGGATCCAGTCCGGTCGATCCGCCGGCGCCGTCTCGATCCGGATCTCGCCGCCCTCCGGCATCGCCTCCCGGGCGTTCGTGAGCAGGTTCATGAGCACCTGGTGCAGGGCGTTGGGGTCGCCGAGCAGGGGCGGCAGCGCCCGGTCGAGGCTCGCCTGCACCCGGACGTTGTCGGCGCCCAGCGGTTTCTTCATGAGCAGCAGGGCCTCGTCCACGATCGCGTTGAGATCGAGCGGGCTGGGCTCGCCCCCGGACTGGCGGGCGAACGACCGCAGGCTGGCCGCGATCCGGGCCACCCGCTGGCTGGCCCGGTGCAGCACCTGCAGGTCCTCCAGGACCTGGGGGGGCAGCTGCTGCTGCTCGGCGTCGAGCAGCATCACCTCGATGCGGGTCGTCATGATGCCGAGGGGGTTGTTCATCTCGTGCGCGATCCCCGCCGACAGGGTGCCGAGGGCGGCGAGCTTCTCGTTCTGGTAGAGGATCTCGCGCTGGCGCTGCAGCTGCGCCTCGGCGCGCTTGCGCTCGGTGATGTCCGTGACGAACGCCATGGCCAGCACACCGTCGGGCGCCTCCACGTGGCTCAGGCTGATCTCCACCGGGAACTCGGTGCCGTCCTTGCGGAGGCCCGCGAGGTCGAGGCCGATGCCCATGGGGCGGGCCCGGGGTGCCGCGAAGTAGCCCGTCCGGTGGCCGGCGTGGACGCCGCGCAACCGCTCCGGTAGCAGGATCTCGAGCGACTGCCCCAGCAGGTCGGCACGGTCGTAGCCGAACATCCGCTCCGCCGCGGGGTTGACGACGGTGATCCGGCCACCGGCGTCGATCAGGATGATGGCTTCCGACGCCGATTCCAGGACGGCCTGCGCCAGCGCCTCGCTCTTGTGAAGCGCGGCCTCGAGCTGCTCCCGGGTCTGTCCGACGTCATCCACGCCGGCCATGGTTCAGGACGCGACGGTCGCTGTCAAGAAGACAGGCACGGTCAACGCAGCGAGCCGAGATAGGCGGCGAGCGCCCGCACGTCGGCCTCGCTCAGCTCCAGCGCCGGCATGTGGGCGCTCGGCCGCTGCATCGCCGGGTCCCGCAGCCAGCGGGCCAGGTAGTCCGGCGCGTACTTCCGGCCCACGTGCGAGAGGTCGGGGCCGATCGGCGTGCCGAACTTGCCGATCATGTGGCAGCCGTAGCAGCCGTTGTCCTTGAACGCCGACTGGCCGCGCGCGGTAACGGCGTCCGGCGACTGGGCCCAGGCGGTGGCGGCGGCCGCCAGCAGGGCGGCGGCGATGACGAGGGCTCTCATGGCGGCTCCTTGTCTTCGAAGCGGCCGCGCACGTCCAGCGCACGGGCGCCGGCCGCGGTGGCCAGCAACGGGTTGATCTCCAGCTCGGCGAGGTCGGGGACCTCGAGCGCGAGGCGCGAGAAGCGGCTGACGACGCCGGCGAGGGCGTCGAGGTCGACGGGGGTCCGCCCCCGCGCGCCCCGCAGGGCCGGCGCCATCCGCAGGTCGTCCAGCATCGCGCGCGCCTCGGCCGGATCGACCGGGGCCAGCCGCGTCGCGGTGTCGCCGAGGATCTCGACGAAGATCCCGCCGAAGCCCACCACGACCAGCGGACCGAACTGCGGGTCGCGCACCATGCCGACCAGCAGCTCGGCCGTGTCGCCGCCGGCCATCGCCTGCACGAGCACGCCGTCCAGGCGCGCCGCAGGCCGCAGGCGCGCGACGTGGTCGAGCATCCGCGCCGCGGCGGCCGCGACGTCCTCCGGCGAGGCGAGCCCCAGGACGACACCACCGACGTCGGTCTTGTGGGGGATGTCCACGGAGACGATCTTGATCGCCACCGGCGTGCCGAGCGCCCGGGCGATTGCCGCCGCCTCGTCCGGCGACCGGGCCAGGCGGGCCGGCACGGCCTCGATGCCGCAGGCCTCGAGCAGCGGCGCACCCTCGAGCAGGCCGATCCGCCCGGCCGCCCGCGCCGGGCCGAGCGCCGCGGCGAGCCGCGCGGGATCGATGCACGGCCGCGGCGGTGGGGCGGCCGGCCCCCGCCGGCGCCCGGCCAGCATCACGGCGTGGGCCAGCGCGCGGACGGCCCGCTCGGGGAACGGGTAGCACGGCACCCCGCCCTCCTCGAGAGCGGTGATCCCCGGGCGCACCCGGGCGCCGCCGGCGAGCACCGCGAGCACGGGCGCCGCCCGGTCACGCGTCGCGCCCAGCACGGAGCGGGCGACGCCGGCGGCGTCGGTCGCCGCCTGCGGCGCCAGCATGACGACGAGCGAGGCCGGCTCGCCCGCGAGGGCGTCGAGCGCGGCGCCGTAGCGCGCCGGGGTGGCGTCGCCGACGAGGTCGACGGGATTCGTCGTCGCCGCGTGCGGCGGCAGCGCGGCGGCCAGCCGCGCCTGCACCGGCGCGGGCAGCGGCGTGACCTCCAGGCCGGCGTCGCGGGCGGCATCGGTGGCGAGGATGCCGAGGCCACCGCCGTTGGTCACGAGGATGACGCGGCGGCCGGGCGGCGTGCGCCCGGCGGCCAGCGCGCGGGCCACGTCGAACAGCTCCTCGAGCGTGGTCACTCGCAGCGCCCCCGCCTGCCGCACGGCGGTGTCGAAGGCGCGGTCGGAGCCCGCGAGCGCGCCGGTGTGCGAGGAGACGGCCCGGGCGCCCTCGGCCGAGCGCCCCGCCTTCATCAGCACGCACGGCTTGCGGGGGGCCGCTGCCGCCAGCGCCGTGAAGAAGGCGCGGCCGTCGGCCACGCCTTCCAGATAGCCGAGGATCACGCGCGTGTCGGGGTCGTCGGCCAGCGCCGCGATGACGTCCGTCTCGTTCACGTCGGCCTGGTTGCCGAGGCTGGCGAAGAGCGAGAAGCCCAGGTTGTGCTCCCGCGACCAGTCGAGGATCGCCGTGCACAGGGCGCCCGAGTGCGAGAAGAAGCCGAGGCTGCCGGCCGGCGGCATGCCGGGCGCGAAGGTGAGATTCAGGCGGCGGGCCGGGCGGATCCAGCCCAGGCAGTTGGGGCCGATCATCCGCAGCGGCGCCTGGCGCAGCCACGCGCGCAGCTTGTCCTCGCGCGCGCGGCCCTCGGCGCCCGCCTCGCGGAAGCCGGCGCTGATGACGACGGCGCCGGGCACGCCCCGGGTCACGCACTGCTCGAGCACGGGCAGCACGGCGGGCGCGGGCACGGCGACCACGGCGAGATCGAGGTCGCCCTCCACGTCGAGGATCGAGGGCACGGCGGGCAGCCCCTGCACGACCGGACGGGCCGCGTTGACGGCGACCACCCGGCCGGGGAAGCCGCCGGCCCGGAGGTTGGCGAGCACGCTGCCGCCGACCTTGGCCGGATCGCCGGAGGCGCCGACGACCGCCACCGAGCGCGCCTCGAAAAAGGGTCCGAGGCCGGGGCGTGTCACGGCGCCGCCACCCGGCCGAGGCAAACCGCGGTCTCGTGCGCGATCATCCGCTCCTCGTCGGCCGGCACGACGAGCGCGCGCACCCGCGCGCCCGCGGCGCTGATCACGCCCTCCGTCCCGAGCGTGCCGGCGTTGGCGCGGGGATCGAGCGCCAGGCCGCACCACTCGAAGCCGGCGGCGATCCGCCGCCGGATCTCCGGCTGGTGCGCGCCCACGCCTCCGGTGAACACGACCGCGTCGGCGCCTTCCAGGGCGGCCAGGTAGGCGCCCAGGTACTTGCGCGCGCGGTGGCAGAAGACGTCCAGGGCCAGGCGGGCGCGGGGGTCGCCGTCCTCGCGCGCCAGGAGGTCGCGCACGTCGCCGCTGCCGCCGGCCAGGCCGAGCAGCCCCGAGCGCTCGTTGAGCCAGCGCTCGACCTCGGCCACGTTCACGCCCTCGGCCCGCGCCAGGTAGCCGAGCAGGGCCGCGTCCACGTCGCCGCTGCGCGTGGCCATGACGAGCCCCTCCAGCGGCGTGAGCCCCATCGACGTGTCGATCGAGGCGCCGTTGCGGATCGCCGCCGCCGAGCAGCCGCTGCCCAGGTGCAGCCCGACCAGCCGCAGGTCGCCGGCGGGCCGGTCGAGGAGCGCGGCGGCGCGCGCGGTCGCCCAGGCGTAGGAGATCCCGTGGAAGCCGAAGCGGCGGATGCCGTGACGGCGGGCCAGGTCCGAGGGGATCGCATAGTGGGCGGCGCGCCCGGGCAGCCGCGCGTGGAAGGCGGTGTCGAAGACCGCGGCCATCGGCGGCCGCGGCTGCAAGGCAGCCCGACAGGCGCGGATGCCGGCCAGGCTGGGCCGGTTGTGCAGGGGGGCCAGCGCCTCGAGGCTCTCGATGGCCTCGAGGACGGCGTCGTCGATCGGGGTGGGGGCGGTGAAGCGGGCGCCGCCGTGGACGACGCGGTGGCCCACGGCGTCGATCCCGCCGGCGTTCGCCGCCATCCAGCCGAGGACGCGGCCGACGGCCTCCGCGTGGTCGGCGACGGGCTCCTCGCCGCTTTCCTTGCGCCCGTCCCGCTCGAAGGTCAGCCGGGCCGCCCCGCCCAGCCGCTCGACGCCGCCGCCGGCCAGCGCGCGGGCGGCCTCCGGGGGCGCTCCCGGCTCGACGGCGAGCAGGCGGAACTTCAGCGAGGAGGATCCGCAGTTGAGCGCGAGGACGTTCATCCGCGCAGCAGCATCCAGACGCCGATCGCCATGAAGCCCACCGCGGCGGCCGTCCGGAGGACGCGCGGGTTCAGCCAGGCGCCCACCAGCGCGCCGGCGGCGACCGCGATGGCGGTCGAGACGACCAGCGCGCCGGCGGCGGCGAGCAACACGCCCGTCCGGCTCAGCGAGGAGTCGGTGGCGAAGAGCAGCGTCGCTAGCTGCGTCTTGTCGCCCAGCTCGGCCAGGAACACGCTGACGAAGACGATGGTGTACGCACGCATGACGCCAACGATACGCCCTCAGCCGGCCAGACCGCAGGGCGCCGGGCCCGAGGCGGGGGGCGGCGGGGCCGACGGCGAGACCGGCGGCCGGCCCAGGATCGCGTCGACCAGCGCGAGCAGGTCCCTGACCGAGAACGGCTTGCCGAGGAAGGCGGCCGCGCCGTTGTCGAGCGCCCGCCGTCGCGTATCGGACCAGTCCCCGCCGCTGATCACGATCACCGGCGTGCCGGCATCGGTCGCCGCCCGGAGCACGTCGAGGCCGTCGCCGTCCGGCAGCTGGCGGTCGACGATGGCCAGGGCCGGGCGATGCGTGGCGGCGACCGCCGCCAGCCCCGCCCAGCGCGTGGCCGCCGTCTCGACCCGCCAGCCGACCCGCTGGAGCAGGCGCGCGCAGGTGGCGGCCAGGTCGGCCTCGTCCTCGACGACCAGGATCGAGCCGATCATGTGCCCCGTTCGAGTCCGGCGACGGCGCGGACGAAGTCGCTCTCGGTCACGATGCCGGCCAGGCGCCCGCCGTCCACCACGGGCAGCGCCCCGATCTTGTGATCGATCATGATGCGCGCCGCCTCGGCGGCCGGCCGGTCGGGATCGACCACGATGACCGAGCGCGACATGATCTCGCGGACGGTGAGCTTGGCCAGCAGCGCGTTGACCTCCCAGACGGAGAGGCTGGTGGCCGGCGAGGGCAGGTTGAGACGGACGTCGCGGTCGGTGACGATGCCGGCCACCCGCGAGCCCTCGACGACGACGAGGTGACGGATGCGCGCCTCGGCCATCCGCTGGCGCGCGTCGAGCATCGGCGTCTCGGGATCCACCGTGATCGGCTTCGAGGTCATGAGGTCGCGGACTCGCATGGCGAAGCTCCTATCCAGCGACGCGTCGCCGGAGCAGTCGGCGGGCGAGGCGCAGGAGGTCCTCGCCCGCGGCCCACTCGCTGCGGGTCGCGGTGTCGAGCAGCAGATCGGGGCTCAGCGAGTACTCGTACTGGACGGCGACGTCGGGCGCGCCCCCACCCCGGCGCGAACACGTCCGCGTGCCCCACCGCACGGCCCGCTCGCGGGCGAGGGAGACCTCGGGCGGGCACACCAGCTGCACCTCGGCGAACGCGCCGGTGATCTCGCGGGCCAGCGCCCGCCAGGCGCGGCGGGCGGCGGTGGCGTCCACGACGACCGTCAGCCCCTCGTCGGCGAGCAGCTTGGCGGTGCAGGCGAGGGCGCGGTGCGCGACGTCCTCGGCGGCGTCGCTGGCCGTGCCGCCGCCGAGCACCAGCGCGCGCAGCGCCACCCACTCCAGCACCGTCACGGCGCCGCCCTCGGCGGCCAGCCCCTCGACCAGCCGGGAGGCCAGCGTGGTCTTGCCGCTGCCGGGGGGGCCGGTGATCCAGATGACGGCCCCCTCGCCGGCGCCGTGCCGGCGCGGCCGGGGCCCGAGCACGCCGACCAGCGCCGCGATACGCTCGGCGGCCGTCTCGACGTCCTCGAGGCTCGTGTCCACGACGAGGTCCGGCGATGCCGCGCGCTCGTAGGGCACGTCCACGCCCGGCACGGTGCTGCCCGGTCGGCCGGCGCTCGCGTAGATGTCCCGCGGTGCGTGGCCGGCGGGCCGCGTCCGCTCGCGCGCCTCGGCCACCTCCAGCGGGCAGTCGAGCTGGACCTCGGCGAACCGGGCGAGCGACGCGCGGGCCAGGTCGCGCCACGCCCGGCGATGGCCGGTGGCGTCGATCACTACCGGCACGCCGGCCTCGGTCAACGCCTGGGCCATGAACACCAGCGCCCGGTAGACGGTATCGCGCTCGGACTCCGCGTACGTCGGACAAGGCGTGAGGATCCGCCGGATCTCGTCCAGCTCGAGCACGGTCACCGGCGTGCCTCGCTCGGCCAGCCGCGCGGCGGCGGTCCGGGCCACCGTGGACTTGCCGCTGCCGGGCCGCCCGGTCACCCAGATCGCCCAGCTCATCGGGCCACTCCGCACAGCCACGAGACGTCGGTCGAATCGAAGCGGGTGGCGGCGGCCACCGAGGTCGCCAGGTGGGCGAGGTCCGCACGAAGCCGGTCGGGGAGATCCGGGTACCAGCGCGGATGCGCCAGCACGAGCGCGCGGAACGCCAGGAACGGCGGCAGCGTCTCCAGCAGCTCGTAGTCGCGGCTGGCCTCGATGTAGGCGGAGAGGAAGCCGTGGAACAGCCGGCGGAAGGGCTCGGCCACCCCGCGCTGCCCCTGCCGCGCCGCCTTGCGCATGCCGAAGAACAGGTAGTTGATCGCGAGCGCGGCCACGTCGTCGGCCGGCTCCCCCCACTCGCCGCGGCTGCGGTCGAGGACGCTGAAGTCCGTCCCTTCCCGGAACAGGATGTTCCAGGGGTGGAAGTCGCCGTGCGTGCGAGACAGCCGGTGGGCGCAGGCGCGCAGCCGCCAGCGCCAGCGCACCATCGCCGACTCCAGCGCCTCGCACGCGTCGGGCGGCAGCACCGGCCACGGGTGCGGATAGCTGTCCACGATGCCCATCACGCACTCGCCGTGGCCGACCAGCTCGCGGATGCGCCGCGCGTAGAGCGTCGGCTCGTCGCGCTTGGTGCGGTGCACCTCGGCCAGGAACTCGGCCAGCGCGCGGGCCCGCTCGGGATCGAGCGGATCGAGCGTGCCGTCGAGCAGGCGGTCGAGGTCGAGCCAGTACAGGTGGCCCTCGGCCTTGTCGACCAGCTGGAAGAATTCCACGGCGTCGGCGGCCGAGACCATCTCGCCCGAGGGCCGCACGAACCCGACGTCGACGCTGCGCACGTGGCGCGGGAAGTCGTTGTAGGCGGCGTGGCCGTAGAGCGCCTGCCAGGCGCGATCGGCGGGATAGTCGTGCCCGAAGCCCCGCGCCGGCCGCGTCCGGCTCACCACGAAGGCGCGCTGCCGATCGCCCACGCGGCACTCGACCTCGAACGGCACCCCGTACCCGAAGCCCTTGGGATCGTCGACGGCCTCGCCCCCGAGCGCGCGGAGGGCGAGCACCTCGACCCGCTCGCCGAGGACGCGGCTCAGATACTCGTCCAGCCGCGCCGTCTGCAGGGCGAGGGACATCGTCGCTACCGCCCGCGCACCGTGAGCACCGGGCACGGCGCCGTGGCTGCCACCCGGGCGGCGACGCTGCCCAGGAAGAAGCGCGCAACGCCGGTGCGCCCGTGCGTGCCCATGACGATGAGGCCGACACCCTGCCGCTTCGCCGTGCGCACGATCTGCTCGTGCGCCACGCCGTCCAGCAACAGCCCGCGCGCCCGCACCCGGGCCGCCTTGGCTCTGGCGAGCAGGCGGTCCATCTGCTTCTGCGCCCACGCCCGCGCGGACTCGGCCATCCGCTCGTACACCGACGGCGCCACGTAGGCCTCGCCGGCGCCGGCCACCGGGATGACCGGGGCCAGCACGTACGCCAGCAGGAGCTCACTGCGCTGCTGCTTGGCCTCGGTCAGGGCCCGGGTGAACGCCGCCCCCGAGGCCTTCGAGAAGTCGGTGGGGTGGAGCACACGGCGCTTCATCGGGCGGCGCTCTCCTTCGTGGCCGAGGCCGTCTTCACGGTCTCGGGCTGGCGGATCATGAACACCGGCACCGGCGCGTGGCGCAGCACGGCCTCCGCCACCGAGCCGAACAGCAGGCGGCCCAGACCCGTCCGTCCGTGGGTGGCCATGGCGATGAGGTCGGCGCCGCGCTCGCGCGCCGCCGCCAGGATCTCCTCGGCCGGCCGCCCGCGCCGCACCTCCCAGGCCGTCTCGACGCCCTGCGCGCGCAGCGCGGCGGCGATCGGCGCCATGTACTCCTCGGCGTCGCGCCGGCGGCCCTCGACGTCCTCGACTTCCACGTGGCGCGAGGCCTCGATCACGCTCGGTGGGATCGGCT
>Ga0302046_10003310_pt1 | contig 14619 bp, 12 predicted proteins | sample RVTome_11_FD_200261 | JGI IMG/M metagenome (GOLD analysis project Ga0302046, IMG submission 200261) | Soil microbial communities from uranium-contaminated site in the Upper Colorado River Basin, Wyoming, United States - RVT147D111 (version 2) ...
CAGCTCCCGCTCGTTGCGCGCCAGGACCTTGAGGTCCTCGAGGGTGAGCTGGTAGTTGCGGTCGTCCCAGGGACCGAAGTGCACGAGCTCCACGTAGTCCACGCGGGAGTCCACCCCGCGGCTCTGGTCGACCTGGATCGGGACCGGGTCGGCAATCGCCGGGCCGGCGGCGGCGGCGAGCAGGGAGAGCAAGGACGCGATCGAGCGTCTCGTCATCACACGACCTCCGGTTCTTCCGTTCGGACAGGGCGCCGACCCGAGGGTCGCGCCGAGCCCCCGCAGGTCGGCAGTGTACACGCAGCAACCTCTGGCCCGCGATGGATCTCAGGACGGTGGGAGGGCTCTTGGCGAGAGCGCCGGTCGCCCTTGGTAGACTGCGCGCTCTTCGATGAGAGCCGGAATGCCGACCTTGCTCGTGATACTCGCCGTCACGGTGCGAGGGGGGGAGCATGTGGCCGGGCTGCGGGAGGTAGGTCAGGCCGCGCTGCAGCACGGCGCGGAGGTGCTCGGGCCCCCAGTACCTGGCGTGCCGATCGAGGTGGACCTGCGCCGCCTGCCCACTGTCTCATCCTGGGATCCGGGTACTCCCCTTGCCGACTCCCAACGCCGCGACGACGGCAGCGGCCAGCCAGTGGAGACTCCACCCGTCCTCGACCCGCTCGTCGAGCGGCAGCGGGCGTGGGACGGTCCCGGGCCGATCGTCATCGAGGTGCACAACGTGCTCGGGACGTTCTCGGCGTGGAGCCCGAACGATCCCACCGGCGACGTCGGGGCGGACTATTTCGTCCAGGCGGTGCGGGGCGGGTTGGCGACGGGGAGCTCGTTGATCGCGGTCTACGACAAGGGGACGGGGGACCGGGTCCTCGGGCCGTTCGTGCTCGAGACCCTGGCGCCGTCGGGACCCTGCACCAGCGGGCTGGGCGACCCGATCGTCCTCTACGACCACCTGGCCGGGCGCTGGTTCCTGAGCGAGATCGCCAACACCGGCGACCGGATGTGCGTCTACACCTCGCGGACCGCCGATCCCATCACCGGCGGCTGGTGCTTCTACGAGTTCCAGGACGACACCTTCCCCGACTACCCGAAATACGGCGTCTGGAGCACGATGTACACCGCCACCACCAACAAGGGAGGCGCCGGCCCGGACGTCTACGCCTTCGACCGGGCGAACATGCTGAGCCCGAACGGGGTCAGCTGCCCCACGGCGCGACCGACGCAGCGCTTCGCGAACGCCCCGAACCTGCCGGGCCTCGGCTTCGAGGCCTTCACCCCGGTCGACCTCGACGGTCCCGCGCCGCCGCCGGGGACCCCGGCCTACTTCGTGCGGCACCGGGACGAGGAGCTCCACGGCGACCCGGCCCCGAGCCCCACCCTCGACCGGGTCGAGCTCTGGGCCCTCGCCGTGGACTTCGGCAACCCCGCCAACTCCACCTTCACCAAGCAACCCGACCTCCTCCTCTCCGAGTTCGACTCCAACCTCTGCCCGCCGCTGGGGATCTTCGAGTGCGTCCCCCAGCCCGACGGTGGCCCGGACCTCGACCCCCTGCTCGAGGTCGTCATGCAGCGCGCGACCTACCGGCGCTTCGGGGACCACGAGACGATCCTGGGCGTCCTGCAGACGGACGTGAACGACTTCCCGGACCACTCCGGCGAGCGTTGGTTCGAGGCCCGCAGGAGCGGCGGCGGCCCGTTCACACTCTTCCAGGACGGCACCTACTCGCCCGACGCCGAGCACCGCTTCATGGGCATGACGGCGATGGACGGGAGCGGCAACATCCTGCTCGCCTACAACGTCAGCAGCGAGAGCGTCTACCCGAGCCTGCGCTACACCGGCCGGCTGGCGACCGATCCCCTCGGGGTGATGACCGTGCCGGAGACGACCCTGGCCGCGGGCAACGCGGTCAACAACAGCAACCGCTACGGCGACTACAACCAGATGGGCGTCGACCCGGTCGACGACTGCACGTTCTGGCTCGTCGGCACCTACAACCTCATGGCCACCAACTCCCGCCGGGTGCAGATCGGCGCCATCCGCTTCGAGGCCTGCGGAGAGGCCCTGATCTTCAGCGACGGCTTCGAGAGCGGCGACACCTCGGCCTGGGACACGGTGATGACGGACTAGCCACCGATCTCGAGCTCGGCGGGGCTCAGGCGGCCTGGTCCTGTGGATGACACAATGCTCCCGGCCGCCCCGTGGGGCGGTGCGTGAACCGCCCGCCGGGAGGTTCTCCGCTCCCATCCGCCGTGCCACTCTCCGATGCGGAGGTGACGTCATGACGACGCGAACGATGACTGCCGAGGAGCTGATGACGCGGGACGTGCTCTCCGTCCAGGAGGACATGTCGGTCGCGGAGCTGGCTCGGTTCCTCGTCGACAACGGCATCTCCGGCGCCGTCGTGCGGGACGACGAGGGGAAGGTCTCCGGCGTGGTCTCCCTCAGCGACATCGCCCTGGCGGCGGTGGAGGAGGAGGACATCTGGGCCCAGCGCCAGGGCGACTTCTACCTCACCGGGTGGGAGGAGCGCTACAACGCCGAGGATCTCTCGGGGCTGCGGCTCGAGCACGAGGGCCGGGTGGTCCGCGAGCTGATGAGCCCGAACGTTTTCGCCGTCGAGCACGACGCCCCGGTCGGCCACATCGCCCGGGTCATGCTCCAGAGCCACATCCACCGCGTGCTCGTCACCCGCGACGGCCACCTGATCGGCATCGTCTCGACCTCGGATCTGCTGGGGCTACTGGCCGAGTAGCCGGGCCCCGGCGAGCACCACCTCCCTGACGCGCCTCCGAGGTGCGGACCCGGCTCCAGCGCTTCAGGCGGTGAGGCGCCGCTCGTCTTCCTCGAGGTCGACGCGGTAGAGCTCGGGGTTCTCCTCGAACTCCTCGAGGCAGCGCTCGCTGCAGACGTAGAGGATCTCGTCGTCCGCGCCGAGCACCTCGATCGCCATGGTCTCGTCGACCTCGGCTTCGCAGACCTCGCAGACCCCGATCATGATGTTCCTCCCGGCCCTCTCCGAGCCTCCTCGAGGGTAGCACCCGGGATCCGGCCGTTCCCCGCGCGGTGGGGTGGGCGACGAGGCGCTACCGGGCGAGGGCGGCCAGCAGGCCGCCCGGGGCCACCCCGAGAACGACGACCGTGGCCGCCAGGAGGACGAGCGTCACCCGGGTGCTCCAGGCGAGCGGTCCGGCGGGGAGAGGCTCCGGCGCCGGCGGAGCCTCGAAAAGGGCCAGCACGACGCGCAGGTAGTAGTAGACCGCCGCCGCACTGGTGGCGATGAGGAGCAGCACCAGGGTCGTGAGCGCCGCGTCCAGACCGGCCGTCACCACCCAGAGCTTGGCGAGAAACCCCGCCGTCAGGGGGATGCCGGCGAGCGAGAGGAGCGCCAGCGCCAGGGCGGCCGCCACCCCCGGACGGCGCCAGGCGAGACCCCGCCAGGCCGCGATCTCTTCGGGCTCCTCGCCGGGGCGCGACAGGGCGGCGACGGCGCCGAACGCGGTCAGCACGCTGGCGGCGTAGGCCGCGAGGTAGAAGCCCGCGGCCACCGTGCCGTGCTCGCCGCCGGCGAGGTAGGCCACCAGCAGGTAGCCGAGGTGCGCGATCGAAGAAAAAGCGAGCAGGCGCTTCAGGTTCTCCTGCAGCAGGGCGAGCAGGGTACCGACCACCATCGAGGCGCCGGCCATCACGGCCAGGGGCAGTGCGAGCTCCTCCCGAGCGGCGCCGAGCTGGCCGACGACCAGCCCCACGACGGCTCCCTTCGAGACCGCGGCCAGAAAGGCCGCCACCGGCGCCGGGGCGCCCTGGTAGACGTCGGCCGTCCACAGGTGGAAGGGAGCCAAGGCGAGCTTGAAGCCGAGCCCCACGACCACGAGGAGGAGGGCCGCTACCGCGAGAGGCGTGCGGGCCCCGCCGGCCAGCTCCCGCAGGTCGAGGCTCCCACGCTCCCAGAAGAGGAGGGCGGCACCGAAGGCCAGGAAGGCCGAGGCGGTGCCGGTCAGCACCAGGTACTTGGCGCCCGCCTCGAGCGAGCGCCGGCGCTCGCGCAGGCTCGCGACGAGCACGTAGAGGCCGACGCCGAGGGTCTCGAGGCCGAGGAAGAGCGAGGCCAGATGGCGAGCCAGCACCAGCGCCCCCGCGCCGAGCGCGGCGAGCAGCAGGACGATGTAGACCTCCTCCCGCCGGTCCGCCTCCGGGCGCAGGTAGCCGTGCGTCAACCCGGTGACCGCCAGGCCCGCCAGGGCGAGAACGGCGACGATCGCGAGCCCGAAGGAGGAGACGCGGAAGAGGGGACCGACATCGACGGGGAGGCGGTCGCTGCCGGCCCAGGCGGCGGCGGCCGTGGCCGCGAACGTCGCGGCCGTCAGCGCCGCCGTCGCCCCGTGATGCCGGCGCACGGCGACGGCCAGCGTCACGACCAGCGCGCCGGCGGCGAGGACCAGCAGAGGTGTGAGAAGAGCGAGCCCGGCCGATCCCGTCACCTTGCCCCTCCGGCGTCTCGCTCGGAGCGTCCACCGTGCCCGCTCTCGTGGACGACAACGGGCGAGCGCGCGGCGGTCTCCTCCCCGCGCGCAGCGGGCGGGGACGCCTCGGCCTCGACGTCCGCTCCACGGCCCGTGAGGAGGGTGTCGACGACCGGTCCGGACATCCGCAGGAGGGGCCGCGGATAGAGCCCGATCCAGAGGAGAAGGAGGACGGAGGCGCCGAGGGCGGCCGTCTCGCGCAGGTCGAGGTCGGCCGGGGTGGCCCCGCCGGCGAACGGTCCGTGGAAGGCGCGCTGCAGCAGTCGCAGGGAGTAGAGGGCGGAGAGCACCAGGCCGCCGGCGGCGACGGCAGCGAGGACGGGCTCGACCCGGAAGGTGCCGACGAGGATCAGGATCTCGGCGACGAAGTTGCCCAGACCCGGCAGGCCGAGAGAGGCCAGGGCCAGGACGAGGGCCAGGCCCCCCAGACGCGGCATCGAGGCCCACAGCCCGCCGAAGCGCCGCAGGTCGCGCGTGCCGAGGCGCTCCTGGAGGAGGCCGGCGACGACGAAGAGCCCGCCGGTCGAGAGACCGTGGCAGACCATCTGCGCCACCACGCCCCGCCACGCCGTGTCGTCGAGGGAGAAGACGCCCAGGAGCACGAAGCCCATGTGACTGACGCTGGTGTAGGCCACCAGCCGCTTGACGTCCGTCTGCGCCAGGGCGGCGAGCGCCCCGTAGAGGATGCCCGCCACGCCGAGGACCATGGCGGGCCGGGCGAAGGTCGTTGCGGCCTCCGGGAAGAGCGGCACGCCGAACCGCAGCATGGCGTAGCCCCCGGTCTTCAGCAGCAGCCCGGCCAGCACCACGCTACCCCCCGTCGGCGCCTCGGTATGGGCGTCGGGGAGCCACGGGTGGAGGGGGAAGGCGGGCAGCTTCACCGCCAGGCCGAGGAAGAAGGCGAAGGCGAGCCAGGGCGACACCACGGCAGGGACCCCGAGCAGCCCCTCGTAGGCGAAGGTGAGACGGCCCGTCACCCCGGCACCGGTCAGGGCGCGGCTGACGATGGCCACCAGCATGAGGAGCCCGCCCGCCTGCGTGAAGAGGAAGAACTTCAGGGTCGCGTACCGCCGTCTCTCGTGTCCCCACAGGGCGAGGAGCAGCGCCATCGGCACCAGCATCAGCTCCCAGAAGAGGTAGAAGAGGATCAGGTCGAGGGCCAGGAAGACCCCCAGCACGCCGGAGAGCACGGCCATCAGGCAGAGGTGGAAGAGCCCGGTCCTGGTCTCGATCTCCCGCCAGGACGCCGCCACCGCCAGTGCCCCGAGGACGAGGGTGAGCAGCACCAGCGGCAGGCTCAGGCCGTCCAGCCCCAGCCGCACGCCGATCCCCAGCTCGGGCAACCACGGCAGATCGACGCGTGCCGGCCAGCCGCCGCCGCGCAGCCGGGGGACCAGCAGGAGCAGATCCCCCGCCAGCGCCCCGAGGCAGACCCACCGGGCCGCGGCCGGCCGGCGCCCGCCCAGCGCCCAGGCCAGCAGGCCGCCGGCCAGCGGCAGCAGGACGAGCACGAGCAGGCTCACTCCCAGCCCTCCCCGACCAGCCCCCGGCGAACGATGGGCCACCCGAGGCCCCGAGCCCACGGTCTCATCGCAGGATCCCCCAGGCCAGCAACAGGGCGGCGCCTGCCCCGATCAACGCCGCGTACCGCCGCAACACCCCGCTCTGGCTCGGCGCGAGCATCCGGTTGCCGACCCGCGCCAGGGCGGCGAGCGTGTCGTAGAGGCGGTCGAGGGGCTCGCGGCCGACGCCCTCGGCCAGGCGCCGGAGCGGCCGGACGAAGAGGGCGGCGTAGAGGTCGTCGAAGCCCCAGCCGCGGCGCAGGAATTCGACGATCCGGGCTTCCTCCTTCCGATTCGGCCCCCGCCCGGCCCAGGCGAGACCGGCGGCGATGCCCGCGAGGGCCGCCAGCGCGGCGGCGGACATCAGGGCGCCCTCGAGAGCGTTCGAGCCGGTCTCGTGGGCCGGGACGGGCAGCGCCGGGGAGAGGACGTCCGAGAGCAGGTGCACGCCGCCGAGCACTGCCGGCGTCTCGACCCAGCCGCCCACGACCGACAGCGCGCCGAGCACCAGCAGCGGGACGAGGATGCGGGAGCGGGCCGGCGGCCCGAGGTGGGAGGGAGCGCGGCCCAGGAAGGCCAGGGAGAGCCAGCGGAAGATGTAGACCGCGGTGAGGAACGCGCCGAGGACGCCGGCGGCCCAGAGCCAGGGGCCCGCCGCGCCCGCGTTCCAGGCCCGCCAGAGGACGGCGTCCTTGCTGAAGAAGCCGGCGGTCAGCAGGGGCACGCCGGCCAGGGCGGATGCCCCGACCAGGGCGAGTGCGAAGAGCAGCGGACTACGGCGCCCGAGGCCGCCCATCCGGCGCAGGTCGTGCTCGTGGTGGAAGGCGTCGATGACGACGCCGGCGACGAGGAAGAGGAGCGCCTTGAAGAAGGCGTGGGTCATCAGGTGGAAGATCGCCGCCGAGAAGGCGCCGACGCCCAGCGCCAGGAACATGGTGCCCAGCTGGCTGATGGTCGAATAGGCCAGTACCCGCTTGATGTCGTTCTGGAAGAGGGCGCTCGCCCCGGCCAGCAACAGCGTGGCGGCGCCGATCAGGGCAACCGCGGTCATCACCGGCGGAGCCAGCAGGAAGAGGGCGTGGGTGCGGGCGACGAGGTAGACGCCGGCGGTGACCATGGTGGCGGCGTGGATGAGGGCGGAGACCGGCGTCGGTCCGGCCATGGCGTCGGGCAGCCAGACCTGGAGGGGGAGCTGCGCCGACTTGCCGACGGCGCCGGCCAGCAGCAGCGCCGCCGCCAGGAGGGAGGCCGCGGAGCCGGCTCCCCAGGCGCTCGCGGCCGCCGGGCCGAGCTCGGAGAGGCGCAGGGTGCCCAACTCCGTGGCGAGCAGGAGGATCCCGACGGCCATCGCCGCGTCGCCCACCCGGGTGACGACGAAGGCCTTGCGCGCCGCGCGAACCGTCTCCGGGTCCCGGTACCAGAAGCCGATGAGCAGAAAGCTGCACAGCCCCACGCCCTCCCAGCCGAGGTAGAGCAGCAGCAGGTCGTCGGCCAGAACCAGCACCAGCATGGCGCCGACGAAGAGGTTGAGGTAGGCGAAGAAGCGGGCGTAGCCCTCCTCCTCGCGCTCCATCGACTCGGTGGCGTAGAGGTGGATCAAAAAGCCGACGACGGTGACGACCAGCGCCATCACCAGAGAGAGCCCGTCGAGGCGCAGGGCCATCTCGACCCGCAGCGGCCCGGCCTCGATCCAGGGCCAGAGCGCCTGCCGCCACGCCTCGCGCACGGGCTGCCCCAGGTAGGCGACCGCCGCGAGCGCCGTCGCCAGGCCCGCCAGCAGGACGGACCCCGCGCCGACCGTCGCCACGCGCCGACGCGAGAGCCGGCGACCGGCCAGCGCCAGGACCAGAAATCCGGCGAACGGGGCCGCCGGAACGACCCAGAGGAGCGAGCGCGCCGCGTCAGGCATCGCTTCCTCCGGGAGCTCGCTCGGCCAAATCCGTGAGCCGATCGGGGTCGAGGCTGCCGAACCGCCGCGCGACCTGCAGAACGAGGGCGAGCCCGACCGCCACCTCCGCAGCGGCGACCGCCAAGACGAACAGGAGCATCCCCTGCCCGGCGGCGTCGCCCCAGCGGGCGCCGGCGGCGACGAAGGCGAGGCCGGAGGCGTTCAGCATCACCTCGATGCCGAGCAGCGTGAAGACGAGGTTCCGCCGTACCAACACCGCCAGCAGGCCCAGCGCGAAGAGTGCCGTCGCGACCAGCAGCGCCTGCGCCGGTGCGCCCATCACCTGCGCCTCCGATCGACGGCGGGCCCGGGATTCATTGCGCATCCTCCCTGCGCCCGAGGTGGAAGGCGCCGACGAGGGCGGCGAGCAGGAGCATGCCGGCGAGCTCGACGCCCAGCGCCCAGGAGCCGAAGAGGAGGCGTCCCACGGCGGCCGGGTCGACGGCAGCGGCACCATGGGCCGAGGAGCTCGAGCGGACGATCCAGGCCAGCTCGCCGGCGAGGATCGCGGCCAGCAGCCCGGGGCCGAGCCAGGCGGCCGGCGCCGTCCGCCCGCTCGTCGAGTCGTCCGCCGGCGGACCGACATCGAGGAGCATGACGACGAAAAGGAAGAGGACCATGATCGCCCCGGCGTAGATCACGACTTCGAGCGCGGCGGCGAAGGCCGCCCCGAGCAGGAGGAACAGCACCGCCACCGCCAGCAGGGAGACGACGAGGTAGAGCAGGGCGTGCACCGGATGGCGGCGGGTCACGGCGAGCGCCGTGGCCACGAGGGCGACGGCCGCGGCGATCCAGAAGCCGATCACGGCAGCAGACTCCGCAGGTCGACCGGCGGCTCCTCGTTCTCCGCTTCGCCTTTGTCCTTGCCGCCGATGGCGAGACCGGCCACGCGGTAGTAGTTGTAGCCCGGGTACTTGCCGGGACCGTCGATCAGCAGATCCTCCTTCTCGTAGACGAGGCTCTCCCGCCGCTCCTCGCCCATCTCGAAGTCCGGGGTGAGCTGGATGGCGTAGGTCGGGCAGGCCTCCTCGCAGAAGCCGCAGAAGATGCAGCGCGAGAAGTTGATGCGGAAGAAGGCGGGGTAGCGCCGCCCGGTCTCGTCCTCGGTGGCCTGGAGGGCGATGCAGTCCACCGGGCAGACGGCGGCGCAGAGGTAGCAGCCGACGCAGCGCTCGCCGCCGTCGGGGTCGCGGGAAAGGATGATGCGGCCGCGCCAGCGCGCCGGGAGATCCGGCTTCTCGTCCGGGTACTGCACCGTCACCCGCCGACGGAAGGAGTGCAGGAAGACCCGCCAGAGCGTGCGCAGGGTGCTCACGAGGCCGAGGCCGGGCCGGAGGCGGCGCATCACGGGGAGCCTCCCCCCGAGCGCGCTACGACGACGGCCCCGGTAACCGCCAGGTTGATCAGGGTCAGCGGCAGCGCCACCTTCCAGCCCCAGGCCATCAGCTGGTCGTAGCGCGGGCGGGGCAGGGCCGCCCGGAAGAGGATGAAGAGACAGATGAAGAAGAGGGTCTTGGCCAGGAACCAGAGGACCGGGTGGAGCCCCGGACCGAGCCAGCCGCCGAAGAAGAGGACGCTGACCAACGCCGCCACCAGCACGACGCCGAGGTACTCGCCGACGAAGAAGAGACCGAATTTCATCCCCGAGTACTCGGCGTGGAACCCCGCCACCAGCTCGCTCTCCGCCTCCGGCAGGTCGAACGGCAGGCGATGCGTCTCGGCCAGGCCCGCGATCAGGAAGACGACCAGCCCCGCGGCCTGGGGCAGGGCGAACCACATCCCCCGCTGGGCCTCGACGATGCCGCGCAGGTCGAAAGTGCCGGCCAGCAGGGCCACGCCGGCGAGCGACAGCCCCATGAAGACCTCGTAGGAGATCATCTGGGCCGCCGAGCGCAGCCCCCCGAGCAGCGAGTACTTGCTGTTCGACGACCAGCCCCCGAGCACGACGCTGTAGGCCCCCAGGGAGGACATGGCGAGGATGTAGAGCAGACCGACGTTCAGGTCCACGACCCCGATCCCGGGCGCCACCGGGACGACGGCCAGCGACATCAGGGCCGTCACCGCGACCACGGCGGGGGCGATGACGAAGACCGCGCGGTCGGCGAACGGCGGGATCCAGTCCTCCTTGGTGAAGATCTTGATCATGTCCGCCAGGCTCTGGAGGATCCCGAACGGCCCCACCCGGTTGGGCCCGTAGCGGTCTTGCCAGAGCGCCAGCAGGCGCCGCTCGAGCCAGATCAGCCCCGGCGCCAGGGTGAGCGCCCCGAAGATCACCAGCCCCACGTTCAGCCAGACCCGCGCCGTCTCGGTCACCGCGAGACCTCCTGCACCCGCGCCAGCTCGCCGCTCGGCCAAGGCTCGATCCCGGCGAGGCCGCGCGGCAGCCCGACGGTTCCCGCGGCGAGACCCGGCAGCAGGCGCAGCGGGAGCACGGCCGTCCAGGAGCCGACGGTGACCTCGAGCGCGGCTCCGTCGACGAGACCGAATCGCTCTGCGTCGGCCGGCGAAAGGGCGGCGTGGGGCTCCGGGGCGAGGGCGGCAATGCCGGGGGCGAGCGAGCTCAGCTCCTCGGAGCCGAAGACGAAGTGGAGCGGCACGGGGAGAAGCGCGCCCTCGGCAGCTTCTGGGGCGGCCTCCTCGGGGCCTGCCGCCTCTCTGCGGCCGGCCCCGCGCTCGCCGTCGCGCCCGACCAGCCGCACGCCGGGCTCGCCGCCGCGCAGGGGGCCGGCGATCTCCTCCTGGAAGCGGTTCAGGGCCTGGTTCGAGTTCCAGCGCGGGGCCCAGTACTCGGCGGCCAGGGCCGCCGGGGCCGGGCCGCGCCATCCCTCCATGGTGAAGGAGTAGGGGCTGTCGGGGTCCTCCGGCGGCTTCGGCTCGTGGACGGAGCGATCGGCGGTCATGGCGGTGCGGCCGCTGTAGCGGTGGGGGGCGCGCGGGAGGCGATGGCCGGCGGGGAGGTCCTCCCAGGCCTCGACGAGCTCGGACCAGCGGGCCAGCGCGGGGAGACGTGCGGCCGCCCGGCGGCCCACGTCGCCGACCGTTTGCCACTCCTCGCCGAGCCCCGCGCGCCGGCGCGCCTCGCCCAGCCAGCGCCAGCTCTCGCGCACGTCGCCTCGGGGAACGAAGACCTGCACGAAGCGTTGCGCCCGCCCCTCGTTGTTCACCAGCGTGCCGTCCCCCTCGGCGAAGGTGGCCGCCGGCAGGACCAGATCGGCCCGGGCCGCGGTCCGATGGGCCAGATGGTCGATCACCACCACCGTCCCTGCCGACTCCAGCAGGCGCTCCGCCGCCGCTTCCGGCAGCCGGCGGAAGAGATCCGTCTCGAGCAAGAGGAGGAGATCCACGCCCTCGTCGGCGGCACGCTCGGCCGCGGTCTCGAGGTCCTCGCCGCCCAGCAGCGCCAGCCCGACGCTGTCGCACTCGGGGACGACGGGGAAGAAGCCCGCACTGCACACCTGCGCCAGGGCGGCCGCCGCACGCACCAGGGCGGGCGACTCGCACCCGCTTCCGCAGACCACCAGCGGCCGCTCGGCTGCGGCGAGCGCGTCCGCGATCCGGGCCGCCAGGGCGGCGACCGCCGACGCCTCCGACTCGGCGGCCGCATCTGCCGGCGGGCGGGACGAGCCGTCCGCCGTCGGCGAGCCGGCACCGTCGTCGTTCCCTTCGCCGCCTCGTTCGGGCTCGGCCGCGGTCGAGACGCGGGCGGGAGGCGAGGCGCCGCCGCTCGCTGGAGCCTCCCCGGCCCAGCCGCTCGCCTCGAGACGCCGGAGGACGAGCCGGGCCAGGCGGTCGATCTCGTCGGGCGCGGCCCGGAGGGTCTCGGCGGCGATCGAGTCGAGGCGGGTGGGGGCGGGGGTGGCGACGAAGAGGGGGTGGCTGGCGTCCTGGGCGGCCTCGCGGACGGCGGCGTCGTTCCACGGCGAGATGCCGGCGGCCCCGGCGACCTCGCGGCCGCGGGCGAGCACGGCCTGGCGGATCGCGAGCGCCAGCATGGGAGCGGTGTTCGGGACGTCCTCGCCGAGGACGAGGATGGCGTCGTGCTCCTCGACCTCGCGCAGGGTCGGCACCGACTGCGCACCCTGCAGCGCTGCCACGACCTCGTCGAGGAGGCGGGCCTCGTGGCGGGCCATGCCGCGGACGAAGCGGTCGGCTCCGACGGTCTCGAGCAGCGCGACGTTCGACTCGAGCGAGGCCCGCGGCGAGCCGACGCCGAGGACCCGGCCGCCGTGCGAGAGCAGGGAGGCCAGGCGCTCCAGCGCCTCGTCGGCGGCGAGCGGCTCTGCGGGCGCGTCTTCGCCCTGCGGCGCCAGCGGCCGGCGGATGCGCCGCTGGTCGTTGACGAACTCGTAGCCGTAGCGGCCGCGGTCGCAGAGGAAGTAGCCGTTGACGCGGTCGCTGTAGCGGGCGCGGATCCGCCGCAGCTCGCCGTAGCGCTCGCCCGGGGTCGTGTGGCAGCCGAGCCCGCAGTGGACGCAGACCGACGGGGCCGTGGTCAGGTCCCACTTGCGGGTGTAGTGCCGCTTGAGGCTCTTGTCGGTGAAGACCCCGGTGGGGCAGACCTCGACCAGGTTGCCGGCGAGCTCGCTCTCCAGCGCGCCGTCCTCATGACGGCCGAACCAGACGTGGTCGTGGGCGCCGAAGACGTCGAGGTCGTCCCCTCCGGCGTGGCCGCGGTAGAAGCGCACGCAGCGGTAGCACTGAATGCAGCGGTTCATCTCGTGGTTGACCAGGGGGCCCAGGTCCTGGTTGCGGTAGGTGCGCTTGGGAAAGCGGAAGCGGCGCACGTCGTGCCCGGTCATCACCGTCATGTCCTGCAGGTGACACTCGCCGCCCTCGTCGCAGACCGGGCAGTCATGGGGGTGGTTGAGCATCAGCCACTCGATCACCCGCTGGCGGAAGTCGCGCGCCCCCGGGTGCTCGATGCCGATCCGTGTGCCCTCGGCCGCCGGCGTCATGCACGCCATCACCAGGCGCCCCGAGGTGTCCTCCTGGTCGCGGAACTGCTGCACCGCGCACTGCCGGCAGGCCCCCACCGAGCCGAGCGCCGGGTGCCAGCAGAAGTAGGGGAGGTCGAGCCCGAGCCCGAGGCAGACCTCGAGGAGGTTGCGACCCTCCTCGACCTCGTAGCGCCGGCCGTCGACCCAGATGACAGCGCTCACCGCGCGCCCCCTCGGGCGCCGAGTCTCATCGGGACTCCTCCCGCCACGGGCAGCGGCCGCTCTCGATGTGTCGTTCGAAGTCCTCGCGGAAGTGCTTCAGCGCGCTCTGCAGTGGCTCCACGGCCCCCGGGGCCAGGGCGCAGAAGGTGTTGCCGGGCCCCAGGTAGCCGCAGTGGGACTCGAGCAGATCGAGGTCGCCCTCGCGGCCCTCGCCGCGCTCGATGGCGCCCAGGATCCGCGCCACCCAGGGGAGGCCCTCGCGGCAGGGCGTGCACCAACCGCAGGACTCCTGGGCGAAGAAGCGCTCGAGATTGTGGACCATGCCGACCGGGCAGGTGCCGTCGTCGAGGACGATCAACGTTCCGGTCCCCAGGCGGCTCCCGGCGCGCTCGCACGAGCCGAAGTCGAGCGGCACGTCGAGCTGCTCGGCGGTGAGGAAGTCGGTCGAGGCACCGCCGGGCAAGAAGCCCTTGAGCGCCAGCCCGTCGCACATGCCGCCGGCGCGCTCCTCGACGATCTCGCGGCCGGTGGCGCCGATCGGCAGCTCCCAGAGCCCTGGCCGCCGCACCTTGCCCGAGACTCCGTAGAGCTTGGTGCCGGCGTCCTCGCTGGCCGACAGGCCGCGGTACCAGCCGGCGCCCCGCGCCAGGATGTGGGGGACGTTGCAGAGCGTTTCGACGTTCTGGACGATGGTCGGCCGGCCCCAGAGGCCGGAGATCTGCGGGTAGGGGGGTTTGGCGCGGGGCGTGGCGCGCTTGCCCTCGAGCGCGTTGAGCAGGCCGGTCTCCTCGCCGCACATGTAGCGGCCGGCAGAGACGTGGAGGTGGAGCTCCAGGCTCCAGCCCGAGCCGAGGACGTCGCGGCCGAGGTACCCCCCCTCGCGCGCCTCGGCGATGGCTCGCTCGAGGCGTCGTGCGGCGACGCGGTACTCCCAGCGCAGGAAGATGGTGGCGGTGTCCGCCTGGATGGCGTACGCGGCCAGCATCATCCCCTCGAGCAGCTGGTGGGGGTCGCCCTCGAGCAGCAGCCGGTCCTTGAAGGTCCCCGGCTCCATCTCGTCGGCGTTCGCGATGAGGACCTTGTGCCGCGGGGCGTCCTCGCCCATCGGCACGAAGCTCCACTTCGTGCCGGTCGGAAAGCCGGCGCCGCCCCTTCCCCGGAGCCCCGAGCGGGTGACCTCCTCGGTGACCTCCTCCGGCGAGAGCTCGCGCAGCGCGCGCGCCAGCGCCCGGTAGCCCCCGGCCTCCTCGTAGGCGGCGAGGCCGACAGCCTCGCCGTCGGGACGGAGACGCCCGGTCAGCGGCCGTTCGCTCACACCGGTGGCCTCCCCGGCTCGACGGCGATCGCGCGTCGGGCGTTCGTCATTCGTAGCCCTGCAGGATCTCGTCCATGCCGTCGAGGGAGAGGTCGCGGTGGAGGTCCTCGTCGACCATCA
>Ga0302046_10003312_pt1 | contig 14611 bp, 15 predicted proteins | sample RVTome_11_FD_200261 | JGI IMG/M metagenome (GOLD analysis project Ga0302046, IMG submission 200261) | Soil microbial communities from uranium-contaminated site in the Upper Colorado River Basin, Wyoming, United States - RVT147D111 (version 2) ...
CGGTCCTGTTCCTCTGCCGGCAGCTCTGAGAGCTTCGCGATGGCAGCGTCCAGCGCGCGCGTCATGCCGTGCAGTATACAGTCTGCGGCGGTGCGGCCCTACTCCACGGTGCACCAGACCGGGGCTCGCGTTGCTCGCCCCGGCTGGTGACCGCGGGCGTTGGGCGGCACGGACGCACGCGACGACGGGAGCTAGCGATCTGACGACATCGTCATCTCGCTCGTTCTGGGCTGGTGTGGGAGCTACGTTCATCGCCTTCTTCCTCGTGAAGGCGCGCTCCGCGCGCCCCTGAGCCATGCCTTCGGCGGCGCTCACTCGACGTCCACCTGCCCGGCGACGGCATGGCCGCCATCGGCGCCGCGACGCAGGACGACGAACGCGCCCATGGGGATGCGAAGCTCGGTCAGATCGCTGACGACCGATCCATGGGTGACCAGCACCAGCGGTAGCCCTTCGCGGTGGTCGGCGATGGCCTGCCGGACCGGGATCAGCAGGCGACGGCGGAGGTCGGCGTCACGCAGCGCCCCTTGCAGGACGTTCCAGGGCTCCACCTTCCCGAAGGCCAGGCGGGCGGTGTCCAGGCAGCGGCAGCGCGGGCTCGACAGCACGCGGCCGACGGCGATGCCGTGCCGGCGGAACGCCTCGCCGATGCGCCGGGCCTGGGCGCGGCCGGCCTCGTCGAGGTTGCGCTGGGTCGAGCAGTCGTCGAGGCGCGCGTCCGGTGGATCGAACGAGCCCGGCGCGTAGCTGTGGCGGAGCACCACGACGCTGCCGGGCGCGCGCAGCGCCTCCCAGACCGCCTCGCTGGCGTGCGCGGCTCCCGCCCCGCCCGCGCACCAGACGACGACGGCGAGCCAGACGAGCGCGCGGCGAAGCACGCTACACGGTCTGCTCGATCTGCGAGCCGGCCGGTAGCGACGCCTGCCGCCAGTCGGCGTCGCGCGGCAGCACGGACTCGGCGGCGGCGAGCGTGGCGTACGTGGGCTCGATCCCGCGCGGCGTGCCGCCCTCGGCCACCGTCCGCACCGCCTCCAGCAGCAGCCGGCGCGCCTGGATGACCGCGCGGTCGGCCGGGCCCAGGTGCTCGCGGCTGCGGTCGACGATCGGGCCCATGCTCTCCTGGATCGCGCGGTCCTGGACGTTGATGCCGTCGATGCCGGTGAAGCTCTCCGTCTTCTGGACCCGCCGGTCGAGCAGATAGTTGTTCCGGCGATTGCGCTTCGAGCGGAACGTCGTCTGATCGACGTCGAGCGGCCCGTTGCCAAGCCGGCGCTCGAGGCGGTCGTCCGCCGTGAGGGGGGCGTCGGTCGTGCTGTACTCCCAGTTGTAGACCATCGTGTTCTCGTCGTCGATCGGCACCCAGGTGTGCCCGGCCACCAGTGGCACGCCGCTCTCCGACCGCGAGGGCCGGATCTGGTGGAACGGCATGATGTAGTGGTACGTGCGGACGTGGATTCGCGCCTCGTCGAGCGTCCGGATGCCCGCGTACTGGTAGCCGTAGTCGGTGACGTCGACGGCGAGCGTCGGCGGCTTGCCACGCACGAACGGGTTGTCGGGCTTGAAGCCCGGCCGGGTGGTCTCCATGGTGAGCAGCCGGTGCAGGATCGGCGCGTGCGAGGTGTCGATGCCGCCTTCCAGCCCCTGGACCCAGTTGGTCTCCTGGATCACCTTCGACACCTGGCGATGGGTGGCGGGGATCTGCAGCCACGCAAAGGCCGGCGGCGCCGGCCGCCGCTCCGGCGGTCCCAGGTAGGCCCAGACGATCCCGCCCAGCTCGACCGTCGGATACGCCGTGGTGAAGATCTTCTCCTTGAAGCTGTCGGCGTCGGGCTCGTTCATCATGTCCACGCAGCGGCCGTCCACGTCGTACTTCCAGCCGTGGTAGACGCAGCGCAGCCCGCACTCCTCGTTGCGCCCGAAGAACAGCGAGGCGCGGCGGTGCGGGCACAGCTCGTCGAGCAGGCCGATGCGGCCCTGCGTGTCGCGGAAGGCGACGAGGTCCTCGCCGAGCAGCCGTACGCGCACGGGCGGACAGTCGGGCTCCGGCAGCTCCCATCCGAGCAGGGCCGGGATCCAGTACCGTCGCAGCGTGTCGCCCATGGGGGTGCCGCGATCGACCCGGGTGAGCAGCGCGTTGTCTTCGCGTGACAGCATCGGCGATCCTCCTGACGGGCGGCGGCCACCCGTTCGGATCGGGCAAGCGACGTTGCCGGCAGTCTATCATTGAGCGGCCGTTCGAGACGGGCGCGGGAAAGGAGGGCCGGCGGATGGGGGAGCGACTGCTCGGAGCCCGGGTGCGGCGTCGCGAGGACGGGCGGCTGGTCACGGGACGCGGCCGGTACGTCGCCGACGTCGCGCTGCCGGGGATGCTGCACGTCGCCGTGCACCGGAGCCCGCACGCGCACGCCCGCATCGTGGCGATCGACGCCGCCAGGGCCGGCCGGCGGCCCGGCGTCGTCCGGGTGCTGGTCCCCGCCGACGTGGCGGCGCTCGGCCGGCTTCCCCTGGCCGTCCCCCACCCGAGCCTGGTCGCGCCCGCCTGCCCGGAGATCCTGCCACAGACGATCGTCTCCTACGCGGGCCAGCCCGTGGCCCTCGTGGTCGCCGAGAGCGCCGCCCAGGCCGAGGACGCGGTGGACGCGCTCCGCGTGGAGTACGAGCCGCTGCCGCCGGTGGTCTCGCTGGAGGACGCGCTGCGCACCGACGGGCCGCGCGTGCACCCCGGCGGCAACGTGGCCGCGCGGTTCACCCAGCGGGTGGGCGATCCCGCGGCCGCCCTCGCCGGCGCCGACGTCGTGCTGCGCGAGCGCTTCCACCTGCACCGCGGCGCCGGCATGGCCATGGAGACGCGCGGGGTCACCGCCCGCTGGGACGGCGACCTCGGCCAGCTCACGATCTGGTCGACCACGCAGGCGCCCCAGATCGTGCGCCGGGCGCTCGCGCGCTACCTCGGCCTGGCCGAGCACGCCGTCCGCGTCGTCACCCAGGACATCGGCGGCGGCTTCGGCCCCAAGGCGATCCTCTACTCCGAGGACATCCTGGTGCCGTGGCTGGCCCGCGCGCTGGGCCGGCCCGTGCGGTTCATCGAGACCCGCCGCGAGCACATGATCGCCGCCACCCAGGAGCGCGACCAGTGGCACGAGGTCGAGCTGGGGCTCACCCGCGAGGGCCGGATCGTGGCGCTGCGCGACACGTTCGTGCACGACAGCGGCGCGTTCGTGGCCTGGGGCATCATCGTGCCGCTCATCACCTCGGTCAGCGTGCCCGGCCCCTATCGCGTGCCCAGCTACGAGGTGACGCTGACCGCCGTCTACACCAACCGCGTGCCGGTCACGCCCGTGCGCGGCGCCGGCCGGCCGCAGGCCGTGTTCGTGATGGAGCGGATGCTGGACCTCGCGGCCGCCCGCCTGGGCCTCGACCGGGTGGCGATCCGCGAGCGCAACCTCCTCCAGCCGCACGACTTCCCGTACGACGTGGGCCTCGTCTCGCGCGACAACAGCCCCCGGCGCTACGACAGCGGCAACTATCCGGAGTGCCTGCGGCGCGCGGTCGAGGCGGTCGGCTGGAAGACCTTCGCCGGCGAGCAGCAGCGAGCGCGCGCGAGCGGCCGCCGGCTGGGCCTGGGCCTCGCGCTGTTCGTCGAGGACACCGGGCTCGGGCCCTACGAGGGCATCCGGGTCCGCGTGGAGTCCGACGGCCGCGTCTTCGTGTTCTCGGGGGCGTCGAGCCAGGGCCAGGCGCACGAGACCACGCTGGCCCAGATCGTCGCCGACGGCCTGTCGCTCCCGATGGAGACGATCACCGTCGTGCCGGGCGACACCGACGGCCTGCCCTATGGCGTCGGCACGTTCGCCAGCCGTGTGGCCGTCCTCGGCGGCGCGTCGGCCTCGCACGCCGCCGCCGAGGTGCGCCGGAAGGCGCTGGCCATCGCCGCCGACCGCCTGGAGGTCGCGGCCGAGGACCTGATCCTGGAGGACGGGCGCATCGCCGTACGCGGCACGCCGACCCGGGGGATCGCCCTCGGCGAGATCGCCGCCCTCGCCTCGGCGCCCCGCCCCGGGTACGCGGTGCCCGGGGGGATGGACCCGGGGCTGGAGGCCTCGGGCTACGTGCACGTCACGCAGTCGACGTACTCCAGCGGAGCCCACGCCGCGGTGGTGGAGGTCGAGCCGGAGACCGGCGTGGTGCGCGTCCTCCGCTACGTCGCCGTCGACGATTGCGGCACGATGATCAACCCGATGGTGGTCGAGGGCCAGGTGCACGGCGGCATCGCTCACGGCATCGGCAACGCGCTGCTGGAGGCGGTCGTCTACGACGGCGCGGGCCAGCCGGTGACCGGCACGCTGATGGACTACGCCCTGCCCCGCGCCGACGACGTCCCGCGGCTGGAGGTCCACCACGTCGTCACGCCCTCGCCGCTCAACCCGCTGGGCGTCAAGGGCGCCGGGGAGGGCGGCACGCTGCCCGCCCCGGCGGCGATCGCCAACGCGGTGGCCGATGCGCTGGGCGTCGACGTCACCGAGATGCCGCTCACCCGCGAGGCCGTCTGGCGCGCGATCCGCGCGGCCGCCGGAGGACACGATGGGCGTCAAGGGCATTGACCACTGGGTCATCGTCGCCGGCGACCTGGAGCGGACGCTGGACTTCTACGCGCGGCTGGGCTTCGCGATCGCCTGGGAACCTCGCCCGGGGCGTCCGGGGCGCGGAATGCCGACCATCCGCATCAACGCCTCGCAGAAGATCAACGTCCACGGCCCCGACTGGCCCGAGCGGCCGGGCTATCTGGGAGCACGGCGCCCCGCGGTGAGCGGAGCCGACTTCTGCCTGGAGTGGGAGGGAACGGTCCAGGAGGTGCTCGATCTCCTGGCGCGCAACGGAATCGCCGTCGAGGCAGGGCCGGGCCAGCGGACGTGCGCGCGGGGCCCGTCCACGAGCGTGTACTTCCGCGATCCCGACGGCAACCTCGTGGAGTTCACGGTGTACTCCGGACCGAGCTGAGGCCCAACATCGCGAGGCGTATCATGCAGGGAGGTCCCCGACCATTTGAAAGGGATAAGTGAAGTCTGTGTCACCGCCCGACTGACGAACGCCGTCGACGAGGCCTTGGTCCGACGCGGGATGCTGGCGCCCGACCAGGTCCGGACCTACGAGGCGGACGCGCTCGTCGACACCGGAGCGGTGCGCACGGTCGTGCCCCAGCACGTCGCGCTTCGTCTGGGCCTTGGCGTTCGCGGTCAGCGCATGGCCGAGTACGCCGATGGGCGGACGGAGGCCGTGAGTGTGCCCGAGCCGCTCGTCGTAGAGCTGCAAGGCCGAGACACGCTCGAGGAAGCGCTGGTACTGGGCGACGAAGTGTTGATCGGGCAGACCGTGCTGGAGAAGCTCGACCTGTTCGTCGATTGCCAGGGCCGCCGGCTCGTCCCCAACCCCGCCCACCCCGACCAGCCCATCACGAAGGTCAAATAGCGTCATCGCGCTCTGGCGGCGGGTACGGGATCGGCCCGGCGTAGTCCGTGCGCAGCGGCGCCCAGCGGTCGGTCCACACGCGCGCGAGCGTGGCAGCGAGTTGGGCCAGGTGCAGGCGATCGTGCGCGACCCAGGCGGCCAGGATGTCCAGGCCCGAGAGCCCACCCGTCCGCCGGTGTGCGACGGTGGCCGTCAGGCGGTCCGGCGCGAGCGCGGCGAGGAACGCGAGGCTGGTGGCGCGTCGGGTCCGAAAGTCGGCCAGCGCGGCCCGACCGTCCGCCTCGAGGTAGCGCCGCTCCACGGCCGACCGCTCGGGGTCGATCGGCGCGAAGCGATCCCCGCCCTCCACCACCACGCGCGCGCGGGCGCCGAAATCCTCCGTCTCCTCGTCGCGCAGGTGGCAGACGATCTCCACCGGCGCCCACTCGGCGGGCGCCGGCCGCGCGCGCCAGCCGGCGGCGTCGAGGCCGCCCAGCAGGCGGTCGAGGACCTCCGGCAGGCGCGTCAGCTCGTCGCGGGCGGCGGCGAGCAGGGCGGCCGGATCGGGCCGCCCCGCCGCCGGGCCGGACGTCACTTGATCTCGGTCTTCGACTTCCACTTCACCAGCGAGGGGTCGGTCTCTTCCAGCAGCTTCGTGTAGATCACGCTCTCGGCCGGGAACTTCTGCTTGATGCGGTCGAGCGAGTGCAGGAAGTCGATGAACTCCCCCATGCCCTTGTAGATCTTCTCGTTCATCTCCATCGAGTAGATGTTGAGCGCCATGATGTCGCGGGTGAGCGCCTCGTCGGTCTTCATCTCGCGGGCCACGATTTTCACGGCCGCCTCGCGGTCCTTGTTGATGCTGTCGGTCGCCTTCTTGAGCGCGCGCAGGACCGCCTTCAGCGTGTTGGGGTTCTCCTTGAGCATCTTGCCGCTGGCCACCACGCCGGCGTGCACGTGCAGCCAGTCGACCTGGCCCTCCTTGCCGGGGATCAGGCTGCGGTTGCCGGTGAAGTAGACCTTGCCGCCGGCCTGCTTGACGGCGTTGAACACCCACGGCGCCCAGGCGGCCATGGCGTCGATGTCGCCCTTGGCCAGCGCGGTCACCGCGTCGGGCGGCGAGAGGTTGACGAACTGGATCTTGTTGAAGTCGATCCCGTGGTCGCGGGCCATGGCCTGGATGGCCATGGTGACCGAGGCGCCCTTGGGCATGCCGATCTTGATCTTCTCGAAGTCCTTGGGCGAGCGGACGATCTCCTGGCCCTTCTTGCCGAGGACGATCTGCTGGGTGCCGGCGATGTCGCTCTGGGGGGCGATGTTGTAGATGGTCTGGCCGGAGGCGGCGATGGGCACGACCATCGTGGCCGTCGCGGTGCCGAGGTGGATGTTGCCGGCCCCCCACATCGACGGCAGGTCGGTGCCGGCGATGTACCAGCGCGGGTTGACCTTGATGCCCTCGGCCTTGAAGTAGCCGAGCTGGTCGGCGACGGCGAACTGCGAGGACATCTGGGCGTCGCGCACCAGCCAGGCGTCGATCTCGGTCAGCTCCGGCTTCTGGGCGAGCGCGTCGCCGGTGACGGTGGCGAGCAGCGTCAGGACTGCGAGCAGCGTGCGCATGAATGGGCTCCTTTCAGGCCGCGGCGCGCCAGCGCAGCAGGCGTCGCTCGGCGGTGAGCAGCAGCGTGTTGAACATCGATCCCAGCAGGCCCAGGACCAGCGCGCCCATGACGATCTGGGCGGGGTTGAAGAACGTGCGCCCCTCCATGATCAGGTGACCGAGGCCGGCGTCGGCGCCCATGAACTCGGCCCCCACGATCACGAACAGCGCCAGCCCGAAGCCGACGCGGAGGGCCACCACGATGCCGGGCAGCGACGCGGGCAGCACCACCCGGCGGACGAGGTCGGCGCGGGAGGCGCCCAGGCTGGCCGCCGCCCGCAGCAGGACGACGTCCACCCGCAGCACGCTGGCGGCGATGGCCACGAACATGGGGAAGAAGGTCGTGTAGCCGATGAAGGCGATCTTGGAGGTCTCGCCGAGGCCGAACCAGACCAGGAACATCGGCAGGAACGCCAGCGGCGGGATCGGGCGGACGAACTCGATCACCGGCTCGGCCATGAAGCGCAGCGGCACGCAGATGCCGACCAGCAGGCCGAGGCCGAGGGCGGCCAGCGCCGCCAGGCCGAAGCCCTGGATCACCCGGCCCAGCGACGTCACGAAATGCTGCGCCAGCTCGCCGCTGCGCCCGAGGTCGAGCGCGACCCGGCCCACCTCGACCGGCGTGGGCAGCAGCACGGGGTTCACGACGCCGGCGAGCGCGTTGCCGTGGGCGATCACCGCCCACAGGGCGAGCGCGCCCAGCACCGCGGCCATTCGCGTGAGCGCCGCCCTCACTCGCGCACCTTCGCGACTTCCTCCTTGAGCACCCCGGTGATCTCGGCCTCGTAGTGCGTGAACTCCGGCGCGAAGCGGTCGCGGGCGTCCGGCAGCTTGATCGCGAACACCTGCTTCACGCGCCCGGGCACCGAGGTCATGACCACCACGCGGTCGGCCAGGTAGACCGCCTCCCGGATCGAGTGGGTGACGAACAGGATGGTCTTGTGCTCCACGCGCTGGATGCGCGACAGCTCGTCCTGCAGCACCTCGCGGGTCTGGGCGTCGAGGGCGCCGAACGGCTCGTCCATCAGGATGATCGCGGGGTTGTTGGCGAGCGCGCGGGCGATGGCGACCCGCTGCTTCATGCCGCCCGAGAGCTGGGCCGGGAACTTGTCGGCGTGCGCGCGCAGGCCGACGAGGTCGAGGTAGCGGGCCACCGACTCGCGCCGCTCGGCGGCCGGCCGGCCCCGCATCGCCGGCCCGAACTCCACGTTGCCCGTCACCGTGAGCCACGGGAACAGCGCGTACTCCTGGAACACGACGCCCCGCTCGGGCGCCGGGCCCGTCACCGGACGGCCGTCGACCAGCACGGTGCCCGTGGTGGGCGACAGGAACCCCGCGACGATGTTCAGCAGCGTGGACTTGCCGCAGCCCGACGGCCCCAGCAGGCAGACGAACTCGCGCTCGGCCACGTCGAGGTCGACGTCGGCGAGGGCGGGCGCCTGGCGGCCCGCGACCGCGAACGACTTGCTGACCCGCTGGACCTGGATCTTGGCGCCGGCCGCCATCGTCAGGCGGGATGCTGCCAGCGGGTGAGCCGGCGCTCCAGCCCGCGCACGAGCCCGTTGCCGGCGTAGCCCAGGAGCCCGAGCACCACGGCGGCGCCGAGCATCTGGGGGACCAGGAAGAAGTTGCGGCCGTCGTTGATCAGGTAGCCGAGCCCGTGCTCGGCGCCGATGAATTCCGAGATCACGATCACGAAGAAGGCCAGCGCCACCCCCAGCCGCAGCCCGGTCAGGATGTCCGGCAGCGCCGCCGGCAGGATCACGCGCACGAACAGGCGCGGGCCGCGCGCGCCCAGGCTGCGCGCCGCCCGCAGGAGCAGCGGGTCGATCTGGCGCACGCCGGTGACCGTGGTGAGGAAGATCGGAAAGAACGTCGCGTAGGTGATGAAGCCGATCTTGGACGGCTCGCCGATACCGACCCACACGATGAACAGCGGCAGCACCGCCAGCGGCGGGATCGGCCGCAGCATCTCGACGACCGGCTCGACGAGGTCGCGCACCGGCCGCAGCGCGCCGGCGGCCAGCCCCAGGCCGACCCCGAGGGCGGCGCCGGTGGCGAAGCCGATCGCCACCCGCTCGAGGGTGGCGGCCACGTGCACCCACAGCTGCCCCCGGGCCGCCAGCTCGACGAGGCTGCCGAGCACGAGCCACGGCCCCGGCAGGAAGATCGGGTTGAAGAGCCGGAGGACGACGACGAGCCCCGACAGCAGGCTCCACAGGGCGAGGAACCCCGCCACCGCGCCCAGCCGCAGCGCGAGCGCGCGGCGGCGCGTGAGCGCAGGCCCTCGCAGGCCCGACTCCACCAGCGTGGACACGTTGCTCACAAAGGAGGCCATCGTCGAGCGCCGGGGTGAACGGGCGGCAAGTCTATCACACCCCCTCCGGCCGCCGGCTTGACACGTCCGCGACCGGCACGGTATAGCCCACGCAACGGAGGACGTCATGGAGCCGATCCGGTGGCCGAAGGGCAAGCGGTGCGCGTTCACCATCTCGTTCGACCTCGACGGCGAGAGCCCGTGGATCCAGCGCGACGCCGCGCTGGCCGAGCGCCCGCTGCACATGTCGATGGGCGCCTACGGCCCGAAGACCGGGGCGCCGCGGATCCTCGACGTCCTCGACCGCTACGGGATCAAGGCCGGCTGGTTCATCCCCGGCTGGATCGTCGAGCGCTACCCCGACCTCTGCCGCGAGATCCTCCGGCGCGGCCACGAGGTCGGCCATCACGGCTACCTGCACGAGAAGCCGTTCTTCATGGCCGGCGGCGCCGAGGAGGAGGAGGCGCTGCTGCTGAAGTCGCTCGACATCTTCAAGCGGATCCTCGACGTCAGGCCGCTGGGCTCGCGGGCGCCGTCTGCCGATCCTTCCCCGCACACGATGACGCTGCTCCGGAAGCACGGGTTCGTCTACCACTCCAACCTCATGGACACCGACCTGCCCTACTGCCACAAGACCGTGCACGGTGAGCTGGTCGAGCTGCCGACCGCCTGGTGCAACAACGACTTCCCGTTCTTCGGCTTCAGCGCGGTGCCGCCGGTCGGCAACGGCATCTGGAGCCAGGAGGACGTGTTCGAGATCTGGAAGGAGGAGTTCGAGGGGGCCTGGGCGGAAGGCGGGTTCTTCAACCTGATGGGCCATCCCCAGGTCATCGGCCGCCCCTCGCGCATGCGCATGGTCTCGCGCCTGATCGAGCTGATCCTCGGCAAGGGCGACGTCTGGATCGCGCGGCCGATCGAGGTGGCCGAGCACTACCTGAGCCAGCGGTAGCATGCGGCTCCAGGGCCGGGTGGCGCTGGTCACCGGCGGCGGACGCGGCTTCGGGCGGGCCATCGTGGAGGCGTTCGGCCGGGAGGGCGCCGACGTCGCCGTCAACTACAACGCCAGCGCGGCGCCGGCGGCGGAGATCGTCGCGGCCCTCGAGGCACAGGGCCGGCGCGCGCTCGCGGTGCACGCCGACGTGGCGCGCGAGGATCACGTAGGCGCCATGATCGACCGCGTGCTCGACCATTTCGGCCGCCTCGACGTCCTCGTGAACAACGCGGGAATCATGACCCGCGGCCCCTTCCTCGAGCTCCCGGTGACGGGCTACGCGGCCATGTGGGACGTCAACGTGACCGGCACGCTCCTGTGCACGCAGTACGCGCTGCGGCCCATGGTCGAGGCCCGCTACGGCCGCATCGTCAATCTGTCGTCGCAGCTCGCGCGGGCCTCGGTCGGCAGCGGGGGCTTCGCGCCCTACGCCGCGACCAAGGGCGCCGTCGAGGCGTTCACCCGCGCCATCGCCCACGAGTTCGGTCAGCACGGCGTGACGGTCAACGCCATCGCCCCCGGCGGCATCGACACCGACATGAGCCGGGCGGTGATGACGCCGGAGTACCGCGCCCGCCGGATCCAGGAGCTGCCCGTGCGCCACCTCGGCACGCTGGCCGACGTCGCCTGCTGCGCCGTCTTCCTGGCGGCGGAGGAGTCGAACTACCTCACGGGCCAGGTCCTCCAGCCCAACGGCGGCTGGGTGATGGCGTGACGCCGCAGGATCGCGCCGGCGGCGGGCACCGGTGGTACGCTGGCGGCTGGCGAGGGCCCGTCCCACGAACCTGAAACGACGGCGACTTCCGGCGCCCCGGCGGATGACGGGCCGCGAGCGGCGCTGGCTCAATCCGAACCGGGGCCCCATCAAGCTCCTCGAGCGCAACCTCGACATCGTCGTCTCGAGGTTCCTCTACCCCAGGCTCGCCCGCGTGTGGAATCCCTACGGCCGGCTGCTGGAGAAGCGCTTCGGCCTGGCCGAGGCCGAGATCGCCCCGCCCGAGTGGCCTCCGGACTGTGACCGGCTCCGGGTGCTGCTGATCTCCGACGTTCACGCCGGCATCTTTCTCCAGCCCAGAACCCTGTCGGCGATCGTCACGACGCTCATGGCGCTGCGTCCGGACCTGGTGGCCGTGGCCGGCGACCTGGTCACCGGCCACGCCCGCGAGATCGAGCCGTTCCTCGCCGCGCTGGCGCCGCTGGCGGACGCGCCGCTGGGCGCCTGGGGCTGCCTGGGCAATCACGATTATTTCGGGGGCGATCCGGAGGAGCTTCGCAAGAACCTCCAGGCCATCGGCCTCCAGCTCCTCAAGAACGAGTCGGTGAGGCTGACCCACGGCACGGGCAGCGTCGTGCTGGGGGGCATCGACGACCTCGTCATGGGCCGGCCGGACTGGACGGCCGTGACGGCCCCGCACGGGACGCCGCATCTGTTGCTGGCGCACAATCCCGACCATTTCTACGAGGCGGCCGCCCGGGGCGTTCCGCTCGTCCTGTCCGGCCACACGCACGGCGGGCAGATCCGCCTGCCGAACGGGCCCCCGATCATCCGGCAGAGCCGGTACGGCTTCGACGAAGGCCTGTACGCGTACCAGACCTCACGGCTGGTGGTGTCGCGCGGGCTGGGGAGCGTGGGACTCCCCTGGCGGTGGGGCGCCGACCCCGAGGCCCTGCTGCTGGACATCGTCCCCCCCTCGCTCATTCCCTGACGGGGAATTGATCTCAGCCCGCCGGTGCGTCAGGGTGGAGCCGCATGAAGCAGCACGACCGGCTGACGGCGGCGACGGGGAGCTTCGGTGCACGGCTGCGGTGGTGGCGCGAGCGCCGCGGGCTGTCGCAGCTGGACCTGGCCGGGGCGGCGGAGACCACGCAACGCCACGTGAGCTTCCTGGAGTCGGGCCGCGCTACGCCGAGCCGCGAGATGATCCTGCGGCTGGCCGCCGTCCTCGGCCTGCCGCTCCGCCAGCAGAACGTGGTCTTCCTGGCCGCCGGCTACGCCCCGCCCTGGCGGGAGAGCGATCTCTCGGCGCCCGAGCTGGCCCGGGTCTCGAGCGCGCTCGACTTCATGCTCGCGCAGCAGGAGCCGTACCCCGCCTTCGTCGTCGACCGCCGCTGGAACCTGCTGCGCGCCAACGCCGGGGCGCTCCGCCTGAGCGAGTTCCTCACCGGCCCCGCGCCCGCGACGCCGGCCGCGGAGCCGGCGAACCTGGCGGTCGCCCTGGTGTCGCCCGACGGATTGCGCCCCTTCGTCGTGAACTGGGACGAGGTCGTTCTCTACTTCCTGCGCGGCGTGCAGGACGACGCGGTCGCCGACGGCACGCCGGAGACGGCCGCGCTCCTGAAGCGGCTGCTCGCCGTTCCCGGTGCGCCCGCGCTGTCGCAGGCGCCGCCGCCCGACGAGGCGCCGGCGCCGGTGCTGCCCATCCACTTCCGCCGCGGCGAGACGTCGCTGCGGCTGTTCACGACCCTCGCCACGCTGGGCACGCCGCGCGACGTGACCCTGCAGGAGATCCGCATCGAGTGCTTCTTCCCGCTGGACGACGCGACCGCCCGGACCTTCCGGGACTGGGCGGCCGCCGGCAGACCGTCATGATCCACGTGGCCTTTGCCGGAACGTTCGCCGCAAGCCTCGAGGCGCGAGTGCGCGCCCATCTCGGCGTGCCGGTCGAGGTCAGCCTCGCCGACGAGACCGCGGTCGTCTCGAAGCTCGCGGGCGTGGACGTCCTCGTCACGATGGCGTTCACCCGCGAGATGGGCGCCGCGGCCGGACGCCTGAAGCTCGTGCAGGTGCCCGGCGCCGGGCTCGATCGCATCGATCGCGCCGCGCTGCCGGCAGGCGCCCGGCTCGCCAACGTCCATGGCCACGAGACCGGCATCGCCGAGTTCGTGCTGGGCGCGATGCTGGCCCTCACCCGCGGCATGCTGCGCGTGGACGCCGCCCTCCGCCGCGGCGTCTGGGAGAGCCAGTGGGCGGTGGGCACGCCGCCGCCCAAGCCCTGGCCGGAGCTGGCCGGCACGACCGCCGGCATCCTCGGCTACGGGCGGATCGGCCGCTGCGTGGCCCGGCGTGCCCGCGCCTTCGACATGGACGTGCTGGCGATCCGTCGCGACGTGGCGCGATCGGCCGGGGACGAGTGCGCGCGGGTCGGGGGGATGGAGATGCTCGACGAGGTACTCCGGCGTGCCGACTACCTCGTGATCACGCTGCCCCTCACGCCGGAGACGCGCGGGCTGATCAACCGAGGGCGGCTGGAGGCGATGAAGCGCACGGCCGTGGTCGTCAACGTCTCGCGCGCGGAGATCGTCGACGAGGCGGCGCTCTATCGCGCGCTCGCCGAGGGGCGCCTCGCCGGCGCCGCCCTCGACGTGTGGTACCGCTATCCCACCAGCGCGGCGCCGACGCTGCCGGCCCACCAGCCGTTCCACGAGCTGCCCAACGTGCTCATGACGCCCCACGTCTCCGGGTGGACCGAGGGGATGCTGGAGGCGCGGGCCCGGCTGATCGCCGAGAACATCCGGCGCGCCGCGCGGGGCGAGCCGCCGGTGAACGAGATCGCGCCGGCGGCCTGACGGACCGTGCGCCTGCCCTTCTTCTACGGCTGGGTCGTGGTGGCGGTGGCGTTCGTCACCATGGCCATCGGCGTCAACGCGCGCACCGCGTTCTCGCTGCTCTTCCCGCCGATCCTCGACGAGTTCGGCTGGGAGCGGGGCGTCACCGCCGGCGCGTTCTCGTTCGGCTTCCTCGTCTCCGCGATCCTCAGCCCCTCGCTCGGCCGCCTGATGGACCGCCGCGGCCCGCGCGTCGTGATGGAGATGGGGGTGGCGCTGGTGGCGCTGGGACTGCTGCTGGCGCCGTTCGTGCGCCAGCCGTGGCACCTCTACGCCACCCTCGGCGTCCTGGTCGGCGGCGGCAGCGTGTGCCTGGCCTACACGGGCCAGTCGCTCTATCTGCCGAACTGGTTCGTGCGCCGGCGAGGACTGGCGATCAGTCTGGCGTTCTCCGGCGTCGGCGTGGGGTCCATCGTCATGTTCCCGTGGGTGCAGGAGCTCATCGCCCGTGGCGGCTGGCGCACGGCCTGCTGGGTGCTGGGGCTCGTGGTGCTGCTCGTGCTCGCCCCGCTCAACCTCCTGGTCCGGCACCGCCCCCAGGACCTCGGGCTGGAGCCCGACGGCGACCGGGTCCCGCCCGCGGGCGCCGCCGGCG
>Ga0302046_10003313_pt1 | contig 14608 bp, 14 predicted proteins | sample RVTome_11_FD_200261 | JGI IMG/M metagenome (GOLD analysis project Ga0302046, IMG submission 200261) | Soil microbial communities from uranium-contaminated site in the Upper Colorado River Basin, Wyoming, United States - RVT147D111 (version 2) ...
GAGCACGCGCACGTCCACGCTACGCGTACCTGCCGTTCGGGGGCGGCCCGCGCCAGTGCATCGGCAGCGAGTTCGCGCTCATGGAGGCGCACCTCGTGCTGCCCGCGATCGTGCGCGCGTATCGCGTTGAGCTGGTCGACGACCGGCCGGTCGAGCCCTACCCCACCGTCACGTTGCGCCCGCGCACCGCCATCACGGCGCGGCTCCGTCCCGCCGCCTAGAGGGACGACGCGCCTCGTGCCCGATTGCACCGGGGCCGCGCGCGCGCTACGAGCGAGGTCCGGTCGTCCTCGCACCCGTCGCAAAGGAGCACGTCATGCCCGAGATCATCCTGCATCACTACGACCTCTCCCCCTACGCGGAGAAGATCCGCGTCGCCCTCGGCGTCAAGGAACTCGCGTGGCGCTCGGTGCAGATCCCGATCGTCGCCCCGAAGCCGAAGCTGACGGCGCTCACCGGGGGGTACCGCTTGACGCCGGTGATGCAGATCGGCGCCGACGTCTATTGCGACACGCGCTGCATCGCCCGCGAGCTCGAGCGCCGGCACCCGACGCCGACCTTGCACCCGGGCCCGAGCCCGGCGGTGGAGCGCGGCCTCGCCTACTGGGGCGAGTCGATGTTCATGGACGTCGTGGCCCTCTTCCTCACCGTCGAGGGCCTGATCCCGCCGGGCTTCATCGAGGACCGCGACAAGATGATTCCGGGCGGCATCGACATCGAGCAGATCAAGGCCGTCGTCCCCGCGAAGCGCGACCAGCTCCGCGCCAAGCTCGACATCCTCGAGCGTCACCTCGCCGCCGGCGGTCCCTTCCTGCTCGGCGACCGGGTGAGCCTCGCCGACCTCTCCGTGTACCATCCGCTCTGGGGCCTCGCGAGCGTGCCGCCGGGCGGCCCGCTGCTCGAGCCCTGCCCGAGCGTGCGCGCCTGGCTGGCGCGCGTCGCCGCGATCGGCCACGGCACCCGCCAGGAGATGGACGCCGACGAGGCGCTCGCCGTCGCCCGGGCCGCCACCCCCGCGACCGCCCCGGGCGCCGATCCCGGCGACCCCAACGGCCGGAAGCACGGGGCGCGCCTCGCGATCTGCCCCGAGGCCTACGGCCGCGACCCGGTCGCCGGCGAGCTGGTGTGGTCGGACGCCCACGAGATCGCCATCAAGCGCACCGACCCCGGCCTCGGCGAGATCGTCGTCCACTTCCCCCGCGAGGGCATCCTCACCTTCGCCGCATAGCGCCCCGGCATCGCCGCGCAGCCGCGCCACGTGGGCTCGGCATGCGCGCACTTCGGGCTCGTAGGCCGGGGCGCCGGTCTCGTCGATCAGCTCCTGGGCCCGGACCAGCGCCTGCTCGGCGCGCAACAGCGCGGGCGCATCGGCACGGCGGAGCTGGTGCGGGCGAGCGCGAGATGCCCCCATACCTCGTCGCATCTGCAGTGCTGCGCCTGCGCCACCTCCACCGCTGCGCACGCCTCCTCCTCGGCCCGATCCAGCACGTCACGCCCGAGCAACGCCAGGGCGAGCTCGGCACGGACCCAGCCCTCGAACATGCGATTGTTGCCGCTCGAGTCCAACCGGATGCTCCGCTCACCCGCCCCGGCACGGATCGAGGCGCAGGGCGACCGCGGTTTCCATGGCCTCGAGGGGGTAGAGACCGATCGCAGCGGCGCCGCGCGCCACCGCGTACTTCTCGACCTTGAGGGCATGGATCGCTCCGACGGTCGCGCGGTCCTCGTGAAGGACCGGCACGACGCACCGGGTCTCCCCACTCCGGAGCAGCTGGAGACGCGCTCCATCCAGAGAGTGTTCGCTGGCCTTCGAACGCGGCATCCCCACCCACTCGCCGTCCTCCCGGTCGACGATCCAGAGGCGCAGCTCCGCCGGATTGCCGGTGCTGTCGGTGGCGTAGAGCGACACGACCTCTTCGAGCTCCGCCATCGTCGCGTAGAGCCCGAAGAAGAGCACCACGGGGCTGGCCGCCAGCGCCAGCCATCCGAGCCCGCGCGGCGCGGCGGGCCACACCAGCACACCGCCGAGCAGCAGCGCACCCAGGCCACCGAACAGGTTGCCGCCACGCGGCATCGCGTAGGGGCCCTCGTGCAGGAGACGGACCGCGAAAACGGCGACGCCGAGGGCGAGGAGCCCGCAGCCAACCGCGGTCTGGACCTTGGAAAACGAGCTGGGTTCCGTCACGGCATTCCTCCAGAGAGATTCCCCAAGCTCGCTACCTCAATTCGATGAGCGCGTCGCCGAGCGCCCTCGCGAGCCGCGTCGAGCCCTCTACGTCGGTGAACAGAAACGTGACGATGCCGCCCGGTGGAGCGCTCAGCGCAGGGCCCCTTCTCCACCTACCAGAGGATCGGGGCCGGATAGCAGGCGATGGTCGGGTCCGGCGTGACGATGCTCAGCCCGAGCAGAATCGCCTGCGAGACGAGGCCGCGGTCGAACGGATCGCGGTGGAGGTGCGGAAGCAGCGCATCGTGAGTGGCTGCGGCGGCGTCGAAGTCGAGAGGCTCGAGGCCGAGCCAGGATCGCCGGCTGGCGACGTAGCGCGGCGGCGGCTCCGGTAGAGGCAGGCGACCGAGGCGGTGCTTGATCGCGATTTCCCACGCCGACAGGGCGCTCAGGTACACTTCGTTCGCAGGATCGCGGCAGGCGTCGCGCGCCGCAGGGGAAAGCTGTGGGTCGTCGGCGGCGAGCCACAGGAAGGTGCAGGTGTCGAGGAGGAGCTTCACTTCGACTCGTCGCGCCCCTCGAAGGCATCCAGAAGCGTGTCCGGGAGCGGCTCGAAGAAGCTCGGAGGAATGGCCATGCCGCGATCGATGCCGACCGGCCGCGGCTCCTCCGGTAGCTTCCTCAAAGGTCGGATCTCGGCGATCGGCACGTTCCGCCGGCACAACACGATGATCTCGCCACCCTCGACGCGCTCGAGGTAGCTGGAGAGATTCGCTTTCACTTCAGCGATATTGACCCGGATCATGGTCAGATAGTTGACCATCTTGTGGGCCAATGTCAACGCGTCAAGACGTCCCGACGGGTCTGCGGGGCCTTGATCACATGCTGCTGAGGTAGCTCAGGCGGGCGAGCTGGAGCCAGAGGGCGGGGAAGACGCCCACCACCACCGTCAGCACGGCGGTGATGACGATCGCCGCCACCAGGTACGGGTGGCGGCCGAGCGGCGGGGCGTCGGCGGGCGCGGGCGTCATGTACATGGCGACCAGGACGCGGACGTAGTACCCGGCCGAGACCGCGCTGTTGAGGACGCCGATCACCGCGAGCACGAGGTAGCCCTCGCTGATGGCGGCGGTGAAGACGTAGAGCTTGCCGGCGAAGCCCGCGAGCGGCGGGATGCCGGTGAGCGACAGCATGAAGACGCTCATCGCCACGCCGAGCACCGGCGCGCGCTGCCCGAGGCCGGCGTAGTCGTCGATGCTCTCGTTCGGCCGGCCCGCGGTGCCGACCGCCGCCACGACCGCGAAGGCGCCGAGCGTCATGAAGGCGTAGACCAGGAGGTAGAAGAGCGCCGCCCCGCCCCCGGCGTCGCCGCCCGGGACGAGCGCCACCAGGACGTAGCCGGCGTGGGCGATGCTCGAGTACGCGAGCATGCGCTTCACGCTGCCCTGCGCGAGCGCGAGGAAGTTGCCGACGGTCATGGTCGCGACCGCGAGGCACCAGACGAGGACCCACCAGTCGGCGTGCAGCGGGCCGAGGCCCCAGAGCAGCACCCGCAGCAAGGCCGCGAACGCGGCGGCCTTCACCGCCACGGCCATGAGCGCGGTTACCGTCGTCGGCGCGCCCTCGTACACGTCGGGCGTCCACATGTGGAACGGCACCGCCGCGATCTTGAATCCGAAGGCGACGAGCAGCATGCCGACGCCGGCGAAGAGCAGCGTCCGGTCCTCCGCGGCCGCCGCCCGCTCGGCGATGGTCTCGAGCCGGAACGAGCCGGTCGCGCCGTAGATCAGGGCGATGCCGTAGAGCAGGAAGCCGGTGGCGAAGGCGCCGAGCAGGAAGTACTTGAGCGCGGCCTCGTTCGAGCGCACCTGGGAGCGCCACGCGCCCGCCAGGATGTAGACGCTCATCGACATCACCTCGAGGCCGAGGAAGATCACGATCAGGTCGGTCGCCGCCGCCATCACGATCATGCCGACGAGCGCGAACATGACGAGCGCGTAGTACTCCCCCGGCACGATGTCGGTCTCGGCGAGGTAGCTCATCGACATCAGCACCACGAGCGCGCCGACGCCGAGGAAGAGCACGGCGAAGTAGATCGCGTAGCCGTCGAGGGCGTAGGTGCCGTTGAAGGTCCGCACCTTCTCGCCCCCGACCAGCAGCAGGGTGACGATCGCGCTCGCGCCGAGGCCGGCGAGCGCGCCCCAGCCGAGGGTCTCCTCGTCGTCGGTGAAGAGGCCGCCCGCGAGGAGCGCCATCCCGAGCCCCGACACCAGGAGCGCGGGCAGGACGGCCGGCCAGGCGATCTCGGGAAACGCCGGGCTCACGAGCGCCGCTCCGGGCGCGGGGCGCGCTCGGCGGTCCGGGGCACGGCCGCGTCCTCGCGGAGCGCCGCGCGGCGCGCCTCCATGCGCTCGAGGAGCGCCGTCACCGAGGGCTCCATCGCGCGCAGGAACGGCGCCGGGTAGACGCCCATGACGACGATCATCGCCACCACCGGCGCCAGCACCGCGATCTCCCGGCGCGTCAGGTCGGCGAGGCCGGCGTTGGCCTCGTGCCGCACCGGCCCGAACACGACGCGCTGGTACATGCGCAGCATGTAGACCGCGCCCACCACCATGCCGAGCGCGGCGCACGCCGCCGCCGGCCGGCTGGTCCCGAAGGTGCCGAGCAGGATCAGGAACTCGCCGACGAAGCCGTTCAGGCCGGGGAGCCCGATCGAGGAGAGCGTCACCAGCAGGAACACCGCCGCGAAGCGCGGCAGCGGCTTCCAGAGCCCGCCGAAGTCGGCGATCAGCCGGGTATGGCGGCGGCCGTAGATCATGCCGACCAGGAGGAAGAGCGCGCCCGTCGAGAGGCCGTGGCTCAGCATCTGGTAGATCGCGCCCGCGACGCCGGCCGGGTTCAGGGCGAAGAGGCCGAGGACGACGAAGCCGAGGTGCGAGACCGACGAGTAGGCGACGAGCTTCTTGAGATCGGGCTGCACCATCGCCACGGCGGCGCCGTAGAGGATGCCGACCACGGCGAGCGCCAGGAAGAGCGGCGTCGCGGCGGCGACGGCGTCGGGAAAGAGCGGCATCGCGAAGCGCAGGAAGCCGTAGGTGCCGAGCTTCAGCAGCACGCCCGCGAGGATCACCGAGCCCCCCGTCGGCGCCTCGACGTGCGCGTCCGGCAGCCAGGTGTGGAGCGGGAACATCGGCACCTTGACGGCGAAGGCGAGCGCGAAGGCGGCGAAGAGCCACATCTGCTCGCCCGGGGTCAGCACGACCTCGTAGAGCGTCCGCACGTCGAAGGTCATGGCCTCGGTGCGCGCGTGCACGCCGACGAGGTAGAGGATCGCGACCAGCATGAGCAGACTCGCCGCCAGCGTGTAGAGCAGGAACTTGAGCGCGGCGTAGAGCCGCCGCGGGCCGCCCCAGACGCCGATGATGAAGTACATCGGCACCAGCATGAGCTCCCAGAAGACATAGAAGAGGAAGAGGTCGAGGGCGACGAACGCGCCCAGCATCCCGGTCTCGAGCATCAGGAGGAAGAAGAAGTACTCCTTGACGCGCGTGGTGACGTCGCCGAACGAGAACAGCACGACGACCGGCGTCAGGAACGTCGTCAACAGCACGAGGAAGAGGCTCAGGCCGTCGACGGCGAGGAGGTACTGGACGCCGAAGTCGGGGATCCACGCGCGCTGCTCGACGAACTGCAGCTCGGCGGTGTCGGGGCGGAAGCCCCCCCAGAGCGCCAGCGAGAGCGCGAAGGTCACCAGCGAGAAGGCGAGCGCGGCGCGGCGCGCGCCGTCGGGGTTCTCCTTCGGCACGAGCAGGATCAGGAGCGCGCCGATGAGCGGCGTCCACACGATCATGCTGAGGAGGACGTTCATCGCCGCCTCACCGCGCCAGGTAGTAGAGCAGCACGGCGGCCGCGCCGCCGACGAACACCAGCGCGTAGTGCTGCACGTTGCCGGTCTGGACGAGGCGCCAGAGCTGGCCGTTCACCACCACGAACGCCGCGGTGCCGTTCACCGCGCCGTCGATGAGGCCCTGGTCGACGAAGCGCCAGAGCGCGTCGGAGAGGCGGACGTAGGGCCGGACGACGAGCGCGTCGTAGAGCTCGTCGACCCAGTACTTGCCGGCGAGGAGCGCGTGGAGGGCGCGGAAGCGGCCCGCGAGCTCGCCCGGGAGCTCCGGCCGGCGGACGTAGAAGAGCCAGGCGAGCGCGGCGCCGGCGGCGGCCAGGAGGGTCGCGACCAGCATGAGCGTGCCCTCGCCGACCGCGCCGTGGTGCGCGAGGTGCGGGTGGCCGGTGGACGGGGCGAGGAAGCGGCCGATCGCCGGCCCCCAGAGCCAGCCCTCGGGGAGACCCACCCAGCCGCCGGCGATCGACAGGACCGCCAGCAGCACCAGCGGCACGGTCATGGTCGCGGGCGACTCGTGGACGTGCGCGGCGACCTCGGGGGCGGCCCGGGGCGCGCCGAAGAAGGTCAGGAAGAGCAGGCGGAACATGTAGAAGGCGGTGAGCGTCGCCGTCACGACCGCCACCAGCCAGAAGACGGGATGGCCGGCCGCCCAGGTGTGCCAGAGGATCTCGTCCTTGCTGAAGAAGCCGGCGAGCCCCGGCGCGCCGGCGATCGCAAGCGTGCCGACGAGGAAGGTCCAGAACGTCACCGGCATGCGCGCGCGCAGCCCGCCCATGCGGCGGACGTCCTGCTCGCCGCTCATGCCGTGGATGACGCTCCCCGCCCCGAGGAAGAGCAGCGCCTTGAAGAAGGCGTGCGTCATGACGTGGAAGATCGCGGTCGCGAAGGCGCCGACGCCGAGGGCCAGCATCATGAAGCCGAGCTGGCTCACGGTCGAGTACGCCAGGACCTTCTTGATGTCGTGCTGCACGAGCGCGATGGTGGCGGCGAAGAGCGCGGTCGCGACGCCGACGACGGCGACGACCGCGAGCGCGGCCGGGCCGGCCTCGAAGACGACGTGCAGGCGCGCGATCATGTAGATGCCGGCCGTGACCATGGTCGCGGCGTGGATCAGGGCGGACACCGGCGTCGGGCCGGCCATCGCGTCGGGCAGCCAGACGTACAGCGGGATCTGCGCCGACTTGCCGGCCGCGCCGACCAGCAGGAGGAGCCCGATCGCGGCCGCCGTGCCGGCGCCGAGCCCGGCGGCGTGCGCCTCGACGTGGGCGAAGTCGAGCGACATGCCGGCGGCGCCCGCCGTGCTCCACGCGAGCAGGAGGAGGCCGAGGACGAAGCCGACGTCGCCGATCCGGTTGACGACGAACGCCTTCTTGCCGGCGGCCGCGTTGGCGTCGTCCTCGTACCAGAACCCGATCAGGAGGTACGAGCACAGCCCGACCCCTTCCCAGCCGACGAACAGCAGCAGCAGGTTGTCGGCGAGGACGAGGAGCAGCATCGCGAACATGAAGAGGTTCAGGTATGCGAAGAACCGCGGCAGGCCGGCGTCGTGGGCCATGTAGCCCACGGAGTAGACGTGGATCAGGAAGCCGACGCCGGTCACGATCAGCACCATCACCGCCGCGAGCGCGTCCAGCCGGAAGGTCACGTCGGCGCGGAAGCCGCCGACCTCGATCCAGGTGTAGACCGGGTCGACGAGCCGGCTCCCGGCCTCGGCGCCGGCCAGCGTCGCGACCGCGACGAGCGCCACCACGAACGACGCGCCGACCAGGGCGGGCGCGGCGACGCGGACGAGCGCGCGGTTGCCGGTGGCGATCGCCAGCAGGAACCCGGCGAGCGGCAGCGCCGGGATCAGCCAGAGGATCGACGAGGCGATCACCTGCGTCTCGGGCACGTCCTCACCACCGGAGCAGCGCGAGGTCGTCGGCGTTGACGGACTCGCGGTTGCGGAAGAACGCGATCACGATCGCCAGCCCGACGGCCGCCTCGGCGGCCGCGACCGCCATGACGAAGAAGACCACGACCTGGCCGTCGACGCTGCCGAGCTGCCGGGCGAGCGCGACGAACGTCAGGTTGACGCCGTTCAGCATCAGCTCGATGGCCATCAGGATGACGATGACGTTGCGGCGCACGACGACGCCGACGACGCCGATGGCGAAGAGCACCGCGGAGAGCGTCAGGTACCAGGAAATCGGGATCATCCCTCACCGCCCCCGCTTCGCCAGCACGACCGGGCCGATCACCGCCACCAGCAGGAGGAGCCCGGCAAGCTCGAACGGCAGCACGTAGTCGGTGAAGAGACTGCGCGCGACGAGCGCCGCGCTGCCATAGCCTTCGGGCGCCGGCGCCGGGCGTCCGAGCGGCGCGCCGGCGACGAGCCGCACCAGCACGACGGCGAGCAGCGCCCCGGCGGCCCAGGCGACGCCGTGCACCACGACGCGGCGCCGCGGACGCGCGCGCTGCTCCTCGTCGCCGAGGTTCAGGAGCATGATCACGAACAGGAACAGCACCATGATGGCGCCCGCGTAGACGATGATCTGGAGCGCGGCGATCATGTGCGCCTCGAGGAGCACGAACACCACCGCGAGCAGGAACAGCGTGACGACGAGAGCCATCGCGCTCTTCACCGGGTTCGGGTGCAGCACCACGGCGAGGGCGGACCCGACCAGCAGGGCGGCGAGGACGAGGAACGCGAGGGTGGCCATGGCGTCAGGCGACGAGCACCACCACGACCGCGGTCACGACGACGTTCGCGAGCGCGATCGGCAGCAGCCACTTCCACCCGAGGTCCATGAGGTGATCGTAGCGGTACCGGGGCAGCGTCCAGCGGACGAGGATCTGGAAGCAGCAGAGGGCGAAGACCTTGATGGTGAACGCCGCGATCTGCAGCGCGACGACCGCGAGGTGGGGCATCGCCACGAAGACGCCGCCGGGGAGGTGCCACCCGTCGCGCGCCAGGAAGGGCACCTGCCAGGCGCCGAAGAAGAGCGTGGTCGCGAGGCCCGCGACCACCACGACCTCGGCGAAGTCGCTCAGCATGAACGCCGCCTGCTTCATCCCGGAGTACTCGGTGAAGTAGCCGGCGACCAGCTCCGACTCGCCCTCCGGCAGGTCGAAGGGAACGCGTTTGCTCTCGGCGAAGCCGGCGATCAGGAGGATGAGGAAGGCGACCGGCTGGTAGAGGATGCCCCAGAGCGGCACCACCCCCCACAGGTGCGCGCCCTGGGCGCGCGCGATCTCCTGCAGGTCGAGGGTGCCGAACGTCATGATCGCCGCCACGAGGCCGAGGCCGAGGGCGATCTCGTAGGAGATCATCTGCGCCGAGCCACGCACCGCGCCGAGCAGCGACCAGCGGCTGTTCGTCGCCCAGCCGCCGAGCACGACCCCGTAGACCGCGAGCGACGACATCGCGAGGACGTAGAGGACGCCGACGTCGAGGGCAGCGGCCTGCAGCTCGATGGTGCGGCCGCCGATCACCAGGACGTCGCCGAACGGAATCGCCGCGAAGGTGACGATGACCGGAAAGACGGCGAGGAAGGGCGCGACGAAGTGGAGCACCCGGTCCGCGCCCGCCGGAATCAGGTCCTCCTTGGTGAGCAGCTTGATGGGGTCGGCGATCAGCGTGTTGATGATGCCGAGGTTGAACGGCAGCAGGCCCCCGAAGACGTTGGCGCGGTTGGCGCCGATCCGGTCCTGGATGAGGGCGCTTCCCTTGCGCTCCACCCAGAGAAGGACGAGGCTCATGTTGAGCACGAGCATCACCACCGCGAACGCCTTGGCGGCGGCGATCCCGACGTCAACCCACACGGCGCACCCCCCGCACCCCCGTCGTCACTCCCATGCCAGGGCGCCGCGCTTCCACTCGTAGAACAGCCCGAAGGCGAGGATGCCGAGGAAGAGCCCCATGGCGACCAGGCCCGGCACGCCGAGCTCCCGAAAGACGATCGCCCACGGGTAGAGGAAGACCACCTCGACGTCGAAGACGATGAAGAGGATGGCGACGAGGTAGAAGTGGACGGGAAAGCGGCCGCGGGCCGGGCCGCTCGACGGGTTGCCGCACTCGAAGACCTCGTCCTTGACCGGGCTGTGACGGCGGCCGGCGAGGAGCGCCGAGGCCGAGACCATCCCCGCGACGATCACGCCCGCGAAGAGGAAGGTGAGGAGAACTCCGATGTATTGGTCAAGCATCGCGCCGACCCTCGCGCGCACCGCCCTGCACCGTGACCCCCGTCGAACTCGCCACGTACGTTCATCCTCCTCGGCGGCGGCAAACGCGGCGGGCTTCGCGAGCGTCGCGAGAAAAAAGCTGGCCGATTATGCCGCGGGACGTCTCCAAGTCAAGGCGAACGGCGGCGCGCGCGACCGCGGGCGCGCGGTGTTTTTTGACAAGCGCGGCGCGCTTCTGGTAGCGCCCGCAGCGACAGATGCGTGACCGCCTGGCGCCCGCGATCGAGAACCTCGTGCGCCGCTGCTGGCCCGGCGCCGGCGTCACCGCGCTGACGCACCTCGCCGGTGACTTCTCCGCGCGCCGCTACCTGCGCGCGCGCGTCGCGGGTGGGAGCGCGCCGCCGACGGCCGTCGTCATGGTGCTCGCCGGGAGCGGCCTGCCGCTCAGCTCGGAGGAGCTCGCGATCTTTCCCGAGCCGCCGCGCGAGCTGCCGTTCCTCGACGTCCACCGCCTCCTCGCCGCGATCGGCGTGCCGGTGCCGGCGGTGTACGCCACCGACCTCGACGCCGGCGTGCTCCTCCTCGAGGACGCCGGCGACCTGCTCTTCTGGGACTGGGCGCGCGCGCACCCCGGCGGCGCCGAGGCCGCCTATCGGCGCGCCGTCGACGTGCTGGCGCGCCTGCACACCCGGGGGACGGCCAGCCCCGACCGGACGAGCATCGCCTTCCGCCAGCGCTTCGACGCGCGCCTGTACCGGTGGGAGCTCGAGCACTTCCAGGAGTGGGGCATCGAGCGCGGCCTCGGCCGGACGCTCGACGCCGCGGCGCGCGCCGGGCTCGACGAGAGCTTCGCCGCCATGAGCGCCGAGCTCGCCGCCGCCGACGTCGTCCTGAGTCACCGCGATTTCCACAGTTGGAACCTGCTGGTGCACGACGACGCGCCGGTGGTCATCGACTTCCAGGACGCGCTGCTCGCCGCCGCGGAGTACGACCTCGCGTCCCTGCTGACCGACCGCGTCACGCCGCGGCTGGTCGACGCGGCCCTCGAGGATCGCCTGCTCGACTACTACGCCGCCGCGCGCGGCGCGCCCGGCGCGATCGACCGCCGCCGCTATCGGCTGACCGCGCTCCACCGCGCGCTCAAGGTCATCGGCCGCCTGCACTACATCGCCATCGAGAAGGGCAAGCCCGGTCCCCTCGCGTTCCTCCCCGACGTCGTCGCCACGGCGCAGCGCTACCTCGCTCAGGTCGACCTCCCCGGCACGCTCGCCCGCGACTTCCCCCGCCTCTGGCCGCGCCGATGACGCGCGGCCTCACCGCGATGGTGCTCGCCGCCGGGCTCGGCACCCGACTGCGGCCGCGGACGCACGACCGCCCGAAGGCGCTGGTCGAGGTCGGCGGCCAGGCGCTCGTCTTCTACGCCCTCGAGCTCCTGCGCCACCACGGGGTGCGGGACGTGATCATCAACCTGCACCATCACGGCGACGCGCTCGCGGCGGCCGTCGGCGACGGCGCCGCGTTCGGCCTCCGGATCGTGTACTCGCGCGAGGACCCGCTCCTCGACACCGGCGGCGCGATCAAGAACGTCCAGAATCTCCTCGCCGGCGCGGACGACTTCCTGGTGCTGAACGCCGACACCATCATCGACCTGCCGCTCGACCGCCTGGTCGCCGCGCACCGCGACCGCGGCGCGACCGCGACCCTGGTCCTCAGGCGGGACCCGGAGGAGGCGCGCTACGGCCTCGTCGAGATCGACGCCGGCGAGCGGATCCGGCGCTTCCTCGGCACGCCCGCCGCGGTGCCGATGCCGCTCGTCCCCTACATGTTCGCCGGCGTCCACATGCTCTCGACCCGCGTCCTCGACTACATGCCGACCCGCACGGCGTTCAGCATCACGCGCGAGACCTACCCCGCCATGCTGGCCGCCGGCGAGCCCCTCTACGGGCTGCCGTTCGACGGCTTCTGGCGGGTGATCGACCGCGAAGCCGACCTCGTGGCGGCCGAGCGGGCGCTCGCCGCCGGCGTCACCCTGCACTACCGCGCGCGCCCCGCGTAGCCCGGCGGCACGGCTCCAACGCCGTGTCTCTGTTACGCTTTGTTGACCATTTCCGCCGATCTGCTTTAAAGGTTGGCACAGCTCACGAGCAGCCGGCATCGACGAAGGGAGGGGCGGGCAGCGGCCCCTGCGGGGGGGACGTGGCGGGGGAGCGCACGAGACCGATCTCGCCCGGCGATTCGAGGAGCCGGGCGCAGACGAGAGAAGGAGGACAGCGAGAGCCGCTCGGAACCGATCTCGGCCATCTGTGGCGCGTCACGCAGCGCTATCCGCACCTCACGGCCGATGTCGAGCGCCTTCTCGGGCTCGCGCGGCACACGGCGCGCTTGCGGAGCCCGCGCCCCGACGGCATCCCGTGGCTCCCGACGACGTCGAAAGCGAACATGGGCATCACGATCGTTCAGAAGAGCGACCTCACGGTCCGGAAGAAGTCGCCGCGGATCGCCTTGGTGCTGGCGGGCGGCGCGGTCAGCGGCGGCGGGTTCAAGCTCGGCGGGCTCAAGGCGCTCGACGACTTCCTCGTCAACCGCAAGACCAACAACTTCGACATCTACGTCGGCCTCTCGGCCGGCTCGTTCCTCGCGGCGCCGCTCGCGAGCGGCGTCACGCCGCCCGAGATGCTGCGCAGCATCGAGGGCAGCTCCGAGGAGTTCACGTCGTTCGGCGCCCTCGACTTCTACCGGCCGAACTACGGCGAGTTCGTGGAGCAGCCGATCCGCTACCTGCTCGACCTGGCGGCGTTCCTGCCCGGCTCCATCCTGGACCTCGTCGCCAAAAGCCCGAGCGTCGTCGAGCGCACTGCGGAGCCGCTGCGGGCGTACCTGCGTGAGCGGTCCTTCGCCCACCTGCGCGAGCTGCTGCGCCCGATCGGGGAGGCGCTGCTCGAGACCCGACCTTTTCCGTTTCCGCTCGACTACCTGCCGTCGGGAATCTTCGAGAACACCGGGATCGAGCACTACCTGCGGGACAACCTGGAGCGGCGGCGCATGCCGAACAGCTTCAAGGCGCTCTACCACGCCCGCAAGCGCGAGCTCTACATCGCCGCGATGAACCTCGACACCGCCGAGCGCGTCGTCTTCGGCCACGACGAGGACAGCTCGCTCACGATCTCGGAGGCCGTGCAGGCCTCCACCGCGCTCCCCGGCTTCTACTGCCCGGCGCGCATCCACGGCATCGACTACGTCGACGGCGGCGTCCGCCGGACCGCGAACATCGACGTCGCGATCGACCACGGCGCCGACCTCGTGATCTGCTACAACCCCTTCCGCCCGTTCTCGAACCGCGTGCTCCGGAAATACGACCCGGTGAAGGACGCGTACGTCGCCGAGGGCACGCAGCTCCGCGACCGCGGGATGCTCACCATCCTGAACCAGGTGCTGCGCACGCTGCTGCACTCGCGCCTGCTGCTCGGCCTGCGCCAGTACCGCGACGACCCGAACTTCAAGGGCGACATCCTCCTCATCGAGCCCACCGAGAAGGACCTCGACTTCTTCCAGATGGGGCCCCTCGCCTTCTGGCAGCGACGCAAGGCCGCGCAGCACGGCTACGTGTCGGTCACGCAGTCGATCGACACGCACTACGACATGATCCGCCGCATCCTCGAGAGCTACGGCATCCTCATGACGCGCAAGACCGTGAGCGAGGGCATGGAGAGGATGCAGACGGCCGGGACCCCCGAGGAGGCGTCGGACTTCCTCACCCGCGACGTCCCCAGCCGCGCCATCTCGGTCGCCAAGGCCTAGCCCCCTCGCCCGTCCCGCGGCACCTCGCAGCGCCCGGACGGGTTGCGAGAGACGGGGCGAGGCTGTAGAACGAGGCGGTTTCAACCAACCACTCCCGCTGAGGTAGCACGACATCATGCCATTGGACACGAGCACGATCCCGACGATCGCCGCCGAGTACGCGGATCGCCATCCCAAGGACATCCTCGAGCTGGCCATCCGCGAGTACGGGCCCGACGCGGCCATCTCCTTCAGCGGCGCCGAGGACGTCGTGCTCGTCGACATGGCGGCCAAGCTCGGCGGCAAGGTCCGCGTCTTCTCCCTCGACACCGGCCGCCTGCATCCGGAGACCTACCGTTTCCTCGACAAGGTCCGGAGCCACTACGGGATCGCCGTCGAGGCGTTCTTCCCCCAGCCGGACGCGGTGCAGAAGCTGGTGCGCGAGAAGGGGCTGTTCTCCTTCTACCAGGACGGGCACAAGGAATGCTGCGGGATCCGCAAGGTCGAGCCGCTGGTGCGCGCCCTCAAGCCCCTGAAGGCCTGGGTCACCGGCCAGCGCCGCGACCAGAGTCCGGGCACCCGCGCCGCCGTGC
>Ga0302046_10003314_pt1 | contig 14606 bp, 10 predicted proteins | sample RVTome_11_FD_200261 | JGI IMG/M metagenome (GOLD analysis project Ga0302046, IMG submission 200261) | Soil microbial communities from uranium-contaminated site in the Upper Colorado River Basin, Wyoming, United States - RVT147D111 (version 2) ...
GGCGAGCGCGCGAGCAGGAGGAGGCCGCCCGCGACGAACACGCCATCGGGACGGAAGAAGCCGTTCACGTCGACCAGCTCGCCGCGCGAGGCTGCGAGCGACCCGCTCGAGGCGAGCGGCAGTCCCGCGAGCGCGGCCCGTGCCCGCACGGGGTCGAGCGCGCGTTCGACGGACCCGGCGCGCCGGCCGACGCCGGCGCGCGCGTCGATCTCGGCCGCCCGGCGCCGCGAGGCGAGGGAGCCGGGGACGGCCCCCAAGAACCCGGGCCGCGCCACGAGCTCCTCCGCCAGCTCGAGCACGGGACCCTCGTCGCCGGCGGCGTGGACCAGGAAGCGCTGCGCGAACCGGCGCGAATAGGCGTCGGGATCGGGGTCCGCCAGGACGACCTCGATCCCGGCCTCGCGCGCCCAGGCCAGGGCCGAGTAGCCCAGGGGGCCGGGTGAGAGGAAGAGGAGCGTGCCGTCCATAGCGGGCAGGGGTGGGGGACGCCCGATCGGCGCGATCGGGCCGCGACTTGAGCGCCGTCCCCGCCGCGATCGGCGGCGTACAGTCTCCGCCGGATTCGGTCGAAAGCACCGGCGTGACGCGGCCCCTCCTCAGCGGCACGCTCCTCTTCCACCTCAACCTGAGCTATTCGGCCATCGAGGCCGGCGAGCGTGCGGAGGTCGTGCGTCGGTGCTACCGCCCGATCCTCTTGCTCCTGGACCGGCTGCCCTGGCTCGTCCTCGCGCTCGAGGCGCCCGGCCACACGCTGGAGCGTGCGCGCGAGCTCGATCCCGAGTGGATCGAGCGCCTGCGCGAGCGCGTGCACGAGGGCCGCGTCGAGCTGGTCGGGTCGGGCGACACGCAGCTCATCGGACCGCTCGTGCCCGCGAGCGTGAACGAGTGGAACCAACGCCTGGGACAGGAGACGCACGCGGCGTTGCTCGGTCACCGGCCGCGCGTCGCGTTGGTGGGGGAGATGGCCTGGTCGCAGGGCATCGTCGACGCCTACGTCGGCGCGGGCTACCGCGGCCTCGTCATGGAGTGGAACAACCCGCGCCGCGCGCACCCCGAGTGGCGCGACGAGTGGCGCTACGGCACCGTCTCGACCACCTCGTCGACAGGGAGGAGCGTGCGCGTCCTGTGGGCCGACGCGGTAGCGTTTCAGAAGCTGCAGCGGGCGGCGATGGGCGAGCTCGAGGAGCGCGACTACGTCGACTGGGTCCTCGCCCGGGGCGACGCGAGCGCGCCGCGCCACCTGTCGCTCTACGCGAACGACGCCGAGGTGTTCGACTACCGGCCGGGCCGCTACCGCAGCGAGCCGCGGCTCGAGAGCTCGGAGTGGGAGCGGATGGAGCGCCTGCTCACGACGCTGCACGCCGGCGGAGTCCGTTTCACCACGCCGAGCGCGGTGCTCGAGGACGCGGCCTTCGACACGGGGGCAGAGGTCGTGCTGGGCAGCGTGGCCGACCCGGTGCCGGTCAAGAAGCAGCCGAAGTACAACGCGACGCGCTGGGCGCTCACCGGGCGCGACGACCTCGGCCTCAACACGCGCTGCTTCGCGCGCGCACGGGAGCTCGAGCGCACGGGCGGCGACCGCGAGGCGTGGCGCGCGCTGTGCCGCGACTGGTCCTCCGATCTGCGCACGCATCTGACCGAGGAGCGCTGGCGCGATCACCTGCGCGCGCTCGAGCCCGATCCCGTCCTGCCGGATACCGGCGCTCGGGCCGGCGGACCGCTCGGCACGCGGCGAGTCGAGCGCAGCGATCGGGAGCTCCGGCTCTCGACCGACGACGTTGAGCTCGTACTGCTGCCGCGCCGCGGGCTCGCGATCGGCGCCCTGGCGTTCCCCTCCGTCGCGCGCGAGCCGCTGTGCGGCACGCTGCCCCACGGCACCTTCGACGACATCGAGTACGCGGCCGACTTCTACAGCGGCCATGTCGTTCTCGACGTTCCGGCCGAGCACCGGGTGACCGACCTCGAGCGGACGGAGCCCGAGGTCGAGGTCCTGGAGGATCGGATCGAGGTGCGCGCCGAGGTTCCGACCGGCGCCGGCGCGCTGCGCAAGACCGTCACCGTCCTGGCCGACAGCGTCCGGCTCGAGTACGCCTTCTCGCGCCTCGGCCAGCGTCCCGCCGGAACGCTGCGGGCGGGCTTCGTGACGCTCCTGCCCGGCGGCCTGGGCGACCCGCTCTTCGTCCGCTGCGCGAACGGCGGCGCGAAGGAGCGCTTCGAGGTCACCGGCGACTTCGACCACGGCGCGCCGGTGTCGCCGCTCGTCTCGGCGCGTGCCGTCCTCGGCGCGACGGACGGGACGCTCGAGCTGGAGGACGGACGCAGGATGCTCGAGCTCTCCTGGCCCAACTGGCGCGCCGCCGCGCTCCCGCTCCTGTCGGCGCGTTCGATTGGCGCGAAGCGACTCGTCCGCGTCGCCTTCAGCCTGGCGGAGCTCGACGAGACGCTGCGGCCGGGCGCGCCCCTGACCGACTTCTCCATGACGCTCTCCGCGCGGAGGCTCGCCGCATGAGGACCCGTTTCGTGGCCGAGGTGTCCAGCAACCACGCACGCAGCCTGGAGCGCGGCCTGCGGTTCGTCGACGTCGCCGCCGAGGTCGGCTGCGCGGCGGTCAAGTTCCAGCAGTTCAAGATCGACGAGCTGTTCGCACCCGAAGCCCTGCGCGCGAACCCTGCGCTCCGGCGGCGCAGAGAATGGGAGCTCCCCGAGGAGTTCAACGCCGACCTCGCGCGGCGCGCGCACGCGCAGGGCCTCGAGTACTCGAGCACGCCCTTCTACCTCGACGCCGTCGGCGTGCTCGCGCCGCACGTCGACTTCTTCAAGGTGGCCTCCTACCAGATCCTGTGGCTCGACCTCCTGCGGGAGGTCGGCCGCGCGCGCAAGCCGGTCGTGCTGGCGACCGGCATGGCGACGCTGGACGAGGTGCGCGGCGCGGTGGACGCGATCGTCGCCGGCGGCGCTCCGGAGCTGACCCTGCTGCACTGCGTCTCGCTCTATCCGACGCTGCCCGAGGAGGCCAACCTGGCCGCGATCGACACGCTGCGACGCACGTTCGACCTGCCCGTCGGTTGGTCGGACCACACCGTGTCGCCGGAGGTCGTGCAGCGCGCGATCGGTCGCTGGGAGGCCCCGCTGGTCGAGTTCCATCTCGACCTCGACGGCGCGGGGGAGGAGTACGTTGCCGGCCACTGCTGGCTGCCGGAGGAGATCGCCGCCGTGATCGCGGAGCCGCCCTCGGAGCAGGCGCTCTCGAGCGAGCCGCAAACCTGCGACGGCAGCGGCGAGAAGCGTCCGGCGGCGGGCGAGGACCACGAGCGGCGCTGGCGGACCGATCCATCCGACGGTCTGCGGCCCCTGCTCGAGACCCGGCGCGGCCTGGCCGCGGAGGAGGCAGCCTGATGCGCGAGAACATGGAGATCCTGGATCGCCGTTGGCCCGCGCTGGCGGCCTGGCTGGCGCAGGCGCCCGAGGCCGAGCTCTTGCTGCTCGAGGGTGTGCCCGCGCCGACCCTGTGCGTGAACGGCGTGCAGCTCGCCGGAGCCTTCGCGCCGCGTGCCGAGGCCGAGCTGCAGGGCCGCCTCGTCCCGCAGGACGCCCGGTCCGCCACGGTCTACGGGCTCGGCCAGGGCGCGCTGCCGCGCGCCCTCCTGCGGCGCTCGCGGCTCGAGCGCCTGCGCCTGGTGCTGCTCTCGCGCGCCGCCGCCCGGGCAGCCCTCACCTACGTCGAGCTGTACGACTGGCTCGCGGACGAGCGGCTCGACGTGCTCGTTGCGACCCCGGAGCTCGAGCTCGAGACACCCTTCAGCGCGTCGCCCGCCGAGCTCCTGCTCGCGGACCCGGAGGCCTGGCGCCTGCGCGACCTCGTCCAACTCGAGCTGGCCACCCCCTACCTGCGGCGCAGGCTCGAGGACCAGGACGGCTTCTCCGTGGAGAACCGCCTGCGGAACGAGGGTCTGCGGCGCTCCGACCGGGACGTGTCCGTGCTGGACGGCGCGCACAAGGGATGCACGGTGCGCGTGGCGGCCTCGGGCCCGAGCCTGGCCGAGCACTTCGACGCGCTCCGCGCCGGCGGCGTGCCGCTCGTCGCGGTGGACTCCGCGCTCGCGCCGCTGCTCGCCGCCGGCGTGGTTCCCGACGTCGTCGTCACGATGGACGGCAACGAGCGCTCGATGCTGGCGGTCTTCGACGTGCCCCGAGAGCGCGTGCGCGACGTCACGCTGGTCTACCATCCCACGTCGCCGCACGCCGTGCTCGCCGCCTGGCCCGGCCGGCGTCTCGCCGCGCGTCCGCCTGGTCCGCGCTTCGAGGGCTTCACGCGCACCGTCCTGTGGAGCTCCGGCAGCGTGCTACACGCCGCCGTCGACCTGGCGGCGCGCACGCGCGCGGCGCGGATCGAGCTCATGGGCGCGGACTTCGCGACGCCCGAGGGCTGCACGCACGTCGAGGGCACGGCCTGGCGCAAGTCGGTCGAGCCGCACCCCGCGCGACCGCGCGTGCTCGACGGCCACGGCCGTCCCGTGCTCTCGCTGCGCAACCTGGTCGGCTACCTGCACGACCTCGAGCGTTACGTCGCCGCGCATCGGGAGATCGAGTTCGTCAACGCCAGCCGGACCGGGGCGCGGATCGCCGGGACCCGCTACCACGAGGAGCTTCCCCATGCTGCTTGAATCCCTCGACCGAAGCTGTCGCGCGGCCCAGAGCGCGGCCGACCTCCTGCGGCTCTCCATGGACGCGTCCGCCGGCCAGGCGCTGGTCGACATCGTCGACGGGATGACCGAGCTCCTGAGGGACCTGCAGGCGGATCTGGCCGAGCCGATCGGGTCCGTGCTCGCCGAGCTCGTCTTCGCCCAAGAGCGCGGCGACAACCTGCGCGTGGCCGACCTGGTCGAGTTCGCGCTCCTGCCGCGTCTGCGCGAGGTGCGGCGCAGCCTGTGAAGAAGCGCATCGTCCTGCTCGGCGCCTACGGCATCGAGAGCGCGGGCGACGACGCGCCGCTGTGCGTCCTGGTCGACGGCCTGCGGCGAGCGCATCCCGCGGTGGACTTCGAGTTCACGGTCGTCGCGCGCCACCCCGACCCGCTGATCGAGTCGCTGACCGGCGCGCGATTCCTGCAGAACCTCGAGCACCAGAGCCGCGAGGAGGCGCGCGGCCGCTGGTTCCAGGGGCTCAACCCGGGGGACGACACCGGGCACCTGGAGGCCGTCTCTGCCGCGATCGCGCGCGCGGACCTGGTGGTCGCGGGCGCCGGGAACTTCCTGGTCGACCTCACGATCGAAGTGTTGCGCGGTCCGGTGCCGCTCTTCGCGACCTACGCCTTCCTGGCCGACCTGCACCGGACGCCGTTCCTCCTGTTCGGGATCTCCGCCGGCCCGCTCACGACGCGTTACGGTCGCTCGCTCTCGTCCTGGATCGCGCGCAGGAGCTCCGCGGTGACCTGTCGCGACGAGTCGTCCGCGCGCGTGCTGCGCGAGCTCGCTCCGGAGGTCGAGCCCGAGCTCCTGCCCGACCCGGTGCTCGGGCTCGAACCGGCCAGCGACGAAGAGGTGGCGCTCCTGTTCGCCGAGGAGGGGATCGACGCGGAGACCGAGCAGCCGCGCCTCGCGCTGGCGCTGCGCGATCTCTCCTTCCTCTCCTTCGACCAGAGCGTCCTGGTCGACGCCGTGCGCGAGCTCTCGCGCGAGTACGAGCTTCTGTTCGTCCCGCAGTGTACCTACGCCGAGGGCGACGACCGCGTCGTGGCGCGCGAGCTGGCACGGCGTCTCGGCCGCGCGACGACGCACTTCGTCGAACGGCGCCACGCGCCGTCGGTCCTGATGCGCGTGTACGAGACGGCCGACGCCACGCTCGCGATGCGGCTGCACGGTGCCGTCTTCAGCGCGATGGCCGGCGTGGCGCCGGTCTCGATCGCCTACTTGCCCAAGGTGTCCGCGTTCCTGGCCGGGATCGGGCTCGACGAACTCGCGCTGCCGGTCGACTCGCTCACTGCCGACGACCTGATCGCCGGGGTCGCCCGCTCGCGTGCGGTGGACCGCGCGGAGCTGGCGCGACGCTGCAGGGAGGCCGGGAGGGGGGTCGAGGGCTACGTCCGGCGCGCGGCGGATCTCCTCGGGCTCACGCGCGCCGACGACGCGGCCGCTTGACAGCGTTCCGCGGCGCGTGATGCTGGTGCCCCCGCTCGGCTTCGCGACGGGTAGACCAAGGAGACAAGAGACATGGAAGCGACCATCGGCCGCGGCATTCCGCGCATCGGAGACACGGCTCCGGACTTCACCGCGATCACCACACAGGGCGAGATCACCTTCTCCGAGTGGCAGGGAGACGACTGGGTGATCCTCTTCAGCCATCCCGCGGACTTCACGCCGGTTTGCTCGACCGAGCTGACCGAGTTCGCGCGGCGCCAGGAGGAGTTCGCGCGCCGGCACTGCAAGCTGATCGCGCTGTCGATCGACTCGATCCACTCGCACCTCGCCTGGCGCGAGAACCTGCGGCAGATCCTCGACACGGAGATCGGCTATCCGATCATCGCCGACCTCGACACCAAGGTCGCCTCGCAGTACGGGATGATCCACCCGGGCGAGTCGGCCACCGTGACGGTGCGCACGGTGTTCGTGATCGATCCCAAGCGCAAGATCCGCGCGCTGATCTACTACCCGCTCAACGTCGGCCGCAACATGGACGAGATCGAGCGCCTGCTCGACGCGCTCCAGACCTCCGACGAAAGGGGCGTGGCCACGCCGGTCAACTGGAAGGTCGGCGAGAAGGTGATCGTCCCGCCGCCGAAGACCGTTGCCGACGTGGCCGAGCGCGAGTCGCACAAGGAGTACGAGCGCTTCGACTTCTACCTGAACAAGAAGTCGCTCTGAGCGTCGTACGGCGTCAGTCACTTTCCTCCAAGCGCGGCTCGATCCGGCGGGTTCCAGTCGCGCGGCGGGATCGGTGGATCGGTTCGGCCGCGCGCCACCAGGCGCGCGACGAGCGCCCGGCGCTGGCGCGCGGCCGAGCGCAGCGTGCGCTCGCGAGCTCCGCCCCGGCGCTCGAAGTAGCACGTGCACAGGAGCGCGATCTCCTCCTCCGACGCGAGCAGGGGCAGGTACAGGAGCAAGCAGGCGAGGTCGTAGGTCGGACCGCGGAGCGGTGCGGCCCGCCCAGGTCCGCCGCGCCAGGCGTCGAGGAAGGAGAGGGTGGGCCGGTCGCCCGTCGTGCCCACGAGCAGGTTGCGCGGGAAGAGGTCGCGGTGCACGAAGCCGGCCGCGTGCAGCCGCGCGACCTCGGCGCCGAGCATCTCGAACACGGATCGGCGCCGGGCGACCTCCCGCGCCTCCTCGAGGAACGCTCGCAACGTGAGCGTCCCGGCGACCTCTTCGGTCGCCAGGAACTGGAAGCTCGGCAGCGCGCCGCTGCGCTCGACGCCCGCTGCCAGCGGCAACGGCGCGCCGAAGCCATTCGCGCGCAGCCAGAGCAGGTTGCCGTACTCCGCCAGCCGCGGCGGCGGCGTGCCGAGGGCCGCGCGCAGGCCGTAGCGCCAGCGCGCGCCTCCCGCCAGGGGACCGTACTTCAGGTGCACCGTCCGCCCGCACAGGCGCAGCACCTCGTGCCCCTTCGCCCCGCTGCGCGCGGCGGCGACCATGCGCGGGCGGAGCTCCGCGACGATCGCGGGGTCGCCGAGCGCCCTCACGCTCGACGCTCCGCGACGAGCCACGTCTGCCGGGACAGGAACCTGAGGGAGTGCCTCCACCGGACGACGCGCGCGCCGGCCTCCTCGACCGCCGCCTCCACCAGCGACTTGTCGTGCTCGACGCGATGCCGCGCCCTGCGAGCGAGGCCCCAGCGCCCGCTCCACGCCTCGAGCGACCCAGCGTCCCAGAAGGACGCGAGCACGGGTCCGTCGCTGACGCGCACGAGCTCCGCCAGTGCGCGCACGAGCTCGGAGCGCGTCCGGAGGTGGTGCAACAGCCGGCAGCACACGACGGCGGCGAAGGCGCGATCGCGGAAGGGGAGCCGCTCGACGTCGCCGCGCACGAGCCGGTCGCCCGCGCCCATGCGCGCACGCGCCAGCATGGAGGCGGAGATCTCGAGACCGACGAAGCACCCGTGCGCCTCGACGGTCTCGCGCAGCCTCCCCGTACCGCAGGGAGCGTCGAGCACCAGCGCGTCGCGCTGGGGCAGGAGCTCTCCGAGCAGCGCGCCGACGAGGGCCGGATCACGCCGCCTGCGCCCGGCGTGGCTCCAGCGCCGCTCCTCGTACCAGGCCCCCGTGCCCGGCGCCTGCCAGCGCTGCTTCGGAGAGGACTCCATGGCAGGATGATAGCCGTGTCGAGTTCACATTGTGGCATGAGCGACGACAGCCTGTCGAACGTGCGGCGGAGGCGGGTCTCGGGAATTAATCAAGGGACTCTTAGGGATGGTCGATACTCGCGCGGCCCCATCCTCGCGGCTCACCGGACGGCGAGTTCGCCGTTCCTCACCCCTCTCGGAGTGTTCCCATGCTCTCCATTGCCCTTCTCGCGGCGACTACCCTGGCCCTGCCGGGCCCCTCCCAGGAGAAACGCAAGGTCGAGTTCGCCGTCGTAGCGAACGCGAACAACGGGACCAAAGCGCTGACAACGAAGCAGTTCGCGCGCATCTTCCGGGCCGAGAAGATGTTCTGGGACGACCAGGAGCGCATCTATCTGATCCTGCCGCGCTCGGGTTCGCCCGAGAGGGACTACCTTCTCGACGAGGTCTACGCGTTGGACGAGGCGCAGCTCAAGCGCTACTGGATCGAGCTCGTGTTCCAGAACAAGATCCCAGCCGTCCCGAAGGTCCTGCCGTCCTCGGCCTTGACCCTGGCCGTCGTCACCAAGCGGACCGAAGCGATCGGCTTCGTCTGCGCCGACGAGATCGGCACGGACTCAGAGGCAAGGATCCTCGCGATCGACGGCAAGCGGCCCGGACAAGAGGGCTACCCCCTCGTCAAGATCGTCACCGACGACGAGGAACACACACCGCCCGAGGAAGGCACGGAGGACCAGGACGCACGAGACGAGGCGTCGCAGCGCGAGGCTGCCTCAACGCTCGTGGCTCGATCCGTCCAGGCCTCCCGGCCTCAGGACGACGAGAACGATCGTCTCGCTCGACTCGAGGGCGAGCTCGCCGCCCTGCGGGAGCAGATCGAGTACGAGGACGAGCTCGAGCACGGGTTGATCCTCGGACCGAAGCTCAACCTGCGAGGCTTCACGGACGTCGTGTTCGGAGCCCGCGACGTGGATCGCGACTCTCCGGGTCTGGACGAGACGTCGAACGAATTCGCCCTCGGACAGGTAGACCTCTTCATCACCTCACAGCTCAGCGAGCGCTTGAGCGCCCTCAGCGAGGTGGTCTTCACGGCCAAGTCCGACGGGAGCAACGGGCCGAACATCGAGCGAGCGATCGTCAAGTACAACCTATCGGACGGACTGAACTTCCAGGCCGGGCGGTTCCACACGACCCTTGGACACTGGAACGAGGCATATCACCACGGGGAGTGGTTCCACACGACGATCGGCCGGCCGCAGATCGTCAACTTCAACGGGGGTGGCGGTCTCCTGCCCATTCACCTCATCGGGCTGGTCTTGAAGGGCAGGCAGGGGACGGACGGGATGCTGCTCGACTACACCCTGGAGGCTGGCAATGGTCGCGGTCCGACGCGGGGCTTCGACCAGGTGGCCTCCGACGTCGACGATGCCAAGGCGATCAATGTGGCGGTGGGCGTGCAGCCTACTGCCTTGGACGGGCTGCGCCTCGGGGGCGGCGTCTACGTCGACGAGATCCCGCCCAACACGAAAGCGGCAGCCGGCCCCCTCCACGGGAACATCGACGAGACCATTCTCAACGCATTCGCCACGTACTACGCGGGGCCCTGGGAGGTCCTGGCGGAGTACTTCCGATTCGACCACGAGGGTGGCTCCTCCGACCCCGATACGGACTCCAACGGGTTCTACGTCCAGGTCGGTTACGAGGTCGGGGACTGGACGCCGTACGTCCGTCTCGAAGGAATCGGCGTCGACGACGCATCGACCTTCTTCGAGAACCAGAGCGACTTGGACCGATACCTGATCGGCGCTCGCTGGGACTTCAGCACGTGGAGCGCGCTCAAGTTCCAAGTCGCGTACTCGGAGATGGATGCCTCTCCCGGGGGCAACGACGAGTCCGAGATCGAACTCGCGGTCCAGTGGTCCTACGCGTTCTGATCCCGATTGCTCGATCTTCCCGGAGGAGTGGGGGAACGCCCTCGTTCGGGATCCTGGTCGGCCTCTTGGTCCTGATCACCAGCGTCCTCGTCGGTGCAAGCTGGACTCTCTACGAAAGCTCCGCGCGGGCGATTCGCGAGCGATCGGTAGCTCAGTTCGAGAATCGACTTGCTCTCGCCGGCGCGGAGGTCGAACGGGCACTGGCAGACATGATCGAGGACTTCGAGATCCTCGCCAGTCAGCCCGTGATGATTCGCATCCTCGACGGTGATCTCGACAACGAGATCGCCGACCTGCTCCAGACCGTGAAGAGTAGCCGGAAAGAGATCGAGGACATCGCTTGCCGGAACCCCGAAGGAGCCTTCGTGGCTTCGACCCACCTCTTGGACCTCGCCGAGATCCAGCGGACCGCCGGAGAGGCCTCGATGGCCATTCCCGCCGGCACTCGCGCGCGGATCGAACTGCTCGGGCCGACGACTCGAATCGTCGTTCCCGTCGACTGGGAGTTCGATCGACTCGAGCGGCTTGGAACCCTGACGATCACCCTGGAGACGGATTCGCTTCTCCCTCCGATCCTGGAGCCGTGGAGCGCACTGGTGGCTTCCGGAGGCGAGATTCTCGTGCAACGGGGGGAAACCTCTCGATTCTCCATCACGGAGCTCGAAGCCGTGGACATGCACCCGGACGACGCGGGCTGGGTGTGCCGCACTCGCCCGCTGGACGTTCCCGAACACGTGCTCGTTCCCCGCTGGAGTGTCGGCATCGGACGCACATTCGACTCGATGTTCGGCGAGATCGAGGTACTGCGGTCGTTCTTCCAGGGTCTGACCGCGGGGGTCTGCGTGCTCGTGACGGTGCTGGTCACGCTGTTCTTCCTACGGCAACGCAGTCTCGCGGGGCAAGTCGCCTCCAGGGCGGCCGAGCTCGAGCGGCTCAACGAGAAACTCGAGAGCTCCCGTGAAGAGCTTCGTAGGCAGGCGGAGGGGCTCGAGGTCGCGAGCCAAACCAAGAGCCAGTTCCTGGCCAACATGAGCCACGAGATCCGGACGCCGTTGAACGGCGTGATCGGGATGAACGCTCTGCTCCTCGAGACGGCTCTGACCGACGACCAGCGCGATCTGGCGAGAATCGTCGGCGACTCGGCTGAAGGACTCCTCACGATCATCAACGACATTCTCGACTTCTCGAAGGTCGAAGCCGGCAAGCTGGAGCTGGAGACGCTCGACTTCGACCTTCACGCGCTCGTCGAAGAGACCTGCGACATGTTGGTCCACCGGGCCGAGCAGAAGGGGATCGAGCTTCTCTACCTCGTGCACGCATCGACGCCGCGCTCCTTGCGCGGGGATCCTGGACGACTGCGGCAGATCCTGCTCAACCTCGCGAGCAACGCGATCAAGTTCACTGAAGAGGGGCAGGTCGTGATCGTGGCGCGCCTCCAGGATCGGGAGGACGCTCGCTGCAGGGTGCACTTCTGCGTCGAGGACACCGGCATCGGCATTCCGGCGGACCGGATGGACCGGCTGTTCCAGTCCTTCTCCCAGGTGGATGCCAGTACGACGCGGCGCCACGGCGGGACCGGGCTCGGGCTGGCCATCGTGAAGGAGCTCGTCCAGCTCATGGGGGGTCAAGTGGGCGTGGACAGTCACGAGGGGCGCGGCTCGCGCTTCGAGTTCACCGTCTCTCTGGAGCAGCAGCCCGATCAGGATCTGGGGCGCGCCCCGGCCAGCGCCGACGCCTTGCGCGGCTTCCAGGTGCTCGTCGTCGACGACAACGCCACGAACCGACGGATCCTCACTCACTGGTTGGAGGCGTGGGGGTGCACCATCGAGCTCGCCGAAGGAGCCGCCGCGGCAATGGAGCGTACTCGGCAGGCGGAGGTCGAAGGCCGGACTTTCGACCTCGTCCTCCTGGACTTCCAGATGCCAGGAGTGGATGGAGAACAGCTCACCCGCGAGCTTCGAGAGAGCCGCGCGATGGAAGGCGTCCCGCTGGTCATGCTGACTTCCATGCAGCGTCTGCGGGACGTACGGAGGTTCGAGGAACTCGGGCTCTCGGGGCACCTCACCAAGCCGATCAAGAAGGATCAGCTCTTCGAGTGCATCGCGCGGATCAAGGGGGGATTGCAGTCCGTTGGTCGGCAGAAGTCACCGGAAGTCGTCACTGAATACACTGTCCAGGCAACGCGGCATGGGCGACGCCTCCGCGTGCTGGTCGTCGAGGACAACCCCGTCAACCAGAAGGTGGCCGTGCGCATGCTCCAGCTCGCGGGCCACACCTCCGAGGTCGCAGCGAACGGGCTGGATGCGCTCGAGGCGCTCGAGAAGTGCTCCTTCGACCTCATCCTCATGGACTGCCAGATGCCCCTGATGGACGGCTTCGAAGCCACGCGCCGGATACGGGAGCGCGAGGACGGCGGCAGGCGGTTGCCGATCCTCGCGATGACGGCCAACGCGATGAGCGGAGACCGCGAGCGCTGTCTCGCTGCAGGAATGGACGCCTACTTGACCAAGCCCGTAACGAAGGAAGCCCTGCTCCGTGCGGTCGAGAGCCTCCTGAAGACCGCCGATGACCGGGAGGGTCCCGAGAGGATCGCCGTGTAGCGCCATGCAGGAAGAACGAAACGCCGGGGGCAACAAGGCCGTGGTTCGCCGACTCGTCACGCCGTTCCTCTCGCTGTGCCTGCTCGCGTCCGGCTGTGCCCTGACGGACGGCGGTGAAGAGGGTCTGATCCCGGCCCGTCGGCCCGGGCCAAGCCTGGCCATCGAGATCAGCGATCCAGGCTGCTTCACATGACGTCACCGTCTCCAGCAACGTCTGGAGGCGGTCCGGGCGGTCGTCCGTGTGGAGCTGGAGCTCGGCACCTCGTGGAGAGTGATAGTGGACTTCGCGGATGGAGCCGAGATCCCCGTTGTGGACCTCGCGCAAGAGATCCGGCGCGCGGGCATGGTCCCCGGGAGGATCCGCCGGCGATAGAACCAGCGCCTGAGCTTCGGCGCTATGTGCGTGGATCCTCCTGAGCAGTGCGGTTGGCCTCGCCCGCGATCGCCGCGCGGCACAGGGCTCGGGTGTGGAGTCCTCAGACTCCGCGCCGAGCACGTTCGCGGACCTTTGGTCCGGGCGCGTGCCCCCCTACAATCCACCGGGAATGCCCCCCTTGGACTGGACGGAAGTGAAGCGGGTCGCGGAGACTCCGGAAGCCGAGCAGGCGATCCTCGAGTCGCTGAACGAGCCGCAGCGGGAGGCCGTGACCCACGGGGACGGGCCCATGCTCATCCTGGCGGGCGCCGGGTCGGGCAAGACGCGCGTCATCACCAGTCGCATCGCCTGGCTCGTCCTGACCGGGCGAGCCTCGCCGCACGAGGTCCTGGCGATCACCTTCACGAACAAGGCCGCGCGCGAGATGAAGGAGCGCGTGGCGCGCCGGATGCCGGTCCAGGGCATGTGGATCAGTACCTTCCACGCGATGTGCGCGCGCATCCTGCGCCGCGACGTGGAGCGGCTCGGGCCCTGGACGCGCGACTTCACAATCTACAACACGCACGACAGGAACCTCCTGCTCAAGACGATCGTCAGGGACCTGGGCTACGACGTGCAGCGCTTCCGGCCGGCGATCCTCGGGAACCGGATCTCGGAGGAGAAGACGGGTGTCTGGGAGAGCGCCGCGAGCGACTCGATCGCCTCCGTCGACCGCGCGGCGTCGCGGTCCGACGGGAGCCTCGAGAGCGAGGTGTTCGTCCAGGTCCGCGACCGCTACGACCAGGCGATGCGCGCGAACAACGCGCTCGACTTCGACGACCTCCTGGTGCGCACGCTCGAGGTGTTCGAAGGCCACGCAGGCGTGCGCGATTCCTATGCGAACCGCTTCCGGCACGTCCTGGTCGACGAGTACCAGGACACGAACCGGATCCAGTACCTCCTCACGCGTCACCTGGCCGGCTGGCACCGGAACCTGGCGGTGTGCGGCGACCCGGATCAGTCGATCTACGGCTGGCGCGGCGCGGACCTGCGGAACATCCTCGACTTCGAGCAGGACTACGGCGAGGGCCAGGCCGTGCGGGTCGTCAAGCTCGAGCGCAACTACCGCTCGACGGACGTGATCCTGAAGGCCGCCCAGGGGCTGATCCGGCACAACCTCTCGCGCAAGGAGAAGGACCTCTTCACCGACCGCCGCTCGACGGACAAGGTCGTCGTGCTCGAGTGCGGCGACGAGAACGACGAGGCGAACGAGATCGCCGCTCAGATCCACGGACTGCGCGCGCGCGGCGTGACGCCGGACGGGATCGCGGTCTTCTACCGCGTGAACTTCATGCAGCGCGCGCTGGAGCGTTCGCTGCGCCTGGCCGGCATCCCCTACCAGGTCGTGGGCGGCGTGGAGTTCTACCAGCGGCGTGAGATCCGCGA
>Ga0302046_10003315_pt1 | contig 14606 bp, 9 predicted proteins | sample RVTome_11_FD_200261 | JGI IMG/M metagenome (GOLD analysis project Ga0302046, IMG submission 200261) | Soil microbial communities from uranium-contaminated site in the Upper Colorado River Basin, Wyoming, United States - RVT147D111 (version 2) ...
TTCCGGTCAGGCTTTCGGCCTGGGCAATCTCGCACTCGTGGTGCGGAAAGATGAGGTCTTCGCCGCCCGCGTGGATGTCGATCTCTTCGCCGAGGTACTCCATCGCCATTACCGAGCATTCGATGTGCCATCCGGGGAAGCCCCAGCCCCACGGGCTGTGCCATTGCATCAGGTGCTTGTCGTCTTTCTTCCAGAGTGCGAAGTCGCGCGGGTCCCGCTTGCCGGGATCCGACACGACCTCGCGCCCGGACTCGATGAGTTGCTCGGCGGCTTCGTTGCCCGACAGCTTGCCGTATCCCCGGAATGACGGCACGGAGAAGTAGATGCCGAGATCCGTTTCGTATGCGTGGCCTGTTTTGACGAGGCGGCGGATCGCGAGGATCTGCTGGCGCATGTGTTCCGTAGCGCGCGGTCGGAGTGTCGGCTCGAGGAGATTCAACGCGCGCCAGTCAGAGACGAGTTCGTCTGCGTAGAAGCGCGCGAGGTCCCAGACGTTTCCGAACCGCTCGCCTTCCTTCGAACTCAAAGCCCTTGCCATCCGATCCTCACCGCCCGCGTCGGCGACGTCGTCCTCGGTGAGGTGACCGACATCGGTGATGTTCGTGACATAGTTCACCGCCCATCCGATCGCGCGGGCCGTCCTGACCAGCAGGTCGGCCGTCACGAACGTCCGGAAGTTGCCAATGTGCGCGTAAGAGTAGACGGTCGGCCCGCAGGAGTAGAAACGCAGCACCCCGGGTTCGATGGTGCGGATCTCCTGCACGCCTCCAGACAGCGTGTCGTAGAGGCGGAGGGACTCCTGTTCGGATGCTCTGGTCATCAGCGTGCGAGTACGGCAAACGGCTGAAACTAACGACCCGGGAAAAAGATTGCAGCGCGGCGATCAGCGCTGCTGCCTGACGATCTCCCACACCAGATGCCGGAGCTGAGGGAGGATGAGTCGGTCCATCGCCAGTCGAACCGCGTTCGTCGATCCGGGTGTAGAGAAGATGATCGAGTCGCGGTAGACACCCGCGACGGCGCGCGACAACATGGCCGCGGGGCCGACTTCGTCGTACGAGAGCATCCGGAAGATCTCACCGAACCCGGGAAGCGTTTTTTCGAGTATGTCGGAAATCGCCTCGAACGTGGAGTCGCGCTTGCTGATGCCGGTGCCGCCGTTGAAGATGATGACGTCTGACGTTTCGGCGAGGCGCTCGAGCAGTGCGACGATTTCGGCGGGTTCGTCTCTCACGATACGCTTGTCGGCGATTGTGTGCCCGGCGCCGGTCAGACGCTCGACGATGATGCGACCGCTTTGGTCGGTTTCTTCAGACCGCGTGTCGCTCACGGTAACGACCGCGCACGCGACCGGAGTATCCTTCGAAAGCCGTTCGTGCTCTTTGCTGGACACGAGCTCTGATTCTTTACGCTTGCGCCTTACGCTCTTACGCTTACGCTCTTACGCTTACGCTCTTACGCTTACGCTCTTACGCTTACGCTCTTACGCTTACGCTCTTACGCTTACGCTCTTACGCTTACGCCTTACGCTTTCGCCTTACGCTTTCGCCTTACGCTTTCGCCTTACGCTTTCGCCTTACGCTTTCGCCTTACGCTTTCCCTTCCCGCCCACCTCCTCTCCATACCACACAGGCGGGTCGTACCCGTATCCGCCCCATGGATTGCAGCGAAGCAGCCGATGCGCGCTCAGCACGAGACCCTTGACGACGCCGTACTTCGTAAGCGCCTGGACGGCATACTCCGAGCAGGTCGGCGCGAACCGGCAGCTCGGCAACGTCCACGGCGAAACTACCTTCTGGTATATGCGGATCAGAGCGACGAGGACGGCAGTCAATCTCAATTGCCGGTCGGTTGCGTCGATGACGGCTCGAACAGCAGAATGTGCGCTTCGTTCGCAGCCACGGGCTGATGTTCAACGCCGGCGGGCACGAGAAGTCCCTCGCCTTCGGAGAGCGTGACGGTCCGGTCCTCGAATCGGATATCGAGCGATCCCCGCAGCACGAGAAAAAACTCGTCCTGTCCCCGGTGCCTGTGACGCACGTACGCGCCCTGAACGCGAGCAGCCCGGACGACGTGATCGCTCTTCAGCGCTGCAACAACCGTTGGACTCCAGGTATCGGTCAGTCCGGCGAAAACGCTGGCGAGATTCACCTTGTCGGGGACCGGCCGAACGCTCCCGCGCGACGCGTTTATGCGATGAAAAATCGGAACGAGGACGGTCAGCACCGCAACGCAGATCGACAGGATCCCGACCAGTCGGACGTACCAGTCCGTGTCGGGGGTGGCCCAATAGAGGATGATGAGGGCGACTCCGAGCCCGCCGATCGCGGCGTACGCGGCGACGCGGATCCTGTCGTAGCGTGCCCCGAGGCGGGCGAGAGAAAGCAGCGCCGCGTGCGCCAGCGCGACGGCAATCGTGATGACAGACGCCATCGTCTTGAGGTAGAAGTCCGTATCGGCGTCAAACCAGGTAACCACGAAGATCATGATGGCAGCGGCGACGGCGGCCGTAATGCCGGACGTTCCGAGCACGGGCGTTACACCGCGGCCGAGCGAAGCCGCGCTGGAGAGCGCGAGTATGCTGGCAGTTGAAATCGTGACCGACGTGATCAGCACTCGAGCCTGGAAGTCTCCGAAGTCGTCGACGAGCAGTGCTATGATTCCGAGTACGCCGCTGAGCACGAGTGACGTCACGAGCGCGATCACAGCGACTCGACGCAGCGTTGTACTGATACGATCCATGTCGGTAACACCCGGTTGAGGGGCGTGATATGAAGGCCGTGGAGCGGCGTGTGGCGGGGCCGACAGGCGACCCGTACCTTTCGCGGAAGTGTCGTTGCCTCCCGGCGAGGCCGATCGCCGAGCCGAACGCTGCTGCGCCCGGCATACAGGGGTACCTGTCGCGCGAACCCAATTTACGATTCGTTCTTTCCGATGGACCGACGCACGAAAATTGTCTGTACACTCGGGCCGGCGACATCTGATCGAGACTCGATCCGCGGACTGGTCGAGGCCGGGATGGACGTTGCGCGCCTCAACTTCTCGCACGGTACCCACGAGGAGCACGCAGTTCGGATTGAGTTCGTGCGATCGGTCGCAAAGGAGGCCGGCCGAACGGTTGCCATCCTGCAGGACCTGCAGGGGCCGAAGATCCGCGTCGGCCTCATTCCGAACGACGCCGTCTTCCTTCACAAGGGACAGGAGGTCATCCTTACTTCTGACGAGGTCGCGCAAGGCGACGAGGCCCGGATTCACGTCAGCTATCCCGATGTCGCTAATGAGGTCAACCAGGGCGGTCGCGTTCTGCTCGACGACGGGCTGCTTGAGCTCGCGATCCGTGACGTTCGCGGTTCCAACGTGCATACCGAGGTCGTCGTGGGTGGCATGTTACGGTCGCGTAAGGGCGTCCATCTGCCGCTGCTCCGCAATTCGAAGCCGTCGCTCACACAAAAGGACATCGACGATCTGGAGTTCGGTCTCGAAAACGAGGTCGATTGCGTGGCACTGTCGTTCGTCCGATCGGAAACTGATGTCGCCGAGCTCGTCCGACGGATTCGCGATTCGGGCAGATCGGTTCAGGTTGTTGCGAAGATCGAGAAGCCGGAGGCGGTCGATCGCATCGACGAGATCCTGTCCGAGTCAGACGCGGTGATGGTTGCGCGTGGCGATCTCGGGATCGAGATGCCACTCGAGAAGGTCCCGACGGCTCAGAAGCTGATCATCCGGCGATGTCTGCGGGCGGGCAAGCCGGTCATCACGGCGACGCAGATGCTCGAGAGCATGATGGACAACCCGAGGCCGACCCGGGCCGAAGTCAGCGACGTAGCGAACGCGGTGCTCGACGGGAGCGACGCCGTAATGCTCTCGGGGGAGACCGCCGCCGGTCGCTACCCGATTCGCGCGGTCGAGACTATGAACCAGATCATCCGGGAGGCCGAGAAACAGTACTCGCTGCGAACGGACCCGGTCGATCATGCCATCCGGGCACGCACACGTGAAACGGTGGTTACGGACAGCGTTTCGTATACCGCCTATGAGCTGTCGGAACACGTGGGCGCTGCCGCAATTTGCTGTCTTACGGCCAGCGGGTCGACCGCCCGCTCCGTCGCGAGGCATCGTCCGCACTGCCCTGTTTATGCGTTCACCGATGACGAACGCGTTGTTCGCTGGCTGGCCGTCGTATGGGGAACAAAAGGATTTACGATCCCTTTCCAGTACGACACCGACCACGGCATCGCCACGGTCAAGGAGTTCCTCGCCAGGAACAACCTCGTCAAGGTCGGGGACCGGGTGGTGATTACGGCTGGACTGCCGCTTCCTGTCAAGGGTCGCACCAACATGCTTCACGTGTGCACTGTATAGTAAGTCGGCGGAGTAGGTCAGTGCAGTAGATCAGCGTTCCGCAATCTCAAACTCAAGCAGCACCGGCCGACTTCGATACTACCATCGGAATCCGAAACGAACGCCTGTCGGCATGCGAACCGTCGCTCGCCTGACGCTGCTTGTCACCGCTGTGATTCTACCCGCGCTGCTCGCCGGCTGCGGGCGCACGTCTTTTATATCAAGGAAGTACGACAACTTTACGGCGTACTACAACAAGTTCTACAACGCGGAACGGGCGTTTGACACAGCCGACAGCCGGCAGCAGGCGCAGCGTCCGGTTGACCGACAGCTCATGCTGACCGTCTTTCCGGTCAGCGACCGCGCGGGCTCTTCCACCGAGTACGAGAACGCGATTCGCAAGAGCGCAGACGTGCTCCGCAATCACGAAAACTCCAAGTGGGTCGACGACGCTCTGATGCTCATCGGGCGGGCGTATTTCAACCAGCGCAATTTCGTTTCCGCGGAGCAGAAGTTTCGCGAAGTGATGGCGCTCGACACGAAGCTCCACGACGAGGCAAGGTACTGGCTCGCCCGCTCGCAGATCGCCGGCGGTCAGTACGAGGCCGCGATGACAGGCCTGGCGATTGCGCTCGACGATGAAGAGCTCGACCGCAAGTGGCGGCCGTATCTCCTGCTTGCCATCGGTGAGCTGCACGTGAGACAGGGCGAGTACGAAGCCGCAGTCCAACCGTTGAGCGACGGCCTCGATGGTCCTGACCGGTCGGTCGCCGGAAGGGCTCAGTTCCTGCTCGGTCAGGTCCACGAGCGACTCGGAGACTACGACGCCGCGCTCGAGGCGTACGGGCGTGTCGAACGCTACAAGCCGGACTACGAGCTCTCGTTCGCGGCCCAGGTCCGTGCAATCGAAGTGCAGGCGGCGCGCGGTGAGTTTGAGGAAGCCGAACGCGCCCTGCGCCGAATGGAGCGCGATGACAAGAACTTTGAGAACCGGGGCAGCCTCGCACTGGTCCGTGCGCGCATTCTTCATGCGGATGGTCGAACCGAGGAGGCGCGGGCCGAAGCTACACGCCTGCTTCGAAGCAGCACACAGCAGACGCCCACCGTACGGGGCGGCATGCACTACACCCTTGCGGTCATTTACCGTGACGTCGACGAAGATTTCGATCGCGCGGCTGCCCACTTCGATACGGCTGCGACGGCGCTGCAGAACGAAGTGTCACAACGTGCCGCATTCGGAGCAGAACACGGTATCCAGGATCCGTTTGCCCCCGGCGCGATCGTGGACGTACTCGAGCAGCGTGACGTGTTCTCGTCGTTTGCTCGTGTCTCGGAGCGGGTTTCGCGACTCGATTCGCTCCTTGAGCTCGGAGCAATGGATGAGGAGAGCTTCAGGCTTCGCATCGCGGAGATCCGGGAACAGCGCGTTGCACAGATGCGCGAGGATGATCGTCTGAGGGAAGAACGGGACATTCAGTCGCAGTTTTCCAGTCAATCCGCTTCGCAGAGCGCTTCCGGGTTCGGTGCACTGCCTTCCGGCAAGGAGATCGGCGACGCGGCCACTTCGGAGGCAGGCTTTCTGTTTCACAAGGAGCCCGCCCGTGTACAGCAGGCCTTTCAGCGTTTCAGGGATCGTTGGGGTGACCGGCCGCTCGTACCGGGATGGCGCATCTCGGATCGGCTTACGGGCGTGACCCGGGCGAGCGACGATGTTGACTCGACCGCGCTCGCCGGTGTCGACGCCGCGGGACCCGACCGCTATGCGACATACACGGTCGACGTGTCAGACGTGCCGCGTTCTTTCGCGGCGAAGGAAGACACGCGATCCGAGCGTGCGCTCGCGCGGTATGAGCTCGGGAATGCGCTCTTCCTGTCGATGAACATGCCCGACTCGGCCACTACCTGGTACCGGATGGTGATCGAGGAAGATGCAGACGAGCCGGTCGCGATACGGGCACATTACGCCCTCGCGGAGGCCTACCGCGCGCTTGGTATGGACGATCAGGCCGGTGTCGTGGACCGCCAACGCCAACAGCGGCATCCGGGTCGGGAGTTGGCGGTGGCCGATGACGAACCCGGAGCCGCCGAACCCGAACCGAGTCTGGACAGCGACCCCGCCGCCGATGCCTGGTACATGGGAGCGTTCGACGTGTGGCAGAACGCGCAGTACCCGCGTGCGACGCTTCGGATGCTCGAAACGGCGGCGCGATTTCCGAACACGACAGCCGCACCGCGTGCTCTGCTCGCGATTGGCTACATCGCCGGTGATTGGGCCCGGCGCGATTCGCTGGATTTGGTCAAACCGCTGCCGATTTCTATTCCGGATACGCTCGCCGAGGCGTTCGGGTGGGAGCCCGATTCGCTGGCTGTTCTCATGGCGGCAAGCGATTCAACGTCGGCCGTTGATACGACCGGGGCGTCCGTCGCCGGCGTGGTGGATTCCGTCGCCGGCGTGGTGGATTCCGTCGCCGTCGAGGTGGATTCTGTCGCCGTCGAGGTGGATTCTGTCGCCGTCGAGGTGGATTCTGTCGCCGTCGAGGTGGATTCTGTCGCCGTCGACAGTGATGCGAGCTCCGTCGACAGTGATGCGAGCTCCGTCGAGAGCGATTCGGTCGACGCACTCGTCGACGAAATCGACGCGAGCCACCGTGTTAGACCGAGGCTTGTCGACGTCTATGAATACCTGACCACGCGGTACGCCGACGAACCGGAGGCGCGACAGGCGGGACCGGCGTTGTCCGAACTCGCCGCGCTCGATGAGGAACGCAGGGCTTACGCAGACTCGGTTGCCGCGGCGCATGCCGCCGCACGTGACTCGACTGTCGCCGATTCTGCGATGGCCGTGTCTGCCCTCGATTCGGCGACCGATGCGGTGCCCGAAGATTCTGTTCTGGCGTCTGGCGAAGAGCAGCCACCGGCACGTACTGCGGATTCGAGTTTCGTATCCGACACGCCGGTCAAACAGGCCCCATCCGTCGAACCGGCCGAGGCAAGTATCGACAGCGTTGCCGCCGCGCCGGCGGAGCCCGTCGTGTACGATACGTCGCAGGTGGACCTCCAGCCGGAACTGTATGGAGGGGAGCAGGCGATTCACCGCGCAATCGAGTACACGGAGCTCGATGACGGCATCTCGGGCGTGGTTGAAGTCTCGTTTGTGGTATCGCCGTCCGGACAGGTTGTGCAGGTTGCCATCGAGCAGGGGCTTTCAGAATCCGCGAACCGGGAGGTCCTGCGCGCTATGTATCAGATGCGGTTCCGGCCCGGGCTGAAGGACAGCCGCCCTGTCGCGGTAAGGATGACGCGTCGGGTCGCGATCACCGTCGAATAGCGCCGTCTGCCGCGGACACGCATACCGGTCCGGAACAGAGAACGAGACGGACGGTTCGGCGTTCACCAAGCGTACTCCACCGGATCAGCACACCCGCGCCCTGATCATCTGACGCAATGACTGACGAGAATCGCTCAAACATGACCGATCCGCGAGGACGTGGTTCGGAGCGAGGCGCCGGCCGTCCGTCCGAAAAGAAGCCCCGCTTCTGGGTGTGGTTCTATGTCCTGTTTGGACTCGCGCTGATCGTTCACCTGCTCCTCAACGTGACCGGTGTTGCGCCGAACGCGATCGAGTACAGTTCATTCCTCGACTACGTGGAATCGGGGTACGTCAGCGAGGTCGTGGTCGTCAACGACCTGGAAATCCAGGGGACGTACACAGAGCAGGCGGTTGCCGAGGGTCTCGTCAGCGTAAGCGAACCCCGGTCCAACGACATTCTCAACAGCGGGACCGAGGAAAGCAATCGATTTACGACAACGAAGCCTGGCGACCACGAACTGACGCAGTTCCTGCGGGAACACAATCAGGCTGCGGAAGAGGAGGAAAAGGCGACGGTCAAGTTCAGCTCACACCAGGAGGAGAACTGGCTGGACGGCGTCCTCTTCTGGATCTTCCCGCTGTTGCTTCTGGTGCTCTTCTGGGCGTTCATCCTGCGCCGGATGAATCCTGGCTCCCAGGTGCTGAACATCGGCAAGAACAAGGCCGTGCTGTTCGACGCGATGGGGGACCAGCGGATCACGTTCAAGGATGTCGCCGGGCTCGACGAAGCGAAGGACGAAGTCGTCGAGGTGGTGGAGTTCCTTCGCAATCCGCGCAAGTTCACGAAACTCGGAGGCAAACTGCCGAAAGGTGTTTTGCTCGTCGGTCCTCCGGGAACGGGGAAGACGCTGCTGGCCAAGGCCGTTGCCGGAGAAGCCGGCGTTCCGTTCTTCTCGTTGTCGGGTTCGGATTTCGTCGAGATGTTCGTCGGTGTCGGCGCCGCGCGCGTTCGTGACCTGTTCCGTCAAGCGAAGGAGAAGGCACCGTGCATCATTTTCATTGACGAGATCGACGCAATCGGGCGTACGCGCGGGCGCGGCGTCATGATGGGTGCTAACGACGAGCGCGAGAACACGCTCAATCAGCTTCTCGTCGAGATGGACGGATTTAACACCGACAAGGGCGTCATCATCATGGCGGCGACCAATCGCCCTGACGTCCTGGATTCGGCACTCCTGCGCCCGGGTCGGTTCGACCGGCAGGTGCTGATCGACAAGCCGGATCGTCGCGAGCGGGAAGAGATCTTCAAGGTGCACACGCGCGAGTTGATCGTCGGTGACGATGTCGACCATGCCGTCCTGGCGAGCCAGACGCCGGGGTTTGCCGGGGCCGAGATTGCAAACGTGTGCAACGAAGCCGCGCTCCTTGCCGCCCGCGAGAGCAAGAAGGCCATCGAAATGGTAGACTTTGAGCAGGCGATCGACCGGATCATCGCCGGTCTGGAGAAGCGCAACAAGCTCATTTCGCCTGAGGAGCGGGAGATCGTCGCGTTCCACGAGGCAGGCCACGCGATAACGGGCTGGTTCCTCGAACACACAGACCCGGTCGTGAAGGTCTCGATCGTGCCGCGCGGCCTCGCTGCGCTTGGCTATGCCCAGTACCTGCCCGAGGAGCGCTACCTGTATACGAAAGAGGCCCTCCTGGATCGGATGACGATGGCGGTAGGCGGTCGGGTTGCCGAGGAGATCGCCTTCGGACGCGTGTCGACGGGCGCGCAGAATGATCTGGAGCGCATTACGAAGCTGGCCTACGCGATGGTCGTCGACTATGGCATGAGCGAGCGCATCGGGTACGTCTCGTTCAACCTGTCAGGCGGATCCGATACGCCGGTCTTCGACAAGCCGTACTCCGACGAGACCGCCCGGATAATCGACACGGAGGTCAAGAGCATTATTGACGACGTTCGCGCGAGGGCCCGTTCGATGCTCGAGGCCAAGCGGGACAAGCTGGATGAGATGGCGCGGGCACTACTGGATAAGGAAGTCCTTGGCCCGAAGGAGCTCGTCGACATCCTCGGGGAGCGCCCGTTCGGCGAGTACGTCCAGTACAAGGCGAGCACGCTGGGCGACGGATTGCCGAGCCGTCCGGCGGCCCCGGTCGACGCGTCCTCCGACGCTTCCTCCGACGCGTCCTCCGGCGCGTCCTCCGACGCGTCCTCCGGCGCGTCCTCCGGCGCGTCCTCCGGCGCGTCCTCCGGCGCGTCCTCCGGCGCGTCCTCCGGCGCGTCCTCCGGCAATGGCGAAGCAGCGGCCGGGGTTGGCGATTCGGACGCGTCGGCAGACGACGAAGGCGAGCGCCTCACGGGCGACGGTTCGCGCCGCTGAACGTCGAGCGCAAGCCCGAGCTGATCGATATATCGAACTATATCGATTGAGCACCCAGCCGATCGAATGCGGGCTTGAAACGGTCGGAACGAGACGGTTCGCGATTCTTCACCGTCGCCCAACAAGGAATATTCCAGATCCGCTCCTATATTACTTAGCTCCGTTCGCCGCGCTCGCGCCCCGTGCGTATTGCGGCAGCGGGTCAAGTCAGTCCGGCCCCGTGAGTTCCACACCCGGTTGCAGGGCGCAAACGCGTCCCATCTGACCGGGCGGCACCCCCGTTCGAGGCACAGTTCGCGTTCGTGCGCGCACAGTTCCCGGATGGCACGTAAGCGGGCGGGACGGCGGTCAACTGCAGCAAGGAATAGCATAGCGCGGATAGCGCGCATTTTTGTAGTGCCGACAATACAGCAACTGGTACGGAAGGGACGCCGGCCGCAGAAGCAGAAGACGAAGTCACGAGCGCTCAACTCGTGTCCACAGCGTCGCGGCGTGTGCACTCGCGTGTACACGACAACGCCGAAGAAGCCGAACTCAGCGCTGCGGAAGGTGGCGAAAGTCCGCTTGACGAACGGGATCGAGGTCATTGCCTACATCCCGGGCGAAGGACACAATCTGCAGGAGCACTCGATCGTACTCGTTCGCGGCGGAAGGGTCAAGGACCTGCCCGGCGTGAAGTACCACATAGTTCGCGGCGCGCTGGACACCACCGGCGTTGCCGATCGAATGCAGTCGCGGTCGAAGTACGGAGCCAAGCGACCGAGGAAGTAAGAAACACCCGCCATGCGAAGGAGAAGTGCTGACAGACGTCAGGTTTTGCCTGACCCCGTGTACGACGATGTGCTCGTTTCACGCTTCGTGAACAGCGTCATGGGGAACGGCAAGAAAAGCGTAGCCCAGCGAATCGTCTACAAGGCGTTCGACCTGATCGAAGAGCGTTCGGGCGAGGCCGGGGTCGAGGTTTTCCACAAGGCCGTCACGAATGTGGCGCCGCTCGTCGAAGTGCGCAGCCGGCGCGTCGGCGGAGCCACGTACCAGGTTCCGATCGAGGTGCGGCCGGATCGCCGAACCGCCCTCGCGTTCCGGTGGATCATCCAGTTTGCCCGAACACGCAACGACAAGAGCATGGCCAACCGCCTTGCCGCCGAGCTCCTGGGCGCTTCGAAGGGCGAGGGCGGAGCCATCAAGAAGAAAGACGACACCCACCGGATGGCCGAGGCCAACAAGGCCTTCTCGCACTTCCGGTTCTAGCAGAGAGAGGACGTAGAGGCGCGCCGTGCGCACCTGACCAGCGATGAGCAAGCAGATTACAGAACTCGTCAAGACGCGCAACATCGGGATCATGGCCCACATCGATGCGGGCAAGACCACGACGACCGAGCGCATCCTGTTCTATACGGGCAGGCTCCACCGCATGGGTGAAGTCCATGAAGGCGGCGCGACGATGGACTGGATGGAGCAGGAAAAGGAGCGTGGCATAACGATCACCTCGGCCGCGACCACGTGCTTCTGGCAGGATCACCGCATCAACATTATCGACACGCCCGGGCACGTGGACTTCACGGTCGAAGTTGAGCGCTCGCTGCGTGTACTCGACGGCGCCGTAGCGCTGTTCTGCTCGGTCGGCGGCGTAGAGCCGCAGTCCGAAACCGTCTGGCGCCAGGCAGACAAGTACCGCGTCCCGCGGATCGCGTTCGTCAACAAGATGGACCGGACCGGCGCGGACTTCGAGGCCGCGGTGCAGATGATGAACGACCGCCTGAAGGCGAACGCCGTCCCCGTCCAGATTCCGATCGGAGAAGGCGAGATGTTCCGCGGGATCATCGATCTCGTCTCCGGAAAGGCGATCGTGTGGCACGACGAAACGCAGGGCGCGACGTGGGACGAAATCTCCATCCCCGAGGACCTCAAGATTCAGGCCCGCCACTGGCGGATACACCTCCTCGAGTCGATCGCCGAGCACAACGACGAGCTCCTGATGAAGTACCTCGAAGGAGAGAGCATCTCCGAGGAGGAGATACGGGAAACCGTGAGAAAAGCGACTCTCAGCCTGTCCATCACGCCCGTCTTCTGCGGGTCGGCCTTCAAGAACAAGGGCGTCCAGCGGCTGCTCGACGGGATCATCGCGTACCTGCCGAGCCCGATCGACGTCCCGCCGGTCTCCGGCGTCATTCCGCGAACCGACGTGCGCGAGATCCGCGAGCCCGATCCGGACCAGCCGTTCAGCGCGATTGCCTTCAAGATCGCGACCGACCCCTACGTCGGGAAGCTGACTTTCTTCCGCGTCTACTCGGGACGCCTTGCAAAGGGTACCGCCGTCATGAACGCAACCACCGAGAAGAAGGAGCGTGTCGGGCGGATACTGTTCATGCACGCAAACCACCGGGAGGATGTCGAAGAGGTCACCGCAGGCGATATCGCCGCCGCGGTCGGACTGAAGGACGTCAAGACCGGCGACACGCTCTGCGCGCCCGATCATCCGATCGTGCTCGAGCAGATGGTATTTCCGGAGCCGGTCATCCGAATCGCGATCGAGCCGAAAACGAAGGCCGACAGCGACAAGCTTGGCGCGGGACTGCAGAAGCTCGCCGAGGAAGACCCGACGTTCAAGGTGTCGACTGACGTCGAGACCGGGCAGACCATTATCGCCGGGATGGGCGAACTGCACCTTGAGATCATCGTCGATCGCCTTCGTCGCGAGTTCAAGGTCGAAGCGAACGTCGGCAAACCGCAGGTCGCCTACCGTGAGGCGATCCGCGCCGCCGTCGACGAACACTACACGCACAAGAAACAGTCCGGCGGCCGCGGCCAGTTCGCCGACGTATACATCGAGATCGGTCCGACCGAGTCGGGTATCGGCTTTGAGTTCGTCGACGAGATCCGGGGCGGCGCCATCCCCCGCGAGTTCATCCCGTCAGTCGAACGCGGACTCAAATCCGCCATGGACCAGGGGCCGCTCGCCGGCTACCCGCTCGAGGGCATCAAGGCGCGACTGTACGACGGCAAGTACCACAACGTGGACTCCGACCAACTCTCGTTCGAGATCGCGGGCCGGATGGCCATGCGCGACGCCGCGCGGAAAGCCAGGCCGGTCCTCATGGAGCCGGTCATGGAAGTCGAGGTCGTCACGCCCGAAGAGTACATGGGCGATGTCATCGGCGACCTGAACAGCCGACGCGGGCGGATCCAGAGCATGGGCCAGCGCCAGGACGCACAGGTCATCAAGGCGCTCGTCCCGCTGTCGAGCATGTTCGGATACTCGACCGACATGCGCTCGATCACCCAGGGCCGCGCGCTCTTTTCAATGCAGTTCGACCACTACGAAGAAGTGCCAAAGAGCATCGCCGAGGAGGTGATCGCTACGAGCACAGGCGTCGTGGCCGCGTAAATCGAAAGAATCAGCAAGCAAGGAAAACGACCCCAATCCAGCCATGGCGAAGGAGACATTTCAGCGCACGAAGCCCCACGTGAACGTGGGCACGATCGGTCACGTTGACCACGGGAAGACGACGTTGACGGCTGCGATCACGATGGTGTTGTCGACGCGCGTAGCGGGTAACGCGGTTCGCTCGTTCGACTCGATCGACAACGCGCCGGAGGAGCGCGAGCGCGGGATCACGATCGCGACGGCTCACGTGGAGTACGAGACGGAGGCCCGTCACTACGCGCACGTGGATTGTCCGGGTCACGCGGACTACGTGAAGAACATGGTGACCGGCGCGGCGCAGATGGATGGTGCGATTCTGGTTGTAGCGGCGACCGATGGCCCGATGCCGCAGACGCGCGAGCACATTCTTCTGGCGCGTCAGGTGGGTGTACCGTACATCGTGGTGTTCATGAACAAGGTGGATCTTGTCGACGACGAGGAGTTGTTGGAGTTGGTGGAGATGGAGGTTCGTGAGCTATTGGAGACGTATGAGTTTCCGGGTGACGAGATTCCGGTGGTTCGCGGCAGCGCACTGGGCGCGCTCAATGGCGAGTCGCAGTGGGAGGAGAAGATCCTGGAGTTGATGGGTCACGTGGACAGCTACATTCCGACGCCGGAGCGTGACCGGGAGAAGCCGTTTTTGATGCCGGTTGAGGACGTGTTTTCGATCACGGGCCGTGGGACGGTTGTGACGGGCCGGGTGGAGCGCGGGGTGATCAACTCGGGCGAGACGGTGGAAATCATCGGTATGCAGGAGGCGAAGCTGACGTCGACGGTGACGGGGGTAGAGATGTTCAGGAAGCTTCTTGACCGGGGCGAGGCGGGCGACAACGTGGGGTTGCTGCTTCGCGGCATCGACAAGGACCAGGTCGAGCGGGGGATGGTGGTGTGCAAGCCGGGCAGCGTGACGCCGCACAAGGAGTTTGACGCGGAGGTTTACGTGCTGTCGAAGGAGGAAGGTGGGCGTCACACGCCGTTTTTCAAGGGCTACCGACCGCAGTTCTACTTCCGGACGACGGACGTGACGGGGGACATCGAGTTGCCGGAGGGCGTGGAGATGGTGATGCCCGGAGACAACACGCAGTTCAAGGTGAAGCTGATCGTTCCGGTGGCGATGGAGCAGGGTCTGCGGTTCGCGATCCGG
>Ga0302046_10003316_pt1 | contig 14602 bp, 13 predicted proteins | sample RVTome_11_FD_200261 | JGI IMG/M metagenome (GOLD analysis project Ga0302046, IMG submission 200261) | Soil microbial communities from uranium-contaminated site in the Upper Colorado River Basin, Wyoming, United States - RVT147D111 (version 2) ...
CCGATTCCCGGAATCGCCTCACGCACGAAACGCTCGGCATCTGCTTTGAACTGATCGCGGACAGGACACGCCGGCGTTGTCAGCTCGAGCCGAAAGCTTACGTCCTTCCCCTTGATCTCGATATTCTTCACAAATCCCAGTGTTACGATGTCCCTGTGCAGATCCGGATCCTGCACCTGCCGCAGCGACTGCAGAATGCTCTCTTTGTTCAACTCAGCCATGAACGCTCCATCTTCAGAATGATTGCGATAGTGATTCTCTCAATATACAAAAAAAGTCCGTAGTTTGGTAATTCGCCGTCCGAAATCCGAAATTTCCACCTTTTCAGCTTCTCACACTCTCGCTCATCTCACCCCTTAATCACCCCCATCGGAATCAGCCTCGCGACCTTCTTCGCAATTCCAGCTTTGTCGACCACATCCACAACCGCGCTGACGTCTTTATACGCATTCGGATTCTCTTCTGTTAGTCCGCTCTTCGATGCCCCGCGGACGTGGATGCCGCGCTCCTTGAGTTGTTTCAGAAGTTCCTCCGCTGTGATTTCCTTTTTAGCGGCTGTCCGGCTTTTTGCGCGGCCGGCACCGTGACAGCAAGAGCCAAATGTCTCCTCCATCGCCTGTTCCGTTCCAACCAGCACATACGACGATGTTCCCATGCTTCCGGGGATTAAGACGGGCTGGCCAACATTGGCATACTCTTTCGGGATTTCAGGTCTCCCTGCCGGAAATGCCCTCGTAGCCCCCTTGCGATGCACCAGCACCTGCATCCGTCGCCCCTTAACGGTATGTTCTTCGACCTTGGCGATGTTATGAGACACATCATACACAATCCGTAAATCGCCCCGGCCAACAATCCGCTGAAATGCTTCCCTGGTCCAATGCGTAATCATCTGCCGGTTTGCAAAGGCAAAATTTGCCGCTGCGGCCATTGCGCTCAGGTATTCCTGCCCCTCCGGAGACCCAATTGGTACACACGCCAGTTGCCGATCCACAATCCGAATCCCGTATCGCGTCATGGCCGATTGCATGGTATCCAGAAAATCCGTGCAAACCTGGTGGCCAAGCCCTCTCGACCCTGTGTGAATCAACACCGTCACCATTCCTGCTGTTAATCCAAAAGCCGAGGCTGCCTGCTCGTCAAAAATCTCATCGATCACCTGTACCTCAACGAAGTGATTCCCTGAACCGAGGGTTCCCAGTTGATCCTTTCCGCGTTGTTTTGCCCGCTTACTGACCGTTGACGGGTCGGCCCCGGGGAGGCAACCGTGTTCCTCAATGAAATTCAGATCGGCCTCCGTCCCGTATCCCGCCTTCACCGACCACCGGGCGCCGGTCTGCAAGACTTCATCGAGTTCTCCGAAAGACATGGCGACAATTCCGCTTTTACCGGTTCCACAAGGTATGTCGCGGAACAGTTGATTCAACAAAGGCTCGATCACCGGCCGTACTTCGTTCGCATGAAGCGAGGATGCAAGCAGTCTCACCCCGCAATTAATGTCGAAACCGACTCCGCCCGCTGATACAACCCCGTGCTCCATATCGGCCGCGGCCACACCGCCAATGGCAAATCCATATCCCTGATGGGCATCCGGCATGGCCAGCGACCGGCCCACCATTCCCGGCAGTGTCGCCACATTGGCCACCTGACCCAACGTCTGATCCTTTTCGATCGCCTTGATCAGCGTCTCGTCGGCATAGATCAAACCCTCAATCAGCATTCCTTTCTGATGAGTTTTCGGAACGACATAACGATATGGACCGATTTGTTTCAGCATCTGGTCAAATATCCACAAAAACCTTCGCCCGGACCACTCTCCCTTTTTCCGTAACAGACAACTGGTGGTACGTTATAGCCTTCACATCGAGCGAAAGGACATGCCTGGCAGGATCAAGGGACTCGCCAACGAGCGCTCCTTTGAGGCCTGTACCTTTCATTTCGTCAATGACAAGTTGAGTCGCCACAAACCGTTCGGCATCAAGGCAGTAAAGAACTTCGGAGAGGAGGCGTACGAGAAGGTGTTCGGGATCGGATGCCTGGAGCTCCACGGGGCGCTGTGTCACGCGGTTTACTGTCGAGGGATCGACAATGACGGACACAAGGCCAAGCACGGACTGGCGAAACACATCACTGAGAGTCTCCCCCCACGCTTCAAGACCAAGGTCAGCGGGATGTTCCAATATGCGGTATCCTGCCTCCATGGCTTCCTCGGTTCACATGAGCGATTTTCCCGTCAGGATCTTCAAGGCCTCAAGATATAAAGCGGATGTCTTGAGAATGATCTCCTGCGGCAGTTTCGGGCCAGGCGGTTTCTTGTTGAAGTTGATGGAGAGAAGATAGTCTCGGACGAATTGCTTGTCGAAGCTCGACTGGCTCTTTCCCGGCACGTAATTCGCGCGGGGCCAGAAACGCGATGAATCCGGCGTCAAAAGCTCATCAATGAGAAGTACGTTCCCCTTCTCATCCAAACCAAACTCCATTTTTGTATCGGCAATGATAATTCCTTTTTCTTCTGCAAGCGTTGTCGCACGGCGATAGATCGCGATGGAAAACCCGCGCACCTTCTCCGCTGTCTGCTTTCCGACAATCCGTATCATCCGGTCAAATGAAATATTTTCGTCGTGAACGCCGACCTCCTCTTTTGTTGCCGGTGTAAAGATCGGCTCCGGAAGCTTTGACGACTCCACGAGGCCGGATGGCAGTGTAATTCCGCAAACAGTTCCCGTTTTCTTGTACTCGTTCCATCCCGACCCAGAAAGATATCCGCGAACCACGCATTCTACCCGCAGGGGTTTTGTTTTCTGCACCCACATGGTGCGGTCACGCAGCGTTTCCCAGTGAGGCTTGCACGATTGTGGGAAATCATAAATCAGAGTGGAGCGAAGATGATTGCCGACGATATCGGCCGTTTTGCCGAACCAGAATTCCGAGATCTGCGTGAGGACCTTCCCTTTGAACGGAATTCCCTGCGGCATGACGACATCATACGCAGAAAGCCGGTCCGTTGCCACAAGGAGCATCGAATCCTGCAGATCGTAGAGATCCCGCACTTTTCCCCGCCGCACTGAGCCGAGGCCCTCAAGATTCGTTTCCGTTATAACCTGTTCCGTTGTGTTGGGCATCAATTTCCTTCCGTTTTAAAGGAATTCTGTGGGAATGGCGATTGCCGCGCCGAGGCGCCGCAGGTAATCGTGGCGTGGAATTTCAATGGCGCCCAGGCACGCAAGGTGCGGAGTGAGAAACTGGGTATCAAGCAGCGTGAATCCCCGTTGCAGCAAGTGCTCTACGAGAAATACCAGCGCACATTTGGAGGCATCACGTTCGAGCGAAAACATAGACTCCCCAAAAAACGCGCCCCCGACGGAAACGCCGTAAAGCCCTCCGGCAAGCCGTCCTTCTTTCCAAGCCTCGACGCTATGGGCAAACTCCAGTCGATGGAGATTCAAGTAACTCCGCACGATGGTTTCAGAGATCCAAGTTTCCGGTCTCGCACGGCAGAACGAGAGCACGGCTTCAAAAGCTGTATTTAATCGAATTTCAAAAGTCTTTTGGCGGATTGTCCGTCGCAGGCTTCTGGAAATTACGAGCCCGTCCAACTCGAAAATCCCTCTCGGATCAGGCGAAAACCAGTTGATCTCACCCGTTTCGGAATCCGCCATCGGGAAAAAACCCTGTCGATAAGCATTCAGCAGAAATGCCGAATCAAGGACGTTCGGCGGCTTTCTTCTTCCGTGCATACCATCCTCATTCTTATAAAACCTCCACGACCACCTTCCCGATGCTCTTCCTTGCCTGAAGGAACCCGTGAGCCAGGGGGATTTCTGCAAACGGAAATGTTGTGCCTATCCGCGGAGTAACGATCTTCTTCCCGTACCAATCCAATAACTGTTTCGTCGCTGCCTTGAAATACAACGTCTTGTGGGTCAGGAAATACAGATTGAATCCCATGAGCGAAACATTCCGGGAAACGATCGAAGGTGGATAGACGAGAGGTACCTGTACGGCTTCCCTCATCATCTTCAGACGGTTGAGTCCGCCCTTCCCCGTGACCGACGCAAACCCGTACAAAACATATCGCCCCATGGGGGCGAGGAGTTTCCAGCCTTTGCGAAACACCGATCCTCCGACAGAATCCAGTACAATATCGACACCGTATCCGCTCGTTTCGCGTTTCACGGGGACAGTGAAATCGTCGGTGCGATAATTAATGACATGGTCCGCCCCTTCACGTTCAGCCGCTGCAAGTTTTTCATGCGACCCGGCGGTTGCAAACACTTCAAGGCCAAGATGTCGCGCAATTTGAATTGCAGCGAGACCCACTCCGCCCGCCGCCGCGTGCAATAGGAGCTTCTCTCCCCGCCGTGCATGCGCAAGCGTTATCAGGCCATGGTAGGCGGAAAGGAATGCCACTGGAAATGCCGCTGCTTCCGCCAGGGACATTCGCTTTGGAATCTTCATAACATGATCTTCGTGCACGCAAACGGATTCAGCGTACGCGCCCTGCCTGCTGAACCCCATGACGCGGTCACCCGGCTTGAAGGCTCGAGCACCCGGGCCCGTCTCCCTGACGACACCCGAGAATTCTATTCCGGGAATGAACGGCGGATGCGGAATCCCCGGATAGATTCCCAGGCGGGCAAACACTTCCGCAAAATTTAATCCGATAAACCGCACCGCAACACGAATCTCACGATTCTGGAGGGCCCGCTCGGACACTTCCCGCATCTGCAAAACCGAGGGAGGACCGAACTTCGTGATGATGAATGCTCTCAACCACGCCCCGGAATCGTACTAATCATGTGCTTAATCTCCAAAGCACGTCCCGACTGCCCGTGCAGCCAGGACGAGTTGTGAATCTGACGGTACCGTGCGCAGCTTCATGATCGCTTCCTTCACCGGCACGCCACGGACTTCCGTTCCGCGTAAGCTGACCATATGCCCGAACCTCCCTTCGGACGCAAGCTGGAGGGCCATCGAACCGTACTTTGTGGCGAGAATCCTGTCGTACGGGGTCGGACTCCCTCCCCGTTGCAAATGGCCGAGCACCGTCACTCTTGTTTCCAGTCCTGTCGCCTCGGTGATTCTCTTTGCCACAAGTTCTCCGATGCCTCCAAGCCGGACGGGGTCAGTGCGTTTCACATCTTTTTCCTTTACGACGATCTCTCCATCGGCCGGTTTCGCTCCTTCGGCCACGCACACGATGCTGAATCGTCCCCCTCTTCTGCTCCGATCAAGGACGTAGTCAAACACCTTACCCCAATGAAAAGGGATTTCCGGAATAAGAATTACATCGGCCCCTCCGGCCAACCCGGCTCCCAGGGCAATCCAGCCGGCATAACGCCCCATGACTTCAACCACAATCACCCTGTGGTGCGCTGATGCCGTTGTCTGCAGCCGGTCGATGGCTTCCGTGGCTACGGAAAGGGCGGAATCGTATCCAAAGGTCGCATCGGTGGACGAGAGGTCGTTGTCAATAGTCTTGGGAACGCCAATAAACTTGAGACCCATGTCTGTAAACTTGTCGACAATGTGCATGGTCCCGTCACCGCCAATTGCGATCATGACATCCAATCCCCACTCTTTATAATGCTTTATGGCCTGAAACGAGCAGTCCTGGACCTCGATCCCTTTGGGGGTTTCGACAGGAAAATGGAACGGATCACCTTTATTCGAGGTGCCGAGGATTGTTCCGCCGACATTGAGAATACCGCTGACATCGCGGCTCGTGAGCTCGCGGCACCTCCCTTCGACCAGCCCTTCGAAACCGTCCTCAACTCCCAGCACGGTGGCGCCAAAATAGGACATCGCTGGCTTGGCAACGCTTCGGATGACGGCATTGAGCCCCGGACAATCACCACCGCCCGTGAGGATGCCGATACGTTTTAGATTCTTCATAGTTCCTCGAGGAATGTCCACGTAAGATAAAGAAAAGTCGACGCTGATACCAGAACGCGGCGTGAAGGAGGGGACAAAAAAAAGGCCCCTTCCCGGTGAGGACGAGGCCTTGTCTGGTTAAAAGAATGCTACGACGATGCAGTTGCAGAACCCGCTTCTCTCGCTTCCATGGCCATTTGATACTTTTCACCCAGCCAGGCACCGAAGAGATTGAGACAGAATCCAAGGATTAATCCGAATGCGAGGTAACCGCCTGAAACGTGCAACTCCAACATAAACTCAAGAAACGACCAGTCGAGCAGAACAGCCAGAAAACCTGCTATTGCCGGTTCTTTCAACGTGACACCAGGCGATTTATACGCAACGATAAACCCGGTGACGGCAAGGCTGAAGAGAAATGCTCCGAAGGCTACATCCAAGCTTACGTTAAAAATCGGGGTGATAATGAATACCGACAGAACGTTCAGTGCAAATCCCAGAATCACACCTACGATCACCCATTTTGCCGAAACATCAGTGAACAGTCGCTTCGTTTCTGCTTCGTCATGACCTTCGCTTCCCTGCAGTTTTTCACCCACCCAGGCCCCGATCCAACTCAATCCGAACCCGAGAACGAGCAGCAGGATATTGCGCATCAGGTCCTGTCCCAGTGCCGCTCCGGTCGCATACAACAGAATAATCATGAGCAATGCCACCAATCCACCCGCCACGCTGGCTTCTTTGATCGTCACGCCCGGCGAAGCGAATCCGACGATCGCTCCCGATGCAATAAAGCCCGCGAGCAGAACGAGTGCCTGGATCGGAGTACTGTGAAATGTGGGAATAACGATCAGGAATGAAGTGGCGGCGATTCCAACTCCCACGGCAACACCAACCAGTACCCATTTCCATTGCAGCCTCGATGGTTGATTTGAACTGCCGTTCATACATCCTCCCTCTTTTGAAGTGAACTGGTTCCTTTGACTTGGCTAATATTGGAAAAACACCTGCGAAAAGCAAGGCTGGGATGAAGGCTGCCTACTTCCTGGTTCTATCGGTGGTGAAGATTTCATCTAGGAGATTTACTGAAGAAGATCCAACTGGGAGGAATCTTTTTGCTCCTCTTCCGGCGACTGTAGACTCTTCAAACGGTCGGAGAAACTGCTCAACTGCTTATCGGCCCTGTCATAGTTGTTTTTTGCATTATTGAGATGCGTCCCCAGCGTTTCGAACACAACACCGAATTTCACCAGTTCGGACGAGAGCCGCTGCAGGTTCTGAAATATTTCCCGGGCGCTTTTTTCGATTTCCAGGCCCTTAAGCCCGAGTGCAATTACCCTCAAATGCGCGTAAAAACTGTTCGGGGAAACCGGTACTACGTGTTTCTGAATTGCGTAGGCGTACAACCCCGTCTCTTCGCCAAACGAATCCTCCTTGATGATCGTCTCATAGTAGATGTTCTCCGCTGGAATGTACATCAAGGCAAAATCAAAGGTCCCCTCGTCCGGACGAATGTATTTCGTTGAAATGGCATCGATGTGTTTCTTGACATCAGACGTAAAGGCTCGCTGCGCCGTTCGTTTGTCCTGATCAGCAGTGGCATCGAGCATTTTACGAAAATTCTCGAGCGGAAACTTCGCATCAACAGGCACTTTGCCGCCGGCTGTAAGAATCATCGCGTCCACCGCTTCCCCGCTTTTGAACCGATACTGAATAGCATAGGCGTTCACGGGGAGAACCTGCTTCAACAGGTCTTCCAGCAATAATTCACCCAATCCGCCGCGCAGCTTGGGAGCCCTCAACATCCCCTCGAGCTTTGATACGCTCAGTCCCAGCTCCTTGATCTCCTGAGTTGCACGGCTTAGCTCGCCGAGCTTCCCTTGAACATCCTGAATCACTCTTGCGGCATTGTCCAGCCGCTGTCCAACCTGGCCCGTCTGGGACGTCATGTTCTCCAGATGCTTGTTGATCGTGTCCGTTGTATTCCTGAGACTCGAGGCCACCTCAGTCCGGAGGCTGTCCATTTGCTGTTGCATGAATGTCACAGCCTGCATGCCGTCCTGGGAAGTCGGCGCAGATCTCCTCAGAAGCAAAATGATCACGCCGGCCAGCGCAGCCAGCACAAGCACGAGAACTATCAAAAAAAGTGTATCCATGACCTATTGGAGGAAAAATACAGCGATGATAACAACACTGCCCGCCAGGAGAATCGAGCGGGAAATTGGCCGCGCCCGGCGTTTGAGCATTCCCCAGTACTTTGCCGCCAGAACCATGATCGCTGCCAGAACCATGGTTGCCGCAAGGCACTCAAGCGACGAGAAACTTCCCCCTGCCCAATCGACGAGGCTCCGTAGTCCCAAAATGGTTCCGTACAGGATCTGTAAGTGGCCGACGTACACAAGCAGCGACTCCCTTCCCGCATCAAGCAGAATTGAAGTCTCCGTTTTCCTGCGCTCCGTCCACCACCGGCATGCCATCAGGAGCAGGAGCACCAGGCCGAATCGAAGCAGGAAAAATAACGGATCGTTCTGCCTGTCAAAACCGTCCGGAAACAGAGCGATCCCAAACAGGGCCGGAATCGAAACAACCGTCATCGCAATCCCGATTCCTGTCATAACCGGGGTAAACCGGTCAGCTGCATCGGTAGAACTCATCCGGAGATACGCCATGCCCATCACACCGCCCCAAAGAATGAACCCAAGCCACGGAACGAGCGGAAACAAGGATAATCCGGCATCAACGTAAGCCCTTGCGGCAGGATGGAGTAACCGAACGATATCGCTCGCCCCGAGAAACGGCGCCCCGACAACGACGGCCAATCCCAGAATGAACGCAAGAGCCGTGAAAATCTTATCACTCCGAACAAGTATTCGGGTAGCAAACAAGAGCAGCAAACCGGCTGCGATACAATGGAGGATGTCCGACTGGAAGAACGAATTCCATCCGGCTTCCGTCGTGTCAAGGATCTTGTTAAAGGAAAAAACCGGAAGATGGAGAATATAGCCTACAAGCCAGATCATACCGATCCGGCCGAGCTGTTTTCTGAACGCCGCCCCGAAATTTCTGAATTCGGCAAGTTTGCGTTCACTGACAACCACGAACACCATCCCGGCAACAAACAGGAACGTGGGAGCAACGAGGCCGTTGATGAAATTCAGGACTTCATACCAGGATGTCTGCTTGAGATCCGGGATGATGAAGGCGTTGAAGACATGCACTTCGATCATCACAAGTCCCGCCCAACCGCGCAGAAGATCGATGAAGACGATCCGTTTCCTCATCGATTCAGATCACACCCATCGATTTTCCGACCTTCGCAAAGGCGGTCAGCGCCCGGTCAATATCTTTTTTCGTCAGCCCGGCCGAAATCTGCGCACGCAGGCGGGCTTCGCCCTTTGGAACGACCGGGAACCAGAGCCCCTTGATGTACACACCTGCTTTGAGCAAGGCCGCGCTCATGTCCTGGGCCGTGGAGGCCTCACCAAGCATGATGGCAACGATCGGATGCACACCATCCAGGATCGTGAATCCCAGTCCTTTGATCTCACGCCGAAAATATGCCGTGTGGCCCTGAAGCCGTTTCACGATGGACTTGTCGTGCGACAACAGATCGAGCGAGGCCATACATGCCTGAACGATGGCCGGAGGAAGGGAATTCGAAAATGTATAAGGCCTGGATTTCTGACGAAGATAGGAGATAAGCGCTTTCGAACCGCTGATGTAACCGCCCGACGCCCCCCCAATCGCCTTTCCCAGGGTTCCTGTCAACACATCGACCTTTCCGAGCACTCCAAAATGCTCCGGCGTCCCGCGGCCGGTCTTTCCGCATACGCCGATCGCGTGAGAATCATCGACAAACAGCATGGCTGCATATCGCCGGGCAAGAGCTACAAGTTCCGGAAGAGGAGCGAGATCTCCTTCCATGCTAAAGACGCCGTCCGTCGCGATAATCCGAAACCGGTAATCGGCATTCTTGTCCTGCTCCAACAACTGCTCGAGATGAGCGACGTCGACATGGTTATAGATCTTTTTATCCGTGGTTTCGGATCGGCACAATCGCTGCCCGTCAATGATGCTGGCATGGTTGAGCCGATCACTGTAGATCACATCTTTGTACTGCTCAAAGCCGAGCTTCTCGTTTGTCACGGACGCGAAGAACCCTTCATTCGCAGCGAAACAGGACGAGAAGAGGATTGTATCTTCGGCCCCGACAAATTTTGAAATTCGCTTTTCAAGTTCGATGTGGATGGTCTGCGTACCGCAAAGAAACCGTACTGATGCCACACCGTACCCGTAGCGTTTGATACCGTCGACAGCGGCTTTCCGGATCATCGGATGGTTCGACATTCCGAGATAATTGTTGGAGGCCAGCATAACGACTTCCTTGCCCCGGACTTTAACGATTCCGCCCTGTGCGGACTGAAGCGGAGTTTCGTATTTGTATGTTTTGGATTCTTCGAGGCGGGAAAGTTCTGCGGTAAGGAGCTCGTTGATATTCATTAGGGTTTGATTGGGAACGAACAATTTAAAATAACAAATGAATCAGGGTTGGAGCAAAACTTTGTAAGCGTCTCCCGAACGAATGGCGGCAAAGCCGTCTTCGAACTGTTCAAACGGGACACGGTGCGTTATAAAACCGGTCTTGATAAACTGCTTCGCCAGACCGTTCCGGAGCAGAGTTTCCATTTGATCCCACGTTTGAAAAACCCTGCGTCCGATAATTCCATGCACGGTGATCCCGCTGAAAATGATGTTCTTGGCGAAATCGACCTGCATCGTTCCCGAAGGAAGTCCCAGAAGCGAAAAAATACCGCCCATTCTGAGGATCCTGGCAGCGTCCTCATACGCATGGTAGCTTCCTGACATTTCAAACGCCGAGTCCACGCCTGTGTTCTCTGTTTCGCTCATCACCGTCTCCACGAGATGTTTTTGCTCATCGGGCAAGGCCATATCAAAGCATTGATCGGCGCCGTACCGTCTGGCAAGTGCAAACCGGTTTGAGACGAGTTTTTCGTGCGTGAAGTTGTCATGTGAAGCGTCGGTAACATAAATGCGCTTCGCACCGGCCCATTTTGCCACTGCGACGGCCATAAGCCCCTGAACACCGCACCCGAGAATGGCCACGGAGCGGTCACGCACAGGAGCCGACATGACAGTGTGAGTGGCGTTCCCCAGAGCGTCCATAAAACTGATGATCTCAGGCGGGATCGTGCGGCCGAAGAACAGTCGTATGTTCCGGGCCGGAACCTTGACATACTCGGCCCACGCCCCGTCATCATGCACGCCTTTAATGATTGTATTGCGGCAGACATGGAATTCGCCCAGCCTGCATTGGTAACACGTACCGCAGGTGACATGCATTTCCGCCGTTGCAAAAAACTTCTTTTCGAGGAAGCTGATGAATTTCGGATCTGAGGAAAGCGACGACGCAGATTTTCTTCCAACCACCCGTTTGAGATCCGGCTGGGTTCGGGCGTTGGTAACAACGAGCCGGGCCAGATGAGATCTGGCTTTTGTCCCCGCAGCCACAATCCTCCCGCTGAATTCATGCCCAATGGTCACAGGATCCGTGCGCGCCTTGAGCATCTCCGTCCGCAACGAGGGCTTCCCCTGATAAATGCCGACATCCGTACCACACACTGCTCCTGCAAAAACCTTTATGAGCACATCTCCGGAATCTTCCAGGGTAGGTTCCGGTTTCGTACTAAGCTGCATCCCTATCGGCCAATCGGAACCTTCCACCGGCCGGGGCTTGACAATTGCTCTCATGGAATCGTATCGTGAGGAAAGTTCGTCGTTATCGTTCGTTTCGTCTGGCGCAACCTGACCTCGGACATCTACAACACGACTAAAGCCGTGGGCATTACGAAGATTCTGACCTCTGACCTCTCGCCTTGAGCGAGTCCCGCCGCTTCGCGTTTTTTGTTCCGCTTTCCAGTTCCGCTCCTCAGAATGCCGCTCAGAGCGGAATGTCCCGCTTCTGAAGGGCTGACTTCCGACCTCCGCCCTCTCACCCTCTCTTCTTCCATCCGGCGTAATTCTTCCTGATATCCTCCAATACCTCCTTGTCGATCTTATTATCATCCCTGATCCGCACATCATAGTTTTCCCATCCCATAAAATCCTGCAGGGCCTTTTTGGTCGCCGAATCAAAAGTTCCATTGACAGGGCCATCGTAGAACTTCATTCCTTTGTACGCCTGGTCGCTCAGAATACTCTGCAATTCTCTGCAAAGGGTCTGGTTGATCGTCAAAAGGTTGGCCGGGTTTGTGCGGAAGAAATACAGCTTGTGAAGTTCGTAGAGGCGTTCCAGTTCGCGCAGCGGCTGGGCATGATCATAAACGCTGATATCGATGAAATCATCCGTCGTTCCATCGTATCCGGCGCCTTTGCGTTTCACGACCAAGGCGGCGGATTGCTCTCCCCGGCGGTCACCTCCCGCTTTCCCGCCGGCAACGAGCGCCGCCAGAAGCTTGTCGGCAAGTGACCCCCTTGTCGATTCAAAGGTCTTTGCCATTGCCTCGACTGTCTCTTTGCCCACAAGAATGTTCCCTTGTGCCGCATACCCCTTGCCCGTAATCAAAAGACCTTTGCCGCCTGTCGCGTCCCCCGCTTTCCCTCCTGCCCAATCAAAGCATTCCTTGCCCGTCCAACTGGCGGCGTTCCCATGCACATCAACAATGCCGGCTTGCCGCACATCGCGCGCACTATCGGTCTGTGTCAGGATGCGAAGCGCCTCTTCCGCCGTGGCACCATTCCGCAAGAGCGCCAGACCGCGTGGCCCATACGAAACATTGACAAATGATTGCGTCGCAATGGCACCGACACCCACTTCCACCCATGGGACGACGGGACGCACATTCGGAAATTTCGACTGGACTGCCACTCCAACATCGCCGTTCTCCAAATCAACGGCGGCTATGGAAAACGTGGCCGCAAACGGATCGGATTCAAAGGATGGGAATTGTGGAGGAAAGAAGAGAAGACTGAGAACCGCGAAAGACACAATGATGTTGAGGCGCATGTCGTTCTCCCAAAAAATGTTCAGTCTTGGTGGTATTCCGGCCGGGAAATATACAGACATTTCCCCGTGAAACAAATGTCAGCCCGATCTCTTTAATCTGACGGCAAACGAGCCGTCCATACCGGTGCGATGAGGAAGGGTTTCGACGTATCCGTCGGCATGGACCAATTGCGGATTGACAAACTGTCCTGCAGGTTCAAGTTGAAATTCGGGATGCTCAGCGAGAAACGACCGAACGAGTCCGATATTCTCCTCGGGTTCAGTCGTGCAGGTACTATAGACGAGAATCCCACCCGGCTTCACATGCTTTGCCGCGTTCGCGAGAATTCCCTGTTGAATGCCAACGAGGTCGGGAATGTCCTCCGGTTCGCGTTTCCATTTGGCATCGGGTTTTTTTCCGAGAACCCCGAGCCCCGAGCACGGTGCGTCGACAAGTACGCGGTCGGCGGGAGTTGCTTCCAACTTCGACGCGTCCGCCGTCATAAAATGGGCATTCGCGATGCCCAACCGCTGGCATGCATTCTTCACCAACGTGAGCCGGGTTTCATAACGATCAATGGCGAGAATTTCGCCCATGTTCCGCATCAACTCGCCGATGAACGTGGTTTTTCCGCCGGGAGCAGCGCAGAGATCCAGAATCCGCTCTCCGGGCTTTGGATCAAGAAGTTGTACCGCCACGCCTGCACTCTCATCCTGCACAACAAAGAATCCCTGCCGGAACATTTCAGATCCACCGATGCCGGTCATGTGTTTGACACGTACAAAGAAATCAAGGAACGCCGAACGGGCAAACTGCACCTGAAGATTTTCCAGCTTCGAGAGAAAGAAGTTAAAATCGATTTTCAGCCGGTTGACCCTGAGCGTCAGGTCGGGACGCCGATTGTTGGCCTCCAGCAAATGCCGCGCATCGTCCACCCCGTACCGCTCCACCCACCTCTTCACCATCCATTGCGGATGCGATTCTACGACGGCGAGATGCTGGAGGATGTTCTCCTTACCGTCGGGATACCGGATGTTTTCCAGGTTTCTGAGGATATTCCGCAAAACGGCATTGACCAGGTCTGCAACTTTTTGGCCCCGAAGACGCTTGATGAACTCCACAGACTCGTTCACCGCGGCGGAATGCGGTACGCGTTCGAGAAACAGGATCTGATACAGTGCCACCCGGAGGGCATTCCGGATGTTCGTCTCGGCCTTCGTGAAGTTCCCGTGGAAAAACCCCGTGAGTACCCAGTCAAGTTTTGCCCGCCAGCGGATCGTACCGGTCACAATCTCCGTCATCAATCCTTTGTCGAGATCGTTCATTGCCTGTGAGCGCATTTCCGCCTCTATCAGTCGATCCAGGTAAGCGTCGGAACGCTCAATGCGATTCAGGATCTTCACGGCCGTCCCGCGGGGGCCGGCGTACAGATCCGCAACAGGCTCTGCGTGCTCGGTCGGTATGGTTTGAGAATCTGTCATTTCACAGTCCGAAATCGGAATTCCCCGATCCACAATGGGCTATTGCGGCATCCCCTGTCTGCGCCGTTCTGCGCTCGTCAGGCCGAAAATTGTCCTGAACAATTGCTCTTCCTGTGCAGTGAGCTGAATGCTGCGCCGAAGCATCACACGGCGGGCAACGTCAATTGCCTTGTCGGGATTGAAGGTTGTGAAGGTTTCTCCAGCGGCTCCCCAGGAAAATGACGGCACATATTTCGGAGGAAATCC
>Ga0302046_10003317_pt1 | contig 14601 bp, 12 predicted proteins | sample RVTome_11_FD_200261 | JGI IMG/M metagenome (GOLD analysis project Ga0302046, IMG submission 200261) | Soil microbial communities from uranium-contaminated site in the Upper Colorado River Basin, Wyoming, United States - RVT147D111 (version 2) ...
AGACGAAGCGGAACGGGCCGCTGCGCAGCTCCTGTGCACCGCTGCCCGCGCTCTGCCAGCGTATCCCTGATACGCCCCGTGCGAACACCGGTGTTCCGCAACACTGCCTCTTGCCTGCAGATTCCCGGGAAACGGTGTGAATCCCGGGTACTGCCACTGTCCTCCCGGATTCCGCTTCAGCCGGGGAGGCATGAGATGCGAACGCCGATCGAGGAAGCGGCGTCGTCGCCACAACATCGGTTGCCGTTGCGAACGCGAGAGCGGCCGCGGCGAGCGCGCTGAACGGTCGGCGACGTGCCATGCACGCGCCTCAGGGTCGCGACCGCGCGCGTGTCGTCGCCTGCTCCACGACGGCGCCGGCAATGCGCTCGAGCGGCAATTCGACGGTGGCGAACGGACGTGCAGCACGCGGCATGCTCGAGACGACTGCACTGGACGGATCCTGCACGGCGGTCCAGCCGCCGACTTCGTGGATTGCGCGCAGTCCTGCAGCGCCGTCCTTGCCCATGCCGGTGAGCACGACACCGACACTGCGCGGACCGTAGTGGCGTGCGACGGCGTGGAACAGGACGTCGGCGGCGGGCCGCAGTCCCCACACGGGTTCGCCGTTCTCGAGCGTGATCGAGATTCCGCCGGCCGTGCGCTGGAGCGCCATGTGGAGGCCGCCGGGCGCGAGGTAGACGACGCCCGCCTTGAGCAGCTCACCCGCGCCGGCTTCCTTGACCTGGAGTGCCGACGAGCGGTCGAGTCGCTCGGCGAGATAGGCAGTGAACACGGCTGGCATGTGTTGTACGACGACGACGGCGGCCGGAAGTTCCGCTGGCAGCTGCGGCACGATCTCGAGCAGTGCACGTGGACCGCCGGTCGACGCCGCGATGGCGACCGCGCAGGTGGCCGGCTGGCCGGCGAGATCACCGCCCGTGCGTGCGGCCCGCCGCGCCGCATTGCGGGCGCGTTCGGCGGCACGCCTCGCCCGGTTGATGCGCAGTCCGCCAATGCGTGCGTTGGCGGCGGCCTCGAGCGCCGCGAGCAGGCGGCGGCGCAGCACATCGTGGCTGCCCGCGCCCTGCGGCCGGACGACGAACTCGAGGTTGCCGAAGTCGACGGATGCGAGTGCGGGCTCGGCCATCGCGTGCGCGTGACCGGACAGCACGACGACGGGACGTGGCGCTTCGGCGGAAATGTAGGCGAGCACCTCGATCGCGCGCACGTCCATGGGCGCGAGTCCGATGACGACAATGTCCGGATTGCGCTCGTGTGTCGCCCGTATTGCCTCGTAGCCCGACCTCGCCTCGGCGACGACGTCGAAGCCGTCCGTCTCGTCGATGATGCTGATGATCTCGGCGCGGCCGGCCTCCGCGTCCTCGACCACCAGGACGGTGGTGCGCGGCTCGATCGGTTCAGAGGACGACATCGGGCAGCATGACGGAGGAAACGATGACGTGGCCCTGATCGACGTGCAGGTAGACGGAGCGGCCGTGCGTGCCGCCCACGTCTTCGCGATCGACGGGAATGCCCGCGCGTGCGAGCGCGGCGCGTGCCGCATCGACATTGCGCATGCCGAGCTGGCGGCCACCCTCGGTCAGTACGGAATCGAACATGGATGCGCCGCCGGCGAGCTTCGCGCGCAGTCGTCGCCGGCTCGCGCCGCTCGTCTCCATCAGACCGATGAGTGCATCGACGGCGGTCGACGCGTACCGTGCGGGCGGCCCGCTCCTGCCGGCGCGTGGTTCGGGGAGCAACGCGTGGGCGAGACCGCCGACCTTGCGATCGCTGTCGTACAGCACGATGGCGACGCAGGAGCCGAGACCGAGCGTGTACAGTACGGTGCCCGGACCGGCCGCCTTTGCTTCACCGATCGTGACGGACTCGCGGCGCGCGTTCATGGTCTGCGGAACAGCCGTTCGCGGGCGGACACCGTCTCGAACAGACCGGACGGTGCGCCGAACAGCGTCTCGACCTTGCCCAGCTGCAGGAACCCGCGCGGCGCGAGCGCCTCGTGGAACCTGCGGAACAGTGCGTGCTGCACGTTACGCTCGAAATAGATGAGGACGTTGCGGCACATGAGCAGGTGCTGTTCGTGCGGAAACGGGTCAGCCATCAGGTCGAGTTTCCCGAACTGCACGAGTGTGCGGGCCTCCGCTTTCAGCCGGTTACGCTCAGGCCCTTCGAACCAGCGGTCGCGCGTGACCTCCGCCATCTCGGTGAATGCGAACGCGCCGTACTCTGCGGCGCGCGCCTGCACGAGGATCTCATCATCAATGTCGGTCGCGGTGATGCGGAAACGATCCACGTCACCGCCGTGTTCGGCCGCGTGCTGCAACACGAGGATCGCCATCGAATACGCTTCTTCGCCTGCGGCCGAACCCGCGCTCCAGATGTTGACCACGGGTGCGTCCCACGCGAACAGCTCGGGCACGACGCGGTCGCGCAGCAGCATCCACGTGCTGGCGTTGCGGAAGAACTTGCTGACATTGATCGTGACCGTGTCGATCAGTCGGTCGAACTCACCGGGATCCTTCTGCAGCAGGGCCGCGTACGCGCCGAACGTCGTGACGTTCTTCGCGCGCATGCGCACGGCAATGCGACGGCGCAGCACCCGCTCCTTGTAGCCGTCGCAACACAGACCGGCCTTCGCCTGGATGATACGCTTGAGGTTGCGGAACTCTGCAGCATGCCGCGGTGTGAGGTCGCCGCGCCCGAGATCGATGCCGGGCGGTGGCGGCACGCCGGGCGGACGGGGGCGTTCAGGATCCGGCATGCCTCAGCACCTCGAGCTGATTGCGCACGACATCATTGTCCGGATTCAGCTCGAGCGCGCGCACCCAGCAGCGGATGGCAGCTTCGCGATTGCGCGAGCGGTAGTGCAGCGTGCCCATGCGCGCGTAGACGTCGTCACCCAGATCCGGCCGCAGCTCGGTGGCGCGCTGATAGAGGCGCAACGCCTCATCGGCTGCGCCGCGTGCGAGTGCGACGTCGCCCAGATTCCTGTGCCCCTGCGCGAGCGACGGCTCGACCTCGATGGCGCGACGGTAGAACAACTCTGCGCCCTCCGTATCACCCAGCCGTTCGGCGGCCAGTCCGGCGAGCAGCAGCAGCGGCGCCGAGTCGGCGTGCGTCTCGAGGCCTTCCCAGCAGATCGCCTGAGCGCGGCCGGCATCGCCCGCGAGACCGGCGCTGAGTGCCGCGTGATAGAACCAGGTCGCGTCCGGCTTCTCGTGCGGCGCCAGCCGGTCGCGATACTCCTGAAACGAAGCGGTCGCATCGGCCAGCCGCCGGGCTTCGAGCAGCGTGACACCGCGCACGAGCGCGACCATGGGTGTGCCGCCGCGCGTGTTCTCGGCTTCGGAGAGTGCGAGCAGCGCATCATCGAGCCGGCCCATACAGCGGAAGGCGGAGGCGAGGTTGACGAGGACCGGGTAGCTCGGTCCGTGCCGGCGGGCAAGCTGCACCAGCTCGCGTGCGGCATCGCGGAAATCATCCTGGCGCATCGAGATCATGGCCAGGTGATAGCGCGCGACCATGTCATCACTCGCGATCTCGAGGATGCGCCGGAATTCGCGTGCCGCATCCTCGAGCATGCCGGAGCGGAAGAAGGCAATGCCCAGGTTGTGTCGTTCCTGGATTTCCGATTCGCGCGGTCGTTCGGCGCCTTCCGGGCGACGGCCGACCCGCCGTGCAAAGCCGGCCTGCACGAGACCGAACAGTGCCTTGCCGACGTCGAATTCGCTGAGGCCGGTGCGATCGATGATGTCCTGCACGGAGCGTTCGCCATCCAGCAACGTGGCGACCACACGCTGTTCGTCCGCCAGCTTCGCGTCGGACGCCGACAGCCGGTCCTCATCGATCTCGAACACCAGCTCGTTCGATGGAATGCGTTTCTGGATGAGGCCCCATTCGTCGACGCGGCGCGCTGCCTCCAGCAGCAGGCTCTCCGCGTTGAGCGGCATGGTGACCTCGGCTTCTTCGGGACGCTGGCCCGCCTCGAAGTAGAAATGCCCGCGTGTCCACGTGAACAGGTGGAACACGGCCTCTTCGATGTGCATGCGGAAGTAGCGCTGCAGGTCCTGCTGCGCAATCAACTGATGTTCGAGGAGCAGCTCGCCGAACCGGCGTTCCGGATTCTTCGCCTGCTCCTGCAGCACCGCATCGACCTGTTCCTGGGTGAGCAGTCCATCGGCGACGAGCAGATCGCCCAGCCGGTCGCGCCGGTTGACAATGCGTGCGAAGATGATGCGGCCGCGATCGAAGTAGACCTGACCGAATCGCGATCGATCGGCGATCGAGAGACAGCCGGTCTTGAGTCCGAGTGCGAGCAGCTGGCACACTTCGGCCAGGCTGGCTTCCTTGAGACTGCCCTTGATGGCCATGCTACTCGAGCTCCACCACGAGCCAGTCCTCGACGAACGGCCAGCGCGCCAGCGACTTCTCGGGGTCGATGAAGAACGTGTCGTGCAGCTCCTGTGCGTCAGCCGGCCGGCCATCGCTCGTGCCGGCCGCATCCGCACGCATGTCCGCCACATCGGCTTCCGCCACCAGACCGCCCAGTCGGTCCCGTGATCCGTCGGACTGTGATGGATCGCGCGCACCCGCCAGCACGACCTGGCCGCCCGAGCGACGAACACCGTCGAACAGACGGTACAGCTCGTCACGCACCGGATCCGCCGCTTCCATGTGATCGAAATCGTCGACAATGAGCAGGCGGGCGCGCCGGTAGCGGGCACGCCACACGTCGGCGCGCTCGGTGCCGAGCGCCGTCGCGATCTCGTCGGCCAGCTCGGGCCCGCGCACCAGTGCGATCGGCAGCATCGGCATGTCGTTGCGCACCTGGCGCGCGAGTGCGGCGAGCAGTGTGCTCTTGCCGCTGCCGCGTGCGCCGCGCACGTACAGCGGCACGGGCCGCGCACCCGGTCGTCGCACGATCGCGCGTGCCGCACTGAGTGCGGGACTGTCGGCGGGCAGGCCGAGCGCATCCAGGTCGGGGCCCACCGTCGGCTCGGGCAGCGGACGCAGCCGCTCGTGCACCTGCGCGACCAGCGTTTCCGCTTCCAGCAGTCGATCGGGATTGCGCAACAGGTCCGCGCGCGCCAGCTCGGGCGCATCCGCATCGAGCGCGCGGATGCCGCTGGCAATGGCGCGCAACCGCTCGACATCGGCTGCGAACTTCTCGACCAGCTCGAGCACTTCGTTCTCGGGCGGCGGATGCCGCAGCGCAACTTCCAGCCGGTACGTGCGAAAACCCTCGCCTTCGTAACGCAGAATGGCGTCCACCAGCCGTTGCTCCGGTGTGACGCGCGTCGCGATCTCTGATACGACGCCCGATACTTCCGAGAGGAACGAATCGAACTCCTCACTGTCGCCGCGGCCCGCGGCGATACCCAGCATGTCATCGATGTCAGCGGCGACGACCGACCTGCCGTCCAGTTCCTGCGCCGCGATCACCCGGTTCAGTCCACCCTGCAGCTCGCGCACGTTGGCGAAGGCGACGCGCGCAATCGCTTCGGCGACGCCTGCGCCCAGTGTGTGGCCGCGTTCTTCCGCGCGACGTCGTACCAGCGACACGCGCGTTTCGTACTCGGGTGGTGCCATGTCCGCGACGAGTCCGGCGGAAAAGCGGGAGAGCAGCCGGTGATCGAGCCGGTCGATTTCGGAGGGCGGCCGGTCTGCCGCGAGCACGATCTGCGCACCGCGCGCCCACAGCTCGTCCCACCACGAAAGCAATGCCTCCTGGGCGCGCCGGTCGTTGCCCAGCACCTGTACATCATCGAGCAGCAGCAGCTGGACGGAGGCCAGCTCGGCGCCACCCGCGGGCAGCTCGTGCAGCGCGCGCTCGACCGTGTCGCACAGCACACGCAGGCCCGGCTGTGCGCGTTGCGCGTGATTGCCGATCGCCATCAGCAGGTGCGTCTTGCCGAGACCGGATGCCGCGTACAGGAAGAGCGGGTTGTACGATTTGCCGGGCGCATCGGCGACGCGGCGAGCCGCAGCTGCAGCCAGCCGGTTCGCGCTCCCCACGATGAAGTTCTCGAACGTGAATCGCTGATCCAGGCCGCGATCCGCCATGGCCCGCCGTCCTAGGGCGCCACGCTACCCTGCGCGCGGAACCGCCGCGAAAGGCTCTGGAGCACGAGCGTGCTCACGCTCTTCAGCGTGGGGAAGACGCCGTCGCCTTCCACGGCCACTGCCGGAAACGATGGCAGGTCGCGGTAGTTGAACGTGTCCTCCAGGTCCGTGACGGGGAATACGCCGGGCAGGTCCCGTTTGTTGTACTGGATGACGAGCGGGAATTCGCGTGGATCGACATCTTCCTCGAGCAGCTGTTCGTGCAGGCTGCGGAAGCTCTCGAAGTTCTCGTCCAACCGCTCGCGCTGCGAGTCGACGACGAACACGACACCGTCCGCACCGCGCAGCACCAGCCGGCGCGTCGCACTGTAGTATACCTGGCCCGGTACGGTGTACAGCTGGATGCGCGTGCGGAACCCGGAGATCAGGCCGAGATCGAGCGGCAGGAAATCGAAGAAGAGGGTGCGTTCCGTCTCGGTCGCCAGTGAAACCATGGCGCCCCGCCGGTCTTCGGGCACGAACGCGTGGATGTACTGCAGATTGCTCGTCTTGCCGGAGCGGCCCGCTCCGTAATAGACGATCTTGCAGGTGATCTCGCGCGTCGAATAATTGACCAGCGACACTCAACCCTCGCTTCCGCCACCCGGCGAAAAGACGCGATCCAGTCCGGCCTGCAGATCGCGCTCGAACGTGCGCTGATCGGCGGCCTGTTGTGTACGGCTCAGCTCCGGCATCGTACGCACGCGCGCGGCGAGCTGGCCGAAGAACAGTTGCACGAGTCCGAGCGACGACGATTCACGGTCGAAGATGGAGACCAGGATGAGTCGGCCGACCGGCGTCTCCAGTGTGGCCAGGAACAGCTGCTGGTGTTCACCGGCGTGGTGCAGGTGTGACCAGCCACCCGTCTGCAGCACTTCCGCGAGTGCGCCCGACGACGCGTGCGCGGCGGCCGCCAGCGACGCAACGTTCATCACTTCGTAGCCACTCGTGAAGCCGTGCTGCGCCAGGACCTGTCCGCTGCCCGTGATGAGCAGTGCAATGCGCACGCGCGATTCGCGAACGAACAGCTCGATCGGCGCGCGCAATGCCGCAACCAGGTGCGCCAGGTCGGCGCCGCGCATCAGTTCGCGGCCTCCGGCCCGGCCATCAGCTCGCGCGCGGCTCGCTGCGCTTCCACGCGGACCCGGCCCATCTGCGCATCATCTTCGACGAGTGCGACGACGATCAGTTCACCCGCGCCCGCGATCAGGACGTGACCGTGGTCGGCATCCAGCTGCAGCGTCGCGAGTGTGCGATACCCCGCCGTCTCGCTCGCCTGCGCCGTGCGCTGATAGAGCGCTGCCGCGAGTGCGGCGACAGCGGTGCCGGCCACGTCAGCCTTCAGCTCGAGCGCGACCGGCACGCCTTCGCCCGTCTCCACGACGAGTGCACCGCTCACGCCCGGCACCCGGCTCAGCCGCAGCACCGCTTCCCTGAATACGTCGCTCATGCCATCACCTCGACGAACCGTTCCGCCAGGCTGGCGGCGTGAGCCGCGCTGCGCAGGATCCAGCCGGCCGGCGCACCGCGCTGTGCGGCCACCACGACGAGCGCTTCGGTACCGACCGGCGCAACGTGCAGCACTGCGGTTTCGCACTCGAGCAGCAGGCCGCGCCAGCTGCCGAGCGAGAGATGCGTCACCGTGCGCATCGCTTCGTCGATCGCACCACCGAGAATCGCGCCCAGCTCTTCCGCCTTGCCGTTGCCCGAGCTGCGCAGCCAGCCTGCGAGCACGAGACCACGCCGGTCCAGCAGCAGCACGCCGAGCAGCGGACCGGCCATCATTGAGTCGAAGACCGTCGTCGGATCGGGCGGCGGAGCCGCCGGCCGCGGCGCTGCCGGCGACGGCGGTGGTGCTACCGGCACTACGGGCGTGATTGTCCGCGACACCGGCACGTTCGGTGGTCCCGGCGAGGCGTTCGGCGGTGCGACCTCGAAGCGCGGTGCCGGCCGCCCGGTCGCCGGTGAGGCCCCGGGTGCCGGCGCAGCCCTGGACGGATGCGGAGCCGGTGCGGCGCCGGCGGACAGCGGCGGCGATGTCGCCATCGCCTCCGTCAGCTCGATCGTGAGCGACGGCATGTCCATGTCGACCACCGGCGCGGCCTCATGGGGCTGCGGTGCAGGCGGACTCCGCGGTGGAGCCGGTCCCGGTGGTGAAGCGTCCACCCGTGGCGGCGCCTGCACCGTCGTGCGTGCGGACGGCGCCTGCGGCGCGGGTGCAGCCGGCCGCGGCGCTTCCGGTGCGCGGGGCGGCGCGGACGGCGCAGGTGGTGGTGGCGCGGCAGCGCGGGCGGAAGGTCTCGACGTGGCCGCTGTTTCCTGATGGCGGATCAGGCGCAGCGCTTCCTGCACGGTACCGTCATCGGGCCGGATGAGCGCGGCCCTCTCGAGGTGCTGGCGGGCACGTGCGACGTCGCCCTGTTCGAGGTAGCGGAAGCCCATGCCGCGCAGTGCTTCGAAGTTGCCCGGCTTCAGGCGCAGCACGGTCGCCCATTCGTCGGCTGCCTTCGCTCGCTCACCGGCCTCGAAATGGAGCAGCGCAAGCAGTGCGTGCGCCTCGACGTGCGTGGGGTGATGTTCGAGACCGCGCAGACACAGCTGGAGCGCGAGATCGCGCCGGCCGAGCCGGCGGTAGGCGCGCGCCAGCGGCAGGAACGCGAGCGAGCCCGGGTTACGCGCCAGCTCCTCACTCCAGCGGTGCAGGTCTGCGGGTGCAGGTGTCTTCATGCTCATTGAGCCTTCTCGATCGCCTGCGACAGGGTGCGGGCGGCGCTCAGCGCACTGGAGGCGAGTTCGCGTTGGTCACCGTTCGGCGAAAGCCGCACGAAGGTCTCCCACGCCTTCACGGCCCGGTCGAAGTCGCCGGTGCGTGCAGCCGAGAAACCGAGTTCATAGTGGGCTTCCGCAGAGAGCGGGTCCAGTGCGACGGCGCGCGCGAACGCTTCGGATGCGGCACGCAGCCGGCCCTGCGCTGCGAGCACGCGCCCATTGAGGACGGCGAGGTCGGGGCGGTCGGGGTGCGCCGACTCGAGGTCCGCAGCGAGCTTGCGCGCACGCTCGATCTGGCCCGCGACCAGCAGGTCACGCACCTCGATGATCGAGCGGCGCAGCTGTTCCTCCGGCATCCGCAGATGCCGCTCCTGCACCTGCACGATGCCCGCAGCGACGAGCCCGAACAGAATCTTGCCGACATCGAATGAGCTGCGACCGAGGTCCGCCGCGATCTGACGGATGTCGCGTTCGCCATCGACTTCGGCGAGGACTTCCCATTCCTCGGAAGACAGATCGAGCGGTGTGACGTCGCGTTCGGTCGCGGGCGCGAGCGCGGGGATCGCTTCCGGGCTGGGCACCCGGGATTCGAGGCGCGACCACTCGTCGAGACGGCGCGCTCCTTCCATGAGCAGCGAATCGACGCGCACGCGTGCGAGCAGCCGCTGTTTCGCGATCTCGCCGCGCTCCTCGAACTTGAAGTAGCCCTCCTCCCACGACATCAGCTCGTAGACGGTTTCCTCCATCTGGAACCGGAGCTGGCGTGCGAGTTCCTCTTCGTTGACCAGACCCATGTCGACGAAGATCTCGGCAAGGCGCTTGGTGGGATCGCTGCGCTGTTTGTCGAGTGCACGATCGAGGTCACCGCGCGTGAGCTTGCCGGCACGGATCAGCAACTGGCCGAGCCGGCGCGTCGACCGGCGCCGCACGGCGAACACGATTTCGCCCTTGCTGAAGTGGACAATGGCTTCATCGTTCAGCCGTTCGGAGCGGACGGTGAGCACACCGGTCTTCTGCGCCAGCTCGAGGAGCTGGAGCACATCCTGAATACCGAGTTCGCGAAGCGGTCCCTCGATCGCCATCGTGCGCCTCTACACGCTCGCCGCCCAGGGTTCCTCGGTCTCGCTCGGCTCCAGCCGCTCGAGGCCTTCGAGCGCGGCCTGATGGCCGGGATCGAAGTGCAGCACTCGCCTGTACGCAACACCTGCATCGACCTGCCGGCCGTTGCGCCAGAGCAGGTCACCCAGCCTGACGAGCGCGGGGAAACTGTACGGATCGAGATCGAGGAACGTCGCCAGAACCTCGACCGCCGCATCCGGCCGATCCTGTTCCGACAGCAGGTCCGCGAGCCCGAGCGCGGCATCCGTCAGACTCGGAATCGCGTCCAGTGCCATGCGGAACTCGTCCACGGCCTCGTCGGGCCGGCCCATTGCCGCGAGCAGCCGGCCGAGCGCCGCGTGTGCTGCGGGCAGGGTCGCGTCGTGTGCGATCGCGCCGCGCAGTGCGGGCTCCGCGCGCGAGAACTCGCCGCTCGCGATGTAGGCGCCGCCCAGACGCGTCAGCAGCTCCAGGTTGCCCGGCTGCTGCAGCAGCTCGGCTTCGAGCAGTGCGGCCGCGCGCGACGGTGAGCCGCTCGCTTCCAGCGCATCGGCCAGTGCCGTGACTGCGCGCGCGTTGGCCGGCGCGACCGCCAGCCAGCGTTCGGCCGCGGTCACGGCCTCGGGCGCGCGGTCCAGCTCGAGCAGCGAGACGGACAGACCCGCGAGTGCACGACGCACCACATCCTTCGCATCGATACCGACGGTCTCGGGCCGGTCGAGGTGATCGAGCTCGACGAGCACGGCATCGAACCGTTCGATCGCTTCACCGGCCGCACCGCGCGCAACCAGGATCTCACCCTGCAGCAGCTGCGTGTCGATGCGGTTCGCACCGAGTGCCGCCGCACGCTGCACCGCATCCATGGCTGCCGTGAAGTGACCGTCATCGAGTGCGGCCCGGGCAGCCGCGAGTCCTTCAATGGATGCAGGCGACGACGGCCCGAGCGGTGCCGGCTCTTCGGGCACTGCGCGCCTGGCCGGCGCTTCATCCGCGACGCTCAGCACGTCGAGCGCTTCCGGATCGAATTCGAACGCCTCGATGGTCGCGCCGCCGGACAGCCGCTCCGTCGCATCCAGCTCCGGTGCAGGCACGCCCGCGTCTTCGAATTGCAGATCGATGAGCAGACGGAACCGGGGCAGCGTGAGGTAAGGATTCAATTCGAGCGCGCGACTCGTTTCACGCAATGCCGCAGGATAGTCGCCGGCCGCGGAAAGCGCGAACGCGTAGTGGTAATGCGCTTCCGGCAGGTCGGGATCACACTCCACGGCGCGTGCCAGAGTATTGCGCGCTGCCTCCACGCGGCCCTGTTCGAGGTTCAGCATCCCCAGGCCCGTCCATGCCATGGCCAGCCGCCCGTCCGCTTCCAGTGCCCGGCGGTAGCAACGCTCCGCCTCCGGCCACTCCTTCCGGAGGTGGTGCAGCCAGCCGAGGTTGCGCCACGTCTCGGCAATCGCACGACCGCAGTCGACCGCCTGCCTGAACGCCGCGTCCGCTCCGCCTGCGCCGCGGTGGTGGCGAACGACGGCCAGATTGTTCCAGGCGAGCGCATAGCGCGCATCCAGTGCGAGCGCCCGCTCATATGCGTTCTCCGCCTCCGCCAGATCGCCCATCTGGTGCAGCGTGACGCCCAGCTCGTTCCAGAGCTTCGGGCTGGCCGGCTCTTCTTCCAGCAGCTCGCCGTAGAGCACCGCCGCTTCACCACTGTTCCCCTTCAGCAGCATCATCTCGGCCTGCGCCTGCCGCACCAGCCAGCGGTCCTCACCTTTCTCCGCGGCGCGTTTGAACTCGCGCAGCGCATCGTCGTAGAGCGCCTTCTGGCGGAACGCGAGGCCGAGCGCGTAGTGGACCAGTCCGCCTTCGGCGACGACCGGCCGCGCGCGCCGTTCACCCACCAGCTCCTCGAACCGCGCGTCGCTGTAATGATCGATTGACAGGCTGCGATCGACCTTCGTGTAGCCGGGATTCAGCTCGGACGCACGGCTCGCATGCTGGCGCGCGCGGGTGTCATCGCCCAGCTCGCCGTAGACGAAGGCCAGGATGTGGTGGGCGTCGGCCATAGTATCGTCAAGCGCGAGACCACGCTCCAGCCACTCCCTGGCTTCAGCCGCCATGCCGCGCAGGTACAGCACCTCGCCTGCCTGTATGCAGACGCGCGGATCGTGCGGATCGATCCTGGCCGCGTCGTCGAGCACGGCGAGCGCCGTGTCGAGATCGCCACGCCGTGATTCTGCACGCGCCAGCCAGCGGTAGAGCGGCGCATCGTGCGGATTCTGTTCGACGAGGCGCCGGAACTCGCGGATCGCGGAGCCGGCATCACCGCCGAACAGGAACATGCGGGCGAGTCGTCCGCGCGCAGCCGCATCCGACGGCTCCGTGTCCAGCCGCTGCTGCAGCTCGCGCAACGTCGTGTCGAAATGGTCGGTGCCGAAATAGACGATCTGCAGGTTGCGTTCGGCGACCTGCATGCGTGGATCCATTTCGAGCGCCTGCTCGAACTGCAGCGCCGCGTCCGCGAAGAGTCCCTTGTTGTAGAACACGACGCCCAGGTTGTTGTGCGAGCCGGCATCGTTCTTCGGCAGCCGGCGCACCATACCGCGCAGGATCGCCGTGTCGCGCTCCGAGCGCGGCGTGGGGCTGCCCTGTGCCTGCGGGCCGGGTCGGTCCTTCCACGGAAGGGCCGGGTATGCGTCGGCCCGCGGCTCGGCAGCCATCACGCGACGCGTAGCGCCTTCAGGATACGCCGGAGCGAATCGTCGGCGGGAATCAGCAGGAAATGCGCACGCAGGTCCTCGCCATCATCGACACTCAGCTTCGTCCCGATCGAGAGCACCCAGTCGTCTTCGCTACCGAAGTTCAGATAGCTCGTCATCAGGATCGCCGCCGCCATGTCGATCGCGAAGCCCGGTACCGACATGGTGACCTGCATGCCCGTGAACTGGGCCAGTGCGTTGATGTACGCGGCGACGATCACGTTCCCGATTTCCTTGACGGCAGACCGTTCCAGCGCACCAAACCCGTCCGGAAAGGGCGGCTCGCGCACACCCAGCAGCAGCGCGACAAGGCGAGACGCCGCGCTGCCCTGGAACACCTGCAGTGTGCGGCCTTCCATGTCGCCCTGCACCCGCACGATCACGGCGGACACGACTTCACCCGGATCGCCGAGCATGCCGCCCACCTGCTCGAGCGGCAATACGCTCACTTCCGGGACGCTCACCATGACGGTCCGGCCGGTCAGGTTCGACAGAGCCGTTGCCGCGTGCCCCGCACCGATGTTCGCGGTCTCCTTGAGCGCGTCCAGGTGCGTCGCATCGAGTTCACGCGGGTCCATGATTGTCAGAGTACGCTCAGCGGGTCGATCAGCAAGGCCGGTCTTCCATCGGGCAGCAGTGTCGCGCCCGCAAAGACCGGCAGTGTACCGACCGGCGCATCGAAGGATTTCACGAGGATCTGCTCGTGGCCGATGACGCGCTCGACCGCCAGTGCGACGCGCCGCTCGCCCAGCTCCGCGACCACTGCGGCCGATGCATCGCGCGTCGGCGCTCCCAGCACGGCAGCGAGATCGACGAGCGGCACGGCATCGCCGCGCACGTGCACGGCCGCCCGCCCCTGCGGCGTGCTACCATCCAGCGTCACGACCTCCGATACCGTGGTCAGCGGCAGCGCATAGTCTTCGCCACCGACGCGGACGCGCAACGCGTGTGTCAGCGCGAGCGTGATCGGCACGCGCAGCGTGAACGTGGTCCCGTGACCCGGCACCGTCGTCATTTCGATTGCGCCGCCCAGACTGCGCACGCGCGCAGCCACGATGTCGAGTCCGACGCCACGGCCCGACAGCTCCGTCACATTCGCCGCCGTCGAGAAACCGGGGTGTGTGAGCAACCGGAACACTTCGTCGTCGGTCGGATCGTGCGCTTCCGCCAGCATGCCTGCTGCGCGCGCTCGTTCGACCACGTGCTCGCGCGGAACGCCACGGCCATCATCGCGGACGACAATGCGCACCGTCGTCCGTTCCCGTTCCGTTTCGAGCCGGACCGCACCGCGCCGGGGCTTGCCCGCCGCTTCCCGATCCACCGGCGTTTCGATCCCGTGGTCGACCGCATTGCGCAGCAGGTGCACGAGCGGATCCACCAGTGCGTCGAGGACCGACTGGTCCAGCTCGTTTTCGCCACCGCCCAGCTCGAAGTCGACGTCCTTGCCGACGCCGCGCGCCGCGTCCCGGACCACGCGCGCCAGCCGCTCGAACGCCGTCGACACCGGTACCATGCGCAGCTCGAGCACGGTGCGTTGCAGTGCGGCGAGCACGGTCCCGGCGCGGTCGTAACCGTAACTCGTCGGCGCCTCCGTGGCGCGCGCGTGCAGCACGGACAGCTCGGCAATGCCTTCGGCGATCTCGTCCAGGCGAGCCCGGTCGACGCGCACGGAGGACATGACCGCGGGATCCGCAGTCGTGGCGCGGGGCGCTGCCGACGCCGCCGGCCGCGCTGTTGCCATCGGCCCGGTTGTGCAACCACGGCGAGGCTCTTTGGACAGCACCTCCGCGACATTGCCCGCACCGCGGATCGCGGCCTCGACGACGGACCAGTCCGCGGTCTCGGCCAGGAAGACCAGGATGTCGCCGTGGCCGGCACCGCC
>Ga0302046_10003319_pt1 | contig 14601 bp, 8 predicted proteins | sample RVTome_11_FD_200261 | JGI IMG/M metagenome (GOLD analysis project Ga0302046, IMG submission 200261) | Soil microbial communities from uranium-contaminated site in the Upper Colorado River Basin, Wyoming, United States - RVT147D111 (version 2) ...
TACCCGGAGGTGCTGACGTTGAACGCAGCACGGTCGGCCGTGCAGGTGTACGGGTGCAGCGGTTCCCTCATCGCGCATCTGCCGCTTTCCAGACACTTCGTCGAAGCGGTCGCCGCGCTCCCGAGGCCTTATCAAGGGACGATCCTTGGACGATTCCAGCAGCACCCCGACAGGTTCTTCGACGGCTCACCAGTCTGCCGGATTGCGGATGACCCTCGGGCGGTTCGTCCTCCCGCGCGAGGCGGTCCGGGCAGAGTACGACTACCACATCGAAGCGCGCCCTTCCCGAGCGTGATCCCTTAGCTCATCGAGCGCCGGACGGTCCAGATGCGTACCACTGTGGCCCTCGTCCGTGTACGTGAGGGCCAGAGTGGTGTAGAAGCCCAGCTCATCAGCGTAGCGAGTAACGGCGGCGAGCTGGCTCGCGATCGTTTGTTCCGCTCTCTTGCATGTCCGTCGACACGCGAGTCGGCATCTTCGGCGGCCTGGCCGCCGCCGCCCAGTCGAATCAGGGACGGAGGAAGACGCGCTGGGCGAGTTCGCGCTGAAGGGCATGTTCGCCGGCCTGCTCGCCGCCTCGCCTGGTACGCGCTCGGCATCAACCTGCTGCAGCTCGATCTCGGTGTCGCACGCTTCAACGAGCTGGCCGTCTTCACGCTCGCCGCACTCGAAGGCTAGTTCGGCGCACCGCGCGCGCAAAAGCCCGCGCGCGCGTGGCGTCAGAGGTGCCTCGCTACGGGCACGCGCCTGTCCGCTCGCGCACGCAGCGGTCGCGAGCCGTCACACGATCGACGGCCGAGACGTTCCTTACCAGGATGGCGGCGTGTCCTGCGCATCACGCCGCCCGGCTCCCCGTCCACAGGCAAGCGATTCTGTAGAAGGCTTGACAGGCGACAGCCGGCATACTATTTGTGCTCGCAAGTTGTGCTCGCAAGCGTATGCAAAACAACCGGACCCCCAGCGTGGGTAGCGGCTCCAGAACACGAGGAGGCGCCTAGGCACGTCATCGGCAAAGACGCCCATTGTTGCGGCCACTTCCGTCGAGCCCAGCGTGCGCTCAGCTCCGGCCGCAGTTTCCAGCAGCACGGCATCATGCCTCAGTGATAGGGTAACCCCAACCCGAGACGGAGAGGCAGAGTGGTTCATTCGGTCGTACGATTCGATGGTCCCGCCGCGGGCACGTACGGTGCTGCGCGCGGCAGCCGTCGGAGACCACACGGAAACCAGCAACCCACATGGTACGAGGGCCGCGCAGGTCCGTCCTCGCGCGCATGGGCTGACGCGGCGCACGCGCGCCCCATGCCATTCGTGCGCCGCAGCGATTCCGGGTCCGTCGGATCCGATGACGACGCGCACGTCGGTCTGGAAGCGCGCGGCGGGTGCGGCTACGGCACGGCCAGGCCCCGGCAGCAGAGAAGCGCTGGTCGGTTGTGCAGCGTTGCGCGCCAGCGGGCGCCGGCTGCACGGAGGCCCTCGCAATGAACATGGATACTCCCACCGCGGCAATCCGCGAAGCTCGATCGCAGTTCACCCACAACGGCGGAGGAAACGAATGAGAGCCCGCTTCTCAGAGTATGGGCCGGCGTTCGGCGCGGTCCTGATGCTGGCGCTGACCGCAGGGTCGGCGCTCGCGCAGGGAAGGATCGCCGGCCGCGTGACGACGCAGGAGGGCGCCCCGCTGAACGGTGCGCAGGTCCAGTTGGAAGGGAGTGGATACGGCGGGCTGACGGATGCGGAGGGTCGCTACCTCATCCAGAACGTGCGGCCGGGCACGTACAACGTGACGGTCCAGTTCATCGGGTACGCGGATCGGCGGCAGAACAACGTCGTTGTCGCAGCGGGCGAGACCGCGACCGTCGACTTCCAGCTGAGCACGGAAGCGCTCAGGCTCCAGGAGGTCGTGGTCAGCGGCGTGGCCGACCCGATCGAGGGCATCCGCGCGCCGTTCACCGTCGGCCGGGTGAGCATGGAGGACATCGCGGTGCCGCCGCCCAACATCGCGACCGCGATCCGCGGCCGTGTGGCGGGCGTCCGCATCGTGAGCGCCAGCGGCATGCCGGGCTCGGGCGTGGACATCCGCCTGCGTTCGCGCCTGGGCGTGAACACGTCGTCCTCGCCGCTGATCGTGATCGACGGCATCATCCAGGCGGGCAACACGGACTACCTCGCGGACCTCGACGCGCTCGACATCGAGGACATCGAGGTGCTCAAGGGCGCCGCGGCGGCGTCGCTGTACGGCTCGCAGGCGCAGTCGGGCGTGATCGAGATCCGGACGCGGCGAGGCCGCGAAGTGCAGGCCGGACAGACGCGCATCACGATGCGCTCCGAGTACGGCCAGAGCTTCCTGGGCGATGTTCCTTCCACGGCCACGCACCACCCGTACCTCATGAACGATGCGGGCCAGTGGATCGATGAGGACGGCGGCGTGGTGGCCCGGGTGGACCGCGTGCTGCGGCCCGACCGAATGGTCGCGACGCCATACAGCGGCACACTCTACAATCACCTGGATCTCTTCTTCGATCCGGGCCGCTTCATGAACAATACACTGAGCATCGCGCAGAACACGCAGTCGACGAACTTCTTCGCATCGTTCTCCGACAGTCGCGAAGGCGGCGTCGTCCCGGACTTCAACGAGGGCTTCCGCCGCCAGAACATGCGCTTCAACCTCGACCACCGCGTGCGGTCGGACCTGACGGTCGCGATCACGACGTATCTCGCGAGGTCGGAGCAGAACAATCTCTCGGGCGGCAACCCGTTCTACGACCTCCGCTTCATCGCGCCGGACATCGATCTGAGGGCGCCGAACGTGAACTCGGAGGGCGAGGTCGTCGGCCCCTACATCATCTTCGCGGATTCGACGGCCAACCAGAACAGTCCGCTCTATGCGCTCTGGGCGAACGACAGCTGGGACTACAACAAGCGGATGCAGGGAGCGCTCCAGGTGCGCTACAACCCGCTCAGCTGGTTCAACTTGGACGGACTGGTCGGCTTCGACCGCTCGGACCGCGAGACCCACGCTGTCCGGCCCCACGACTACGTGAGCGCCGATCCCGACATCCTGGGCGATGGCTTCGTCAGCCGTAATCACAACTACAGCGAGGCCTGGAACGGTCACCTCCAGGGCACGTTGATCCGCAGCTTTGGCGACCTGACGGCCCGGACCCGCGCCCGCTGGAACTTCGAGCGATCGGAGGGCTCGGGGTTCAGCGGCCAAGGCAACGAGTACATCGTTAAGAACGTGCCGACCATCAACAACATGGTCGAGCGCAACGCCAGCGGCGCGGAGTTCAACCGGACCCGTACCGAAGGCTACATGGTGAACACGGGACTGGACTTCCGCGGCAAGTACAACGGCGACTTCCTGATCCGCCGCGACGGCTCGTCGCGGTTCGGCCCGCAGAACCGGTGGCACACGTACTACCGCGGGTCGGTGTCCTGGATGATGTCGGAGGAGGATTGGTGGCCGTTCCAGTTCCTCACGGCGTTCAAGCCGCGCGTCTCGATCGGCACGGCGGGTGCGCGGCCCGGCTTCAGCTGGCAGTACGAGGTGTGGAGCGTCGGTTCATCGGGGCCGTCGAAAGGCACGCTCGGCAACCGCAACCTCAAGCCCGAGAGGACGACGGAGCGGGAGGTCGGCCTCGACTTCATCATCAACGACCGGTACTCGGTCGAGCTGACGCACGCCCGAAGCACGGTCGACGACCAGCTCATTCCGGTGCCGCTGCCCGGCTTCTACGGCTACGGGTCGCAGTGGCAGAACATCGGTCAGGTCAAGACCAAGGCGTACGAGGCCACGTTCGAGGCGGCGCTGCTCCAGCGGCCGAACGCCAGCTGGAACATGGGCCTGATCCTGGACCGTGCGGAAGGGTGGCTGTCCGACTGGCAGTCCACGTGCTACCGGACGTCCAACTTCTACCGGTGCGCGGGCGAGAGCTTCAGCACAATGCGCCGCAAGACGTGGATGACGTCGCCCGGCGATCTGCCGGCCTTCCACGCGGGTTCGCACAGCCAGTTCCAGGTCAACGACGAGGGTTACCTCGTGCCGGTTGGCAATCACAGATTCACGGACGGCACGGCGCAGAACCTGTGGGGGACGCGCGTGACGATCGACGGCGTCGAGTACGCCTGGGGCACCCCGATCTTCATCGTGGACGAGAACGGCGAGGTCGATGATCTGCACATCGCGGGCGACGCCAATCCGGATTTCCACCTGGGCTGGACCAACCGCCTGCGGCTGGGCGGCCTCACCATCTCGACGCTGGTCGACGCGAAGATCGGCGGCGACGTCTACAACGCGACGCGGCAGTGGCCGTACCGTGACAACACGAGCATGGACCAGGTGCAGGCCGGCAAGCCGCAGGAGCACTGGAAGCCGATCGACTACTACCAGACGCTGTACTCGACGAACTCCTACAACAGCCATTTCATCGAGGACGGCTCGTACATCAAGTTCCGCGAGCTCCAGATCGGGTACCGGCTGGGTCGCGATGTCCTCACGCGCTTGCTGCCGCTGAGCGGGCTGGGCATGCAGGGCCTGACGCTCAACCTGCTGGGCCGGAACCTGTACACGATCACCGACTACAGCGGATTCGATCCCGAAGTGGGCGGCACCGGTGCGGGCGGAGCGACGGAGAATCCGATCGACAGTTTCGGGTACCCGAACTTCCGTCAGTTCACGCTCAGCGTCGAGATCCAGTTCTGAACCGCCAGCGTCTCGGGCGGCCGGCCTCCGCCGGCCGCCCGGGAGCCGGCCCGGTGCGCAAACGGACCTGACAGGAGGAAAACAGTCATGAGAGCCTTTCGCACGCTCGCCTTCCTGGCGGCGCTCGCCGTGACGGGCGCGTGTATGGAACTGGACGTCGAGAACATCAACGACCCGGACGCGGAACGCGCGCTGGCCGAGCCCAGCGACGTCGAGGCGTTGCTCGGTACCGGGTTCTACCGGTGGATCAACGGCGTCATGAAGAATCCGGCGGCGGCTTGGTCGGTGCAGGCGAACGAGGTCACGTCGTCGTGGGGCAACTACGGGATGCAGAACGCGGGCACGCTGCCGCGCGGACCGTACGACAACAGCCCGACCGCCGGCTACGGGTTGGTCAACAGCACGCCCTGGGGCAACCTGTACGAGGGGCTGTCGAATGTGGCGGACGGGCTCGCCGCGATCGAGAACGGCATGCAGTTCGAGGACGAGGGTGGCGGCGACACCACGGAACGCGCCCAGGTCTATGCGAAGTTCGTCCAGGGCGTGATCCACGGCTGGCTGGCCAGCTTCTACGATCAGGCCATTATCTTCGACGAGGAGGTCCTCCCGACGCTCGAGGAGGCGGTGCCCGAGCCGCAGCCCTACGACGTGGTGATGGACCGGGCGATCGAATACCTCGAGGAGGCCATCAGCATGGCCGAAGCGGCGGCGCCGTTCACGCTGCCGGTCGATGGAACGCCCTGGATCCATGGCAATCCGCTGAACAACCAGCAGCTGGTCCAGTGGGCCCACTCGTTCGCCGCCCGCTACCTGGTCAACGAGGCGAGGACGCCCGCCGACCGGCAGGCGGTGGACTGGAACCGCGTGCTCTTCCACCTGGACCGCGGCGTGACGGAAGCGGTGGGGCCGAACGGGGAGCAGAGCCCCGTGCTGTGGTGGCACCGCCCGACCGAACGCCCGACCGGCTGGGTGCGCGCGGCCTACGACCTGGTCGGGCCGGCCGATACATCGGGCAATTACCAGGACTGGCTTGCCACGGATCCGCTGATGCGGTCGAGCTTCCACATCCATACCGCCGACCGCCGGATCACGGGCCCGGATGGTCCCGAATCGAGAGGGAAGTACGTCCGGTTCGTCAGCCTCGCCAACGTATTCCCCACCGACCGCGGCCAGTACTTCCAGTCGGCGTACTACGTCGACCGCTTCCACAGGTCGCAGTACCCGGAGGTTTGGGCGTACCTCCAGCCGCTGTTCCTCCCGCTCCAGCAGGAGCACATGAGGGCCGAGGCATACCTCCGCCTGGGGCAGAACCGGGAGGCCGCCATCGACATCATCAACATCGGCCGGGTGGAGAACGGCGAGCTGCCGCCGCTGCCCTACAACGTGTCCGATGCGGAGCTGTGGCGCGTCTTCGCCTACGAGAAGGCCATCGAGCAGGCCGTGTCGATGGCGTCGCAGAACTGGTTCGACCGCCGCGGCTTCGGGACCATGATCTGCGGCACCAACCTCCACTACCCGATCCCCGGCGCCGAGCTGGAGGTCATGCTCATGCCGAACTACACATTCGGTGGCACGGGAGAGGGTACGTCCGACCCCGGCGTCGGCTGCAGGAGCGCGCAGGAAGACGCACTCAACGTGGTGCGCTGACTCGCTTAATCCTGGCAGAAACGGCGGACCCGGTCTCCTCGTCGTTACGGGAGGCCGGGTCCGCTTCGTTCGGGACGGGCGCCCGAGGCCCTTAGCCCTTAGCCCGAGCCCCGGATCCCCATGAGGAGAACGGTGCGGAGCTCCGAGGACACCTCGGTGGTGTACTCGCGAAATTCGGGTGTCGTCTCGACGGGCCGGAAGTCCTGGTCGGTGCGACCCTCGTTCTCGGCCCGGAGCCGGACGGTGAACAGCTGCTGCGAGCCGCGCCGCGCCTCGACGATGAAGCGGGTGCGAGCCTCGACGACGCCGAGCTCCCGCTCGTCGTCGAACGGCACGCGCGTCCGCCATCTCGTGATGATGTAGATCGAGGGCGGCCCTTCCTGCCGCTCGATATCGTAGAAGTGCTTGCGCAGCACCTCGACGGTCTTCTGCTGAGCGTCGTTGGCCGTGGCTTCACCGACGTTCCAGCTCAGGCTGCCGACGCCAGGGCCGCCGGCGGACGCGCACGCCGTCACCAGGCCGACGGCCAGCGTGGCAGCAGCGCCGCCCATCACCTTCCTCATTGGGGCCTCCTTGCCTCACGTGGGTCGCTCAATGCCCGCTCCTCGCGGGGTGCTCGCCGGCCGCGTGCGTCGTGTGGTAAGGGAGTGGGCGCGAAGCAGATCCAAGATACGGGCTGAAGCGCAACGATGCGAGGGATCGGTCAACAGCACCACAGGAGCGTCCCAATGAAAGCGAGCGCCGCGAACGCCGTCGCGGCCAGCATCCGGCCGAACCCGAATGCCTCGCCCTCATCGGCGCCGCGGAGCGTCCATACGGCGACCGCGCCGCAGTACTGCGACTGTTCGTCGGCGAACTCGACGGGCAGGGCGGTCATCCGGCGGTAGACCTCGACGAACGCGATGTCCGTCAGCGTCACGAAGTCGTCCAACACAGCGCCGCGCAGCTGCACCTGTCGGCCGTCCATGTAGAACGAAGGCGGGCAGTCGTTCTGCGCGTGGAGGCGGAGCTCCGCGGCGCCTGCGCGTCCGCCGATCGGCTGGAGCCGGGCGCCCGGAAGCTGGGCGACAAGGTGGCTGACGCGGCTGGTCCCCGACCTCTCGATCGCCTGGCGATCGAAGATGTCGCCCAGGCCCAGGCGGCGCATCCGTTCCATCCGATCCTCGACGTCGTCCAGAGGCCCTCCCACGGTGTGGACGGTGACGAGGATCGGCTCGAGCTCGATCGCACCCTCCGAGAGGCTGATCTGAACCCGGTACGTCGCGCCGGCTTCCGCGAGCACGAGAGTGTCGCGTACCGGCACGAAGGGCAGGTGGTCGATGGCGAGGACGTGCCGGCCGAGCGGCGCCGCATCGAACGTGAAGCGCCCGTCCTCGCCGGTCTGCGCGACCTGAGCGTCGCCGTCCAGCCGCACGGACACGCCCTCGATCGGCTGCCGACTCCCGGCTTCGACGACCCGGCCCGTGATCAGCGCCGTCGGCGTCAGCTGCCCGCGGAGCGGGGATGCGTTGGCGAGCGCGAGAAGGCCCAGGAAACACGCGACGCCACCCGTGCGCGTGCGTCTGCGCTCGGACTGCGGGTGGCCGATCATGCGATCCCTCCTGCGTGGGGGGTCCGCGAAAGACCGTTCGATATTACGGCCGGCACGCCCACGTGTCGAGGTCGATGGGCCGGGCATCGCCTGTTGGGCCCGTCCGCCACATCTCGCAGGTCGAGTATTGATCCACAGCGGTGGTAGCATAGATTCACTCCCATACTCCTCGCAGAGCAGGCAGATACGCGCGTATGCCCGGATCAAGAAGACGTTTGGCGGTTTCCGTGCTGGCGCTCGCCGGCCTCCCGATCGTGGCGGCAGGGTGCATCGAGAGCAGGGGAGTCGCGACTCCCGATCTGACGACGACCCTCACGCTCCGCCTCCGACCCCTACTCGACTCCGCGCTCGCGAACAACGAGCAATCCCTCAGAATCGCGAGAATGCACGTGGAGGTGCGCTACGAGTTTTCGGGCGAAGTCCTTGCGAGTGGCGTGCAGCAGATCGACCCCGAGCAGCCCGACGAAGGCCCGATCGCGGAAGTCGAGTTCGAGGCGACAACGGGCGACGAGTTCGAGATCGACGGCGACCTTCGACTCGTGGGCGAAGACGAGATCGTCCAGTGGAGCGGGATCTTCGGGCCCACAACCGTGAACACGCGCACGCTCGTCTGGGAGTACTCGCTCGAGATGGGCCGTGGGGATCTCTCCAGTCTGTCGCTGACCGGCGTCTCCCTCTCGGGTCTGGACGGCGGCCTGCTTCAGGGCCAGACCGCGGCGCTCGACGTCTCCGTCGGCGGCGCCGGCCACGACCTCGTCGTGTTCTGGGGATCGAAGGATCCGTCGATCGTAGCCGTGGACGCCAACGGCAACGTGACCGGCATCAGCCCGGGCGAGGGCACGATCGTCGCAGCCGCCGGCAGGCACACAGCATCGAAGGTCGTGCAGGTGCTGCCGAGCAACACGGCCGCCTCACGAGGCGAGCCCGGCAGCAGGTGACCCCGAGGGTCGAGCAGGCACGAGCTCGGCCCTCAGCATCCCTCGCCGGTTGGCCGACCGTGGCACTCCTGCTCACGGGCTTCGCTCCGGTCGCGTTCGGTCTCGAGGCCCAGATGGTCCGCGGGCGGGTCCTCGATGACGCGACCAGCGAGCCCATCGCGACAGCCCGCGTGAGCCTGCTCGACACAGCACGGAACCGGATCGCGACGACGCTCACCGACGAGCACGGCGCCTTCGTTCTGCGCGCCCGCGAGCACGGGCTGCACATCCTCGAAGCCGACCGTCTCGGCTATCGGGTTCAAAGGAGCGAGCCGTTCGACGTCGCCGCCGAGGGCGTGACCGGTCGGGATGTGCGCCTGGTGGCGAGGGCGCTCGAGATGGATGCGATCGTCGTCGAGAGCTACCCCGGCCAGCTGCTGCACGATGGGACCATCGCCGGCGTGTATGCGCGCCGTGCGAGATCGCCGTCCGTCGGCGGCAACCGCGTCCTCGTTCGCGGCGATCCGGATTTCGACGGCGCCCCCAGCATCGGGGATCTGCTTCCGGACGCGATCCGGCCAGCTCCGCTCTGGCGGTCGCGGGCAGCCTGGTGCGGCTATCTGTACGTGGACGGGCGCGAGACCGCGTTCTTCGGCGGCGAATACAAGGCCCTGTTCCTCAGCATGTCGCCTCGCGATGTCGAGGCCATCGAGTACTACCGCGACCTGACCAGCGCACCGATCGCGATCCGGCCGATGGAATCGCCCGGCGACATGGGTCGTGTCCGTCGCTGCGGTATCCTGGCGGTGTGGACGCGGGGCGCGCCGCGGTAGCCGCAGGAGAATTGATCGGACTACTTCGAAATTATTCGCTGTGTCTCGCTGCGACTCAGCGATTATGCTTCAAACATGTTGACAGAGCCGTGAAGCGGTTGAGAAACAGGCTGTGAGCCTTGGCGCGCCCCGTCTTGCTGGTTGACGGGGCGGCGTCCGGCCAAGGGCGTCTGGCAACGTCACCGACTGCTGCCTCTGCCAGATCTGAGGTGGCGAGCGAGACGGCCGTCGGTCAGACCGATCGCCGCTACATGCGATAAACGGACGGGGCGTTCAGATCGCTTTGCCTTTGCGTGGTGGACTCCCTCAAGCGGGAGGTCTGACCTGCGGCCGTTGCCGACAGAGTCACGCGTCAGCTCGCGTGGCCGCCCGCGAGCCGATCCCTCAGCTTGATCGCCTCGGTGTGAGAGGGTGCCATCTCGAGCACCTCCTCCACCAGGGACCAGGCGCGTCCTGCCTGGTAGACGGCGGCGCAGGCGTCGGCCAGCGCGACGAGCGCGTCGGCGCTGCCCGGATGTTCGGCGGCCGCGCGCTCGAGCGACGGCAGCGCGCGGGCTGCACGCAGCGCGGCTGCAGGACCGGCTTCCTCCGGTGGCGCTTCCCCGACGGCTGCCTCCAGATAACGTAGAGCTTCATCGCGCTCTCCGGCGGCGAGAAGCGCCGACCCCCTCATGAGCGCGGTGTGGTGCGACGGCGCGATCTCGTGGGCGCCGCGTGTAGCGGCGACCGCGTCGGAGGCGTCCCCGCCGCCGATCGACGCCAGTCCCCACATCACCAGCGGCGTGGCGAGATCGGGATACTCCTGGGCCAGACTGCGGGCGACGTGCCTCGCGCTCTCGTACGCAGCGTTCTGGTAGTAATGGTCGAACAGCGCCTGCATGGCCTGGGGCCAGACCATGTCGCCGCGGTAGAGCGCCTCCGCGATGGCGAGCACCGCATCGTCCGGACGGCCGACCGACAGCGCGCGACCCGCCGCCTCTTCGGGATCGAACGGCCAGCGGCTCGTCATCGCGCCGAGCAGGAGCTCGCCGTACAACGAGTCGACGGCCGTGTACGGCAGGTTCGATCGCGCTTCGTCTCCGGAGACGGCTGGCTCCGCTGGCTCGATCTCGCCGGCCGTGCGCAGCGCCCCGGTGAACGCGTCGGCGATCAGCGAGTACCCCTCGAGGCGGGGGTGGACGTGGTCGTTGAGCAGGTTCGCGCCCACGATTCCGTCGGGCGACGCCCGGGTGAAGACCGCCTCGACATCCACAAGGGTGACGCCTTCGCGATGCTCGGCCTCGCGGATGATGACGTTCATGTCATGGGGCGCGCGGAAGCGGAGATGGTCGCGGTCGCGGGCTCCTGCGTACAGGCCGCGCGCCAGTTCGGGCGCGCCGGCGCGGTCGAAGCGCCGCGCCGCATCGAAGAACGCGTCCGCGTTCATGCTGTCGCGCTGCATCAGCGCCTGCAGCCGCCCGCGCGCGGCCGCGGCATCGCCGGCCTCCGATTCCGCGATCGCATTCCGCACCGCTTCCTCCCATGCGACCGCGTCGATGGCCGTGTCCGGTGTCGACACGAACGGGCTCTGGTCGCGGTCGTTGCTCACGATGGTGGCCAGGAACACGGGAACGCCGGCGCGACGGTAGCGCTCGAGCAGGTCGTTCAGGTTCGCACGGAACTGCGCCAGTCCGCGCTCGTAGAGCGTCGAGCCGAACGGGACCATGTCCGACCAGCTGCTCCAGGTCCGATCCCGTTCGGCACCGACTGATGAGGCTGGTTGCGCGCGTTGCCGGACGCGATCGATGCCGCTCTGGACGAGCTGCGCGATGCGCCATCTCCGGAGGCGGAGCCAGCCGCGGACGGCGGTCCGGGATCCGCCGACACGCTGAGACGAAGCCACGCCCATGAGGCCGTAGTACTCGTTGTGTCCCGCGTAGATCAGTACGGCGTCCGGCCGCGCTTCGACGATTTCGTCGGCGAAATCGAGGAGCGTGTACGAGTTCACGGCGACCATCGCCGTATTCACCACCTCGATGCGTCGATCCGGGAACGTCGCCTCGAGCCGCCTCTCGATCATGCGCGGAAACGCGCCGCCGTAGAAGTACGGGTAGCCGAGGGCCGTGGATGCGCCCTGGACGATGATGCGGTAGCCGTCCTCCGGCTTGTCAGCGAGAAACAGATCGCGCGTGACTCCGGGGAGGGCGATGTCACGGCTGAAGAACCGGTGGCCGACGTCGGGGTTCATGCGCAGATGGACGCCGGAACCGTCCGCCGGCACGAAGAGCGGATAATCGCTGCCGAACCCGACGACGCGCAGCGCGCCATCCACCGCAAGAAAGAAGAGCAGTGGAAAGCCGATCGTGAAGGCCGCCAGGAACAGCCGCTTCCTGCGACTGGTCGCAGCTACGCGGTCGCGTCCCGAAGGTGGCGGGTTTCCTGCGATTCGTCTCATGCTCGATTGTGTCGCGGGGCGCTTGGCGCCCGGCGCGTGGCGCGGTCCAGCCCTCAACGGCCGATCATGCTTTCGATCTGGTCGATGGTGCGCGCGACCTGTGGCCGGGGGTGTGCGGCCTGTGTCTCGCGCAGGACCTCGAGGGCGTCCAGCCACCGGCCATACTGTGCCAGTACCATGCCGTAGTGATACTGCGTGAGGCCCTCGTCCTCCGCGATCGCCGCGGCCCGCGCGAAGATCGGCAGAATCCGATCCTCCAGCATCATCTGATCCTGGCGGTCCGCCATGGCATGGCGGAAGAACTCTGTCCCAGTCGCCACATCGCCGGTCTCGCCGAGCGCCGCCGCCAGGTAGATGCGGGCGCGCCAGAATTCGGGAAGCAGACGCACTGTCGCGGTGAGATCGCTCAGCCCCCGGTCCTCGGTGCGCTCTTCGAACCGGGCGATGCCGATGAGGAAGGCCGCATCGATCTCGCCGAAGTACCGGACAATGCGCTGGCGGTAGACGTCATCGCCCGTGAGCGCCGCCAGCCGGGCGAGAACGAACGGGTCGCCCGGCGTCCGCGCCAGCGCCTCGTTCAGCTGCTCGACCGCCTGTACGGTACGCCCTCGTTTCGCAGCGATCCGCGCGAGGTGATAGAGCACCTCCGATGACTGGACGTAGCCGCGATCGAAGCCGCCTTCCACGCGGAGACGCTCGAGTAGCCGCTCGGCCTCGTCCAGCCGGCCCGCCTCGATGTACAGCTGCGCGCGGTCGAAGCGCTGCGATGCGTCGCCGTCCGCATTCCCGGCCGCCAGTGCGCGCTCGGCGAAGCCGCCGGGATCGAAAGCGACGCCGGCCGGTCGCGCGTAGTCTCTCAGCCAGGGTGCGGCCGCGAAGCTCGCGGCGGCCAGCGCGCCGGCGTCGCCGAGCCGACCGTCGCGCTGCGCCTGGAACGCCTGCACGCGCGCCCGGTCCGCCGCTGCATACGCCCGCCACAGGTGGCGCTCGTCACGGATCGCGTCGTTCGGCAGCATCAGCGCCGCCCCGAGCACGCCGAACGCGACGAGCGCGGCCCGCCGGCGACCCGTCTGGGCGGCGAGCCGCGCCAGCGCTGCGCACGCGAAGAACACGAAGCCCGGCACGACGGCCAGCCGCTGGCGTTCCGAGACGTAGAAAGCCAGCATCGTCGCGAGCTGACCGGCGAACAGGGCGTAGATCAGGAGCCGCGGTCGCCAGTCACGCGCCGACACCACGAGTCCGCCCAGCGCGAGGGCCGACACGAGGGCGAACGGGATGAGCGGAATCCAACGCTCCCTCAGTCGCTCGCCGTACCGTTGCGCGATGACGACGTCGTGACGCGCGTGTCCGTGCAGCGCGAAGTACGCCTTGCTGGCCAGCAGCGACAAAAAGCGCCCGGGATGATCGGCGATGAACGCCGTCGCTCGACCCCGCCAGTACCGGTTCGCTTCGCCCGTCGACAGCGGCGCGCCGTGCGCCCGCTCCGCGACCAGACGGTAGGTGAGGTGCGGATTGTCCGGATGGTCCGGGACCTCCTGCTTCAGCTCACCGACCACCGGCGGGTAGACCGAGCTCCGTCCGGACGACAGCGGATTGTTGCCTTCGAAGAAGACGAAGCCCGGGTTCATGACGAGCGGCGAGTAGCTGCCGGTGGCGGCGCCGTTCCGGATCACCAGCCCTAGAAGCACGGCGAACGCGGGGGCGAGCATGATGCTCGTCCGCCGGAGCCACCGGCTGCGGCCATCGTTGACCAGCCAGAACAGCGGGACCACGAATAGGAGAGGCAGGACGCTCGGCCGGATCGACACTGCGAGCGCCAGGAAGAACGCAGCGGCGATCGTGCTCCGGCGCTCCGGTCGCAATGAGAAGTAGAGGAAGCCCACCAGCGCGAGAACCAGAAACGGCTCGGGCTCGAAGACCGGCGTGTAGATGGCGATGCCGGGGTTGAGCGCAAACGCGGTCGTCCCGGCCGCGGCGATCCATGTCGGGAAGAACCGCCGAAGCAGGAGGAACAGAAGCGTGGCCGCAGCCGATGTCGCGAGGATGTGCAACCCGATGATGCTCCAGCCGGCCGCCAGGGGTTGCAGGGCCGCGTGGAGGTACAGGTAAAAGGGGCTGAAGTCGAGGATCCGTTGCGCGGGCAACGCGCCGCTAAGATACTGCGCGGCGGCGCGCGGATACTTCGAGAACTGGAGGTCGGCGGGGAACGTCGTCAGGACCAGCGCCGCGTGGAACGACGCGGTGAGCAGCGCGACGAGGAGCGGGAGTCGCGCCGCGAGCGGTCGTTGCACCGGACGCGGCGGCAAGCTCGTCAGAAGATCGTGTAGATGAACGGTGCCAGTGCCGACCCATGAGCCAGGACGAGAAACGACCCCAACAGGAACAGCACGACGATGATGGGCAGGAGCCAGATCTTCTTGCGCTCCCGCATGTAGGCCCAAAGCTCGCCGACCATGCCCATCTTCACCTGCTCAGAA
>Ga0302046_10003320_pt1 | contig 14600 bp, 13 predicted proteins | sample RVTome_11_FD_200261 | JGI IMG/M metagenome (GOLD analysis project Ga0302046, IMG submission 200261) | Soil microbial communities from uranium-contaminated site in the Upper Colorado River Basin, Wyoming, United States - RVT147D111 (version 2) ...
GTGCACTCGAACCTGGGGAACTTCCCGGGCATGGGCATGGTCTCGGGCAGCCTCTCGGCCACGCCGACCGGCACGATCACGGCGGACTGGGGCTCGCCGGGCTGGGACAACCAGGTCGTCCTGCACGACATCGACATCAACAACCCGAACCCGGGGACGGTGACCGGCAACGTCGGCATCGACGTCGGCATCCTGGGCACGCTCAACTTCGCGCTCACCATCGACGTGGACAACATCTCGCTGGGCCTCGATGGCACGGCCAGCACCACGCCCCTGCCGCCCGAGGTGAACCCGGGCCCCGGTCCCTGGACGGCGATCTTCCCGTCGGCCGGCCTCCTGCTGGGCGCCACGGCCAGCGGCTTCGCCGACGGCATCGTGGACATCAACATCGCCCCGTTCTCGTTCGGCTCCGAGGACCCGATCGCGCTACCGCTTGCGGGGAGCCTCTCCCGGCTGTTCAGCGGGCCCACGGAGATCGGCACGGGGCTCCTGGTGCCCATCCCCGGCGTGGGCTTCTCGGTCCCGCCCGGAGACCCGGTGAACCAGCCGGCACCGGGCTGCGAGCTGCAGATCTTCGGCTGCGTGGTGAACGTGACCTCGGTGACCCTCCAGATCACCTCGCTCGAGTTCCTGAACGTGACGGGCATGATCTTCGCCGAGAACCTCGACGCCGTGATCCCGACGGTTCCCGAGCCGACCGCGGCCCTCCTGATCGCCGGCGCCCTGGTGGGCGTCCTGGCGGTCGGGCGTCGCGTTCGCTCCTGATCGCGTCCGAGCCTGCGACGGCCGCGGGAGGCACACGCCCCTCGCGGCCGTCTCGCGTCCGCTCCTCCCTCGCGATCGCCCTCACCACCGTCGGCCTGCTCCAGATCGGCGGGTCCCTGGTGGGCTCGCGCTTCCTGATCGCCCTGGGGATGCTGTCCGGCGTGGCGCCGCTGCCGCGCGTGTTCAGCCACCAGCAAGGCGTCGAGACCTTCGCGCGGCGCGCGCAGCTGGAGATCCGCACCGTGGGCGGCGAGACGGTCGAGCTGCCCGTCGATCGCGAGTTCGGCCGGCGCGTGCGCGGGCCCACCACCCGCATGGCAGCCTACGGCCATGCGGCGCTGTTCGCGAGCCTTCCTGGCTCCGACGAGGCACGCCGGGCCCTGCTCGCGTTCGGCCTGTGCGAGCCCGGCGCGCTGGTGCGCGAGCTCGGCCTCCCGGGGCCGGTGGAGTCGCTGCGGGTGCGGAGCTGGAGCGCGCTCGCCAACGACGAGCCACTGGGCGAGCTCGAGGTCGCCTGCCGGCCGTGAGCCCGATCTCCCCCCTGCAGTTCGCCCTGTTCCGCGTGCTGCTCGGCAGCCTGCTGCTGGCCCAGATCGCGAGCTGGTGGCCCTGGGCAGGGGAGATCTTCGCCGCCGACGGTGCGCCGGCGCTGATGCCGGGCGGGCTGGCGGGCGTCCTTCCCAGCCCGCTGCCCGCGGACGCGACCACGGTCCGCGTGCTGCTCGCCGCACTCGCCGTCCTGGCCGCCGCGCTGGCCCTGGGCGTGGCCCGGCACGCGGCGGCGCTCCTGCTCTGGTACGGCTTCACGTGCCTGGGCCACGCGGCGCCCCACAGCCAGACGGTCGCGTCGGCCTTCGTGGGCTGGCTGCTGCTGGCCAGCGCCCTGGTCCCGGCGGGCGAGCCGCTGCGGCCCTTCGGGCGGCCGCGTGCCGGCGGCGGCCGGGTTCCGCGGGCGTTGTGGATCGGTGCCTGGGTGGTGATGGCGGCGGGCTACGGCCTGGCGGGCTGGGACAAGCTCGCGAGCCCGGGCTGGCGCGCCGGCGAGGCGCTGCGCGTCGCGGTGGGGCTGCCCTATGCGCGCGAGGCGGGCGCCCGCCTGCTGCTGGCCCTGCCCGACGCGCTCCAGCGCGGGGCGACCTTCGCCGGCTTGCTCGTCGAGCTCGCCTTCCCGTTCCTGGCCCTGCTGCGCGCCACGCGCCCCGTCGCCTGGGCCACCGGCGCCGCGCTCCAGGTGGGGCTGCTCTTCCTGTTCGCGTTCCCCGGGCTGACGGCCGGCATGCTGCTGATGCACGCCTTCACCTTCGACCCGCGCTGGCTCCCGCGCCGAGACGCAGTCGAGCACTAGCAGCCTGCTAGGCGATCCGAAATTCCGCACCGCGCCAGTTCGACGCGGATGGGCCTGGGGCGCCTTCCGCTCCCTCCGTGTTTTGTCGGATCAGGGCTAGCGCTCTTCCAGGGGGAACGAGTCGCCATCGCGCTGCGGCATCACGAACCACAGGATCACATAGACGAGGATCCCCGGGAACGCGACCGAGAGCAGCGAGACCAGCACGAACAGGAACCGCACCAGGCCCGGGCTCCAGCCGAGCCACTCGGCCAAGCCGCCGCACACGCCCGCGATCACGCGGTGCTCGCGCGAGCGCATCAGTCCCGGTCGTGCCTCTGCCATGAGCTCCTCCTGGGTCGCGCTGCCCCTGATACGCGCCGAGGCAGGGCCGGGTTCGCGAGCTCAGGCCCCCTCGCGGCTGCTGGTGATGTTGCCCCCGACCTCGGGCGGCAGGTTCATGATCTCGCGCGGGAAGTGGTCCACCAGGAACTGCACCACGTCGCGCACCGAGATCAGGGCGACCGGACGCTCCTGCTCGTCCACCACGGGCACGTGACGGAACCCGCCCACGGCCATGCGGTTCAGCACGAAGGCGACCGTGGCTCGCGAGAGCAGGGCGTCGGGGCTGCGGGTCATCACCTCGGCCAGGGGCAGCGTGGCGGGGTTCCGGCCGCGGTCGATGATCCGGTAGAGCACGTCGCGCTCGGTGAAGATGCCGAGCAGGCGCGACTGGTCCGTGCCGTCGTCGGTGACGAGCACGCAGCCGCGATGTTCCTTCTGCATCGCATGCATGGCCTCGCTCACGAACTGCTCGCGGGAGAAGCAGAGCGGGCTGTGCTGGGGCAGCACGCTCAGCGGCTCCTTGAGGATGCGGGCGTCGAAGACCCGGTCGGCCCGCTCGGAGCCGCGCTCGGAAGTCGGACCCGCGCCGTTGCCGTCGGGCGTGCCACTCGCCATGGCGCCTCCTCCCCGCCCCGTCGGGCCGGGCCAGCATACGCCCGAGCCGCCGCGCCTGTCCACACGCACCGGCAACCCGTCAAGCGGAAACCCCGTTGCGCCGAAACAAACGTCCTGGAGGTGTGGGCGCGCCCATGAACGCGTACCTGCTGCTCCCGCTCACGGCCTGCGTGGCATCGGCAATGCTGACCATCGCCGTGCTCGGCCGCGACGGAGGCCATCGCGCCAACCGCATCGCCGCTGCCCTCACGCTGGGCGCGACGATCTGGTCGTTCTGCGAGGTGTTGTGGAACACCGCCAGCGATCCCGTGCAGGCGCTCTGGCTGGTGCGCCTCTCGGCCATCGGCTGGGCGGCCATGGGCCCACTCGGGCTGCACCTGTTCGTCGAGCTGACGGGCCGCCCCGCCCGGCGCACACGACGCGCCCTGCCCTTCCTCTACGGGGCTTCGGCCGTCTTCCTCGCGATCACGCTCGGCACCGACTGGATGCACACGCGCGTCCTGCGGACGAGCTGGGGCTGGGGCTACGAGTTCGGCCTTGCCTACCCGCCCTTCTGGCTGTTCACCACCTGCTGCCTGAGCGGTGGTCTGGCGGTGGCGGCCCGCTCCTTGCGCGAGAGCCTTTCGCCCGCCGAAAGCGCCCAGGCCAAGTGGATCATCGTGGGCGTGATGGCGCCCCTGGTGATGGCCTCGCTCACCGACGGCGTCCTGCCCATGTTCCGGGTGCAGGTGCCGCGGCTCGGCACCGCCTCGTTCACCGTGCTCGGCGCCACGGTGCTGTGGAGCTTCTGGCGCTATGGCTACACGGCGCTCGCGCCGGGCCTGTTCGCCCGCGAGATCCTCGCGACCCTGCCCGACGGCGTGGCGCTCCTGCGCCTGGACGGGCGCGTGCGCTCGGCCAACCCCGGGCTGGCGGCCCTGCTCGGGGTGGCGCCCTCGCGCGTCGAGGAGGTCGACCTGACCACGCGCCTGCGCGGGGCGCGCCTGGACCCGCGCTCGCCCCTCTCGAACCTCGAGTGCGAGCTCGCGTGCGGCGCGGGCGAGACGATCCCCGTGGCCGTGTCCAGCTCACTGCTGCGCGACAAGCAGGGCCAGCCCTTCGGCCTCGTGCTGGTGGTGCGCGACCTGCGCGAGGTGACGGCCCTGCGCAATCGCCTGGTGACCTCGGGGCGGCTGGCGGCGGTAGGCGAGCTCGCGGCCGGCGTGGCCCACGAGATCAACAATCCGATCGCCTTCGTGCGCGCGAACCTGGGCGCCCTGGCCGCGCTGCTCGAGAAGCTCCAGGAGCCCGCCGACCAGGCCCCACTGGCCGAGGGCCGCGAGCTCGTCGCCGAGTCGCTGGAGGGCGTGGACCGCGTGAGCGGCATCGTGCGCGACCTGCTCGGCTTCGCCCACCAGGGCGGCGTGCGCCGGCAGGCCGTGGACCTGAACGCGCTGCTCGACTCGGTGCTGCGCGTGGCGGCGCCGCAGCTGCGCAGCCCGGCGGCCGTGGAGCGCGCCTACGACCATCCGCCCGTGGTGTTCGGCGCGCTCCAGGAGCTCCAGCAGGTGTTCCTGAACCTCGTGATCAACGCCGCCCAGGCCGTGGGCGCCGCGGGCCACATCCGCCTGGCCACCGGCCGCGAGGCCGAGGGAGGGCTGGACTGGGCGGTGGTGCACGTGGAGGACGACGGCCCGGGCATTCCCGCGGAGCTGCTCGACCGCATCTTCGATCCGTTCTTCACCACCAAGCCCGCGGGCGAGGGCTGCGGCCTCGGGCTCGCCATCTCCTACCAGATCGTGCGCAAGCACGGCGGCGACCTCGCGGTCCGCTCGCGGCCCGGCCAGGGCACCTGCTTCACGGTGCGGCTGCCGGTCCAGGAGGACGCGCCCGCGCCGGCTGCCGAGGTGGCCGCGACCGGGAACGACTAGCCTCGATTTCCCACGACCCGTCCCTCTGCCATGCTCCGCTCGCGCGGGAGGGGACGTTGGACGAGGCTGCGATCGACACGACCGTGGCGCTGCCGGGTGGCGGGCGCGCCTGGGTCCGCGACATCCCCGGGCCCGCGCCCGACGCGCCGGCGGTGCTGCTGCTCCACGGGCTCGGCGCCACGGCGCGCCTGAACTGGGGCCCGAGCTTCCGGCCGCTCTCGCGACACTTCCGCGTGCTGGCGCTCGACCACCGCGGCCACGGCAAGGGGCTGCGCACCCGGCGCTTCCGCCTCGAGGACTGCGCCGACGACGCCGTGGCTGCGGCCCACGCCCTGGGCGTCTCGCGACTGCTGGCCGTCGGCTACAGCATGGGCGGGCCGATCGCCTCGCTCGCCTGGCGCCGGCACCGCACGGCCGTGGCCGGCCTCGTGCTGTGCGCCACCGCGCGCCACTTCGCCTCCCGCAACGCAGCGCTCGCCGCGCGCTGGCTCGTGCCCTTGGCGGCCCACGGCGCGCACCTCGTCCCCGGCGTCGCCCACCGCCGCCTGCTCGCGCGCATGCTCGCGCGCATCGAGCACCCCGAGCTGCGCGAACGCGTGATCGAGGAGTTCGCGGGCCACCAGCCCGTCTCGGTGCTCCAGGCCGCCGGCGAGCTCGGCGGCTTCGCGAGCCACGACTGGATCGGCAGCGTGGACGTGCCCGCCGCCGTGATCGTCACCACGCGCGACACGCTGGTCCCGCCCGCCCGCCAGCGCAAGCTCGCCGCCTCGATCCCGGGCGCGCGCCTCTACGAGGTGGACGCCGACCACGACGCCTGCGTCGCCCACGCCGATCGCTTCGTCCCGACGCTCGTGGCCGCCTGCCTCGACGTGGCGCAACGCGCGGGCGAGGGCGGCTGGTGGGCCGTCCGGGGGTCGAACCCGGGACCAACGGGTTAAAAGCCCGCTGCTCTACCGGCTGAGCTAACGGCCCGGGCCGAGGATAACGGACGGGGTCGAGGGAGCCCGGCGCGATCTGCCCGGGCCGCCGGCCTAGCCCGGGAAGGGCTCGCGGCGGACGATGGTCTCGTCGCGCTCGGGCCCCACGGAGATCAGGTCCACCGGGATGCCGGTCAGCGCCTCGATGGTCTCCACGTAGCGGCGCGCCGGGTCGGGCAGGGCCTCGAAGCCGCGCACGGTCGAGACGTCCTCGCGCCAGCCCGGGAAGGTCTCGTAGACCGGCTCGGCGCGCTCGAGCTCGCGCAGGGTCATGGGGAAGTCGTTCGTGAGCTTGCCGTCGATGCGGTAGCGCGTGGCCACGGCGATCTCGTCGAAGCCCGAGAGCACGTCGAGCTTGTTCACCGCGAGCGCGGTGAACCCGTTCACGATGGCCGCCTCGCGCAGCATCACGGCGTCGAGCCAGCCGCAGCGGCGGCGACGCCCCGTGGTGGCGCCGAACTCGTTGCCCTGGCGCTGGAGCCGGTCGCCGAGCTCGCCCGTGAGCTCCGTGGGGAACGGGCCGCCGCCCACGCGCGTGGTGTAGGCCTTGGTGATGCCGAGCACGCGGTCGATGCGCGTCGGCCCGATGCCCGAGCCCGTCGCCGCGGCGCCCGCCACGCAGTTGGAGGAGGTCACGTACGGATAGGTCCCGTGGTCGATGTCGAGGAAGGTCCCCTGCGCGCCCTCGAACAGGATGCGCTTGCCGTCGCGGAGCGCGCGATCGAGGATGTGGCCCGTGTGGTCCACGAAGGGCTCCAGGCGCCGGCCCCACTCGACGCATTGGCTCCAGAGCTGCCCCACGTCCACGGCCTCCCAGCCGCAGTAGCTCACCAGCTCGAAGTTCTTCGCCTCGGCGAAGCGCTCGAGCAGCTCGCCCAGGCCTTCGGGATCGAGCAGGTCGGCCACGCGCACGCCGCGGCGCGCCACCTTGTCCTCGTAGGTGGGACCGATGCCGCGCCCGGTGGTGCCGATGGCGTGGCCCTTGGCGCGCTCCTCGCGCGCGAGGTCCAGGCGCTTGTGCCACTCGAGGATCACGTGGGCCCGGCCCGAGACGCGCACGCGCTGCGGGTCGCGCAGCACCCCGCGCTCGCGCAAGGCGTCCAGCTCGCCGAGCAGCACCTGCGGGTCCACCACCACGCCGGGACCGATCAGGTTGATGGTGCCGGGCTGGAGGACACCCGAGGGCACCACGTGCAGGACCGTCTTGTGGCCCTCCACCACCAGCGTGTGGCCGGCATTGTTGCCGCCATGGAAGCGCGCCACCAGGTCCGAGCGCTCGGCCAGCCAGTCGACGATCTTGCCCTTGCCCTCGTCGCCCCACTGGGCGCCGCAGGCCACGAGCGTGGCCACGGCTAGAGCTCGACCAGCTGGGCGCTGATCACGTGCTCGCGGGCGCGCAGCCTCTCCATCACCGCGTCGCTCGGGCTCTGGTCCACGTTGACGAGCATGGCGGCCTCGCTCCGCTCGCGCACCAGCGCGAGCTGCATGCGCGAGATGTTGATTCCCGCTTCACCCAGCAGGTTGCCCACCATGCCCACCACGCCCGGGCGGTCGTGGTTGTGGATCAGGATGGTCGGACCCTCGGGGATCGCCTCCAGCATGAAGTCGTCGATGCGCACGATGCGCGGCTGGCCGCCGTGGAACAGCGCGCCCTCGATCCGCCGGTCCCGGCAGCCCTTCACGCGCGTGGCGATGGCGCTGGCGAAGTCCCGCGAGCGGCGGGTCTTGGATTCGACCACGCGGATGCCGCGCTCCTGGGCGATGACCGGCGCGTTCACCATGTTCACGCGGTCGCTCACCGACTCGAGCAGGCCCTTGAGCACGGCGATGGTGATCGGCGCCACGCGCAGGTCGGCCACGTCGCCCGAGTACTCGATCTCGATCTCCTCGACGGCGCCCGGGCAGAGCTGGCCCTGGAAGCGGCCGAGCTTCTCGGCCAGCACCAGGTAGGGGCGGATCTGCTCGAGCAGCTCTCCCGAGATGGAGGGCACGTTCACCGCGTTGCGCACCACGCCGCTGGTCAGGAAATCCGCCACCTGGCGGGCGATGGCCGTGGAGACGTTGAGCTGGGCCTGGCCGGTGCTGGCGCCCAGGTGGGGCGTGCAGATCACGTTGGGGTGGGCCACCAGCGGATGATCCCTGGCGGGCGGCTCGGTCACGAACACGTCCAGGCCCGCGCCGGCCACCTGGCCGCTCTCCAGCGCCTCGAGCAGGGCCTGCTCGTCGACGATCCCGCCGCGCGCGGCGTTGATCACGAGCACGCCCTTCTTGCAGCGCGCGAAGGCCGCGCGGTCGAGCAGGCCGGTGGTCTCCTTGGTGCGCGGCACGTGGACCGTGATCACGTCGGCGCGCGCCAGCAGCGCGTCCTTGTCCACGAGCTCCACGTCGGCCCGCGCGGCGGCCTCGGCCGAAATGTGGGGATCGCAGGCCACCACGTGCATGCCGAGCCCCTGGGCCCGGTCGGCCACGATCCGTCCGATGTTGCCCAGTCCGAACACGCCGAGCGTGCGGTTGTAGAGCTCGATGCCCTGGAAGGCGTTCTTCTCCCACTTGCCGGCCTTCATGGAGGTGGTGGCCTGGGGCACGTGCCGCGCCAGCGAGAACAGGAGCGCCAGCGCGTGCTCGGCGGTGGTGACGTTGTTGCCCTCGGGCGTGTTCATCACGACGATGCCGCGCTGGGTGGCCGCGGACAGGTCCACGTTGTCCACGCCGATTCCGGCGCGGCCCACCACGCGCAGGTGGTCGGCGCGCGCGATCACCTCGGCGGTGACCTTGGTGCCGCTGCGGATCACCAGCCCCTCGTACTCGCCGATGCACTCGAGCAGGCGCCCGGCGTCGAGGCCCGGCTGGTAGCTGACCTCGAGGCCCGGGGCCTGCTCGAGGATCTCGAGCCCCTGGGGCGCGGTCTTGTCGCTGACGAGGACCTTGGGCACGGCCGGCTCCTTCCTGGACGACGCGGGCGATGGCGCGCGGGGGCGCAGCGCGTCACGGAAAATGCTTGCGGAACCGGGAGTTTGTGAGAGCGGCCCAGGGGTGTCAAGGCGGTCGCAGCGAGGGTGTCAAGCAGGCTGCGCCAAGGTAGGCTCGGCCTGCCCTTGGGCCCGTCGCCACGCCGGCGCGGGCGGCCACGGACCGGAGGAGTCGATGCCCGAGAGCGCAGGCGTGGTCTTGTACGCGACCAAGGACCGGGTCGCGCGCATCACCATCAACCGGCCCGAGGCGCGCAACGCGCTCTCGCCCGAGGTGATCGAGGGCCTCGCCGCGGGCCTGCTGCGCGCCAAGCAGGATCCCGACGCGCGCGTGGTGGTGTTGACCGGCGCCGGCGACGAAGCCTTCAGCGCCGGCGGCGACCTGGGCGGGCGCGGGCTGCGGCCCCAGGGCTTCCTCGAGCAGCACGAGGGGCGCGGCCGCTTCGCCGACCTGTTCCGGATCATGAACGGCCTGGGCAAGCCGATCGTGGCCCGCGTGAACGGCTACTGCCTGGCCGGCGGCTTCGGCCTGGCCCTGGGCTGCGACCTGATCGTGGCGAGCAACGACTCGAGCTTCGGCACGCCCGAGGTGAAGCGCGGCCTGATGCCCATGATGATCATGGCCACCATCATCCGGAACTGCGGGCGCAAGAAGGCCATGGAGCTGATCCTCACCGGCAAGCGCATCGCGGCGCTCGAGGCCGAGCGCCTCGGCCTGATCAACCAGGCGGTGCCGGTGGAGGATCTCGACGCCACGGTGAACGCCCTGGCCCAGGATCTGGCGGCGCTCTCGCCAGCCGTGCTGCGGCTCGGCCGCGACGCCTTCTACACCATGGCCGACCTCGAGTTCGAGAACGCGCTGGCCTACCTCCAGACCATGCTCACGCTGAACCTCGCCACCGACGACGCGCGCGAGGGCGTGATGGCCTTCCTCGAGAAGCGCCCGCCCCAGTGGAAGGGGCGCTAGCCCGTGGTGGCACGCCGCGACGCTGCCGCGATCCGGCCGCGCGGGCCCCTGGACGCCACGGTGCGCGTCCCGGGCTCGCGCAGCCTCACCAACCGCGCGCTGCTGGCCGCCGCCCTGGCCGACGGCGAGAGCCGCATCCACGGCGGCCTCGAGTCCGACGACACCGAAGCCATGCGCGGCTGTCTGGACGCCCTGGGCGTGACGGTGGATCGGGGCGGCTCCGCCTGGCGCGTGACCGGCACGGGCGGGCGCCTGCGCGCGCCCGTGCGCACGCTCGACGTGCGCCTGTCGGGCACCACCGCCCGCTTCATCACCGCGGCGGCGACCCTGGCCGACGGCCCCTCGCGCATCGACGGCGAGCCGCGCATGCGCGAGCGCCCGATCGACGACCTGGTGCACGCGCTGGTCCAGCTCGGCGCCGAGATCGAGATCGAGGGCGCGGGCGGCTGCCCTCCCCTGCGCGTGGCGGGCGGCGGTCTCCCGGGGGGCCACGCCGTGATCGACGCCAGCCGCTCGAGCCAGTACGTCTCGGGCGTGCTGCTGGCGGCGCCCTGCGCGCGCGGCGACGTCACGCTGCGCCTGAAGGACGGCGCGCTGGTCTCGCGCCCCTACGTGGAGATGACGCTCGCCGTGATGCGCGACTTCGGGGCCGAGGCGGGCTGGCGCGCGAGCGACCTGCTGCACGTCGCCGCCCGACCCTACGCCCCGCGCAGCTACGCCGTGGAGCCCGACGCCTCCTCGGCCGCCTACCCGTTCGCCGCCGCCGCCATCGCCGGCGGGCGCGTGCGCGTGGAGGGGCTCCCGGGCCGCTCGGTGCAGGCCGACCTGCGCTTCCTGGACGCCCTCGAGGCCATGGGCTGCGCGGTGGAGCGCGGCGAGCGCTGGTGCGAGGTGCGCGCGCCGGCAGGCCCGCTGCGCGCCGTGGACGTGGACGCCAACGACTTCCCCGACGCCGCCATGGCGCTGGCGGTGGTGGCGCTCTTCGCCGACGGCCCGAGTCGCATCCGCAACGTCGCGAACCTGCGTATCAAGGAGACGGACCGCCTGTCCGCCCTGCAGGCCGAGCTGCGCCGGCTCGGTGCCGGCGCCCGGGCCGGCCGCGACGAGCTGTGGGTGGAGCCCGCCCCCGACCGCTATCACGGGGCCGAGGTCGAGACCTACCACGACCACCGCATGGCCATGGCGCTGGCGCTGGCCGGCCTGCGCATCCCCGGGGTGGAGATCCGGGACCCGGAATGCGTGCGCAAGACCTGGCCGGATTACTTCGGCGCCCTCGAGCGTCTGTCCTAGGGCCGGGCGGTGGTGGTCTTGAGCTCCTTGGGGTGGCGCCTGTGGAAGAAGCGGCGGGGCCGCGCATACAGCCAGGACTCGGGCACCACGGACGGAGCCGGCTCGGCGCGGCTGCGTCCCTCGGCGCACGCGACGCTGCAGTACCACGTGCCGCGCGCCTGCACCGAGGCCAGGTCCAGGGCGCGCCGGCAGACCGGGCAGGAGCCGCAGGAGGGACGTTCGTCGACCATGGGTGCGGGAATCTACGGAGCGACCTTCGCGCCTGCAAGCGCGGACCGGCCGTGGGGGTGCGTCCGATGACGCCGCAGGGCGGCGAGCAGCCGACCGCCGGCTCGGGCGCGCGCGTGGAGGCGCGCGAGCTCTCGCGCCGCTTCGGAGAGCACCACGCGCTCGACCGCCTCACGCTGCGCATCGAGCCGGGCGAGACCTTCGGGCTGCTCGGCGCCAACGGCGCCGGCAAGACCACCTTCATCCGGCTCGTGACGGGCTACCTGCTGCCCTCGGCGGGCGAGGTGCGCGTGGACGGCTTCTCGCCCGTGGACCGGGCGCGCGAGGTCCACGCGCGGCTGGGCTTCGCGGCGGAGACCTCGCGCCTCTACCCCGAGCTGCGCGTGCGCACCTTCCTGCGCTTCGCCGGCGAGATCCGCGGTCTCTCGGGAGAAGCGCTCGACGCCGCCGTGGCACGCTCGCTCGAGCGCTTCGAGCTGGCCGCGGTGGCCGGCCGGCTCGTGGGGAACCTTTCCAAGGGCTACCAGCAGCGCGTGTCCCTGGCCCAGGCCTTCCTGCACGACCCGCCGCTCCTGATCGTGGACGAGCCCACCAGCGGCCTCGACCCCCTGCACCGCGAGGCGGTGCGCGAGGTGATCCGCGACGCCCGGGGCCGGCGCACGGTGCTCCTGTGCACCCACGACCTGGACGAGGCGCGGCGCCTGGCCGACCGGGTGGCGGTCCTGCACCGCGGACGGCTCGTGGCGTGCGGCCCGACGGCGCAGGTGCTCGACGGCGCCGACCTCTCGAGCCTGTTCGATCCGCGCTCCGGCGGGCCGGCGGAGGCGCGGGCGTGAGGCCGCTCTGGGCGCTATTCCGCAAGGAGCTGCTCGTGCTGTTCGGCTCGCCCGTCGCGTACCTCACGCTGACCTTCGTGGGGCTGGTGACGGCGCTCTTGTTCTTCGACCACCTACGCGTCTACAACCAGGTGCTGTTCGTCTACACGAGCAACGCCCTGCGCGGCTTCGAGATCGGCACCATCCCCGATCACGTGAACCTGCGCGACCAGGTGTTCGTGCCCTTGATGGAGACGCTCGCCATCACGCTGATCGCGCTGGTGCCGCTGGTCACCATGCGCGTGTTCGCCGAGGAGCGCGCGCGCGGCACCGACGAGCTCCTGCTCACCAGCCGGCTCACGCCGCGCGACATCGTGCTGGCGAAGTTCGCGGCCACCTACCTGTTCGTGGCGGTGCTGCTGGCGGTGAGCTTCGTCTATCCCGCCACGTCGGTGATGCGCGCGGGCCTCGGCCTCGAGCACCTGGGCGCCGTGTACCTGGGCCTCCTGGCGGTGGCCGTGGGCATCGCCTCCATCGGCCTGGCCTGTTCGGCCTTCACCAGCAGCCAGCTCGTGGCGGCCGTCTCGGCCTACGGGATCGCCTTCGTCTTGTACGACTTCGGCTGGGCGGCGCCCTTCGTGGGCGAGACGCTCGGCGCGCTGCTCGACCGCATCTCGTTCCACCAGCGCTTCTCGGCCTTCTCCGAGGGCCTGGTGGTCCCGGCCGACGCGATCTTCTTCATGGGAATCGCGGCGCTGTGCGTGGCCATCGCGCGCGCGTCGCTGGATCTCGCGAGGGTGCGCTAGCCATGGACTCCGCTCGCCTGCGGCTCGCTGCGCGTCGGCCGACCCGCCGGTCGGCCTCGTTCCTACTGACCTCCGCTCGCCTGCGGCTCGCTGCGCGTCGGCCGACCCGCCGGTCGGCCTCCTAGCCGTGCGCGAGCTGGCCGTCGCGGGCGCCATCGCCATCGCCTTCACGCTGCTCTCCTACTACGCCACGCGCGGACCGAGCGGCGGCGAGCTCGGCTGGTACGGCTGGCTGAACCTCGGGTTCGGGGTCGCGGCGCTGCTCTCGGCGGCGGCGCTCGCGCTGCGCGGCGCCCGCGGCTTCGGCAGCGCCGCGGCGCGGCGCGTGCTGCTGCCGCGAGCCGCCTGGATCCTGGGCGTGCTGGCCGCGGCGGTGCTGCTCGAGGGCGCGGCCGTGCGCGCGGGCTGGCGCCTGGACTGGACGGCCGACTCCCGCTTCGAGCTCTCGCCGGCCACGCGCGCGGCCTGCGGGGCGCTTGCCGAGCCCGCGCGCGTCACGCACTTCGCCGAGCGCGGCGACCCGCGCAGCCGCCGCACGCGCTTCCTGCTCGAGGGCTTCGCCGCGGCCGGCTGCTTCCAGGTGCGCGAGCGCGACATGGACGAGGCCGAGGCCGAGCTCGAGATGTTCGGCGTGGCCACGCCGGACAGCGTGGTGGTGGAGCTGGGCGAGTACTACGAGGTGGTGGAGCGGGCCACCGAGGGCTCGCTGCTGGAGGGGTTGCTGCGGCTCTCCACCCACCCCGAGCGCACGCTGTACGTGGCGGTCGGCGAGGGCGAGGGCGACCTGCGCGACGAGGGACCCTCGGGCTACTCGGGCCTGCGCGAGGCGCTCGGCACCGAGGGCTACCTGCTGAAGAGCCTGGCGACGCTGGCCGCCCGCGAGATCCCCGAGGACGCCGACGCCCTGCTGGTGATCGCCCCGCGCCGGCCGCTCCACGAGTTGGCCCTGGCCTCCATCGCGCGCTACGTGGAGCGCGGCGGCCGGCTGGTGGCGCTGCTCGAGCCCGGCGCGGACGCCGGGCTCGCCGGTCTCGTGGCGGGCTTCGGCATCGACTCCGACCCGCGCATGGTGGTGGACGCGCGCTTCGCCGACCTCGAGGGCACCGCACGCGGCACGGGCGTGCTCGTCTCGAGCTACTCGGGACACGAGATCACCCAAGGCCTCGAGCCGCGGCACATGAGCTTCCTCCCCGGCGTGCGGCCCGTCGAGGCGGCGCGCAAGCCGCTCCCCGACGACCGCCTGGCGGGAATCGTGTTCTCGAGCCCCGAGGCCTGGCTCTCCGACCAGATCGAGGCCGCCCGGCGCGGCGTGGAGCCGCGGCGCAGCGGCCAGCCGCTCACGCGCTACGCCCTGGCCGTCGCGGGTCGCTACCCGCGCGACGCGGGCGAGGGTCGCGTGGTGGTGTTCGGCGACGCCGAGTTCGCCAGCAACCGCTGGCTGCGCGCGCTGTACAACCTCGACCTGATCGTGAACGCGGTGCACTGGGCCACGGAGCGGGAGTCCGCCATCACCCAGCGTCCCAAGGTGCTCACGCCCTACCAGACCCCGCTGCCGCCGCAGACCACGCTCCAGATGCTCTACGGCGTGG
>Ga0302046_10003321_pt1 | contig 14598 bp, 12 predicted proteins | sample RVTome_11_FD_200261 | JGI IMG/M metagenome (GOLD analysis project Ga0302046, IMG submission 200261) | Soil microbial communities from uranium-contaminated site in the Upper Colorado River Basin, Wyoming, United States - RVT147D111 (version 2) ...
CCCTGCATCGCGATCAGGCAGACCATCGTGCGCGCCCACTGGATGCCGGTCGCGTTGCGGCAGGCGCCGCCGTGGCCGTTGCCCCAGGCGCCGGCGCCGAGATAGGTCTTCTTCGTGCCCCACTCGCGCGCGAGCGCGCGGATGTCGCTCGCCGGGACGCCGGTCTCGGCCTCGCCCCACTCGGGCGTCTTCGGCGTGCCGTCGGATTCGCCGAGCACGTAAGCCGCCCACTTGTCGAAGCCCGTCGTGTGTGTCGCGACGTAGTCCTTGTCGTAGAGGCCCTCGGTGATCCAGACGTAGGCGATCGCGATCGCGAGCGCCGGGCTCGAGGTCGGCCGTGGCGCGATCCACTTGCCGCCGAGAAGCTGGATCGAGTCGTTGTAGTAAGGATCGATGTGGACGAGCTTGATGCCGGCCTCGTTGAGCCACTGCCGTCGGATCGTACCCTCGAGCGCGCCGTAGGCGCCCGAGTTCGACTCGGGATTGCTCGACCAGAAGACCATCATCTCGCATTCCTTGAGCGCGTCCTCGACCGTGCCGTAGGTCTCGCACTGGCCGACGCGCATCGAGCCGCCCCAGTGGTGCGTCGCGCCCCAGTACCAGCCTTCCCAGCTGTCGGGATTGTGATGCACCTCGGTCATGCCGATCGCGTTCTCGAACTTGCGCAGCGCCGAGAGGTAGTAGCCGATGTTGCCCCAGGTGTGGTGCGACGGATGGCTGCAGGCGATCGAGCCCGGGCCGTGCACGGTCTTCTGGCGCTTGATCTCGTTGGCGACGATGTCGAGCGCCTCGTCCCAGCCGATGCGCTCGTAGCCGGAGACGCCGCGGTTCTCCGGATTGCGCTCGCCGTTCGGATCGAAGTCGACGCGCTTCATCGGGTAGAGCAGCCGGTCGGGCGAGTAGACGATCGACTTGGCGTTCTGGCCGTGCGGCGCGAGCGAGGTCTTGCGCGGCGGCGTGAAGGTCTTGCCGCGGGCCTCGATCGTCCAGGGCTCGGGGTCGCGGTCGTCGAACGAGATCGGCGTCATGCGGACGATCTTGCCGTCCTTGACATAAACGGCGAGCGGGCCGCCGTTCGCCATGTTGCAGTAGCGCGTCTCGCCGTTGCCCATGTCGAGCCCGAAACGCCAGCCGACCTGCATGAGCTGCTCGAGCGTGAACATGAACCAGAGCGACTTGTCCTCGGGGCCGTCGAGCGTCATGGCGAACTGCTTGGCGGCGTTGATGCGGCGCAGCTGGTCGTTCGGGTGCGTCAGGATCGAGACCGCGAGCCGCGCCGACTTGAAGCCGACGACGACGTCGGGATCCGGATGGATGCCGGCGCGCGAGGAGAGCTTGCCGCCCTTGATGACGAAATAGCGGCCCGGTCCCTCCCTGACCCGGATCTGCGCGACGACGTCACGCTCGTGCAGCCGCTGCCGATAGGCCGGATAGCGCCACGCGGTCACGCGCATGACGACGGCGACTCCGAAGAGCAGCACGGAGAACGTGAGTTCGGCGAGCTTGTCCATGTTTTCCCGGCCCTCCCCCGATGCGGGCGCAACCATCAATCATAAAGGCTAAAGATCGGGGCGTGAAGAATGGCCGAAACGCCCGGACGAATCTGCTAAGCTCGAAGGCTGCCTTGAGAAATCAGGCGCCTGTGAGTGAGGCGCGGGGGAGCGATGGATAGGCAAGTAAGCATCGGTCAGGCCCTCAAAGACCAGCGGGCCATGGGGAGCAGGACGGGCGACGCGCACGTTCTGAAGAGCGTCTGCCGCAGCTGCCACGGCGGCTGCAGCACGCTGATGCACGTCGAGGACGGCAGGCTCGTCAAGGTCGAGGGCGACCCCGAGGGGCCCCTCAATCACGGCTATCTCTGCCCGATCGGCGCCGCGACGACAGAGCTCGTCTACCATCCCGACCGGCTCAAGTACCCGCAGCGGCGCATCGGGCCGCGCGGCTCCGGCCAATGGGAGCGCATCTCCTGGGACGAGGCGCTCGACGAGATCTCGGAGAAGGTGCTCAAGATCCGCGAGGAGACCGGGCCTGAGTCGATCGCGATGGGCACCGGCACGGGCCGGCACCACATCCGCTGGGTCTCGCGCTTCGGCAACGCGCTCGGCACGCCGAACTGGTGCGAGCCGGGCTTCGCGCAGTGCTTCCACCCGCGTGTCAACACCTGCATCCAGACGATGGGCGACCTGCCCGTCTGCGATTTCACGGGCGGCACGGCGCCCGAGCTCATCATGTACTGGGGCCACAACCCGCCGCACTCGGGCCCGGACGGCGAGACGCGCTTCAACGTCCGCGAGTCGCTCCTGACCCACCCGCGCATCATGACGGTCGATCCGCGCGAGACGGTCTGCGCCAGGAAGTCCGAGATCTGGCTGCAGCTTCGGCCCGGCACCGACGACGCGCTCGCGCTCGCGATGATCAACGTGATCATCGAGGAAGACCTCTACGACCACGACTTCGTCGAGAACTACTGCCACGGCTTCGAGGCGCTCGCGAAGCACGTGCACGGGATGACGCCCGAGTGGGCCGCGCCGATCACCTGGGTGCCGGCCGACAAGATCCGCGCCGCCGCGCGCGTCTTCGCCGAGTGCAAGCCCGCGATGATGGAGTGGGGCTGCGCGATCGAGCACACGCCGAACACGATCCAGACGATCCGCGCGATCTCGATCATCCCGGCGCTGACGGGCAACATCGACGTGCCGGGCGGCTGGATCTTCGGCATGCACGGCGCCGGGCGCTTCCCGAGCCTGATCGAGAACCTCGATCCCGAGGTCGAGAAGAAGCGGCTCGGCTACGACAAGTACAAGATGCTCTGCGGCGAGGGCGCCGATCTCCCGGCCTGCCACATCCCGTCGCTGATCGACGCGATGCTCTACGGCGAGCCGTACCGCGTCCGTGCCTTCCTCGTCTTCGGCAACAACACGCTGACGACCTACGCCAACACGAAGCTCGTCTACCAGGCGCTCATGAAGCTCGACTACATGGTCTGCGCCGATCTCTTCATGACGCCGACGGCCGAGCTCGCCGACATCGTGCTGCCGGCCGCGTCCTGGCCCGAGCTCAACCAGATCTGCGCGCTGCCGACGATCGCGGGCAACGTCGTCATGAGCAACCGGCAGGTCGTCCGGATCGGCGAGTGCAAGTCCGACGAGGAGATCTTCGTCGAGCTCGCGCGCAGGATGAAGCTCCCGGTCTGCACCGAGTCGGTCGAGGACGTGCTCGATCAGATGCTCAAGAACGGCGGCCAGAGCGTCGACTTCCGCGGCCTCTCCGAGCACGGCTGGGTCCTGATGCCGCAGAAGTACCGCAAGTACGAGACCGAGGGCTTCAAGACGCCGACGGGCAAGCTCGAGCTCTACTCGACCCGGCTCGAGGCCATGGGCTACGAGCCCCTGCCGTACTACGAGGAGCCGCCCGAGAGCCCGGTCTCGACGCCCGACGTCGCCGAGGAATACCCGTTCGTGCTGACGACAGGCGGGCGCATACCGACCTTCTTCAACTCCGAGCACCGCCAGCTGCCGCTCTGCCGCAAGGGCCATCCGGAGCCGCTCGCCGAGATCCATCCCGACGCCGCGGCCGAGCTCGGCATCGAGGACGGCGACTGGATGTGGATCGAGTCGCGCCGCGGCCGCATCAAGCAGAAAGCCAGGGTGACGGACAAGATCGACCGCCGCGTCATCCACTGCGAGCACGGCTGGTGGTTCCCCGAGCGCAAGGGCCCCGACTACGGCATCTGGGAGTCGAACGCGAACGTGCTGACGAGCAACCGCGCGCCCTTCGATCCGCAGATGGGCACGTATCAGCTCCGCGGTCTGCTATGCCGCGTCGGCAAGGTCGAGGCCGACGAGCAGTTCGGGCCGCCCGAGCTCGAGGCCGTGACGGCCTAGACCCCAACCCGCGTTAGGATGCTGGGCCGCGCGTCCCTTGTCGTCGGTGCCGACGGCCATCAAATGGGCCGTCATGACAGAGCAGAGCCAGGATCGTCTCGCCGCTGCTATCGCCGGTGCGGCGGAATCGCTGCCCGAGATTCAAGCAGCGTTCCTGTTCGGGTCGCACGCATCGGGACGCGTCCATCCGGAGAGTGATATCGATGTGGCCGTCTTGCTCGAAGCAGATTCGCCTGGCGGCGAGCCTCGTTCGCGGTTTCGCCGCGTGTTCGAAGCACTCACGACGCACATCGCAGCCGATCGGCTCGATATCGTGATTCTCAACGATGCACCGCCGGCGTTGGCATTCCAGGTCCTCAAACACGGCAAGCTGGTTCTGGTGCGTGATCGAACGATCCTTCACCGCTTCCGCGTAGCCACTTACTCGCGACATGCCGATTACGCGCCGGTCGAGCGCTTCTTTCGCGAGGTAACACGTCGGCGCGCTCTCGCGCAGACCGTCCGTGGTTGACGCGGAGATTCTCCGTCGCCGCATCGATGCCTTGCTGGCTTACGTCGACCGGCTTGAGGCGTTCGGCTCGCATGATCGCGAGCGCTTTGTGGCGGACACCGACGAGCATCATTTGGCAGAGCGTTACCTGCATCTGGCGGTCGAGTCGGCCCTCGATATTGCCAATGGCGGCTACAGTCCTGGGCCGGTATGCGCAACGTCCTCGTGCACCTTTATCTCGACATCGACCACGGCATGACGTGGGACGCCATCCGAAACGATCTGGACGATCTGCGCCGGCTGGCACAGATCGCAGCGAAAAGGCTGTAATCGGCCCAAGGGAACGGGCTAGCTCTGGTTCCACTCGACGAGCGGCGCGTCGGGCTGCTCGCGCTCGTAGTACCACTTGAGGCCGAGCGGCTCCTCGCTCAGGATCGTCGTCTTGAAGCTGCGCCAGGCCTGGATCTCGAAGTAGTCGAGCGGGCCGCCGTGCGCGTTGAGACGGTGCGGCACGCCGGGCGGGAAGTAGACGAGCGTGCCGGGCTCGATCTCCTGCGACGTCTCGCCGACGTCGACCTTGCCGCGGCCCTTGAAGGTCATGTAGACGTGGTCGGCGCCGTCGGGGTTCGCGTCCGTGCCTTTGTGCATGTGATAGGGCGAGGCGCCGCCCTCGTTGTAGTGCATCTCGCCGGCCTGGATCGCGTTCGTCGGCGTGAGCCGGCTGCCGTCGAGTAGCCGCACGCTCGACTCGGCGCAGAAGCGGCGCACGCGGCCGCCGCTCGCGTCGCTCAGCGCGCGGAGCCGGTCGCGGTTGAAGAAGTAGCCGGGCCCGCCGGGCAGGCCGCTCTCGACCCCGGCCGGCGGCTTCGGCGTGATCATGTGCAAAAGCTCGAGCTCGGCGCCTTTCGCCTCGAAGCGGGCCCGCTCGCCCGGCGCGAGCAGCACGCCCGCGCCTTCCTCGGCGGCATGGGCTTCGCCGTCGAAATGCAGGCGGCTGCCGGGCGAGCCCCGCATGACGTAGATCAGGTGATAGTCGCGGCCGGCGTCGGCATCGAGCGCGCGGCCCGCGCTGATCGTTCGCCGGTAGACGGTCAGGTTCTTCGAGCCGCAGAGGCTTTCGCTGCAGATCGTCCGCTCGAGGCCGTGGTCGACGGCTCTGGCCTCGGCCTGGTTCGAGTCGATGATCGAAACGTCGCTGATCGTCGCCATGCTCTTCTTCTCCTCACGAGGGCGCTTGCGCCCGGCCGATGATAACCCTAGGTCGCCGAATCCTCATCGGTCTTGCCGCCGTGACTGCCCGCGACGGAGTAGAGCACCTGGGTCTTGCGCGTCTTCTGGAACGACTCGAGCGTCTCGCCGCGCATCGCGGCGTAGATCTCCTGGTTCGGCACGCCGACCGCGGCGCCGAGCTTCTCGAGGATGAAGAAGATGACGCCGTAGCGCATCAGCGCGCGCCAGTCGAGGTTGCGCAGCATCTCCTTCTCTTCTTCCGTCAGTCCGCCCCGGACGTAGGAGCCCTCGCGGTCGTAGAGGAAGCGGCCGCGCAGCTCCGGCTGGATGATGCCGTGCAGATACCGGTTGAGCCGATAGGCGCGGCTGCTGCGGTCGAAGTCGAACGGATACGAGCCTTCGATCTCGTTGACGCCGGCATACTCGCGCTCGGCCCGGGCCAGATGCGCCGCGGGCGTCTCGCCTTCCTCCTCGCCGGCATCCTCGTAGATGACCGTCGCCGTCGCCGTCATCGACGGCAGGCAGTAGGACTGATGGACCTTCCGCACCTTCGGCGTCATCGCGCCGCGCATGATGAGCCACATGACGACCTCGGCGCCCTCGATGCCGCCGCGCACGGCGTAGTCGCTGATCGATAGCTCTGCCAGCTTCCCCGGATCCTTCTCGAGCAGCTCGAGAAACTCCATGTCCCAGTCGGTGTTGTTGAAGCCCGCGCGCTCGCCGCTGACCTGATGCGATAGGCCCCCGGAGCCGACGACTGCGACGCTGATGTCCTCCGGAAAGCTCAGGATCGCCTTGCGCAGCGACCGGCCGAGCGCGAAGCAGCGGCGCGCCGTCGGGATCGGGAACTGAAGCACTCCAACCTGCAGCGGCACGATCGCGACGGGCCACTCGCGCGCGTGCGGCAGCATGATCGAGAGCGGCGAGAAGACGCCATGATCGAGACCGCGCGCCTGGAAGAACGACAGATCGAACTCGTCGGCGACGAGCCCGCTCGCGATGTGCTTGGCGAGCGCCGGATGCCCCCTGATCGGCGGCAGGGGCCTGGGGCCGCCGCCCTCGTCGGCGACGCCGAAGCTCTCGGCGAAGCCGAGCGCGAAGCTCGAGTAGTGGTCGAAGAAGAACGAGGTCACGTGGTCGTTGTAGATATAGAAGAGCACGTCCGGCGCCTTCTCCTCGAGCCAGGCGCTGACGGGCGCGAAGCCCTCGAAGATCGGCGCCCAGACCGGATCGTCGGCCCTCTGCGTGTCGACCGCATACGCGATCGAAGGCGTGTGCGAGCTCGCGATGCCGCCGACTATCGTCGCCATTCAGGCTCCGTTCGAATCGAACCCGTCATTCCAGCGTCCCCGGGGTTGCGCCGTCCTGACCGCTCTCCTCGCTCAGATGGCCGGCCAGCTCGCGCTTGGCGCGCAGGTAGCCGGCGTTGTGCTCGTTCGGCTGCGAGACGAGCGGCAGCCGACCGTCGACGTCGATGCCGTGCTCGCGCAGGGCGTCGATCTTCTGCGGGTTGTTCGTCAGGAGGCGCACGCGCGTGACGCCGATCTGCTGCAGCATCGCGGCCGCCACGTCGTAACTGCGCTCGTCGGAGCTGAAGCCGAGGTGCCGGTCGGCCTCGTAGGTGTCGACCCCTTCGTCCTGGATCGCATAGGCGCGCAGCTTGTTGGCGAGGCCGATGCTTCGGCCTTCCTGATCGAGATAGAGCAGGATGCCGCCGCCGAGCCCGGCGATCCGCCCGACCGCGGCTTTGAGCTGCTCGCCGCAGTCGCAGCGCAGGCTCCCGAGCAGGTCGCCGGTCAGGCAGGCCGAGTGCAGCCGGACGGGCACGCTGGCCGAGAGATCGGGCTCGCCGATGATGACGGCGACGTGCTCGCTGCCGCCGTGCTCGTCACGGAAGAGCGCGACGCGGCTCGACTCGGCGCCCGCGAGCGGAACGCGCGACTCGCTGATGAGCCGGATGCCGCCCGTGGCCCCGGCGGCATGCTCGAGCACGGCTTCGAGCGGCACGGCCTCGAGGCTGTCGTCCGTGACGGTCCGCGTCGCGAAGCCGACGAGCGCCGGCACGAGCCGGGCCGCCTTGGCGAGCCCGAAGGCCGCGAGCGCGAGCCGGTCGTCGCCGCGCCAGGTTCCGAAATTCGCGGCCGGCGCCGGCGCGGGGGCGCCCGAGGCGAGCCCCGCGAGCGCCTTCAACGAATCGAGCTCGGCCTTGCCCCGGATCGCGAGGCTCACGGGTCCGACGGCTTCCGGGGCGAGGCCCGCGGCGCGCGCCCGGTCGGCGGTCAGGAGCAGCTCCGGCGCGTCCGACGCCTCGATCAGCCGCTCGAGGACCTGGCTGCCGACGGTCTCGATCGCGGCGAACACGAAGACGCTGCCCGGCTCGACGACGGCGATCGAGCGGCCGCGCCTGAGCTCGCCGAGCGCGCGATCGACGGCGAGCGCCGCGGTGTTGCCGTTGAGGCCGATGTTGCCGCGTTTGCCTTCCTGCATGCGTCGAAGGATAGCAGCTCGCGCCTCCTGGCCGCGGCGAACGCCGTCAGGGCACGAGCCGATAGTCGCCGAAGAGCGCGATCGCTGCGAGCGCGAGAACGACGATCAGCACGTAGCGCACGAACGCGGCGCCGCGGCGGATCGCCATCTGCGCCGCGAGCCAGGCGCCGGCCGCGTTGCCCGTGCCGAGCAGGAGGCCGAGCCCCCAGCGCACCTGGTCGTTGACGACGAAGACGGCGAGCGCGGCGATCGTCACGATCAGCACGATCAGGTTCTTCATTGCGTTGCCGCGCACGAGATCGAAGCCGCTGCCGAGCACGAGCCCCGCGAGCAGGAAGATGCCGGCGCCGGCCTGGATGAAGCCGCAGTAGACGCCGATCCCGAAATAGATCGGGAGCTGCCAGGCGTAATGGATCGAGGAGCCGTCGGCATGGGAGGCGAGCCAGCGCTTGGGCTTCAGCAGGATGACGCCGAGCATGACGACGAGCAGGACACCGATCGTCCGGTTGAGCAGGGCCTCGTCGAGATCGACGGCGAGCGCCGCGCCGACGAAGGCGCCGAGCACCGACGGCACGACGAGCCTCGAGCTCCCGGCGAGAGGCAGCGCGCCCTGGCGGCGAAAGCTCGCGACCGAGACGAGGTTCTGGGCGAGCAGGCCGACGCGGTTGGTGCCGTTGGCGACGTTGGCGGGCAGGCCGAGCACGATCAGGGTCGGCAGCGTGATCAGGGAGCCCGTGCCCGCGAGCGTGTTGACGAAGCCCGCGACGAAGCCGACGACGGGCACGGCAGCCAGGAGCAGCAGGGTCGGATCGGGCAAGTCCGCTCGCGCCCTGTCTCAGCCCCACGTGCCCTGCGGCTCGGCCTCGCTGCCGAATCCCTGCCGGATCGCGGCGATCAGCTCGTCCTGCCGCGCCGTCGGCCCGCCGTCGAGCGCGGCGACGCGCCCCGCGATCTCGAGCAGCGATTCGATCTGGTCGGCGGCCAGGTGCTCGCGGTACCGCGCGAGCAGCTCGTCGAGCTGCGCGTTGACGACGTGCATGTCGCCGAGCAGGAACACCGTCGAGCTCAGAAGCTCCGAGGCCGCCTTCGGGCTCATCGACAGCGTCTCTTCGAGCTCGGCCAGCAGGCCTCGCTTCTCGTCGGCGCTCAGGTCGCCGTCGATCTTGGCGACGCCGGCGATCAGGACGGCCGCGATCTCGCGCGGATCCTCGAGCGCGAAGATCGGGTTGGCCTCGAACTTGTTCCGCCAGGCGCGGCGCCGCCGCCAGCCGAACGGGTTCATGCCGCCGAGATCGATCCCGAGCTGGTGCAGGAGCCAGAGGATCGTGACGATGGACCCGAGCAGACCGAGCAGAATGTGCATGGCGTGAGGCAGTGCCGTTGGCCCGCGCAGTATGCGAGCGGCCGCGGCACCCCGCAAGCTCGCGCCGGCGCCGGTACTGCCTCAGAGGCAGTACCCCGGCGCCGGACGCAGGACGGCCCCGTGCCGGAAGCGGCCCCGGCCCGGTTAGAATCGGAGCCCGACCCGACATCGTCATGGGGAGCCTCGCGATGAATGCCAAGCCCGCCGCCCTCGCGCTCGCGCTCTTCGTCTTTGCCTGCGCGCCCGGCGCGCCCCTGCCCGACCGCATCGTCATGGAGCGCGGCGGCCTGATCCCCGAGGGCATCGAGTTCGACACCGCGGCGCGGCGTTTCCTGACCGGGTCGCTCGTCGACGGCACGATCTACGAGATCGGCGCCGACGGCGCGCTCACTCCGTTCGTCACGGATCCCGAGCTCGTCTCGTCCATCGGCATCGAGGCCGACGAGCCGCGCGACCGGCTGCTCGTCGCGAACTCCGACCGCAGCGTCTTCGGCGGCCAGGGCCCGGGCATCGCGAAGCTCGGCGTCTACCGGCTCTCGACCGGCGAGCGGATCGCAATGGTCGATCTCGGCGCCGTCTCGGGCGTCGGCGACGACGGCATCGTCTTCACGAACGACGTCACGGTCGCGCCGGACGGCGACGTCTACCTGACCGACACCTTTACGAACGTCGTCTATCGCGTCGATCCGGACTACGAAGCGTCGGTGCTCTACCGCTTCGAGTCGGCGACGGGGCTCGGCCTGAACGGCATCGTGCATCACGACCAGGGCTTTCTGATCGTGGTTGCGATCGGCGGTCAGGGGCTCCTTTACAAGATCCCGGTCGACGATCCGGCCGCGGCGCGGCCCATCGAGCTCTCGCAGCCCGCGATCGGCGCCGACGGGCTCGTCTGGTCCGCCGACGGGCGGCTCGTCGTCGTCTCGAACTCGACCGGCAGCGTCATGGCTTATGCGAGCGCCGACGGCTGGGACTCGGCCGAGCTCGTCGGCACGGCGAGCTTCGAGGGCCAGGCCACGACGGGCGCCGCCGTCGACGGCGGCGTCTACGTCGTCCAGCCGCATTTCGGCGATGCCGAGCCGCCCGTCGTACTGCGCGTGGACCTCTGAGGGCTTTGGCCGGCGAACTTCGGCCGGCTCCGAATGTCATTAATTCTCAAGACAAAAGACGCGTCGGCGCCAGGCTTCTATGATTAAGGAGAGAGTCGACGAGCGGCGGAGGCGGCGATGATCAGAATTGCAGCTTTCCTGGTGATCGGAATCGGTGTGGGGCTCGGCTTTGCGCTCTGGCAGGGCCTGGCCGGGCCCGAGGACGAACGCGGGTCCGGGCTCCCCGTTTCGGACCGGGCGACGCTGGAACGCAGGATCGGCGAGCTCGAGACCTCGCTCACGCTCGAGCGCTACGAGCGCCAGGCCCTTGCCGAGGAGCTCGAGGCTCTGAGCGCGACCGTTTCTCCCGCAGACGAGAACGAGGATGCCGGCGATCCGCGCGAGCGGCTGCCGACCCTGCGCAACGACGATGACGATCGGCGCCAGCGCGTCGAGATGACGGCTCAGCAGAGAGAGCAGTTCCTGAGGCAGCGGCAGGTCGACAACTTCGTCGGGGCCGGCCTCTCGCGGGAGCGCGCAGAGTACATCCTGCAGCGCGAGGACGAGCTCGCGATGGAGGCGCTGCAGGCGCGCTACGACGCGAGCCGGAACGGCGCCTCGGCCGAGGAGGTCGCCAATCTGACGCCCTCGTCCCTGTTGCGCCGGGAGCTCGGCGACGCCGACTACGAGCGCTATCTCGAAGGCAGCGGCCGGCCGACGACGATCTACGTGCGCGAGGTGATGACGAACTCACCCGCGCAGAGCGCGGGGCTTCAGCCCGGCGACGAGATCGTCGTCTACGACGGCCAGCGCGTCTTCGACATGGCCGAGCTCAACGCGGCGACCTACGCCGCGACACCCGGGGCTGCCGTCGCCGTCGAAGTCCTTCGCGACGGCCAGCGCGTGCAGGTTTACGTGCCGGGCGGACCGATCGGCATCAGCGGCGGCGGCCGGTCGCGGCGGGACCGCTAGACGGCGCCGGGGCTCCGTCGGGAGCGCCGCCTGGCCCGCCGGGTGGGCCCCCGCTAGAATGCGGCGGTTCCACCTCACGTCGCCTGTCAATGACCCTGCAAGAGAAGTTCCTGCGGCTCGATGCGCATCTGAAGTCCCTGGTCGTCGGCCAGGATCACCTTTTGAACCGGATGCTGATCGCGCTCCTCTGCGACGGGCACCTGCTCGTCGAGGGCGCGCCGGGGCTTGCGAAGACGCGCGCCATCAAGGTCCTGAGCCACAGCGTCGAGGGTGACTTCCACCGCCTTCAGTTCACGCCCGATCTGTTACCGGCCGATCTGACGGGCACGGAGATCTACCGGCCGCAGGACGGCAGCTTCGTGTTCCGCGAGGGGCCGCTCTTTCACAACCTCGTGCTCGCGGACGAGGTCAATCGGGCGCCGGCCAAGGTGCAGTCCGCGCTGCTCGAGGCCATGGGCGAGCGCCAGATCACGGTCGGCTCCGTCACCTATCCGCTGCCCGAGCTCTTCCTCGTCATGGCGACACAGAACCCGATCGAGCAGGAGGGCACCTATCCGCTGCCCGAGGCGCAGCTCGACCGGTTCCTGCTGCACGTGCTCGTCGATTATCCGGACGCCGAGGGCGAGCGCGGGATCCTCAAGCTCAATCGCGCCGAGCAGAAGCGCAGCGCGAGCGACCGCGAGCTCTTCGCGGCGAGGGAGCCCCTGACCCAGAAGGAGGTCATGGCCGCCCGGCTCGAGGTGCTCGAGAACCATCTGGCCGAGCCGCTCGAGGAGTATCTCGTGCAGGTCGTGCTCGCGACGCGCGAGCCCGATCGCTACGGCGACGACCTGGCCGGGACGCTGCAGTACGGCGCGAGCCCGAGAGCGACGATCGCGCTCGACCGCACATCGCGGGCGCACGCCTGGCTCAGCGGGCGCGACTTCGTGACACCGGAGGACGTGCAGACCGTTGCCCACGACGTGCTCCGGCATCGCGTGCTCCTGAGCTTCGAGGCCGAAGCCGCCGGGCGCACGCCCGATGAGCTGATCGCGACGATACTGGAGCGCGTAGGAGTGCCGTAGTGAGCGCCATCGCTACGCCCGAGCGCCAGACGCCGACAGCCGTCGGTCTGCGCGAGCTGATTCAGCTGAAGCCCGCCGGCGAGGCCCTCAAGCTCGCAAGGCCTCGCGTCCGCGCGTTCGCGGCGGGCGGCCATCTGTCGCCGTTCCGAGGCCGCGGCGTCGAGTTCGACGAGTCGCGTCCGTATCAGGAAGGCGATGACTTGAGGACGATCGACTGGCGCGTCACGGCGCGCACGGGCAGGCCGCACACGAAGGTCTTTCGCGAGGAGCGCAATCGGCCCGTCATACTCTGGCTCGATCTGCGCGCCTCGATGATGTTCGCGACGAGGCACGCGTTCAAGTCGGTCGTAGCCGCGAGAGCGGCCGCGCTCGTGGCGTGGAGCGCGGTCGCGAACGGCGATCAGCTCGGCGCCCTCGTGTTCGGCGAGAGCTTCAACGACGAGCTGCGGCCCCGCCTCGGCCGGCGGGCGGCGCTCCGCCTGCTGCAGCTCGTCGCCGTCAACCCGGCCTGGACCGCGCCCCGGGCCGGCGTCGATTCCGGCGCAGCGCTGCACGCGCTCAAGCGCCTGACCCGCGTCGCCCGGCCCGGCAGCCTGGCCGTTCTCCTGAGCGACTTCGTCGGTCTCGACGCCGACCTCGAGCGCCAGATCCGGCAGCTCGCGGGCCATTCCGACGTGCAGCTGCTTCACATTTATGATCCGATAGAGGCGGAACTGCCGCCGCCCGGGCGCTATCGAATTGAAATCGGCAAGCGCGTCCATACGATCGATACGAGCGACATGGCGATCAGAACCCGATACCGTGAGGCTTTCGAGGCGCGCCGCGAGCAGCTGAGGAGCCTCGCACGGCGCCCGGGCATCCGGCTCGTGGCCCTGGCCAGCGATCAGGACCCGGCAACCGTCCTGAAGAGGCACTTTGCGCGACGATGAACCCGATCGATCCGAGCCAGCTGCCGCTCCGCGATATCCACCTGCCGGGTGCCGTCGGCTGGTGGCCGCCGGCGCCCGGCTGGTGGATGCTGCTCGGGCTGGCCGCGCTCGGAGGCTTCGCGCTCTGGCTCCGCTACCGGAGCCGCTATCGTGAGCGCGCGGCGATCCGGAGCCTTCAGGCCGTCGCCGCCGCGCTCGCCAGCGGCAAGGCGCCCGTCGTCTGCATCCAGCGCATCTCGATGATCCTGCGCCGCTTCGCGATGTCGGTCGGCGCAGCCGCGCCCGTCGCGGGCCTGACCGGAGAGGCGTGGCTCAGGTTCCTCGACAGCCGCTGGGCGCGCGACGAGTTCTCGGCCGGCATCGGCCGCGTGCTCATTTTCGGTCCCTACGCGCCCGCCGACCGTGTCAGCGCGAGCGACGTCGGCGCGCTCAACGAGCTCTGCCTCGACTGGATCCGGGCCCAGCGTCCGGCGGAGGCTTGAGCGATGTGGGCGCTCGCATGGTGGTGGATGCTGTTCCTGCTGCCGCTGCCCTGGCTCTTCCGGTGCGCGCTCGGCCGCGAAGATCTCGAGCGCGGCGCGGCCCTGAGCGTGCCGCCGTCGAGCCCGCTCGCCTCCCTCGTCGGCCCGGCGGCGGGCGGCTTGCGGCTTGCGGCCTGGCCCGCCGTCCTGCTCTGGGCGATCTGGACGCTTGCCGTGCTTGCCGCGGCCAGGCCGCAGCATGTCGGCGAGCCGTTGTCGCTGCCCGTCAGCGGCCGCGACCTTCTGCTCGCCGTCGATCTCTCGGGCAGCATGGAGGAGCGCGACTTCGAGATCGGCGGCGAGTGGGTCGACCGCCTGACGGCGACGAAGGCCGTGGCCCGCGCCTTCATAAGGAACCGGGTCGGCGACCGGCTCGGCCTGATCCTGTTCGGCCGCGAGGCCTATCTGCAGACGCCCCTGACCTTCGATCGCCAGACGGTCGAGACGCTGTTGCTCGAGTCGGCCATCGGCCTCGCCGGCAAGGAGACCGCGATCGGCGACGCGATCGGCCTTTCGATCCGCACGCTCGACGATGCCGGTATCGAGGAGGGGCGGCGCGTGCTGATCCTGATG
>Ga0302046_10003323_pt1 | contig 14588 bp, 13 predicted proteins | sample RVTome_11_FD_200261 | JGI IMG/M metagenome (GOLD analysis project Ga0302046, IMG submission 200261) | Soil microbial communities from uranium-contaminated site in the Upper Colorado River Basin, Wyoming, United States - RVT147D111 (version 2) ...
GTTCAGCGACGGGAGCATTCTCTCGTACTTCTGTCGAATCCATTCGACAACCGGTGCATCCTGCATTCAACTCGTATCGGCAGTCCGGGCATCAATTTGTTTACTTTATTTATCGGCGCGCCCTAAGACAGACCCGGCCGCCTGGCTCGTATTCTTGACCCCGACTCCCGAACTGGTTGATGACCGCGTTTGCCTCGTTCATTCTGCAACTATTACCATAATGCTTTGCCTCGTATGCGTTTTGCCAAGTATTGTAGCATGGCGATTTACATATTGGACACTGATATTTCCAGATATTGTATTAGTAGGTGGCCTAATTGCGGCATTCGGATGGATGCCATTGAGCGACACGTTCTGGAATTGCCTATTCCTTGCAGTCATTCTAGCAAGCGTAGTAGTTGCATCGATCGGCAAGAGCCAAACGCGCATCGCACAGAAATTTCTTTCAAATGACGCGCATCGACCTCGGCGGTTATGGAACATTGTCTCATGGCTTGGGAGCAAACAAGATTGCGATGCCGTGCGTCGACGAGTCATATCGGGGATTGCGATTCTGTCTTGCGTGGCCAGCACTTTCCTTGTGATCCCATTGGCTGCCGAAACCTGGCATGGAAAATCTCTTCAAGTATTTGGAAAGCCCGATGCTCCATTCCTTTTCTTGCTTCACATGAAGGACCGAACGTCATTCTTTCATAAAGAAATTGTGCAATTGGTGATTCCCACTCGCGATTATTTGATAATACGTCTGTCTGATCAAGTTCCGTACCCCGATGTCCAATCTGGCTTTGGCAACACAGAAAGCAATCCATCGGTTGACGAGCAAATTGTGTCGTTTCGTACCGCGAGGTATTCACCGATTCTGATTCCGCGAGATATTGTTGAAGCAATTATCCCTGTCCTTTCTCCGGGCGGGTACAAGGAGATTCTAGGGTCCGTATTAGAATGGTCCGAAATCGACAAGGAGCCAGGTTGGGAAGTGGAGCGGACCCCTGATGGCGGATATGTGATCTCTTTCAACTGGAATCCGAAACCCGTCTCTTCATCATGCCCAGCCAAGTCAGTCAATGCGGAGGAAAAATAGAGATCGATATTGGCGGAAATGGGTGTTTTCTTTACCGAGAACGATGGTCGTCCACTGCGATCTCTATGCTCCGGTGTTCAGTGCCAACAATTCGAAAGGCAGTATGCAACAGTCAAGATCGGTCGGAACACCGATCAAGAATGAATCCCGGCCATTGAACCGAACAGGAGGCCGTAGCGGGGTTTCAAAGTCGGCTCGGCGGGAGATGACGCGACGTGGCCCGGATTGCCTGACCGCTACGGACCGAACGGAAAGTTTAGGGAATGTTAGGGAAAGTTAACTTTCGCGCGCCTGGTTAAATTTTTCGCCGGGTATTCGATGGCCACGAATGGGCCGCAGGCGGTGGGGCGGGGCGACAATTAAAGAAAAACATTTTCCCGTCGCCGACGCTCCGGGTTCTGATCGAGCGGGGAGGTTTGACCCTCACCTCGGCCCTCTCCCTCGAAGGGAGAGGGGGTCGATCGACCCCACCCCAACTCTCCCCTTGCCAAGGGGAGGGGGTCAATTGGCTCGGCGGGAGTTCTCGCCCTCCCGTTTCGTAGGTCCCGCGTGCGTCCAACCACTGCTGACACAGCAGTGGCACACTTGCAGTGGCACCATTGCTATCGTGCCCGCGAGGCGCTGGCGATGTACCACAGCAGCGTGCCGACGATCAGCGCCAGGAGCAGGCCGACGTGCCATAGCCCCAGTTGCGCCGCCTCGCCGCGGCCGATCGCCGTCATCCGCCAGGTGAAGATGGCGAACATCCAGACGATCTGGGCCTTCAACAGATTCATGACTCGCCGGGCGAGAAGATACTGCCGCGGGGCGTTCTGCTCGGTGATTGGCCAGAGGTAGTTGCAGCGATGCGGTATCTTCGCGGCGAAGGTGAGCAGGACGTGCAGGACGACGCCCAGGCCGGGCAGCAGGAAGATGGTTGCCCGTGGACCCCAGCCGTCGGGCTCGCCGGCGAGATTGAAATGCGTGGGGATTTGCGGCGGCAGGCCGGGGAACGACACCGACGCGACGAGCACGGTGGTCAGCAATCCGAGGGCCGCGGCGACTTCCATTGCCCAGTCGGTGCGGGTCCGCGGGAGTTTGATTCGGGGTCGATTGGCGAACATGCGTCGGGTCTGGTCAGCGATCGATGAACGACAGGTATTCCCGCCAGGGGCCGATATGCTCACGGTATTGATAACCGAGGCATTTGGCAATCTGGTGCAGGTGATTCAGATCGTGAACGACCCAGGTCGCCAGGAGCTGCCGGAGCGTGACCGGGCCGAGCTGCGGGTGGCGGCCGCGGCGGTCGAGCTGCTTGGGGGTGATGTTCATCTCGCCGATGGCGCGGAGATTCTTCGCCCGCAGGGCGGCGAATTCGTCGAGCAGGTCGTCCAGCGACATTCCCCGGCTCGCCGCGTACATGGCGTAGCGGTCGAAGGGCTCGAAGGCCCCGGCCTCGCCGCAGTCGAGAATCATGCGGGCCCGTGGGACCCAGTCGGTCTTTTCACCGTGGATCAGGTGTCCGACGACGTCGAAGGGGCAGAATGTGTCGGCGCCGTAGTTGGCCCGAACCCAGTCGTCGCCGAGGCCGCAGAGCATGGCGCGGAGAGCGGCGGGGGTGTTGCCGAGGATCGCGACGGCGCTGTCGATTGCGAATTCCATGACTGCACCGCGGTGCGATCGCCGTCGGCAATAGTGGTCAGGGTCGCGGCGGCTGTCGGCGGGGATTATAGAGCAAGCATGGCATCGGCGCGGAACGAGCCCCCCTGGATCCGGCGCTTGCCATGGGGGGAGGCGGGGATCGGGTGCGGCACGTGATCGTCACGGCGATGGCGATTGTGGCGGCGATGATGTCGCGTTCAGTTGTCGTTGTGTGAAGGAGCGATCAGGAGAAGATCGACTCGGTGACGGCCACCTGCTCCGGCAGCTTTTCGACGATATCCTCGATGATGGAGGGGTTGAGCTTGAGCCGTTCGAGCATCTCTTCGGAGTATTGCTCGTTGGCGGCCGTCATGGAAAAGCCGATCTGCTGCCGGCAGGCGAGCACGTCGGCGACGTGAACGGCGATGCTCAGTTCCTGATTGACCGGGGCGAGTTCCATCGGCTTGTGGTGGTAGCCGATCGCGGTGCACAGCGTGCTGGGGAAGCGCCACTTGGTGGCGAGGGCCATGCCGAAGGCCTGGTGGTCGGCGCCGATGATTTCCCGTTCGACTTCGCAGAAGTCGCCGCCTTGCTGATGGTGTCGGGCGACGGCGTGGGCGAGCTGCTTGGGGAAGACCTGCCGCTCGACGAGCAGTCCGATATCGTGGATCAGACCGGCGAGGAAGCTCTCCTCGACGTTGGGCCGGCCCTGGGCGGCGCTGATCATGCGGCAGCAGACGGCGACGCCGATGCTATGCTTCCAGACTTCGGCGCTGGACATGCCTTCGATCTGCGAGCTGCTGTTGAACAGGTGGGTCATCGACGCGGCGATGGCGATATTTTTGACGGCCGAGAGGCCGAGCAGAACGATGGCCCGATCGACGCTGGCGATCTGTCCCGGCAAACCGTAGAACGCCGAGTTGACCACCTTGAGGAGGCGGGTGGACAGCGCGGGGTCGTTCTTGATGATCTCGTGCAGGTCGCGGGCCGTGGATTTCGGATTCTCGACGACCTGGATAATCTTGACGGTCACTTCGGGCAGCGTCGCGATCTCGCCGAGGTCGGTGACGGCGTCGGTGACGATCTTGTTGGCCCTGGCGGTCGGCTGGGCGGTGGTCGTGAGCATGACGATTCCTTCCGGCTCAAGTTCGGAGATACGGCCCGCAAACGGGGGCGCTCGCGAGGGATATCGGCCGGACGGGAACGCCGATTGACGACTAAATGCCGCGACGTGGAGCGCGGGTCGGATAATCACTCGAGCATGGACCACGCCAGCGGCGTGTCGGCGGGGATGTCGGAATTGGTGCGTCGACCGATGACTTCGTCGAGCCGGTCTGGTCCGATACCCTCGCCGGGTCTGCGGAAACTCAACGCGTCGGCCGTTAGCGTCGCGCCCGATGGGATCGCCCGGTCGGCGACGATGCTGACGCGCGACAGGCGGCGGACGTCCGATTCGGATTCGGCGAAATCGCCGTTGCCCCGACCGAGGGAAGCGGCGGCCTCCTTAGCGGCGGCGATGTATCGAGCCAGGGCCGGCGGCTCGAGCGAGAAGAAATGGTCGGGACCTTTCGCCGAGCGGTCGAGGGTGAAATGCTTTTCCAGTATCGATGCTCCGGCCGCGGCGGCCCATGCGCCGACGCCTTCGCGCAGCGTATGATCGCTGAAGCCGACGGGCACGTTGTGTCGTTGTCGCAGGAAGGCGATGCGGTTGAGCCGCGCTTCGGCGGGCCTGGTCGGATAGGACGAGACGCAATGCATCAGGATAAGGCGACCCGCTGCGCCGTTGGCGGCGATCCGCTCGACGGCGCGGTCGATTTCGGGCGTCGTGGCGGCGCCGGCCGAGACGATGAGCGGCAGGCGAGTCTGCGCGGCGGCGTCGAGCAGAGGGAAGTTGATGAGGTCCGGTGAGGCGATCTTAATTGCGGGGGGCTTTAAGTCGCGAAGCCGCGAGAGATCGTCGGTGCTGAAGGGCGTAGCGAGAAAAGCGATCCCGGCGTCGTTTGCATGGGCGGCGAGTTTTTGGAAGTCGTCAGGCGAAAGCTCCAGCTCCTTGAGCATTTCGAACTGGGACGTCGGGGCGCCGTGTGCCCGCTGGTATTCGCAGGGTGGGGCGTCGGGACCCGCCAGCCGCGCGGCGGAGAAGATCTGAAACTTCACCGCGTCCGCGCCGGCGGCGACCGCGGCGTCGATCAGGCGCAGGGCCGTGTCGACATCGCCATTGTGATTGACACCGGCCTCGGCGATGACGTAGACCGGTTGGGCGTCGCCAACGGCGCTCTTGCCGATTTGAACGGTCGCGGACGGGACCATGGCGTCTATATCGGCTTTGTCGTAGCGAGTCCTGCCGCGGCGGGTGCGAACCGGCTATTTGCCGGTTCCACAATTAGCCGGTTTCACAATTAGCCGGTTCCACAAGTTTTGAGACAGCGGCTAGAATCACGGCGTTCGTGTTCGCCGTGACGGAGCTCGATGCGATGATCTACCTCGACTACAACGCCACGACGCCGGTCGATCCTCTGGTTTTGGAGGCCATGCGGCCGTTTCTCGAGGCGAAGTTCGGCAATCCCTCGAGCGGCCACGCGGCTGGGCGCGAGGCGCGCCGGGCCGTCGAAGGGGCCAGGGCGTCCGTCGCCGGACTCATCGGCGCCAAGCCGTCGGAGGTCATCTTCACCAGCGGGGGCACGGAAGCGAGCAACATGGCGATCAAGGGGACGGCCCGGCGGTACGCCGGCCAAGGAAAACATTTTGTGACCACGACGGTCGAGCATCCGGCGACGACCGAGCCGCTTCGATGGCTGGAGCGCGACGGATTTTCCTTTACCGCCGTCGGTGTCGACGCGCATGGCATGGTCGCCCCGGACGACGTCCGCAGGGCGATCCGGCCGGACACGATCATGATCTGCGTCATGCACGCTCAGAACGAGGTCGGGACGCTCGAACCGATCGCCGAGATCGGGCGGATCGCGCGCGAGGCGGGCGTCTTGTTTCACGTCGATGCGGCGCAGTCCGTGGGCAAGGTTTCGGTGAACGTCGATGAGATGCATGCGGACTTCCTGGCCATCGCCGGGCACAAGTTCTACGCGCCCAAGGGCATCGGGGCGTTGTACGTTCGCGACGGTGTTGGCGCCGAGCCGCTGGTACACGGCGCCGGGCAGGAGGGCGGCCGGCGTGGCGGCACCGAGAACGTGGCGATGGCCGTGGGCATGGGGAGGGCGGCGGAGCTGGCGGCGAAGCACCTGGCGCATGACGAGCCGGGGGTGATGCGCGATTATTTTGCGGATCGCCTGCGCGAGGCGATCGGCGACCGATTTGTCGTCAATGGCCATCCGACGCGGCGGCTGCCGTCGACGCTGCACGTAAGCTTTCCGGGATTCGTCGGCGGGGACCTGCTGGGGCGGCTCGAGGGGGTATGCGCCTCGACCGGTGCGGCTTGCCATTCGGGGTCGGCCGAGCCGTCGGCGGTGCTGGCGTCAATGAAGATGCCGCGGGAGCGGGCGGTCGGGGCCATTCGCTTCAGCGTCGGGCGGCCGACGACGCGGGAGGAGATCGACGGGGTGGTGGCGATGCTGGCCGAGGCGGTCGAGGCGGCGGCGGTGACGCGGCGTCTTTGAGGGGATCGATGGCCCCCGTGCTGCGCGCGGTTCGGTTTTTCGCGTGCGTGTGACCCCCTCGGTGGCGCACGGGGATCGGGGCTCGTAGACGCGCGTTTCGGGCGATTTGTCGGGTCGATGCGCCGACCTACGCTGAATCACCTTTCAGAATCATGCGCCGTGGATCGTGGGTTTCACGTTGATCGCTCGGCGAGAGCATCGCCCTGCCGGTGGGCCGGGATCGCCCTGCCGGCGCTGAATCGTAAACGTCGAACCTAGCAGGGTGCATTCATGACCAGATTCCAGCAGAACTCCACGTCAGGTCCGGTGGGCTGGCCGTTCTCGTCAAGCGGCGTAAACGTCACGTTGATGATCTGCGGAGTGAACTCCGCGACAAAGGCCCCGGCCTGGTAGAGCGGCGTCACCGAGGTGACGGTCACGCCGACCAACTCGAGGCGCAAGAAGCGGACCACGGAGGCCGGCTTCGTGAAATCCACCATGACGCTCGCGATTAGATCGCCGGTTGCCAGTTGCTCCAGGAGCGGCGGCAATGAGCGATCCATTTTGGCCAGTACCCGGATGGGGCCGAACATGGCCGGGCCCACGCCTCCGGGATTATCCACCATCTGGCTGACGCTGAGGAGGTTGACCCAACCCATGTGGCCCGGTTCCGTAGCGTCGCCGGGAATGCCGTCCAGGAACAGGAAAGCGTCCTGCATGGCGGTTTGCAGGTTCACGCCGGCAAAGAGAGGATCATCGGGAAACGCTGCGCCGCCGCCGGCGCTGCTCTCCAGGGCGGCTTCGATCGACTGCGCCAACGAATGAATCTGTGAGAGCGAGTTCATCGTCGGCTGCACTGGGCCGGCGGGCGGATTCAGGACTCCGGCCGGCGCCAACCAGGCGCCGGCGAAGAAGACAGCCGCACTAATGGGAATGGCAGACTGTATGATTCGCTTACGCATGACTATTTTCCTTTCTCCTTTCCAAGAAGTTTCTTGACCTCTGCGGCGGCCGGCGGCGCACGGTCAATTGATCAAACAATCCACAAAGGGCTGCACATCGTCGAAGTCGATCATCGCGTCAGGGATCAACTCGAGATCGCCCGAGCAGGTGTCGGCCCAGGATGCGCCGCCGAACATGACAAGATCGACGAAAAACTGGATGTCGAGGCCGTTGACGGCGAGGTCGTGATTCAGGTCGCAATCCAGCGGCGTGCCGGCGGCGTCGAGGGCGACGAACTTGGTCGCGTCGAGGGAATCGAGATTGATCCAGCCGATGTTTTCGCCCCATGCGTAGCCGGTCAGGCGGGCCAGGGGCATGGCGGGCGGATCGGCGCAGTCGACGCGCGCGGGCTGCGCGGGGACGGCCAACGCGCCGCCGTCGAAGTTGATCCAGCCGACGTTTTCGCCCCAGGCAAAGCCGTGCAGCATTCCGTCGGGGTCGATGTTGACGCCGAAGTCGGTGCCGTCGACGTTGGCGTAATGCGGGGGCGTGGTGGGGCTGCCGTCACCGAGATTGATGAAGCCGATGTTCTCGCCCCAGGCGAAGCCGCTCATGACGAAGGCGCCGACGTTGACGCCCTCGTCGCCCGGCGGGTCGCCGGCGTCGCGCCAATTGGTCCAGCCGACGTTTTCGCCCCAGGCGTGCTTGTTGACCGGGTCGACGTTCGACTGACCCGGGACGGCCGCAGCCAATCCGAGAAGAATCGCTGATGCAAGTAACACTGGCTTCATTTGATTCGCTCCTTTCAGAACGCGATGTTGACGTTGGCGTTGGCGGCGGCGTTCATGGCCGCCTCGGTGGAGACGATCGTGCCGGTGAAGTTGCCGGCGACGATGTCGTAGTTGGTCGTATTGCCGCTGGCGGAGTTGCGGATGATGAGATTGCCCGCGGCGTCGATGTCCATGCCGCGGTCGTTGTCGGTGACGTTGTTGCCCTCGATGCGATTGTCGTCGCCGGTCGCGTGGATCCCGGCGCCATCGCCGACGCTTCCGTTGTCGTCACAGGTGTTGTCGGTCACGCGGCAATCACCATTGACCTCGATCCCGTCGCCGGTGCTGAAGGAGGCCGTACAGCCCGTCACCGTGCTGCCGAAGCTCGCGCTGATGCCGTCACCGACGTTGGAGACGGCCTTGCAACCCCTCACCGTGTTGGCCGCTCCAGCACGCAGGCCGTTGCCGCCGTTGCCCCTGACCCGCAGATCCTCCAGCAGACTGTTGCTTGCGTTGAACACGTCGACTCCGTCCCCGCCCCAGGCGCGCACCGTGCCGTTGCGGACCGCCAGGTTTTGGGTGGCGGCCGCAGTCACCAAGATCCCGTCGAGTGAGCCGGCGACGCCCGTGAGCTCGTAGCCCATCAGGTCGATCGTGACGCTGGGACCGATGGGCGCTACGGTGATCTCAATCCCGTTTTTGCCCGCCATGCCCGTCACGTTTCCAGTCAGGTAGTACGAGCCCGGCTGGGTGATGCTGAACAGTGCCGTGGCCGTGCCCGGCGTGTTGGTCGCGTTGATGGCGATCCGCGGCTCGACCTCGACCAGCGTCTTCATCGTGCCGGTGACCGGTCCCGCCGGGGGGTTCAAATCGCCGGCAATGGCGAACCCCACGCCGGCCAGAAGAATGGTGGCGCCGATCGGCATAGTGACCCACGCAAAACTTCGATTCCTGAATGTCATGACTTTCCCTTTCCTTCAAGAGCTGAAATTCGCCCACGGATCGGACGTCTAAACCCCGGGCGGTGTTCGGCCATTGTACTGAACCTATCCCAATACCCTTCCGACCTTCGATGGGCCGGAAAGCGTGTGGCCGGAATTTGCGAGTTTCTTGGGAAAATGTCGCTCGTCCGCGCGTGTTGCGCGTTGCAACCACCTTCGACAACCAGTTTTGGGATAGGTTCTACCTTGTCCCCGAGGTTTCCGCCGAGACGGCGGTGAAAACCATGACTTTGGGTCCGTGACACTTTCGGCGAGTGAGTGCTCGCCCCGGATGGGGCGACGGAATGTAGCCACGGGTGGAGCCGCCGCAGGCGGCGTAACCCGTGGTTCTCGGTGATCCGCGATGCCGCCCCGAAGGGGCGGAGGAACCGCAGTCTCGCGCAAGGGCACGTTACCGGCGAGGTCTCCTCGGCCCCTTTGGGGCCGCGATATCCCGCGTAACGCCACCACGGGTTTCGCTCGGGCCTCGCGGCCCTCGCTCCACCCGTGGCTACATTCCACGGCCCCGGCGGGGCCGCTGAAAGTGTCACGCACCCAATGACCTTGAAGAAAACCTGCCGCAGCATGACAGTTTCTCCCAATGGCTAGTACGAGAAGTTCGCGTTCGGGTCCGTCGAGCCGGGGGCGGTTCCGCCGGAGTTGCCGCTGATCACGCCGGCGGTCGTCGCACTGACGACCAGGCACACGTTTCCGGCGGCCACGTCCCAGTTGGTGCCGTTCCCGGAGCAGGTGTTGCGGACGATGATGTTGCCGGCGGCGTCGACGTCGATGCCGCGGAGGTTGTTGGTGCAGGTGTTGCCCTCGAAGTGGTTATCGACGGCCGTGGTATGGATACCTGCGGCGCCGTTGGAGCTGAACAGATTGCCGGCAACCCGGCAGTCGCCGCCCGCCTCGATGCCGTCACCGGTGTTGGAGATGGCTGTGCAGCCCGTAACCACGCTGAAGAGCGCGACGGAAATGCCGTCGGCAGTGCTGCCGCGGGACGTACACCCGGTTACCAGGGACCCGTTTCCGGCGGTGATGCCGTTACCGGTATTGCCGAAGGATACGCAGTCGGTGATGACCGCCGACTGGCCGCCGCGGATGCCGCCGGTGCCGGCCACCAGGCCGCCGTTGCTCTTTACTTCGCAGGAGGCAACGCGGGTGGTGAAAGTCCCGGAGGGGTTGTTATCGATGCCCCAGGCGCCGTTGTCGGTGGCTACGATGTGCTCGATCCGGCCGATGTCTATGCGGGTTTCTACGCCGCTTCCACCCCAGAATTGGGTGTTTCCATTGCGGATGACCACGTTCTCCCGAAAACCCGGCATGTTGATGCCGTCGAGCGAGCCGGCGACGCCGAGAAGCGTGAAGCCGTTCAAGTCCAGGGTGACGTCTCCGGCCTCGATCTGGATGCCGTGTTGAGCGGCGGCGCCGGTGACGTTGCCGGTCAAGTAATAGGAGCCGGACTGGATGATGCGGAAAACGCTGTCGGCGTCGCCGGGCGTATTCGTCGCATTGACGGCGATGCGCGGTTCCGGTCCGGGGGAGGGCGCGACCGGCCCGGCGGGCGGATTGAGATCGCCGGCGAACAGAGGCCATAAAGTCATCGTGAAGATGAGGGTTGCGACGACGCAAATCATTCGATTTCTGGTATTCAACGCGGCTCTCCTTTCCAATCGCTTTGTTCTGTCAATAAGTGAAATTCGCATTCGGGTCGGTCGAACCGAGGCCGCCGGCGTAGTTGCTTCCGATGATGGCGGCGCCGTTGGTAGACGCCTGGACGATGGGGGCCACGGCATTACCAGCGACAATGTCCCAGTTGGTCCCATTCGACGTGCAGGTGTTCCTGATGATGATGTTGCCGGCGCTGTCCACATCGATGCCTTTGGCGTTATTGATACACACGTTTCCCTCCACGTGCGTCGAGTCTTCGATGAGATGGATCCCCGCGCCGCCGCCGATCGTGTTGACACTACAAGAGTTGTTGAAGATTCGGCACTTGCGAAGCGCCTGAATGCCGTCGCCAAGATTGTAACTGCTCAAGCAATTGAAGACCGCCGACGCATCCTCGACGACGATCCCGTCGCCGTTGTTGAACCCACTCGTGCAGCCGGAGACGGTCGATGCGCTTCCGGCGTTGATTCCGTCGCCGATGTTGCCCACGGTGACGCAATTGACGATATGGGCCGATGCCCATGCTCGAATGCCGCCGCTGCCGGAGACGAGCCCGCCGTTGCCATAGGTCTCGCACGAAACGACGTGGGCTGAAAGGGTTTCGGCCATGCCGTTGTCGATCCCCCAGGCGCCGTTTTGCGAAGAAGTGATTCGCTCGATGCGGCCGATGTTGGCTTTCGACTCGATGCCGCTTTCGCCCCATAGCCGGATGAGTCCGTTGCGGATGACCACGTTGTTCCTGGCCCCGGGAACAATGATGCCGTCGAGCGAGTCGGTCACGCCGATCAAGGCGAATCCGTTCAGGTCCAGCGTGACGTCGTGGGCGTCAATGAAGATTCCGTGTTTGCCGCTGACGCCCGTGATATTGCCGGTCAGGTAATATGAGCCCGATACGGAGATTCGATACAGACTGATGGCGTTGCCGGGGGTGTTGACGGCGTTGACGGCGATGCGCGGTTCGACTTCTGTCAGCGTCTTGTGCGTCGGAGCGATGGGACCCACCGGCGGATTGAGGTCTCCGGCCCTGACCCGAACGGCTGAGGCGAGAATTGCAATTCCAACAATGGGAACGCCATAGACGAGAGAACGGCGCCTCACAAGTCACGCTCCTTTCCCGTTGTGTCCGGCCGGCCGCGCGGACGAAGCAACGAAGTGTTTGGCCGGGCGGCCTAAGCAATGAGTGTACCCTTTTTGAGTCTGGAAAGTCCAGTCGCCATCAGTGCAGGATATCGCACACACGGCCCAGGATGTCATCGGCGTGGAGGCCGCAGTAAGACATGATGGCGTCGGTGGACTTGGCGCTTTTTGGGAGCTTGCTGCAGGTCATCGCTTCGACGCGGACGCTTCCGGCTCGCGCCGCCGCCTCGGCGAGTGCGCCGGCGAGGCCACCGACGTAATTGTCCTCGACGCAGAGAATGCGATTGCCGGTCTTCGCTGCGACGGCGAGGATCGAATCCGTCTTGAGTGGAAAGCTGTAGGCATCGATGAGCGTACACTTGATACCACCGGCAGCCAGCGAATCAACCGCCTGTTTGCAGACGTGGACCATGTACCCGGCGGAGACGATGGTCAGGGCGTCGCCGGTGGACAGGACGTGCGAGCCGCCGATTTCAAATGACGTGTCCGGCTTGTAGAGAATGGCGGCGTCGGGCCGGTGGGTGCGCATGTAGCACATTCCGGGGTGATCGGCCATCAGGCAGGTGCAGAAAAAGGCGGCGACCGCGTCGGCCGGGTGGAAGCTGACACAGACCGGCCGGCCGCAGCCGTCGTCGGTCTCGCTGGCGGAACGGAAGTACGTCACGTCGTGCAGGGACATCTGGCTGGGGCCGTCGGCGGCGAGTGAGATGCCGCTGTGGGAACCGACGAGTTTGACGTTGGCCCGCGTGATCTGGGCCATTTCGATCTGGTCGTAGGCCCGGGAGAGAAACTTGGCGAAGGAGCTGACGAAGGGGATATATCCGGCGGCCGCCAGCCCGACGGCGGCGGAGACCATGTTCTGCTCGGCGATCTTGCACTCGACGAAGCGGTGCGGGTGTTTTTTGCCGAGTATCTCGGCGAAGGTCGAGTTCGACACGTCGCCGTCCAGGGCGACGATTCGCGGATCGACCTCGGCCAGGGCGAGCAGGGCGGCCCCGTATGCGCGCCGCGTGGCGAGCTTGCCTCCGGAAACGGCGGCGTCGAGGCCGGCCGCGTTCATGGCGGCGGCAAAATCGAGCCGGGGAATCTTGGGCCATTCAAACGATCGGCCGGCGGCTGGTGGCCGCGGGGTGACGGCGGCGTGATGGACGATGCCGAGCGAGGCGGCCGTGGCGTCGAGTTGCGCGAGAGCGGAATCTAGCTTCGCCTCGGGTACCGGTTTGCCATGGTTGGAATGGTCCTGGAGCATCTCGCAGCCCCAGCCCTTTATCGTGCGGGCGACGATCGCCTGGGGCCTTGATAAGGTCTGCGCCCGCAGCAGGTCGCGCAGCGCTTGCGGATCGTGGCCGTCGACGGGCCGCGCATCCCAGCCGAACGCGGCGGCCTTGACGGCGATGGACTCGGCGCTTTGCTGCTTCGAGACGTAGTCGGCCTGTCCCTGGCCGTTGCAATTGAAAATCGCGACGACTTGGGTGAGCCCGCGTTCGGCGATGAAGTCCATCGCTTCCCAGATTTGTCCTTCGCGGGACTCTCCGTCGCCGATGATCGTGAACACGCGGCGGTCGGCGCCGGACATTTTGGCGCCGAGGGCGAGTCCGGCGGCGACGCTCAAGCCCTGGCCGAGCGAGCCCGTGGCGGCGTCGAAAAAGCCAAAGCCCTCGGCGGGGTTGGGGTGGCCGTCGAGGGGGCTGTCGGCTTCACGTAGTTGCAACAAATCGTCGGGCTGAAGTTTTCGAGGGGGCTGTCCGGGCTTGCCGACCAGGCCACCGAGGTCTGCATAGGCGGCGTAGATCGCGGGGACGGCGTGGCCCTCGGAGAGGACGAGGCGGTCGCTTCCAGTGCTACGGGGATCAGACGGATCCCAGCGCATGACGTCGTACATAAGCGTGATGACGATATGAATGATCGACAGGGCGCTGGACGGGTGCCCAGACCCCGCCGCGGTGGTCATGCGGATGATGTCCTTGCCGAGGGCGATGGCCCTGGCATGGACGGTGTTTGAAAACTCCATTTCTTCGCGCCCCTCCATCAACTTTTGATGCCGAGCAGTGCCGCAAACAAGTCGCTGAATTCTGCGTGTGCCTCACTGTCAGGGTCGGTGATTTCGTCCAGTCGAAAGAACCGACCGGTCGTCGGCGATGCGCGCCGCGCCGAGTCAAAGTCCAAGGCGGACCTCAGAATCGTCCAGAATTCGCGAAATCCAAGACGCCTCGCCTTCAGATGGCTCTTTTCCGCCTCACCGAGACGATTGTGAATGTTCGAGTCGTCCGTTCCACCCTTGATCTCGATAGATAAAGTCGGTCGGACTGATGTGGGCAACGTTTCGGTGACTCGTACATCCGGGTCACTCGAGAACTCGATCAGAACTGGCCGTCCCGATGCATTGCGCAGCAGAAATGTCCGATCGGTCTCCTCGTGAAGCGAATTTCGCACGATCGCACGAATCAGTTCTTGTACCTCGCGCGTGGCTGCGCGTCCAATTCTCGTGTTTTCGCTGCCGCGAAACTGCGGACCCAGCGTAAGCAATTGCAGATCGTGAGCGATTTCCACCGACCATGAGTCCAATCCGTTCACTAACCGTTCGGCTGTGCCGTTGAGACTGCGGCATAACGCATCAATCTGACTGGAAACGCGAGGCGGGATCCTTCCTTCATCTTCAAGATGCTTGAACCTGCCAAAACGCCCCTTGAAATGTTTCACTCAAATTGAGACTAATCGCCTTTCCGAATTAAGGATGATTTCTGCTGCCGGGTAGGGCAGCAGGCGTTGGCGCAGTTTCACGTTCTCCTGCTTT
>Ga0302046_10003325_pt1 | contig 14576 bp, 14 predicted proteins | sample RVTome_11_FD_200261 | JGI IMG/M metagenome (GOLD analysis project Ga0302046, IMG submission 200261) | Soil microbial communities from uranium-contaminated site in the Upper Colorado River Basin, Wyoming, United States - RVT147D111 (version 2) ...
CAGCCGATGCGGCTCAGAGCAGGCCGAGCTGGAGCCGCGCAGCCTCGGACATGCGGCTCATGTCCCACGGAGGGTCGAAGACGAGGTCGATCTTGACGTCGGTAACGCCGGGGACCGCGCGGACCCGCTCCTCGACTTCCTGGGGCAGCGCCTGGGCCGCCGGGCAGCCGGCAGCCGTGAGGGTCATGCGGACCGTCACCACCCCGGAGGGGTCCACCTCGATGCCGTAGATCAGGCCGAGCTCGTGGATATTGACCGGGATCTCCGGGTCGTACACGGTTCTGAGCGCGTCCACGACGAGCTTCTCGATCTGGGCCTGATCGGCCACGATCATCCTCCCCCTACTCCGTGGACACGGGCTCGCGGTTGCCCGCCAGCGCCGCGCGCAGGGTGTGCCACGGCAGGGTCGCGCACTTGATCCGGATCGGGAACTCCCGCACCCCCGCGAAGACCGCCAGCTTGCCGAGGGCGGCCGCGACCTCTTCGCCCGGCCGGCTCGCCGTCAGCATCGCGTGGAAGCGCTCGAAGGCGTCCTCGGCCTCCGCGATCTTCTTGTCCTTGAGGTCGGCCGTCATCATCGACGCCGACGCCTTGGAGATGGCGCAGCCCGAGCCCTGGAACGCGATGTCACGGATGACGCCGTCGGCGAGGTCGAGCTCCACCGTCACCCGGTCGCCGCAGAGGGGATTATAGCCTTCCGCGGTCTGCGTCGGGCGGGGCAGCTTGCGGAAGTTCCGCGGCTTCCGGTTGTGATCGAGGATGACCTGCTGGTAGAGCTCGCGCAGCTCGGACATCAGCCGAAGATCTCCCGCACCTTTTCGAGCGCGCCGATGAGCGCGTCGATCTCCTCCCGCGTGTTGTAGAGCGCCAGCGACGCCCGCGTCGTCGCCGGAACGCCGAAGCGCGTCATCACCGGCATGGCGCAGTGGTGCCCCGCGCGGACCGCGACACCCTCGCGGTCGAGGATCGTGCCCACGTCGTGGGCGTGGACGCCCTCGACCACGAACGACAGCACCGCGGCCTTCTCCCGCGCGGTGCCGATGAGGCGCAGGCCGGGGAGCGACGCGAGCCGCTCCGTCGCGTAGGCGAGCAGCTCGTGCTCGTAGGCCGCGACCTGCTCGAGCCCCAGGCCCGCCAGGTAGTCGAGGGCCACGCCGAGGCCGATGGCGCCCGCGATGCTGGGTGTCCCCGCCTCGAACTTGTACGGGAGGTCGTTGTAGGTGGTCTTCTCGAAGCTGACCGACTTGATCATGTCGCCCCCGCCCTGGAAGGGGGGCATCCGCTCGAGCAGCTCCGTCTTGCCGTAGAGGGCGCCGATCCCGGTGGGCCCGTAGGTCTTGTGCCCGGAGAACGTGTAGAAGTCGCAGTCGAGGGCCTGCACGTCCAGCCGCAGGTGGGGGGCCGCCTGGGCGCCGTCCACGAGCACGGGAATGCGGCGGCGGTGGGCCGCCTCGATCATGCGCTTCACGGGAACGATGGTGCCGAGCGCGTTCGAGACGTGGGCGACGGCGACGAGCCGGCTCCGATCGCCCAGCAGCTTCTCATAGGCCTCGAGATCCACCTCGCCGGCGTCATTGATGGGCACGACGCGCAGCGCCGCGCCCTTCTCCTCGCAGAGGATCTGCCACGGCACGATGTTCGAGTGGTGCTCGAGCGCGGTGATGACGACCTCGTCGCCCGGCCCCAGCGCCCATCGGCCGTACGCCTGCGCCACCAGATTGATCCCCTCGGTGGTGCCGCGGACGAACACGATCTCCCGCGGATGCGCCGCGTTGAGGAAGCGCTGGATCTGCCGGCGCGCGCCTTCGTACGCCTCCGTGGCCCGCTCGCTCAGCCGGTGCACGCCCCGGTGGACGTTGGCATTGTCCGCCGTGTAATAGGCGCGGAGCGCGTCGAGCACCACCTGCGGCTTCTGGGCCGTCGCGGCATTGTCGAGGTAGGCGAGCGGCTTTCCGTAGACCTCCTGGTGGAGAATCGGGAAGTCCTTCCGGATCCGCTCGACGTCCCACAGCGGCCGGGCGAGCTCCCGCGCCGTCCCTCCGACGTTCATATCTCGTCCTCCACAACGCGCCCGCGGTGTAGCCGGGCCACCAGCAGGCGCTCGCACCAGGTCCGGATCGGCTCGACGCGGATTCGGCCGAGCACCTCGTTGGCGAAGCCGTGCGTGAGCAGCGTGCGGGCGGCCGCCTCGTCGAGCCCCCGGCTCTTGAGATAGAAGATGGCCTCCTCCGCCAGCTGGCCGTCGGCGGCGCCGTGACTGCACTTGACGTCGTCCGCGAAGATCTCCAGCTGCGGCTTGCTGTCCACTTCGACTCCATCCGAGAGGAGGAGGTTCTTGTTCGTCTGGTGCGCATCGGTCCCAATGGCGCCCGGCCGCACGATGACCCGGCCGTTGAAGACCCCGCGCGCCCGGCCGTCCAGGACGCCCTTGTAGAGCTGCCGACTCGTCGCGCGCGGCTGGGCGTGATCCACGACCGTGTGCGTGTCCGCATGCTGGCGGCCGCCGATGACAGAGAGACCACTCAGCGTGCACTCCGCCCCCTCGCCCCCCAGCCACGCATCGACGTCGTTCCGCACGAGCCGGCCGCCGAACACGATCGAGCACGACGCGAAGCGGCTGTCTCGGCTCTGCCGGACGCGGGTGCGGCCCACGTGGAACCCGCCCCGGCTCTCCAGCACGACCTTGTGGTGCTCGACGCCGGCCCCGGAGGCGAGGACGAGCTCGGTCACGGCGTTCGTGAGGTAGGCGTTCCCGTCCAGCGCGAAGTAGGTCTCGACGAGCGTCGCGCTGCTCCCCTCCCCCAGGACGATCAGGCTCCGCGGGTGGTCGGCGCGCGCCGCCTCCGGGGTGGTGGCCACGAACAGGAGCTGGACCGGCTCCTCGAGGCTCACGCCGGCCGGGACCTGCAGGAACGCCCCGTCCTGCCAGAACGCGGTGTTGAGCGCGCCGAAGGCGTCCGCCGGTTCCCCCGCGGTGGCGCTGAAGTGCGAGCGCACGATCTCGGCGTCGGTGATGAGCGCCTCGGCCAAGCTGCCGATCCGGGCGTCCCCCGGCACCGGCCGGATGGCCGAGAGCTTGGCGACGTACCGCCCGTTCACGAAGACGAGCCGCCTCCACGACGCCGGCCCCACCCAGAACGGCGCGATGGCCTCCTCCGCGAGACCGGCGCCTGCCCCGTCCACCGCGAGAGCGAGCGGGAGCGCCGTGAGCGGGGTGAGGCTCGTGTACTTCCACTCCTCGTCGCGCGTCGTGGGCAGACCACGCTGCGCGAAGCGGGCGATCGCCGCCCGGCGGAGCTCGCGGAGCCAGACCGGGCCGGCGGCACCGCGCCGCTCCAGCTCGGCAAAGGCCGCCAGGAAGATCTCCCTGCTCGTTCGGTCCGCCATCGCGACGCCCGTCATCGCGGCAGCGCCTCCGCTTCGGCTTCGAGCCACTCGTACCCCTTCGCTTCGAGCTCGAGGGCCAGAGCCTTGTCGCCCGACTTCACGATGCAGCCGTTCGACAGCACGTGCACCCGGTCGGGCGTCACGTAGTTGAGCAGGCGCTGGTAGTGCGTCACGAGGATGATCGCGTTGTCCGGGCGGCGCAGCCCATTGATCCCCGTGGCGACGGTCTTGAGCGCATCGATGTCGAGGCCCGAGTCGGTCTCGTCCAGGATGGCGAGCTTGGGCTCGAGCACGGCCAACTGGAGGATCTCGTTCCGCTTCTTCTCGCCGCCGGAGAAGCCCTCGTTGAGGGGGCGGCTCATGAAGCTGGGGTCCATGTCCACCAGATTCATCTTCTCCTTCAGCAGGGCGAGGAACTCCATCGCGTCGAGCTCCTCGAGCCCGCGGTGCGCCCGGACCTCGTTGAACGCGGCCTTCAGGAACTCGGCGTTGGCCACGCCGGGGATTTCCACTGGATATTGGAAGGCCAGGAACACGCCCTCCCGGGCCCGCTCCTCGGGTGGCATCGCCAGCAGATCCCGGCCCTCGTAGAGGACCTCGCCCTGGGTGACGACGTAGCCGGGGTGCCCGGCGAGCACCTGGGCCAACGTGCTCTTCCCCGACCCGTTCGGGCCCATGACCGCGTGCACCTCGCCGGGGCGCACCTCGAGATCGATCCCGCGCAGGATCTCCTTGCCCTCGACCCCGGCACGCAGCTTCCGTACGCTCAGCATGTTCTCCTCGCTCTCCCTGGTGGGTCCTACCCGACGCTGCCCTCGAGGCTCACGCCCAGCAGCCGGGTGGCCTCCACCGCGAACTCCATGGGCAGGTTCTTGAAGACCTCCTTGCAGAACCCGTTGACGATCATCGAGACCGCGTTCTCTCCCGACAGCCCGCGCTGCTTGCAGTAGAAGAGCTGCTCCTCGCTGATCTTGCGGGTCGACGCCTCGTGCTCCACCACCGACGAGCGGTTGGCCACCTCGATGTAGGGGAAGGTGTGGGCGCCGCACTCGCGGCCCAGCAGCATCGAGTCGCACTGGGTGTAGTTGCGCGCGTTGGCGGCCCGCGGCAGCACCTTCACGAGGCCGCGGTACGTGTTGCTGCCGTGCCCGGCGGAGATCCCCTTGGAGAGGATCGTGCTCCGGGTGTTCTTCCCGATGTGGATCATCTTCGTCCCGGTATCCGCCTGCTGGTAGTTGTTGGTGAGCGCCACCGAGTAGAACTCGCCCACCGACTCGTCCCCCTGCAGGATCACGCTCGGGTACTTCCAGGTGATCGCCGAGCCGGTCTCCACCTGGGTCCAGGAGATCCGCGAGCGCGCCCCCGCGCACTTGCCGCGCTTGGTGACGAAGTTGAAGATGCCGCCCTTGCCCTCTTGGTCGCCCGCATACCAGTTCTGGATCGTCGAATACTTGATGGACGCGCCCTCGAGGGCGATCAGCTCGACGACCGCGGCGTGGAGCTGGTTCTCGTCACGCATCGGGGCCGTGCAGCCCTCGAGGTAGCTGACGTAGCTACCCTCTTCCGCGATGATCAGGGTCCGCTCGAACTGCCCCGATCCGGCGGTGTTGATCCGGAAGTAGGTGGAGAGCTCCATCGGGCACCGCACGCCCTTCGGGACGTAGCAGAACGACCCGTCGCTGAAGACGGCCGAGTTCAGCGCGGCGAAGAAGTTGTCGCTGTACGGGACCACCGAGCCCAGGTACCGCTCGACCAGCTGGGGGTGCTCCTGGACCGCCTCCGAGAAGGAGCAGAAGATGATCCCGAGCTCGGCCAGCTTCTCCTTGAAAGTCGTCCCCACGGAGACGCTGTCGAATACCGCGTCCACCGCGACCCCGGTGAGGCGCTTCTGCTCTTCCAGCGGGATGCCCAGCTTCTCGAACGTGCGCAGGATCTCCGGATCGACCTCGTCCAGGCTCGCGGCGATCTTCTGCTTGGGCGCCGAGTAGTAGACGACCTTCTGGTAGTCGAGGGACGGGTACCGGATGTTGGCCCAGCGCGGCTCACCGGCCGAGCGCTCCATCGTCGTCCAGTGCCGGTAGGCGCGCAGCCGCCAGTCCAGCATGAATTTCGGCTCGTTCTTCTTCGCCGAGATCAGCCGGACGATATCCTCGTTCAGCCCGGGCGGCGTCGTGTCCGACTCGATCGCCGTCACGAACCCATACGGGTACGCCCGGGTGGTCAGTTCCTCGATCGTCTTGGCCGTCATGTTCATGCTGGCTCCTTCACTCCCGCTATGGCTACATACAGCCTATACCCATTTCGTGGACATGGCGACCAGTTAGGTCGTATATGAATTCATACGGAAATCCGGCATGTTGAGAGAGGTTGGCCGCCGGGCCGCGTCGACCTCAACCAGTGGTACGCGCGCTGCGACGACGTGGACCGCCCGGACTACCTCCACTTCGACCTGGACCCGGTCAAGGGCGCGCCCTTCGAGCGGGTGGTGGAGACCGCGCTCCTGGTGCGCGACACGCTCCGGGGGCTCCAGATGCCGAGCTTCGCCAAGACCACGGGCTCGACCGGAATGCGCATAGACCGGCAGTCGCCCGCACGAGCAAGCGGTTGACAAGGCCGGGCCCTGGAGCGAGCCTGGCCTCGATGACAGGATCGCCCGCGGCGCCCGCCGCCGCGGCGTTGAGACGAGAGTCAGGACTCGGGGGATGTCTGGCCCGGGCGAGCCACGACATCGGGCGACACCAGTCGGCGAATCCTGCCGGCGAATCCCATCGACCGGCGGGAACGCTCCCTGTCGGGCGACACGGAGGGCATCATGGCAGCACAGCCGTTTCTGCTCGGCCTCGAGGACCGGGCCACACGACTCAGGACCCATTCGATCCGCGCCACCACGGCGGCCGCCAGTGGTCATCCCACGAGCTGCTGCTCGGCGGCCGACCTCGTGGCCGCGCTCTTCTTCGACGTCATGCGATTCAGGCCGGGCGAGCCCCACGCGCCCGACAACGATCGCTTGATCCTCAGCAAGGGGCACGCAGCCCCGCTCCTCTATGCCGCCTGGGCGGAGGCCGGAGCCCTCTCGCCCGATGACCTCCTGACCCTCCGTCGCCTCGACAGCGACCTGGAGGGCCATCCTACCCCTCGCCTCCCGTTCGTGGAGGCAGCCACCGGGTCGCTCGGCCAGGGGCTCAGCATCGGGGCCGGCATGGCCCTCGGGCACAAGCTCGACGGCGCCCCCGGGGCGATCTTCGTGCTCCTGGGCGACGGGGAGTGCGCGGAGGGCAGCGTGTGGGAGGCCGCGGCCTTCGCCAGCTACAACCGGCTGGAGAACTTGATCGCGGTCGTGGATGTCAACCGGTTCGGCCAGTCACAGCCCACCATGCTGGAGCATGACCTCCGCGCCTACCACGACCGCTTCCAGGCCTTCGGCTGGCGGGCCATCCTCGTCGATGGCCACGAGATGGGCGAGGTGGTCAAGGCCCTGCGCCGGGCTCGCCGTCCCTCCGGCCTGCCGGTGGCCGTGATCGCCCGGACGATCAAGGGCAAGGGCATCCCGGGGATCGAGGACCTGGACGGCTGGCACGGCAAGCCGCTGGACGAGAGCGCCGCCAACAAGGCGGTGGCGGCCCTGGAGGCGCAGATGCACGGCGTCAAGTTGCCCCCGGTGCATCCGCCGCAGGGGCCGCCGCCTCCGGTCTCGCCGGGGGCGGCCGCCGGTTCCACGTTCCGCGTCTCTGCGCATGCGAAGGGGACGGCCGTGGCCACGCGACAGGCCTATGGCGAGGGGCTGACCAAGCTCGGCAAGCTCAACCCCGCCGTCGTGGCCCTGGATGGCGACGTCAAGAACTCGACCTATGCCGAGCTCTTCAAGGAAGCGTGCCCCGCCCAGTACATCGAGGGCTTCATCGCCGAGCAGAACATGGTGGGGACGGCGGTGGGGCTGGCCGCCTACGGTAAGATCCCGTTCGTGTCGACCTTCGCGTGCTTCCTGACGCGGGCCTTCGACCAGATCCGCATGGCCGCCATCTCCCGGGCCAACGTGAAGTTCAGCGGCTCCCACTGCGGCGTGAGCATCGGGGAGGACGGGCCCTCGCAGATGGGCCTGGAGGACCTGGCGATGTTCCGCGCCGTTCCCGACTCGGTGATCCTGTACCCGGGCGACGCCGTGGCGACGGAGCGGTGCCTGGAGCTGGCCGCGAGCGCTCGGGGCATCGTCTACATCCGCACCACGCGCCCCAAGACACCGGTCGTCTACGACCCCGACGAGGCCTTCGCGATCGGCGGCCTGAAGGTGGTGCGGCAGAGCGAGGGCGACCGCGTGACAGTGGTGGCCGCAGGCGTGACCCTCCACGAGGGCCTCAAGGCTCAGGAAGAGCTCAGCGGGCAGGGCATCCCGATCCGGGTCATTGACCTCTACTCGGTCAAGCCCCTCGACCGCGAGGGCCTGCTGGCGGCGGCCCGCGCCACCGGCGGCCAGCTCATCACGGTGGAAGACCATTACGCGCAGGGCGGGCTCGGCGATGCGGTGCTCGAGGCCGTGGCCGGGAAGGCGGTCCAGGTCCACAAGCTCGCAATCACCGAGCTGCCGCGGAGCGGCCCGTCTCACGCCCTCCTCGACCGCTACGGGATCAGCGCCCGCCGCATCGCCGAGAAGGTACGGGAAGTCGTGGCGGCCTGAGTAACCCCTGGAGCGCCGGAGGCCGTTCACCAGGGCAGTGGTCTCGTGGCTCGCGGGCGGGCCCCGGCGCCCGGCGGTCTTTGAGGAACCCATAGCCTAACTTCGGCGAGGCTCGGCCGCGCGCCTGCGCACCGGGGCGCTCCGACTGCTCGGCGCGGGCATCAACGAGGCGGGGCGCGCGCTCCCCGCCGGCGAGGTGTCGTGGCGGTCGAGCCGGGATGGCGCGCTCGGGGTGGGCACGGCGCTCGACGTGGTCCTCTCGGCCGGCCATCACCGGCTCCAGCTCGTCGTGCGCGACGCACGGGGGGCGACCGCGGCGGCCGCGGTGGAGGTCGACATCGCCGGCGGAGGCGCCGGCGCTCCCACCGCCACGGCCCGCCGACGTCGCGGGCGTTCGCCCCGGGGGCGAGCGAGGCGGCGGACCGCGGGGAACCGCCGCGCCCGCGGCTGAGTGCCGGCGGCGTCTCGTCCCCGTCGGGCTGCGCCCTCTTGGCGTTCGGGCGCCGCCTTCTGCCGACCGGCATCGAGGATCTGCAGAGCGACGACTACACATTGATCCTCGGGCTCCCCGACGATGCCCACGATCGCCACGCGCGCTCGCTTATTATGGGGACCTCGGCTTCGACGACCCGACCGGCGCTGCGGGGGACCGGGGGCCGACGCGGAGCGGACTCGACACGCGAGGGGCGGACCCGGTGGGCTATCGGCTCGGGATCGACGTGGGCGGCACCTTCACCGACCTCGTGCTCTACGACGATGTGTCTCGCGCGCTCGCCGTCGAGAAGGTCCCGTCGGTGCCCGCCGATCCCTCGGAGGGCATCGTGCACGGCATCGTCCGGTTGCTCCGCGCGGCGGGCGTGGCTCCCGGGGCGGTGGACTACGTGGCCCACGGCACCACGGTGGCCACCAATGCGCTCCTCGAGCGAAGAGGGGCCCGCACCGCCCTCATCACGACCAAGGGCTTTCGCGACCTCCTGGAGATCGCGCGACAGAAGCGGCCGGCCCTCTACGACCTCCACGCGCGGAAGCCGGTCCCGCTCGTCCCCCGCCACCGCCGCTACGAGGTGGCGGAGCGGGTGACGGCGGACGGGCGGGTACGGACCCCGCTCGACCTCGAGGATGTCGACCGGGTGCTGACGCGGATCGCCGCCGGCTCGTCCGAAGGCGGACCCGTCGAGGCCCTGACCATCTGCTTCCTCTACTCGTTCCTCGCCCCTGACCACGAGCAGCAGGTTCTGGACCGCGCCCGCGCGCGCTTCCCCGCGCTGGCCATCGTGGCTTCCCACGAGGTGCACCCCGAGTTCCGCGAGTACGAGCGGCTGAGCACCACGGTCGCCAACGCCTACCTCGCCCCCCGCATGAGCGCCTACGTACGCGCGTTCCGCCAGCGGGTCGCCGAGCTGGGCATCCCGGCGCTCCCCTACATCAACCAGTCGAACGGCGGGACCATGTCCGTCGAGGAAGCGGCGCGGGTGCCCGTGCGCACCGCGCTGTCCGGGCCCAGCGCCGGCGTGGCCGGGGCGGCGTGGATCGCGGCCCAGGCGGGCTTCGACGCCATCGCCACCTTCGACATGGGCGGCACCAGCACCGACGTCGCCTTCGTCCGCGGCGGGACGCCGGGCCTGGCCTTCGAGCGCGAGATCGGCGGGGTGACACTGCGCGTACCCACGCTGGACATCCACACCGTCGGCGCCGGCGGCGGCTCCATCGCCTGGCGCGACTCCGGCGGCGCCCTCAAGGTGGGGCCCCAGAGCGCGGGCGCCGACCCCGGGCCGGCCTGCTACGGGCGCGGCGGCGAGGCGCCCACGGTCACCGACGCGAACCTGGTGCTGGGCCGGCTGGGGCCGGCGGGGCTGGCTGGCGGCGCGGTCTCCCTCGACCGGGCGCTCGCCGAGGCCGCGATCGGCCGGCTCGCGCGCGAGCTTGGCCTGTCAGCGCTGGAGACCGCCCGGGGGATGGTCCGCGTGGTCAACGGCAACATGGCCAATGCCGTGCGCGTCGTCACCGTGCAGCGGGGAGTGGACCCGACCGGGTTGACCCTGGTGGCCTTCGGGGGCGCGGGCCCGTTGCACGCTGGCGAGCTCGCTCAGGAGCTGGGCATTCCCACTCTCGCAGTCCCACCAGCTCCCGGGCTGCTCTGCGCCCTCGGTCTCCTTGTCGAGGAGTTGCGCACGGACGCCGTGCGCACCCATCTGGCGCCCCTCGAGCCAGACGGCCTCGCGGCGCTCGCCGCCCGGTTCGCGGAGATGGAGCAGGACGGCATGCGGTGGCTCGATCGGGAGCGCGTGCCGGCGGCGCGGCGGCGCCTCGAGCGCTGGCTCGACCTGCGCTACGTGGGCCAGAACTTCGAGCTGCTGGTGCCCGTGCCCGACGAGACGTGGCGGGACGGCGATCTCGGGGCGCTCCGCCGGCGTTTCCTCGAGACGCACGAGCAGGTCTACGGATTCGCCGCCGAGGACGAGCCGGTACAGGTCGTCAACGTGCGCCTGGTCGCGCGGGGTCTGGCCGATCCCCCCAGGCTCCCCCGCCTGCCGCCCGGCGGGGCCGACGCGCGCGCGGCCGAGGCCGGCCGCCGCGGCGTCTACGTCGACGACGAGCAGGGCTTCGTTCCCTGCCCGGTGTACGCGCGGGCGCGGCTGCTCGCCGGCCAGCGCATCGCCGGTCCCGCGGTGGTGGAGCAGTTCGACGCCACCACCTTGCTCCTCCCGCGCCAGGAGGCGGCCGTCGACGACCTGGGGTTTCTCGTGATCCGGGACCGCTGAGGGCGCGTGAAGAAGCGGACTGTCGGTGACCCGGTGGGGGGGTGCGGGGTGGGTCGGCGAGGCGCAGCCGCAGGCGGGGCCGAGCGAATGAGTAGTCCCTCCGAGCGGGCGCGAGGAGCGGAGGGCGCTCCCGCCCACGGTGAACGGAGGGCGCTATGGATCGGGTGACGCTGGAGGTCGTCGGCGCCGCTCTCCTCACCATCGCCGAGGAGATGGGCACCGCGCTCATCAAGTCGTCCTACTCGACCAACATCAAGGAGCGGCAGGACTGCTCGACCGCCATCTTCGACGCCCGCGGCGAGGTCATCGCCCAGGCCGAGCACATCCCCATGCACCTGGGCTCCCTGCTCGGGGTGGTGCGGGAGATCCTCGCCCGCTATCCGGCCTCGACCCTGGCCTCGGGCGACGTCTTCATCTCGAACGATCCCTACTCCGGGGGTGGCACGCACCTGCCGGACATCAACCTCGTCAGCCCCGTGTTCGCCGGCGGCGCGCTGTTCGGCTTCGTGGCCAATATCGCCCACCACGCCGACCGCAGCGCCGAGCGCATCCGGACCATCTGGGACGAGGGCCTCCGGATCACGCCCATCCGCCTCGCCGAGGCCGGGCGGATCCGCGAGGACGTGATGGAGCTTCTCCTGGCCAACTTCGCGCTGCCCGAGCAGCGGCGGGGCGACTTCCGTGCCCAGACCGCCGCCAACCGCCTCGGCGAGCGGCGGCTCGGCGAGCTGATCGGCCGCCACGGCGCCCCCACCGTGCGCACGGCGTGCGAGGAGTCGCTGGCCTACGGTGAGCGCAAGATCCGCGCCGCCATCGCGGGGCTGCCGGACGGCGTCTATCGATACGCCGACGCCATGGACGACGATGGCGTCACGCCGCACCCCATCCCCATCGTCGTCACCATCACCAAGCGGGGCGACTCGCTGGCGCTCGACTTCTCGGGCAGCGGCCCTCAGTGCGCGGGCGACATCAACGTCGTGTACTTCGCCCTCCTGGCCACCGTGTACTACGCGCTCAAGGCGGTGCTGGATCCCACGATCCCCGCCAATGGCGGCTTCTACCGGGCCATCACCGTGACCGCCCCCGAGGGGAGCATCGTCAATGCCCGGCCGCCGGCCCCGGTAGCCTGGCGCACGCAGACCTGCCAGCGCATCGCCGACGTGGTGCTCGGCGCCCTCGCCCAGGTGGTGCCCGAGCGAGTGCCGGCGGCGGGCAACGGGGCCAACTGCGCCATGGTCTTCTCCGGAACAGATCCGAGCACCGGGAAGCTCTACGTCTACCTCGAGACGCTGGCGGGGGGCGCCGGAGCCACCGCGACCGGCGACGGCATGGACGCCGTGCAGGTGCACGTCACCAACACGTCCAACTTGCCGGTGGAGGCGCTCGAGTCGGAGTACCCGTTGCTCGTGGCGGAGTACGCTCTGGTCGACGGCAGCGGCGGCGCCGGCCGGCACCGGGGCGGGCTGGGGCTGCGGCGCACCATCGAGCTCCTGGGCCACGAGGCGCGCTTCCTCGGCACCACGGAGCGGGCGCGCCTGGCTCCGTGGGGACTGCTCGGCGGCCGGCCGGGCGGCCGGGCGCGCCTCGTGCTCAATCCGGGCGGGGCTGACGAGCGCGAGCTGCCGCCGAAGGTCTGGGGCCATGTCCTGCGGCCCGGCGATCGGGTGGCCATCGAGACGCCCGGCGGCGGCGGCTATGGCCCGCCGGGAGAGCGGGCCGAAGCGCAGCGGCAGGAGGACGAGCGCGACGGGATCGGCGCGGGCTGAGCCGCCGGGGGCGGACACGGGACGGCCGGCAGGACCGCCCTCGGGACATCAGCCAGACGATCGCCTACGGGCGCCCTCGGGCATGGTCCGACCGGCGTGCGGCGCCCGTGCCGGATGTCCTCGGTCCACGTAATACGGGAGGCGAGACCTTGACCCTGGTGCCAAGCGGGCGTCGAACAAGGTGAACCGTCCGGCGTCTCCGGTCGCCCAGCCCGTGCTACGCTGTCCGGGCATGCCGCGTCACCGGCGCTATCCAGTTCCGTACACTTCCAGCTAGGCTCTGCTCATACAGACGGATCGTCACGGAGGCAGGTCATGAAACAGCGACGCATGGACCGGGCGGCCCTCGACGGCATCCAACTTGAGTACGAGATACGGGGCGCCGGGGAACCGGTCGTGCTGATCCATCCGAGACACTTTGCCGATTGGTTCACGCCTTTGTTGAATGAGCCGGTCCTCACCGATCGTTACCGCGTGGTGAGCTACCATCGCGTCGGCTGCCTGGGGAGCAGTCGCATCGCGGGTACGGTCAGCTTCGCGCAGCAGGCCGCCCATTGTCGGTCGCTGATGCGGCACCTCGGGATCGAGCGGGCGCACGTCGTCGGCCACTCCTCTCGAGAACCCTTCTCCCGCTATCCGCCGAAGGCGGATTGAGTTCAACAAGCGCCTGCAGCGAACCGCACCGAGGCGCGGCGGCTGAGGCGCCAACCGTCAAGTTCTCAGAGGAGGCACCACACCTGAGCGGCGAAGCTGGCCGGCTGAGCGGTTGAAGTTCACGCGATACTTTGAAACGATTCAGCTGCGCCCGGATCGTGCGATGATTCGGTTGGAGTGGATCCAGCATGTCATCGAGCAGCCGGTGAGGGAGGTGATTCAGGCGGACGGTCGCATTCGCCGCTGGGCATCCATCCCAGAGATGGAGGGCAGGTATCTCCGCGTAGTGTTGCTGGCCGACGGCGAGACTGTGCACAATGCTTTCTTCGATCGTTCGTTCACGCCATGAAGATCAAGTACTTTCAAGACACGGATACCCTCTACATCGAGTTCAGGTCGGGCGACATTGTCGAGACTAAGGATCTCGACGAGAATACTCAGGTTGACGTCGATCGTGGCGGGAACATCTGCGCCATCACGATCGAGCATGCCAAAGAGCGGGCCGACCTCCCGCACTTCTCGTTCGAGCAGGTCGGAGCCTAACTTCCGTATCTGGACTCCTCCCGCAAGACTGCTTTTTCGACGACAGGAGGCCGTGATCAGCATCCAGGGCCTACGGCTACTCGAGGGGCGCTTGCCGAGACGGGTATTAGCGCTTGTCAGGACGTGGGGCAGACTACGCCGCGAAGAGTTGGAACGCGACTGGGAGCTGGCACGCGCCAATCGCCCTCTGCGGCGAATCGCGCCACTGAGATCAAGTTCCCGCTACTGGACTGAGGAATGAAGAGAGCGAGGAGATCGCAAGTCCGTTTTGCCGTGGGCATCAAGAACAAGGGCTACGAGGCGTCGCTCGAGGTCGGAAAGCTGTATCGCGTGATCCCCGATCAAAGCGCCGAGGAACACGGCTATCTGCGAATCGTCGACGAGAGCGGGGAGGATTATGGTTACGCTGCAGATCGCTTCTTCCCGATCGGCGTGCCCAAACCCCTGGAACGGGCCCTCCTCAAGGCTGCGTCCTGACGGCGATTCGCCGAACCACGTGCTGCAGCCGACCGGGGCTCGCCGTGCTCGCCCCGTCCGCTGAGCGCGGCCGTTCGGTGGATGGTCCGCTCAAACACGAATGGAGGTTGAAACAATGGCTCACATGCTCATTCGACACAAGGTTCAGGGACTTCGGCAAACGGAAGGCAGCAAATGATGCGCACCGACAAGCGCGTGCAGGAGCGGGGTTGAAGGGATCTCCACCTATGGCACAGCGTCGATGATCCAAACGAGATCATCGTGTTGTTCGAGGCCTCGGATGTGGGGAAGGCGAAGGCATTCGCAGCGTCGCCG
>Ga0302046_10003326_pt1 | contig 14573 bp, 9 predicted proteins | sample RVTome_11_FD_200261 | JGI IMG/M metagenome (GOLD analysis project Ga0302046, IMG submission 200261) | Soil microbial communities from uranium-contaminated site in the Upper Colorado River Basin, Wyoming, United States - RVT147D111 (version 2) ...
ACCGGGTCGGATCCACCGCCCAGATCATGGCGTTACACGATATTGATCCGGACGCACTCGATCACGAGGTGATCTTCCTGTGGGTCGTGGAGGAGGAGATTGGCCTCGTCGGAGCGCGCATCGCCGCGGAGTCGTTAGGATTCGGGCCGGTCCGGGTGTACGCGGTTGACACATTTGTGTCTTCCGATGGGCCGCACGACGTGAAGACCTTTGCCCTCACACCCATCGGCGCCGGGCCGGTCGCCCGCGGGGTCGACAACTCGGCCGTCACGCCGCCAGCGGTGCTGGACACGCTGATCAACCTGGCGCGGAGGAACGGATTGCCGCTTCAAGTGGGGACGACAAATGGCGGGAACGATGGGAGCGCGTTTCAGCGGTATGGTGTGGTCGACGTGCCGATCGGGTGGCCCCTTAGATACTCGCACTCGCCGGTGGAGGTAATCGACCTGACGGATCTCGTGGTGCTGACGGATCTGATTGTGGCGATTGTTGAGGAATGGTAATCAGCCAGCAGCCCTCAGCCATCAGCCTGCAGCTGATCCGAACAGCCTCCGCGTTCGGCGAGCTGAGTTGCCGTGTTGAGGCTGAGGGCGGTGTCTCGTTGACGTGCGAGGACGTCGCTCGGCCATGCAGCCGGGTGCAGGCTGATGGCTGGAGGCTGAATCGCGGCCGGCGTGGCCGCAGGCAGCGCCAGCCGTTGCGTTCCGCCTTTAGCCGACAGCGACTCAGGTGACGGTCCGTGGAATCCGATCGGATCCGCTGTTGGCTGATGGCTGAAGGCTCAGGATCCGACCAACAGCCGTGGCGTCGTGCATGGCCCAGTTTTTTTCCAGGCCCAGCGTCGATAGAATTGTCAGCGTGCGCCCGTAGCTCAGCTGGATAGAGCAACGGACTTCTAATCCGTAGGTCGCTGGTTCGAATCCAGCCGGGCGCGCCTTGTAGATTCAATGATTTACAGCTTGCGCCTCGCGACCACCCGGCCGCGTTGTAACCTTCATTGTCACCTAAGGTCGAGGAGAGTTGTCCCGAACGCGACTACGATGAATACGAGCGTATCCACAACAGGCATTGAGAAACCCCGACGAAATACGGGCAGAGGTTACGAGGTCGGCCGCCCTTTCACGATCGTTTCGAGCGTTTCATCGACGGCCGCACGTACCCCATCGTGGCTCAGGTTGGGATACCGGCTATAAGCCGATTCAGGTATCTCCTCGACAAGCCCCCGAAACCGACCGGGATCCACCAGACCACTCCTCACGAACTGCTCGGCGTCGAGCATGTCCTTTCGAAATCCCCGCACGATCTTCGAAAACAACTGAGCGTACGGGTCATAGTGGTAAAAGCTCAGGTTGCCGACACGGTCGATGAACACGTGCCGGTCAGCGGTTCCTCGGAGAGCCGGAACGAAGTCCTCCGGTCGGGCGAATTCAATGTTGATCTGCAAGCGTTCCTTGATCCGCTGCACATCACGAAAGACCTCTGCGCCCGCTGAGTATAGGTCAGCATCGATCGTTGCGTTTCGCCATCCCATCAGGACGGCCGTCCCTCCACCTACGATATAGACGACGTGCGACTCGCCTGAGGGAGCGGTGCGGGCCAGCTCCACCATCAAGATCCGGAACCCATCACGCGTGAGTTCACCTCGCACGCGACCCCCGATCGATCCGGACCAATCGGCACGCATCGGCGAAGGACACCACTCTCCTCAGGTACGCGTTGTACCGCGCGTGCGCGAGTTCGCCATTCTCTCGGGAAAGGGCCTGATACAGCCGGCGTTCAGGATCCGTCTGGACGGCTCCGATGGGCAGTCCCTCGCGACGAAGTCGTGGTGCCGCGAGGGACACGGCCAGGCTCTCGGCGGTTTCGCGACCATCCGCGAGATCAGCGAGTCCCGCATCGATGATCTCGCTCCCCGGAAGGCCCAGTTCCTGAAATGTCGCGCTACCAAAACGCTGGCGAATCCAGCGGGTGGCTGCAGCGCGACGGGCGATCGCCGTCCGCCGTTGCGACGAGAGTGCCGCCGCCCGACGACGACCGCCGATTTGGCCGAGCCGCCGGAACCGCTGCAGAATGTGGTCAGGGAGGTCCATAGGGAAGAATAATGCTTAGGTGGTAAGCATTCCACGTACGCTCGATTCATCGTGAGGCGTGGGCACCTTGACCATTGAGTCGCTCTTGTATACTCTGTAGAGTATACAACGCCGACTCTGAGGTCAAAGATGCCCCCAAGTCATATCGGTGAGTTCGAGCAGGTGGTGTTGCTCTCCATCCTGCAGGCGGCGGATGAGACGTACGCGCCTAACATCCGCACGGTACTCCTAGAGCGCGCGGGTCGTAGCGTGTCACGGGGAGCACTCTACCGCACCTTCGACCGGCTGGCGGCTAAAGGCTTGATAGAATGGGACGTTGAACACTCGAACCCGATTCCTGAACGGGGCGGAGCTCCGATGCGGCGTTTTCGAGTGACTGCAAAGGGTCGACGAGCCCTCCGCTTGTCTCGCGAGGCGCTACTAAACCTGTGGGACGGCATCGAGCCCAAGCTGGAGAGCGCCTGATGTCCGTACATCCGCCTCGAATGGCCGAACACATTCTGCAATGGTGCCTACGCTCCGCCCCCGCGCCCATGTGCATTGTGGGTGACCTTCGCCAGGAGTACGCGGCGCTTCGAGGCAGGCGTGGGTCCGTGATAGCGCGCTTATGGTACTGGCGTGAGGTCGCAACTGTTGGATCGCACTACGTCGGCCGGCGCTCGAAATATCTCGGCGCAGACAGCGTCCGACCTGGTGCCGGGGGACCGAAGCCATCCCCAGGGCGGGACCTTGCGAGCGAACTTCGCCGGGCGTTGACCGTGTTCCGCACATCCCCCGGGTTCGCGGCGGCGGTGGTCCTCACGCTGGCCCTCGGCCTCGGTGTCAGCGCAACGATGTTCGGTGCGGTCGACCGCGTGCTTCTCAGCCCGCCAGCGCACGTACAGAATCATGAAGACCTACGGTTCCTCTACCTGTCCGATCTGGGCTCGCGCTCACTCAATTCCCCGATGGCTTATTCGTTCCCGGACTACGAGGCTATCCGAAACTTGCCAGTGTTGCGCGGCGCTGCCGCGTACCGTCCCAGGAGGTCGGTTACGATGGGCCGCGGAGTCGAGGCCCGCAGGGCGATCGTTCAGGACGCCACCGCTGAGTTCTTCCCTTTACTCGGCGTTCTGCCAACGCACGGGAGGTTCTTCCACGCCGAAGACGACCGGCCCGGTGCACCACCCGTGGCGGTGCTGGGTTACGGCTTCTGGGTTCGTGAGTTCGGGCGGAACCCCGTTGTGATCGGCCAGACCGTAACGCTGGCGGATCATTCGTACGAAGTGATTGGTGTTGCGCCCCGAGGATTCACCGGCGCGAACCTCGAGGCCGTCGACATTTGGACGCCACTCCGGATGAACGTTCCGCTCACCGCGAGCCGAAACGACGCCATGGAGTCGAGAGGCGCGTATTGGTACCGCGTGCTCGTACGCCTGGAAAAGGGGGTAACCGACGAAGAAGCCGAAACCCAGATGACCGCGGCCCACGCGGCGGGAGTGACGGCGTACCTGGAAGCGGGCGGGGAGCCAAACAGTACGCCTATGGTAGGTGGAGTGAACACGGGCGCGTTCATCACTGCGCTCGGGCCTAACGCCGACGCCGATAGCGCAATCACGCTCTGGCTCGCCGGCGTAAGCATACTTGTGCTGCTCATCGCATGTGCGAACGTCACCAACCTCATGCTGACCCGGGGGATCGATCGGCAGCGCGAACGGGCTGTGCGGCTCGCCTTGGGAGTGAGTCGGCGGCGGCTCGTCACCCAGGCGTTGGCCGAAGCTCTCGTCCTCGCGGTGGCGGGCGGGCTAGCCGCGGTCGTCGTCGCGAACTGGAGCGGGCGGGCCCTATACGGACTCCTGCTGCCGGGCGTCCCGCTTCCCGACGGGGTCATCACCCCCCGGTTGGTCGGCTTCCTCGGCGTGATAGTGCTGGCGACCACCGTCGTAGCCGGCGTACTGCCCGCACTCCAAGCACTCCGGATTGCCCCAGGCGACGTGCTCCGCACGTCCCGACGCGGCTCGACCCGTCGTGGCGCCCGGGCCCGCGAGCTCCTCACACTCGGCCAGGTCGGCCTGTCCGCGGTCTTGCTCGCCGGGGCCGGGCAATTCGTACAGAGTCTGCAGAATGCGCTCGAATTCGATGCCGGATTCGACTACGAGTCCCTCATCAATGTCGAGTTCGAGCGGCGCGCCGGAGTTGACGCCACGCGACGCGACGCACTGTACCGAGAAGCTCTGCAGATCCTGACGGCGATGCCCGCGGTCGAACGGACAGTCCTCTCGTCGAGTCCGCGCCCATTGTACGGATGGGACGAGCAGCTCGAGATGCGGGCGAGTCGGATCGACTCGATCCCGCGTGTGCTCCAGGGCGGGCCCTACATTTATTCTGGCACGGAAGGCTACGTCGAGACGGCGGGTCTCCGCGTCATCCAGGGCCGCGCATTCGATCCGGCCGACTACACCACCGGAGCGGCGGTCGCGTTGATGGTCAGCCGGTCGTTCGCGGAGGGGGTGTGGCCCGGACTTGATCCGCTGCAGGAATGTGTGTTCCTCGAGTGGGGACCGGTCGAGCTGGAGGGACCCGAACCGTGTCGTCCCGTGGTTGGAGTCTATGAAGACCTCATGGTTCGGTCACTTGCCGACAAGGGTTTGTGGTCGGTCACGTGGCCCATCCCGCTCGAGACGGAGGGGCTATTTGGAATCCTGGTGCGAGTCGATGGCGATGCGACTGAACTGGTCGAGCCGATTCGCAGTCGGCTGGCTGCCCTGTCGAGTGATATCCGCTTCGTACACGTGATCTCGATGACCTCGCGAATCGAGTCGATGCGGAGGCCGTGGCGCGTCGGCGCGACCTTGTTCTCCGCGTTCGGAATCCTCGCTCTCCTCTTGGCCTCGCTCGGACTCTACAGCGTGTTGTCGTTTGCTGTCGCACGGGGAAGCCGGGAGATCGGAATTCGTTCAGCCTTAGGCGCTCAGCGTCGAAACCTCGTTGCCATGGTAGTCACGAGAGCGGCTCGCTTGGTCGGAGTCGGCCTGGTCATCGGACTTGGCGTCGCTCTTGTCACGGGTCGATTCATGGAGGCGGTACTCTTCGGCGTACCGACCGTCAACCCAACTGTGTTCGGCGTAGTCGCGATCGTACTCACCGCTGCGGGACTGCTCGCAGCATGGGCGCCCGCCTGGAAGGCGACGGCGATCGATCCGGTGGGAGCGATTGCTGCCGAGTAGCAGTCCCGCTGAGCGCTGTTTGAACGAGTTGGCCGTACGCTCGCCGGCCTCTCGTCGAAGTGAGAGACGAGATACAGAACTCGAGGGCCGAACACCGAGCGCTACGTGATCCAGTTTCGTGGTTACGCATTGTTTTCGCGGGGTCGTCGAATGAGGCCTCGCCGTCTGGACCGGTTCGGATCGGTCACAGGCGAAAGGGGAGAATTGAGAGTTCGCACGTTCATAGTTAGGCAACCACCGCGTTGCGAATTCTCGCCTGTGTCGCCGTTGCCTTGGTTACATGCCCCCGTTTCGATCGGTTATCCTAAGAACGGAGTGATTCGGTATCGTTCGACAGATCGGGCCGGAACCAACGATGTCTTTGAAATCATCGCAAAAGCGGCGCCAAGACTGTGAGCTTGATCGACATGGACGACAACGTGGCGTGTTAACCCTGCCCGCGGATACAAGTCGCCCCTCACACGCGGTGCGGACCCAGTTTTGTCCCAATTGTTGTCACGACACCCACGTGTGTTGGTGACCGGGTGCAGGCGCAAGTCCACGAAAGTTCTCACCCCTGAGCGTTGGCGAGCAGCCACCGGCGCCCCTCTCCGTCCTTCAAATCCGTAGGTCGCTGGTTCGAATCCAGCCGGGCGCGTCGTATCACTGATTGACTTAAGGCATCGCTCGTATTGTACGGCCCTGTGTTGTCACGTTCTTGTTAACAAACAGCGTTTCAGCACCCTTTCTGGCCTCTGAGAGTTCCGCGATGCCCCGTCCCCACTCCCGTATCTACTGGCGCGGCAAGCCGTCGGGGCATTTCCCGATCGCACGAGCGCATTACGCTTGATCATGGCGGTTTCGCTCAAGGCCACGACCAAATGGGGTGACCGGCGGTACGTGGATGTTGGGTTGCTCGACAACCCGGAGGTCAGTCAGGCAGCCTAACGATAGATCCGAGGAGCGCCTCCAATTCTACACAGGAAAGGGGATTTGACCCCCAGACGTTCACTGCAAGTTCTCGCATCCGTGACACCCTTCGGCTACCCACGGACCTGCCGCCATCCTTCCTCTCGCGCCAGCTCCGTTCGGGCACCGTAGGTACTACCGTAACAGTCGGGCTGGTCCGCTTGCAGTCCAGTACGCATCGAACCGAGCGTAGCCCGCCACGGGCTCAGCGGATGCTCTATCGACGCGTTGCCCCGATCTCTACCTTGTGGGAGAATCCTGCGGACTGGCTGATGACGACTCCCCGTGACGTGACTCAACTGCTTGAGGAGGTCAGGGACGGAGCGCGCCCGGCCGTCGCCGCCCTGAATCCCCGCGTCTACGACGAACTCCGCCGCCTCGCCAAAACCAGCTCCAGCACGAGGCGCCCCGATCAACACCCTTCAGGCCACCGCGCTGAGGAGATCGGCGGGTGAAGTTGCGGGATGTCTTCATCGCACGCCTCGTCGCCCCGGACACCGGGTCGGACTGACTCACTGAACCCCTCTCATAGGACTAACAGGGTGCTGAAAAAGGGCTTCCGGAGGCGCGCATTGGGTCGCGGTCTATGGATAATGGGAATGGGGCGGTGTCGTAGGGGGCCGCGAACCGCGGCGCGCCCAGGGAGCCCTTTTTCAGCACGCTGCTAAGAGTGTCGCTCAAGACTTGGTCGACGCGCTTCATGCGCCAGCTGCGGGGAGCCAACTCCTTCGCCGGTGACTGCCTTCCGACCCGCGTGTCCCTCTTTGGCTTCGGCCGACCGTCGCTTCCGTTCCCGCATCTCTTCAACTACCGCGATCCGATCGGGATTCTCGACACGTTCTTCTGGCGGGTCGATCATCTGACCGGATCGGCCAAGCACAACCGATACCTGGACGTTCCGGGCATGTCGCATGTCCTCGTAACGCGTGAACCCGCCGTCATCCGCGCCGTTCTTTCGGAGACCGGCGACAAGCCCGGCCAATTCGATCGTGATACCGCGCCGTCTCAGGGCATCGCCCGCGCGACGGGTCAAGACTCCCTGCTATATGCCAACGGCCCGCTGTGGCGCACGCAGAAGAAGCTGGCCGCGCCGCCGTTCAACCGCTCGAGCCTGTTCCAGCCGGAGAAGTTTCACGAGTTCGAGCGGACCTTTCGCAACACCGTTGCCGAACGACTGGAATTGCTTCGCGCGCGCCAGCAGGAGACCGGGGAGCGGATGACGCGTATCGCGCTCGAGCCCGAAATCAGCGTCGTGATGCTGGAGATGTTGGTCAACAACTTCTTCGGTGGGTGTGTGGCGTATGAAGAGCTTCGTTATCGATACGTCCCCGCGATCACGGGGCTCATCGAGCATATGGTTCGGGACACGGTGGGCAGGCGACTTCGCGCTCCGTTCGATATCTTGCGAAGCAACGGATGGCTCGAAACCGCGAGGGCCGACTTTGAAACGCTGACGGATATCGCGCTCTCGGGGCGGGTAGAGGGTCGCGGACTGTGGGGGCAGTTCAGGTCCGATGCGACCGATGACGCTCTCCGCAGCAACGTTCGCGTCTTTCTAGCCGGCGCGCTCGAGGCCACCACGTCGTTCGCGAGCTGGGCGCTGTCACACCTGTCACGCCGGCCGGACGTGCAGGATCGTATCTACGCCGAGGTGCGGGACATTGACGTGTATGATCCGGAGAATTTGGCCCAGGCGATAACGCTCAATCGAAGTCTCGAGGAGACGTTGCGCCTCACGCCGTCCCTGTACTTCCTGCCCCGCCGGGCTACTGTCGACACGTGGGTGGAAACCGTCGATGGCCGTAAGCTGTTCGTTCCGCGAGGGACTCACGTTGTGCTGGATGTTTGGCACGCCAACCGCTGTGAGGACTTCTGGGGCGTCGAGCAGACTGGGTATCCAGCGGAGCAGTTTGCGCCGGAGCGTTGGGAGAACTTCGCGAAGGAAGGGCGTTCGGCGAAAGAGGTATTGCATTTTGGCTTCGGCTATGGGCCTCGCGTCTGTCCCGGGAAGTTCTTGGGACTGCTGGAGGTTGGATTGGTAGTCGGAGCGTTTGTGAAGATCTTTAAATGCGCCGCAGTGCATGAGCGAGTGGAAGCCAAGGCCGGCGTGTCGACCAAACCGGCTGACGGAGTTTCGGTCGATCTGGAGCTGCGATAATTCGAGCAGCGAATCCTGGAATCAGGACTACGGGTCGACGTGCAATCTGCTCATCGGGTACGGGAGGCGTTTATTCCGGATCGGTATGCAGGCCGTGTCGAGCGGAAATCCGCCGAGTCAAGAGGGGCCCACGCGCATATGGAACTAGCGCCGCCTCCGTCGCGCGCCACCCGATCCGAAAAGGGGTGGTCGCTCTGGCTAGATTGTCGTAGAATCGACTCCGGTGGAATGACGAGATCGAAAGACACTGCTAATCAATGCGGCCGGATCAGCCGGCGACTGACGGAAATGTCCGCTATCTGGCCGCGTGAACGTAAGGATGAACGCGAGGCATTCTACGAGAGGCATGTCTATGCACTATCTGGCACATCCCGTAACCGGCATCCTGCTTCTGGCACTCGGTTGCGGTGGTGGCGAGCGAACGTCGATAGTAACGCGTGTTGATTCCGCGGGGATTAGAATCGTCGAGTCCGCGGTTCCGGCATGGGGTTCATACGACGGGTGGTCTGTCAGCGGACCGACCACCGTGATCGGCACGGTGGACGGTTCTCCGGAAGAACAGTTGTACAGGGTTCGGGGAGCCACTCGCATGGAAGACGGACGTATCGCGGTGGCCAACAGCGGTTCCTTCGAGATCCGCATATACACCGCGAACGGTCGGTGGCTGCAAACGCTCGGAGCTGCAGGTGATGGGCCGGGAGAGTTCCGGCAAATGCGTGGGCTGCAGCGCCTCCCGGCCGACACGCTCCTGGTAGCGGACTACCGCGGCCCCCGCGTGACGTTGTTCTCCGGGGATGGCGCACTGGTCGGTGAACGACGACTCGCGTCACTCACGAGTGAATTCAATCCACCCGATTATCGCCTGCCAGACGGCCGCTGGTTGGATCTCGTGCTCAGTCCCGAGATTGAGGGTTATCAGCGGCGGCACAACACGTTCGTTGCGTGGTCGGACACGTCGTCCAATACCGATAGTTTATTGGCCTTTGCCGGGGCAGAGTACCTCATCTACTTCCGATACCGGGGCGATGAATACGTTGGCAGGGGTGCGATTAGTGTCCCATTCGGTGGGCAGGACGTCATATCCGTCGGTGCCAGAAGAGTGGCCCTGAGTGATGGTCGGGCTTTTGACATTGCCGTAGCGAGTCTCGACGGCCAGACGTGGCGCATACGCCGCGGCGTTCAGCGCCAAGAAGTCGCCGGGGAGGACGTGGCGCGGTTCGTCGATGACTATGTCTCCAGGTACCCGCCGGAGCGCCAGCGCGAGGTACGCGAACACTACGGCGCCGTTTCCGCGCCGTCGCTCATGCCGACTCATAGCGCCATCATATTGGATCGCCTCGACAACCTCTGGGTTGAGCATTACCGCCGTCCATGGGATGATGTCTCACCTCGCGTTTGGTCAGTCTTTGACCGCGAAGGTCGTTGGCTGGGTGAACTCGAAGTCCCCGATGCGGTACAGATTCTCGAGATTGGCGATAACTACATCTTGGGCCTTGAGCGGGATGAACTAGACGTGGAGTATGTGACACTGTATGACCTCCGCAAGCCATGAAAGCAAGCGTGTGGCCATCCGCCATCACCTAACAGGCTGTCAGGCCGCCGGTGCGGGTGTTTAGAAAGAAGCGAACCATAAAGGGCCCGCCCCCTGTGTCACGGCGTCGCTTAAATGACGACGAAACCCGGCGTCGACGCGGATCGTGGTTGCGCACACGGTGTACTTGTCTCCATACATTGAACCCCTCGAGCCAACGGAGGCCACCGTGAGGCGCAGAGTCCGTCCGACACTCCTGATCGTAGTTGGCGCATCGATGTTCGTCGCATTGCCCATCAAGACCCAGGCCCAGATCACGCGCTCCGATTCTGCTAACGTGCTCCTTCACATCGCCCAAGAGCTTCGAGAAGCGGGCCAACTGTCGCGGGCGCGCGTGTTGATGCAGGTACTCCTCCAGCGGTACGGAGACACCCCCGAGGCGGGACCGGCTTCCGATCTGCTCGCGCAACTCGGGAACGAGGATGAACCGGGATCGGGTACCGTAGAACTGGTCGCGTGGCACACGTTGTTCGGCACAGCGGTCGGTGCGCTCGTTCCTGCGGCCTTCGGGCTCGAGGGCCCTGAAGCGTATGGTGCTGGATTGCTGTTAGGTGGTCCGATCGGGTTCTTCGGCTCATACGGACTGGCGAGGGCGCGCACGCTCACGGCGGGTCAGGCGCTCGCGATCGACTTCGGGAGCATGTGGGGCATGATTCAGGGTCCAATGATTCGGGATTGGCTGGACATCGGCGATGGTCAGGATTGCTTCGCGACTGGATCGGGAACGGTCTGTCGGGAGACCACACCGGATGAAGCGACACCGGCGGCCATGTTGGTCGGTGGATTGTCCGGACTGTTGATCGCGAGCGTCGTGGCCCCACCACGATCGATCAGTACGAGCACGGGGCTGTCGATGATCTTCGGCTCGCATTGGGGTATCTATTTCGGCTTCATCGCAGCGACGCTTGCGAACGCGGAAGAAGACGAGGGAGAGATTCCCTTCATGCTCTTGGGCGGGAACGGTCTCGCGCTCGCGGGCGCGCTCGGCATGCCGAAACTCGGATGGAGTTCGAGTCGGGTGTGGTTGGTGCACTTGGGCGGGTTGATGGGTGTTGCGGCCGGATTCGGCGTCGGGGCTATTACCGATCCCGACAGCGAAGTACTCGGTGCCGGTATCATGGCCGTTGGGGGCCTGGCTGGCTTGGCAATTGGCGTTGCCGTCACGAGTGGGGACGACATTGGTGGGATCGGCTCTGGGTCTGCGGCGATGAGTGATGCCCTGTTGAACTTACGCGGTCAGCGCGTGCAACTCGGTGTTCCGGTCCCCACGCCGGGTTTGGTGCCCTCGCGGCATGGAGATGGTCGGTCGCTTGGGTTGAAGCTCTCACTGTTCAAGGGGCGGTTCTAAGCCACCCACACGGGCTTCACCTTCCTGAGTCCGCTGGTCGATCGGCGCGGTGCTACAAGGCAAACTCTCACCTGCCATCGGGCACCAGAGGTCTCCACCCATCGCTCCCGGACCGGGGCCGAGACGGCTAGATTTCAACCATGCCGAAACGCCGCGATATGACCGTCCGGGTTGTACCCCTCCGCAGTCGCGAAGCCAGTGACTCTCGTGTCGGTGGGACTGCAGAGGAACGACTGGCCCTGATCAGCACCTTGAGCGTGCAGCTCTGGACGCTGACCGGGCGACCCCTTCCTCGATACACCCGTCGCGAAATGCCCGTTGCCGTCAGGGCGCTCGGCGCACCGCCCAAAGACGACTAGCCCAGGGTGGTCGAGGACTTTCGCGACCTTCTGGCGGCGCTGGTTGCTGCGAACGTACGCTTTCTCGTTGTTGGAGCCCACGCACTCGGCGTACACGGTGTACCACGGGCTACCGTTGATCTGGACATTTGGGTTGAGACGTCACCGGACAACGCGCAGCGCATCTGGGCCGCTCTGGCAGCATTCGGCGCGCCGCTCGACGAATTGAGCGTCTCCATAACAGACTTCACCCGAGAGGACCTGGTTGTGCAATTCGGAGTCCCGCCGTACCGGATCGACATCCTGACTGGATTGAGCGGCGTCACATTCGATGAAGCCTGGGCGCAGCGCATCGAATCGCCGCTCGAGGGCGTTCGAGTCCCGTTCATTGGCAGAGACGACCTGATTCGGAACAAGCGTGCCGCAGGTCGTCTCAAGGACCTCTCTGACGTGGAGTCTCTCGGTCAGTCGGAGCGGTGAGCCGCGGACGACAACCACAGTAAAACGGATGGAAGTCAGTTCTCCCACAATTCGGCCGGCAGACCCGGAGTAATCTTCAGCGCATTCTCGTAGTACACCTTCCGCAGCACGTCGTCCGGCAGATCGATACCATACAACTTCCACGACGCGTGATAGTCGCGGTAGTAGTCAAAGTAGTCGTCCCGCGTCTCGAACACACGCCAGTAGTACGGATACTCCTCGGGCTGAAACGAGTCCTTCCCGAACAGGATGCGGTCCTGGAACTGGACGAAAAAATCGTGAGCAGCCCTCGGCTGGCGACCAATGTCATAGAGCACGGCGCCCACCTCCGCATACACGTTAGGCAGTTCGGTCATGAGCCTCCCCAGGCGGCCCAGATCGTTCGCGTGCCAACCAAGATGTGCAATGACGAACGTGGTGTTCGGATGCCGGCGCAACAGATCGTCCCGCTCCGTCATCAGCTCCTCGAAGCTCGGGAACGCCTCGGGCGGATAGCGACGGTTTGGGAAGAGCGCCAGCTCCAGCCAGCGCTCGTTCAGGAAATCGATCGGCTGCCAGAACTCCTGCGGGTCAGCTGTATGAATGAATACCGGAATCCCGAGACGCCCCGCTGCCTCCCAGACAGGATCGAGATCCGGATCGTTCACGCGGAGACGCGTGCCGTCCGCCTTCCGCGTGCGGAGACCCAAGGACTTGCCGATCTCGCCAATCCCAACGGCCCCCGCGTCGATGTCTGCTTCGAGATTCGCCACGGCACGTTCGGCCCATCCCGGCCCCACGTTCCGGAAATCCACACCGGCAAGGAACCGCACACGATCCCGCATGGGGGAATCTTCGATGATTCTCAAATGTCTACGGAGGTCCTCACCCGCCACGTTGTTGGCAGCAACCATGACACGAATGTTGAGGCTGTCGAGCGCCGCGCGGAGCTGTAGCAACCCGTCCGGCGTATCGAGCAGATCCCCGCGAGGGTGCCCATGGAAATCGATCACGGGATAGCGCGCCCGGGGAACCGGATGGACCGGCGCCACGAGCGTGGAGCGGGGACGATAATCCAGGATGGTCGGTACCTCCATGGCAGGGGCCTGACACAGCCGAGGACGTATTTCCGTCATACCGGATGGACACGACGCCCCGGAGTCAATCCGAGTGGCTCCGGACCGTCCCTGCCCGGCAAGGGGCCACAACGGAAAGGTGAGGGCGAACAGAAAGAGTGTTGTCCGGGCCAACATCATCCTCCGGGTAAGCGAACCGCCCGGGGGAAACCGCTCCCGGACGTCGTGGTGAGATCATTAAGTCGTGAAAACAACGTATACGATTCACGACCCTTGTGAAGACAGGAGGTTCCCGTCCCGACGTGGGCTGCCCATTGCGGAATCCACGCAGAAGCTTCACTGAGAACGAGTCGCAGAATCAGCAGTCCGGATCGGGACGCCCTGTTTACAAGAAAGGTCCACCCCTAAGAAGTTCGCAACGCAACCTGACGCAGTGCGTATTCAAGGTGTCACTTGCCTGGAATCCGTACGATGGGCTCCGATTGTTGCGCCGCTGGGGCATTGCGCGGTCGGTGACCATCTGAGACCTTTCGCCGACGTTTGAAAAAGGGGGCGCCGGAACAAGCAGGCCCAACCGTAACGCCGGCACCGGTGCAGGCCAGACTCCACAGCCCTGGATCGAGAAAGAGAAACACCTACTTGGTGAAGCCAACAGTACCCGATCTCGCCGACACAGCAGTCAATCGAGCCGTCTCGCTCAACGTCACAAACGCGCAACCAACGCAAGAAGAATGGGCAACGCTTCGTAAGGGAATGACCCCGGAGTTCCGGCTCACCACCGGCGAGTGGATCGATGCCTGGAGACGGTACCTGATGAAGTCACTTGGCTGGTCGGAACCGCTCCAGTATTTCATAGCCCGTGATAGCGCAGAGAAGATCTGTGCGGCTGTACCGTTCTCAATCCGCAGGAAGATGGGACTATCCGCGTTGTCACTGGCGGGCCCCTACGTGCCGTTTCGCGGCTTCCCGGTAGCCAATGACCAGCGAATGCGGGTAGTGGAGTTGGTGGCCGACCACCTGACGTCAAAACATTCGGGCCGAATCCTGCGCATGGCGCCCATCCCGGAATGGGACCCGGTGACCGGTCTGTTGATCGAGGCACTCGAGCAGAGGGGCTGGCAGATTCAGCGGTCTCAGAACGGCTTGCGTCAGGTCATTACGCTACCCGTCTCGTTCGAGGACTTCGCCGCGGAGAGAAAGGGGTCGCGCTGGTCCACGTATGGCAGACGCGAGCGCAAGATGGGTCGCGAACAGCAGGTTTCTCTCCAGTTGTTCGCTACGGAGGATCACCCCGATTGGACCGCCGTCATCCGGGATGTCGCAAAGGTCGAACAGGAGTCGTGGCTTACATGGGATGGC
>Ga0302046_10003327_pt1 | contig 14572 bp, 13 predicted proteins | sample RVTome_11_FD_200261 | JGI IMG/M metagenome (GOLD analysis project Ga0302046, IMG submission 200261) | Soil microbial communities from uranium-contaminated site in the Upper Colorado River Basin, Wyoming, United States - RVT147D111 (version 2) ...
ACAGATGAGCCGCACGACCTGCCGGCGGAGGAGCATTGGGGCCGGGCCATGCTGGCCTATTTACGCAGCGATTTTGAAACGGCCATCCATCATGCCCACGCTTGCATCGAACTGGGTCAATCCTTTGCCAATACATTTTTGACACTGGGAGGATATTTTGTATTGGGCATGTCGCAAGCAAGCTCGAGCGATTATCAACTTGCGCTCGCAAGCTTAATGTATGCCTTAGATCTTTCAGCAATGGCCGAAGATCGATTTTGGCGGGCCAGACTGCTCAACACCATTGGTTGGGTGCATCGAGAGCTATTCGATTGGCAGCAGGCCATCCAATTCGATGAGGCCAGCCTGGCGCTGGCCCGGATCGGCGAACCCCGTTTGACGGAAGCCGAAGGGAACGCCCTGGCTAACCTGGCCACGGATTATCTCTTGCTGGGAGACTATGACCAGGTGCAACGATACCTGGCCGAAGGATTGACCCCTTCCGAAAACGAACCATTCATGCGTTGGCGCTATCATACCCGCATGATCGTCATCAAAGGTAGATTAGCCCTGGAACAAGGGGATATACCGGGGGCGCTCGTCGCCGCGGATGAAGCGCTGGCCATGGCCCGGGACACGCAGGCTCGCAAAAATATTGCCCGGTCATGCCGCTTACGTGGTGAAGCCTTGCTGGCACTCGGTGAAGCGGAACGCGCCCGTTCCGCCTTGCGCCATTCTTTATCGATTGGGGTCAACCTCAACAGCCCGGCCTTGATTTGGCCCTGTCATCTCGTCCTGGCCCGGCTTGAGACCGGTGAAAATAATCTTGATGTGGCCCAGGTGCATTATGCCGATGCCGCTGAAATCATCCAGAAAATAGCTAGCCATTTAACCGATCCAAACTTACATCAGCGCTTCGTAGCTTCTCCCCAAGTCCGAGGCATTTTTGAGAAAGCCGTTTGTTCTATTCAAGATTCAAACACGTCTTGACAACTTCTTGCCAGAAACGTTCTCGCCTTCATCATGCCCCATCTAGCCCCATCCAAATAGAAAATCCAAGAAGACTTTAAAGAGTAAACCGTTCCGCTAAGTCAGAACTAAGTCAGAACTAAGTGGAATGAGGTATTTTATTAACTAAGGGCTTAGGATTAAACAACTTCCCTATTTGCAGGCAAATAAGCTGGATATTTTGACTTCATTTGAGGAAGTTATTTAATTCTCAATCCTAAGCTTTAAACTCGGCTTCAACAAGGCTATTTGTTTACCCCTACGCTTCAAGTTCCATCAATAAATTTCAACATCTTCTTAAAGAAGAGGACGCTTGTCGTTGGTTCAGCAAACTTCTAATCAGTTACCTTATTGAACCACCAAAATCCTCACGATGAAAACCTTGACCAATTTAGGAGGCATTTTCTATGGAGAAAATACGCAAACGCGTCTTCGATAATCATAGCCATATCGGACCGGTTCCGGGCTATGCTTATTATGGTTTACCAGAGGCCGTCAAGCCGACGACAGACTATGACACGACGGCTGATTACCTGAAGGGCATGGAAGAGAACGGGGTTGACCGGGCCCTGGTCATGTCAAACTATGGTTATCCGGACTCGGCCAAACCGTTTGAATTGAATCCCCTGGTGGCAGAAAGCGCCGAAAAATCCGACCGGTTATTGGGCGCCATCTGGGTATCGCCGCTGGCCAAAGATAAAGAGCGAAATACGGAGTCGCTGAAACTCATCGGCGAAAAAGGGCTGATTGCGCTCAAAACGACCTGCCTGCTCGGCGGGACCTTCAACCCCAATGATTGGGACGAGGATCAGGCTGAAATCTGGGGCGCGATCATGAGCGCGGCGGCCGAAAACGATATGCCGATTCATCTGCATACCAGCCCCGGTGGTGGGTCAGACATTGACAATGCGCTGGCTTTGGTTCGTAAATATGGTAAAGAAAACAAAATCCATTTGGTCCATATGGGCGGTGGGGTGAGTGGGCACATCAAGTTTGTGCCCCGCTTTTTTGAATTGATTCAAGAGGGGCACCAAATTTATACCGACTCCTCCTGGGCCGTCGGCTTTGGCTCCACCTGGCTGCTCAAGGAAATCGAACGCACCGGGATCGGAGCGGATCGTTTCCTGTTTGGTTCCGATATTCCCTGGAGTGATTTTGCGGGTGAATATTGGAAAATCGAAGGAGCCCCAATTTCAGAGGCGCTTAAGGAAGATATTTTTTGGAACAACGCCGAACGCCTCTATGAAAAGTTTTGGTAGCGCATTGGCCCGGACCCGTTTAAAGTCTGGGCCGGTCAATGGGAAAGCCTATTCAGGCATGACGTTGGTTCAATATTAAGGTCCTCAACTATTCATAAAAAGGAGAAATTCTATGCTAACTGTAGCACGCCCCAATGAAGGGGACATGTTGGTCAACCTGGATGAAAAACTTTATCCGGACCATCAAGCAGAAAACGGACAACGTGCGCTCATTATGATGCACACCGTGCCCTTTGAGGGGTCGGTTGGGTTGGTGAATATGCTGACCGCAACCCGCATCGCGCGCAAAGGCTTCAAAACGACTCTGGCCCTGTATGGTCCGGGGGTCATGATGGCGGCGGCCGGACGTGGCTTTCCGGCCGTTGGTCAAGAAGGATTTCCGGGTAATTTGGCCATGAATCGCCAACTCCAGACCATTATGAAAGAAGGCAGCACCATCCACGCCTGCCGCTTTGCCATGGCTGCTTTATATGGGATGCGCGAGAGCGATCTCATCGAAGGGGTCAAACCTTATCATCCTCTGGATGTCCTTGATTGTCTCATCGACCACTGGAAAGACGGCGCTCTGACCATAGCGACCTGGACCGTTTAAGCTTTAATTTCAATGTTAGGTCGGGGTGATATTTCGGGCGATGTCATCCTGAGCAACCGCAGGGAGCGAAGGATCTCCTTGGAACCTTTGCTAGCAATCGCTTCATGGAGATTCTTCGTCGCTGCGCTCCTCAGAATGACATGTTTCTGGAAATGTAAACACGGCCTGGAGGGTAGATGATGGGCTGGAGATGTATCACGCCCCTCATCTACCCTGGTCTAAAACCTTTTGTATGAAGGGAATAATATATGGCCTCTCAGGAAATCTTGCTTGACCTGCAAAGTTATGGCGCTCGAATTGAAGTGCCGGTCGAACATCGAGGACGGCGCGGCGGGGCCGGGCCATCGGATGATAAAGCGTTTTTGATGGCCGGCGTGGCGGCCATGGTGCCGACTTTGGGAGAGTTTGTTCAAGACTCGCCCTACGCCGTGGTCGAAGATGAGGCCGGTTACTGTCTGACCCATAACGGTCAAAAATTAATGACCGTCGAATTTCCCCAAACGCCCCGTTACTATGCCCTTCAAACCGACGATGGTATCCCCTACTGGAAACTTGCCGTCCTGCACGGTCAAGATGTATTGGCGACCACGGTGGCTCAACGCTGTGTCCGCTGGCGGCGTGAGGGAGAGAAGTGTCAATTTTGTGCCATTGAAAACTCACTGGCCAGCGGCAATACCGTGGCCCTCAAAACCCCGGAGCAGTTAGCCGAAGTAGCCGAAGCCGCCGTCCGGCTGGATGGGGTCAAGCATTTTGTCATGACGACCGGCACCATGAACTACCGCGATATGGGGGTCCATTACCTGGCCAAATGTGTGGAAGCCATAAAAGCCGTGGTCGATATTGGCATCCAGGTTCAATTTGAGCCGCCGGAAAACCTCGATGATATGCGGCTTTTAAAAGAAGCCGGGGTCGATACGGTGGGCATACATTTGGAAAGTTTGACTCAGGACATTCGCGAGCGGGTCACGCCGGGGAAAGCAACCATCAGCATCGAGCGTTATTTTGAAGCCTACGAGAAGGCGGTCGAAATTTTTGGCCGGAACCAGGTTTCAACCTACGTCATCGCCGGTTTTGGTGATACTGAAGAGGCCATCGTGAGCGGCTGTGAGCGGTTGGCCAGACTCGGGGTCTACCCTTTTCTTGTGCCGCTGCGCCCGATCATGGGGACGCCCCTGGAACAGGCGCATACCCCGGACCCGGCCTTTATGGATCGTGTGTACCGGCAAGTCGCGGCCAACAACCGCAAACACGGTCTAAGCTGGCGCAATAGCAAAGCCGGTTGCACTCGTTGTGGTGCTTGTTCCGGTTTGATCATGTATGAATAGGAGCACCCTATGGGCCGGGTCAGCTGCAAGATTGCAGAAACCGAAACCGAACGACAGGGCCATTTTGCCGTCAGACACGCTATATTTGTCGAAGAGCAAGGGCTGTTTGCCGCAAGTGACGTTGATGAATTTGACCGTGACGCTGTTCCCTTGGTCGCCGTAGATCAAGAGAGTGGCGCCGTGGTGGGGGCTGTCCGCTGTTATGAAGCCGAACCAGGGGTTTGGTACGGTGGCCGATTGGCCGTGCTGAAAGAGGCCCGGCATAGTGCTGAGGCAGTCGGGCCCAGGTTGTGTAAATTGGCCGAAAAGGTTGTTATCAAACGCGGCTGCCATCGTTTCCTGGCCTATATCCAATTGCAGAACGTACGCTTCTTTGAGCGCCTGGGTTGGCAGTGTGTTGGCGAGCCGGTTGACCATTTTGGACAACCGCACCAGATGATGCAAGCCTCGTTGGCCGCAGCCAGGAAAATCAAAAAACGACAACAACCGCCGCAGGTGGAGCCAGCCTATGTCTGAGCTGTCTCTGGCGATGCTTGTCGAAACCCTCCAAGCCACCCCCGCCTGGCAGCGCAAGCACGAAATTGGCGTATTGGCCGAGCAGTTGGCCGCTAACACGCCCCTGGTAGAAGGACGGCCGGTTCTCCTGGGGGATGACACGGCGGCCATCGAGACCGACGATGGTTATCTGTTATTGGCAGCCGAGGTCATCTATCCGCCTCTGGTCAAAGACAATCCCTACCTGGCCGGACGCTCGGCGATTCTGGCTAACGTCAACGATATTTACGCCATGGGGGGCTACCCCCTGGCCGTCGTCAATACCATATTGGCAGACAGTACGGCCGGGGCAGCCAAAATAATGCGCGGCCTGCAGGATGGCTGCGCTCGTTATAATGTGGCCCTGGTCGGAGGGCATCTCACCGCGACCGGCGAGGTGAATTCGGTCACGGTCTGCATCTTGGGACGAGCCAAACACATCCTCAGCAGTTTCAAGGCGCAGCCGGGCGATGCTATTTTGCATGTGGTCAATTTACAAGGCGAATTTCATCCTCGTTTTCCATTTTGGGACTGTTCGGGTCAGTTGTCAGATGCCGAGTTACGGCGTGATTTAGCCTTGCTGCCGGCCATCGCCGAGGCCGGTTGGTGTGACGCGGCTCGCGATATCAGCATGGCCGGTATCTTGGGCTCCATGATGATGCTGCTCGAACTGTCCGGCGTCGGCGCTAGAGTAGATCTGGCTGCCATCCCTCAGCCGCCAGCGGCTGCCGAACGATATCTGGATTGGCTGATGGGCTTCCCCAGCTACGGCTTTATTTTGAGTGTTCGTCCTCGCTACGTCTCTAAGGTTCAGACGATGTTTGCCGGCCACAATATCTCGTGTGCCGTCATTGGCGAGGCGACACCTGGCCAGCAGGTCTGGGTGCAACGTGATGGGGAGGCAGCGCTGCTGCGTGATTTGAGGCAAGCCCCCTTCACCGGCTTTATCGCCCCGGCAATGGACGGAGCGAGTGCTCAACACAATTGAACTATTAATCAAATGATCAGGAGGTTGGTGCGAGATGACTCGTATCGTCATTATTGGAGGGGGGGGGGCCGGCACCGGGGCAGCTACCATCGCCAAACAAACTGACCGCTCGTTAGATGTCACCCTCATCACGGAATTTGAAGATATTGCCTACAGCCCATGTGGTATTCCTTATGTCTTTGGGCGCGAGATCGAAAAGTTTGATGGGTTGTTCCTGAAACCCCCGGATTTCTATCGTACTGAAATGGGCCTCGACCTCCGCACCGAAACCGTTGTGGAGCGCATCGACATCGACCAAAAGATTGTGCATACAACCGATGGCGCAGACGTTCCCTTCGATACCCTGATCATATGTACGGGCTGGGAATATGAAATCCCGGATGTGCCCAACGTTGATTTGGAAGGGATCATCTTTATCAAGAATATTCGGCGGGCCATGGAAATCGATCCGCAACTCGACGAGGTCAAACGGGCCGTTGTCTGGCAGTCGAAACCGTTGGGGGTCGAACTCATCGAGGCCCTCCCTCACCGTAATATCGAAACCCATTTGGTTGATAGTGGGGGCTGGCTGATGGCTGATTTTGCCGACCCGGATATGATGCAGCCGCTGCAAGATCATCTGGGTAATGACATGGGCGTTCAGTTTCATTTTGGTACGGAACTAACCGGATTCAAAGGTGAAGGGGGCCGGGTCTCGGCTGTCCAGACGAGTAACGGCGATATTGCCTGCGATATGGCTTTTCTGGTTGCGCCCATGAAACCGGCGACCAAACTGGCCAAATCGATTGGCGTCAAAACCGGTTCGACCGGCGCGATTGTGGTCGATAACCATATGCGCACCAACGTCCCAAATGTGTATGCCGCCGGGGCCTGTGTTGAAACGATGCACGCCCTCTTGAATATCCCGGTCAATCTTATTCCCGGCACGTATGCTTATACCCAGGGACGCCTGGCCGGTCTCAATGCGGCCGGTGGAAATAAAGCCTACCAGCCGGTTTATGTGCCCTGGGGCCTGGGGGCTAAAATCCAGGTGGGCGGGGTATTGGTCTCGGAAACCATTGCCAAAGCGATGGGCATGCCTTACATCGTCGGCAAGGCAACCGGCATCACGGCGGCCCGTTATCATCCGTCTCATGAACAGATGACGGTTAAGCTTTTGGCCGAACCCGGCAGCCACCGTGTCATCGGGGCCCAGTTTACCGGCGGCGAAGGGGTCAAGGAACGGGCCGATTTCCTGGCCTTTGCCATCCGCAAAGGCTCCACCCTGGAAGAATTGGGCACCATGGAAAATGTTTATTCGCCGCCAATTGGGGCGCTCGGTGAACCGATTGCGGCCGCGGCGAATAATGCCCTGGCTAACGCCAAATGATGCGCTTCAGCCTTAAACAGATAGTATGAGTTACACAGTTGAAGAACCATGTCCCAAAATCAACCACGGATTTCACGGATTACACAGAAAAAAGCGTAATAATTCGTGAAATCCGTGTAATCCGTGGTTAAATGATCCCGAATTAGGTAAGTCTTAACAGAGGATTGACGAACGATGCCCATTACGACTCGCAAAGCCGCGCCACCTTCGCTGCTGCAAAAATTTCGAACGCTCACCGAAGGTCTGTTGATGGAAGTCGCCCAGGAAGCCATGCTCCAGGCTTACCCAGGTATTGCCGCTCGGCCGACTCGCAAATCCGGGCCTGTTTATACCTTGCTCCGTATCGTCTTCTTGCCGGGCTTTAAGTTAACTCCCTGGCCCATCCGGCGTAAAATGATGAGCTTGTTCTTTGTTCATCCCGAACAGCGCTGGCCGGCCCAACCCTGGAAGGAAAAGCAATGAGCAATATGAGGCGTATCCACGTCCGCTGGTTGGGTGACTATCGTACGGAAATTAGTGTGCGGGGGGTTCACACCATCAAGGGTGATGAAACACCTCAATACGGCGGCGAGGATACAGGCCCCATGCCAACGGAGCTACTCCTGGCCGGGGTCGCCTCCTGTATGTGTCTGGCCGTGTCCCACGTGGCTCGTAAGCGCCGCCTAACGCTCGGAAAGCTATCGGTTTCTGCCGAAGCTGAGAAGGATATGGAAGCCTTTCGTTTTCATCTGATCAACTTACTGGTCCAGGCCGATCTGCCGCAGAATAAGCTCGACGCGCTGGTTGATCAAGCCAAGGGTTATTGTTTTGTGAGTAACACCTTACTTCATGGATGCGATATCCAAACCACAGCCCAATCCACTTTAGTCAGCAAGAAGGCTCAAGAATGACCGCCCCGCCCCTTTTTAGCAGCGAACTACAAGTCATCAATGCCGGTGTGGCCGAATTCGCCGAGGCGCTGCGGCAGCAGTCTGTGCCCGTGGTCGACCTGGCCTGGCAACCTCCGGCCCAGGGTGACAGCACCCTTGTCGAGGTCCTCAAACATATTTACGGCAGCCGGGAATTGGTTGAGTGGATCGAGGCCGCCAACCAGGAAACGTTTCGGCGCATCCTTGACTCCAACCCCCAGGTGATCGATGTCGCTCCTGCGGCGGAGGCCATGGGGCTGTCACGCACCATTCTCCATGCCGGACCGCCGATTTCATGGGAGCGGATGTGTGGTCCGCAAAAACGGGCTGTCCTGGGAGCCATCCGCTTTGAAGGCTGGGCCGGCCATGATCAGGCGGCTGAGGTCCTGGTCAAAAATGGTGAGGTGACCCTCAGTCCAAATCATCGCTATGGCGCAGTCGGAACGATGACCGGCATTATTTCGCCATCGATGCCGGTGTTGGTGGTGCGTAATGAAACCTTCGGCAACGATAGCTACGCCACCTTCAATGAAGGGCGTGGTAACACCCTTTGGTTTGGCGTCGCCGATGAAGGGACCTTGACCCGGCTGCGCTGGCTTCGTGACGAGGTTGGGCCGGCCATGAAAGCAGCCATCAAACAGCATGGCCCGCTCAATATTTTTGACATTGTGGCCCAGGGCTTGCAGATGGGGGATGAATGTCACGCCCGCAGCGCCGCCTGCACCGCCTTATTGGTCAAAAAGCTGATGCCCTCGATGTTAGAGGCGGGTGTAGCCGGCCAAACGGTCGCCGATATTATCCGCTTTATGGATCAGAACAATCACTTCTTTCTCAGCTTTACGATTGCCGCCGTGAAAGCCACCATGGATGCAGCGCATGGCGCGCCTTATAGCACCGTCGTGACGGCCATGTCGCGTAACGGGGTCGATTTTATGATCAGGGTTGGCGGACTGGGTCAACGCTGGTTGGTCGGGCCGGTCTCAGCCATGGACGAGGCGGTCTATTATACCGGCTACACCGTTGCGGATGCCGCCGGAGATATCGGCGACAGCGCCATTATCGAAACCTGTGGTTTGGGCGGCATGGCTATTGCCGGAGCGCCAACCATTGCTCCCTTTGTCGGCGGTTCGCTGGCCGATGAGGTTGCTGCCGTGCGCAGGCTGGAAACGATCACCCTGGGGACGCACGACAAGTTTAGGCTGCCGCCCATGGACTCTGCCACTACCCCCTTAGGGCTCGATCTACGGCGGATCGTCGAAACGCGTCTTGTCCCCTTTATTACCACCGGCGTATTACACGAAACCAGCTCCTCGGCCGGCCAGATTGGGACAGGCGTGGCCCGGGCGCCGATCCAGATCTTCAATCAGGCGCTTGTTGCCCTGGCGCATCAGTGGGGGTTGCCGGTCAACGCAGCCGTACCGGACGAGTCTATCGTCGATTTGGAACCGGTTACAAAGACAGCATAATGGATCAGCAAAATTTAAGCACCCAACTGGCCAATTGGCGTAAAGCAGAAGATAAATTTTATGGGGCGGCGTTGAGTGCGCCTGAAATCTATACGTCCGGGGTGCAGTTGGTGCGAGGCATTGCTAACAGCTTGAGTGAGGTCGAATCGGTTGAGGCCCTGCTCGAGGCTTATGCTGACAGCTCCATTCAACAGGTGGTCGACCTGGCCGAGGCGCTTGATATAAGGCACCGTGACTTTTTAGATTATAACCTGGCCCGGGCTGCGGCCTTTTACCTGCGCCACCGAGAGATCTTGGAGGCTCAGGCTAAAGCCGGCGTCGAGGCGCGGCTCGAGGAAGCCCGGCGGCGGGGGGATGAATGGGTTACGCTCTATCATGTTGAGCAGGAGGGCCGGGGCGTCACCTTTTTTCAACAATTGGACATGGTCCTGTCGACCGGAGTTGGCATCTACAGCGCGATTGAATTGGATTGGGAAAAGGGACGCATGTATGTGGTCGAACCCATGATGCTGGACCCCACTACGGGAGAACCACGACGCGAAAGTCGGCCCCCTGACCCTCGCCAGGAATTTACGAGCCTGGCCGACATGGATGAGGCCCTGGCTGTGCTGCGTAAAAAATATTCAGCCGGTCAGGACGCGGTGTAAAATTGGACAAGGCTTGCGTAGTTCAGAGTTTATAACCACGGATTTCACGGATTACACTGATTTTCTAGCTGTTTAATCCGTGCAATCTGTGAAATCCGTGGTTACGTTTTTTCAGGTTTTAATCTCAATTGAACCATGCCTATGGCGAAGATATTGAGGTAAGTCTGGTGGCGCTCATAAGTCAGGTTAAACAAAAAACATATCAGGACTCGGTCCGCCTGATGCGGGTATCTGAAACGGTCTCGAATCTTCAAGCGGTCACCCAGGCCATCGTGGCCATGGGCACCGCAGCGAATAAACGAGTCCTGGCCGAAGTGGGGCTGATGACGGACATGGTGGCCCAGGCCGAAGCAAACGACCTGGTCATTGTCATTGAAGCCGAATCAGATACGGCGGCTCAGCAAGCGCTGGCTCGAGCCGAAGCCATTCTGGCCGAGTCGACCGTGACCGAGACGCAGGATCAACAATCGATTCCTGTGCGAACCTTTGAACAGGCCAAACGCTCGTTGAGCGCAGCCAATCTGGCTCTTATTTCGGTGCCGGGGCCGCACGCCAAACTCGAGGCGGCCAAAGCGCTCAATGCCGGCATGCACGTCTTTATGTTCAGCGATAATGTTACGTTGGCAGACGAGTTGGCTCTAAAGCAGTGGGCGGTATCAAAAGGATTGCTCATGATGGGGCCGGGCTGCGGGACCGCGATTATCAATGGTGTGGCTCTGGCTTTTGCCAACGTGGTCCGGCGCGGGCCGGTGGGCGTGGTCGGGGCCTCGGGCACCGGCCTGCAGGAAGTGACCAGCTTGATCGACCGGGGGGGGGGTGGCATCTCTCAAGCCATTGGGGTCGGCGGGCGGGACCTGTCGGAAAGCATTGGCGGCTTGATGATGATGCAGGGCATCACCATGCTATCGAACGATCCGGCCACCGAAGTTATTGTCTTGATTTCAAAACCCCCCGCCGAGTCGGTGATGGCCCACATGTTGGATGGGGCGCGACGTAGTGGTAAGCCGGTCGTGGTCAATTTCTTGGGTAGTGGTCGCCAGGGCGAAGAGAAGGGCATCATCTTTACCACAACCATCGAGGACACAGCCAAAGCCGCGTTGCAACAAGCCAACAGAACCAACGCAATCCACTTTGGCATCGATCCTGTCGAGCAAGATAAATTGGCTGCCGGCGAACGCCAGCGCTTGTCGGCCGGTCAAACTTATTTGCGCGGGCTTTTTTCCGGGGGCAGTCTGTGTGACGAGGCGATGGTTATCTTACACCAATATCTACCGGGCATCTACTCGAATATCCCGCTCATGCCGGAATATGCGCTGGAAGATGCCTGGCAAAGCAAAGAACATAGCTGCATCGATCTGGGTGAGGAAGAATTTACCCAGGGCCGGCCTCACCCTATGATCGATCTTCGCTTGCGTCAAGAGCGACTGCTGGCCGAAGCGGAAGATCCAACGGTCGCCGTCATTTTGCTCGACGTGGTCATCGGCTATGGTTCTCACGACAACCCGGCCGGGGCGTTAGGTCCGACGATTAAGGCCGCTAAAGATCGGGCCGCCGCCCAAGGCCGCTACCTGCCGGTCATCACCCATGTCTGCGGCACAGCTCAAGACCCACAGGGGCTGCAACAGCAAGAGCAAATTTTGCGTGAAGCAGGCGCCTTGGTTTTGCCAACCAATGCCCAGGCCGCCCGCGTGGCCGCTGCCATCATCAGTTAAAGGAAACGCATATGCCCATCTACGAATATAAATGCCAGGAGTGCGGACGCATATTTAGCCTGCTCATCCGTACCGATGTGCAAAGCCAAGAACCGCACTGCAAACATTGTGACAGCATCGAATTAAAGCGTTTGATATCCCGGCCTGGTCTGGTCCGCACTACAACTTCGGCTGAGACCGGGCAGTTACGGGCCGTAGACCCACGCCGGGTCGTTGAAAATATGAGCCGGACGTATGACCAGACCGGCATCGACCCCGGCCAAGGATTTGAAGATGTGGCAAAACGGGCCGCCGCCGGCGATAGCCCGCAGGAGCTAAAAGAGGCGGTCAAAGAGGCGCGAAAAAAAGAACCCAAAACCGCCCCAAAATCAGTCGATTGATTAAGTCATACAGGGAGACCTGCCAGCCATGTTACGCATCGCACTATTTACGTACTCCACCAAACCACGGGGGGGGGTAGTTCATACGCTGGCCCTGGCCGAACATCTTCAGGCCTTGGGGCATCAGGTTCATGTGTTTGCACTGGGCAAAGATCAACGGAGTGAATTTTTTCGACCAACATCCGTTTCGTTTACCTTGATTCCAATTGAATTCATTCCTTTAGACCAGGAAACGCTGGACGATCGTATTCAACGTTACATTCAGACCTACTATCAATATTTATTGAAGGTTTCACCGGATGCTTTCGATGTCTATCACGCTCAAGATTGTGTTTCCGCCAATGCCTTGTGGCGATTGCGTGAGGACGGGGTCCTGACCGGTTTTGTGCGGACAGTCCACCATGTTGATGATTTCACCAGCCCCTCGCTGATCGAGTGCCAGAAAAACTCGATTTTACGGCCAGATTATCGCATTGTCGTCAGCCGTCATTGGCAAAAACAGTTGGCCGATGAATTTCAGGTGGATAGCAGCATCATTTATAATGGGGTGAATCTGGATCGATTTCAACCGGCCACACCGGCCGAACGGCTGGCAGCCCGATCACAGCTTGGCCTGGACGATCAATTTGTATTTCTAAATATTGGGGGGATCGAACCTCGCAAAAATAGCGTTCGCTTGTTACGAGCATTCCAGGCTGTGCAGCCGGCCCTGAACGCACAAGGGCGAAGGCCTGTATTGCTTTTTGTTGGCGGCGACACCTTGCTGGATTACTCACCCTATCGCAATGAGTTTTTCGAGGTATTTGACCGCTCTCATCTTCAGATCGACCAAGATGTATTTTTCCCCGGCGTTGTGGCCGATGAGCAAATTCCGTTGTTATACCAGGCGGCTGATGTCCTGGCGTTCCCCTCAGTCAAGGAAGGCTGGGGCCTGGTTGTTCTGGAAGCAATGGCCTCTGGCGTCCCGGTGCTGACGTCCGACCTGCCCGTGTTTCGTGAATATTTACGCTCTGAGGAAAATGCGCTGCTGGTCGATCCTGCCAGCGACGCGGCGATCTCGGCCGCGCTGCGCCGCCTGGTCGATGATCACGAGCTCAGGCATCGTTTGGCCCTGGCCGGACCGGCTACAGCCGAAAAATTCAGTTGGACGGCCACCGCCAAAGCGCACGCAGAATTTTATGATTCGATTCAGGCTGACACGTTAGCCAATCAAGTCCCTCAAAAATGCCTGACCTTGGAGGGGGGTGCATGAAAAACGCAGTCGTTGTAACCGGCGTCGGTGCAATTACCCCGGTAGGACTCAACGCAGCGGATACCTGGGCCGCTATTTTGGCCGGCAAGTCTGGCATTGATCACACCAACCGATTCGACACGGCTGGCCACACCGTTAAGATTTCGGCTGAGGTGAAGGGCTTTGACCCACATGACCATTTTAGCGTCAAAGAAACCCGCCGGCTCGACCGTTTTACCCAGTTGAGCCTGGTTGCCGCCCGTGAGGCGATTGAAGATGCCGGCATCGATCTGGCCCACATGCCTGTCGAGTGCGTTGGTGCTTATATCGGGTCTGCCTTTGGCGGTATTAGCACGCTTTATGAGCAAACCCTCGCCTTTCAAACCAAAGAGCGAGCCCGGGTTAGCCCATTTTTGATTCCAATGATGATTCAAAATATGGCGGCCGGACAGGTCTCGATTGCTTTGGGCTTAAAAGGCCCAACGATGTCACCCATGACAGCCTGTGCTGCCGGCGCCGATTCGATTGGGCAGGCCGCCGAGATCATTCGACGGGGCGATGCCGAGGTCATGATTTGCGGCGGCGGTGAAGCGCCGCTGGTCCCCCTGATTATGGCCGGCTTCGAGGCCATGGGTGTTTTGGCGCGTGGAAACGGCGTGCCGGAAAAGGCCTGCCGCCCCTTCGATGCAGAACGTGAAGGCTGCGTTATCGGGGAAGGCGCGGCGATACTGGTCTTGGAAAGCCTGGCCCATGCCCGGCGACGCGGGGCCCGGATCTATGCCGAACTCGCCGGATATGGAGCCACGTCCGATGCCTCGCATATAACCTCGCCCACAGAAACGGGTGAGGGGATCGCCCGCTCGATGCACGTGGCCCTGAACAAGGCCGGGCTATCTCCATCGACCACAGGCTATATCAATGCCCACGGTACCGGGACGGTCCGCAATGACCAAAGTGAGACCGCCGGCATCAAGACCGCCTTCGGTCAACACGCCTATCAACTGGCGGTCAGTTCGACCAAGGCTACGACGGGCCATTTGATCGGGGCGGCCGGGGCGGTCGAGGCCATTGTTTGTGTCAAAGCCCTGGAAACCCAGACCATCCCCCCCACCCTAAATTATCAACATCAGGACCCGGACTGCGATTTGGATTACGTGCCCGATAATCCGCGCTC
>Ga0302046_10003328_pt1 | contig 14569 bp, 12 predicted proteins | sample RVTome_11_FD_200261 | JGI IMG/M metagenome (GOLD analysis project Ga0302046, IMG submission 200261) | Soil microbial communities from uranium-contaminated site in the Upper Colorado River Basin, Wyoming, United States - RVT147D111 (version 2) ...
TCGGCGCGTTGCCGCTCGATGCCGGCAGCACCCCTTTCGACGCGGTGGTAGCGTCCAGCAACAAATGCCTGGAGGGGGTGCCGGGGATCGGCTTCACCATCGTTCGCAAGGCCGTCATCGAGGGTTGCAAGGGAAACAGCCATTCGCTCAGCCTCGATCTGTACGAGCAGTGGCGCGGGCTGGAGGGAAACGGCCAGTGGCGCTTTACGCCGCCGACGCATGTGCTCGCCGCGCTCGATCAGGCCATCGTGGAGCACGAAGCGGAGGGCGGCGTGGAAGGCCGCGGCGCCCGTTATGCGGCGAATTGCCGGGCGCTGATCGCCGGGATGCGGCGAATGGGTTTTCGCACACTGTTGTCCGACAATCTGCAGGCGCCGATCATCGTGACCTTCCGCATGCCGGCGGATCCGAAATTCGACTTCGAAAAGTTCTATCGCGGCGTCGGCGAGAACGGGTTCCTGATCTATCCGGGCAAGCTCACCGTCGCGCCGAGTTTTCGCGTCGGCTGCATCGGCAGGCTCGGCGTTCCGGAAATCGAGCGTGCGCTGCGGGCGATCGACGCGACCGTTCGCAAGCTCGGCGTGTCGTCGCTCGCTCCGGCGTGACGGCCGGAAATTTTTTGCGCAAATGACACCGCGGTCGGTGCGCGGCGCGTGCGGAAACGACGTCGGCGGATGTCTCGACTCGCCTTCGGCGGCCGGTTGGCGGCGCACGCCCTGCGTCGCTGGCGAATTTTTTTTCGTTAACGCCGAAAGATTTTTTTGCCGACGCGATACGTCCTTACGCATGTGCGAAGGCGGCGCGCGACGGCTCAAAGGGCGCTGCGCGTTGTTGCGCGACGGAACCAACCACGCCTGACGGCGTTACACTTCCATGAGCGGAGAAGTGCCGGAAAGCCAGGGAATCTGCGGCGTTGCGCGACAGCGGGCGACTCCGCGGCATGCTGTGCGCGACATCACACTCGACTCTATATAAGTGAGTCAGCGCCACGAGCGTGGACGTGATTCGCTTACAACACTGGACGTGGGACTTGTATTCGCTGAGTAAAAAACGAGTTGACTTTAAAATTATAATTGTAGAATAAGTTCCCGCGGTAACTTTTTGGTAACGAAATTCTCTTATTGCACGGTTTGTAACCGCGGTTATTGGCCAAATTTGGCTGCGAGTTTAAGGAACCAGATGGGTGTCTTTCCTGTTGCAGTCAACGGTCAGGTTATTGCCGCCTAACGAAGGGATGTAACATGCCTGTGAAAACTGCAAAGCGTAAGACCGTCGCGAAGAAGCGCACGGTGCGCAAATCGTCCACGGCGCGTCGTAAGCCGTCGACCGCTCGCAAGGGCGTGAAGCGGAAGACGACCGCCCGCAAGACCGCGAAGCGGAAGACGACCGCTCGCAAGACCGCGAAGCGGAAGCCTGCGGCCCGCAAGACTGCGAAGCGTAAGACTGCGACGCGCAAGAAGGTCGTTCGCAAGGCCGCGGTTCGCAAGACCACGAAGCGGAAGACCGCGACCCGCAAGCCGGCGAAGAAGACCGTTCGCAAGACCGCGAAGCGGAAGACCACGGCTCGCAAGCCGGCGAAGCGGAAGACTGCCGCTCGTAAGCCGGCGAAGCGGAAGACTGCCGCTCGCAAGCCCGCGAAGCGGAAGCCCGCCCGCAAATCCAGTGCTCGCAAGACGGCCAAGAAGCCGGCTCGCAAGGCTGCCAAAAAGTCGGCTCGCAAGCCCGCTCGGAAGACCGCGGCCCGCAAGTCGATGAAGGCGCGTCGCTCGTCCCGCCGGAAGGCCTCGGGTGGCTCGTCTCTCGTCGTGTATGATCGGTTCGGCGCGCGTCACATCGCCTAAGCGATTGGCGTAAGCGAACAGTCATAATGCGTTGGCGGCGGTCCGAAAGGACCGCCGTTGCGCATTTTGGGCCAATGCCCAACAATCCTGCCTGGAAATTTCGCAACGCTCCAGGCTGCCCAGCGCGATGGACGGGTTCGTCGCAGCCGGCGGCCGACGATCACGGCGGGCCGAAGCCCGCGAAGGCAGGGCCATGAAGATTTTCCGCGCGTCCTTACATCCCGCTCTGGCCGGGACGGTCCTGGTCGCGATCCTGATGCTGCCCGCTGCCGCGCTCGGCGCGGAATGCTGGCAGGGCTGGGGCTATCTGGTCGAACCGAAATCAATGGCATTTCAGAGCGACCAGACGCTCTACGTCACCGACGGCCCTGTCGACTGGCGGAGCCGCGAATGGATCAAGCTGTTTCCGATCGACCCGAACACAGGCCGGCGCGACAAGAAGCGGCAGCCGGTCCTGGTCCGCCCCAACCGACCCTCGCCGCAAGGCGGCGGACAATGGGGCAACACCTTGGATGACGTGGCCGAGGTTCTCGGGTCGAAGTGGTCGATGCTGCTGCGGATGTCGCACATCGCGCCGTCGCCGCACTCGCTCACGCTCAACGACGAGTACTCGCGCTGGGCCTGCGGCCTCGACTGACCTGCCGCCGGACGTCACCTCACTGTTTGCATCTGTTTGCGGAAAAGATAAGGCATCCGGCGCTGGGCGCGTCCGGATGCCCGGTCGTCTACGTCTGGCGGCGCCCTCAGGCTTGCGCCTGCGGCTCCCAATGAAGCGGCGGCCGCGGCGCGGTAATGCGCTTGTGCTGGTCGCTTGCCTCGACGAAAAGGCGGCGGTCTCGCAACGCGGCAACGGCGAACATTCTCTCGTCCGACGGATAATTAACGCGGACCAGCCGCGCATGCGGCTTATGACCGGTCGGCGTGACGATCTCGGCAACCTGCCAGATCCAGTCGGTGGAATTGGTCTTGCGGACCAAGTCGCCGATTTCCACCTCGTTACGTTTCCCTGTCATGGTCATCGTACTCCATCCTTAACGATCTCGCTCGCCGTGTCCACGCGGGTATTTGGTACCATTCTTGAGCTTGTCGCCATGGACGAGAATGGCAAAAAAGCGTTGTTCGTTACGCCGCTTTCAGAGTGTGATGTCAACGCAACATTTATTAACTACAACTTTTGTATAGAGAAATCCAGATGAGCGGAATTTGGGGGCCCGCCCAATGTGTTACAAGATTGTGCAAAAATTTGCGCGGCAACGAATGTGCGCATCGCGCCAATATCCGTCGTAGTCTCCTTTATCCCGCCGCACGTCTCAGTGTGCGTTGTCACTCGCCCGTACGGCTGTCCGAGTCGCCGCCCGTCTTCGTCAAATAACGCCGTCTGCGCGTAACGCCTCGATATCCGCCTTGGTATAGCCGAGGCTCTGCAGGATCTCCTCGTTGTGCTCGCCCAGCCGCGCCGGTGGCCGTTCGATGCTGGGGCCGCCATGCGCGAACTTGAAGGCGCACATCGGCACCGTGACCGGCTTGTCGGTGCCCGGCACGCTTTCGTGCCGATGCAGGATCTTGCGCGACTCCAGCTGCGGATCCTTCAGCGCCTGATCCATCGGGCGGACACGGCCTGCCGGCACGTGATGCGCCTGGAGATGGTCCTCCCACTCCGCGGCCGTCTTCTCGGCGAGAACCTTGCGCAGGAGCGCCGCCTCCGCATCGTAATTGTCCTCGCGATAGTCGTAGTCTTTGTTGCCCATCTCGGGGTAACCGAGCGTGTCGAACAGCCGCTTATGCTGGCCGCGGTTGCTCGCCGCCAGCATCAGCAGGCCGTCCTTGGTCTCGTAGCAGCTGCTGCTCGCCAGGTTGTGCCGGTTGCCGGACGGCTTCGACTTCTTGCCGTTGTACATGTAGCCGGTGACGTGCGAAGCCTGCATCATCAGCGCCACGTCCAGCATCGCGCTGTCGATATACTGTCCCTTGCCGGTCCGCTCGCGCTGGAAGAGCGCGCTGGCGATCGCGAAGGCGCCCATCGTGCCGGTCGCGTAGTCGATGACCGGCGTGCCGACTTTGATCGGGTTCGTTTCCGGGGTGCCGGTCGCGGCCATCACGCCCGACAGCGCCTGGATCGCGTGGTCGTAGGCGGTCTGGCTGCCGCGCGGTCCGTCCTGGCCGAACGCCGTCATGGAGCAGTAGATTAGCCTCGGATTGATCTTCTTCATGTCCTCATAGCCGATGCCGAGGGCGGTGAAGGCGCCGGGCCGGTAGTTCTCGACCATGACGTCGGCGTCCTTGACCAGCCGCTTAAGGATATCCCGGCCGCGCGGCTGCTTCAGGTCGAGGGTGATCGACCGCTTGTTCGATCCCTGCGTCATGAAGCCGGTGCCCATGTTGCGCCGGTTCAGCTCGCGGTCGGGCCCGTTGTGGCGGCTCTGGTCGCACTCGAGCGGGTGCTCGACCTTGATCACATCCGCGCCAAGCACGGCGAGCTGGTAGGCGGCGAACGGCCCTGCCAGGACATGCGTGATGTCGATAATCTTGATGCCCTCGAAGGGTCTGGTCATGGCGCTTTCTCCCGGAAGACTGGTCGGTTTTGCGGTGGGCGGCGTCATTATGGGCGGCGGCCGGGGGGGCAGGCAAGGGCGCCGCGCCGGCCGTCAGTCCTTGTGCGGCCGCGCCCGGCGGAACAGCAGGGCCAGCGGTATGCCGAGCAGCGTGGTGGCCAGCAGCAGCTTGAAGTCGTTGAGAAAGGCGATCGTCTGCGCCTGATGGCTCACGAGCCGGCTGATCCGGGCGAGCCCGGCGAGCGAGTCCGTGTTCCAGGCGTGCCCTTCCTGAAGCAATCCGAAAGCCTGGTTGAAGTCGTGGATGTTCTCGACCAGGACGCCGTAGTTGATCTGCGTGCTGCGCGCCAGGACGGAGACGAACATGGATACGCCGATGCTGGCGCCGATCACCCGGATCAGGGCGAACAGCGCGGCGCCTTCCGTGCGCAGCGCCGACGGCAGCGTCGTGAAGGTGGCCGTGGTGAGGCTGACCCACATCAGGCCGATGCCGTATCCGGTGGCGATGTTGACGATGACGACGTTTGCCACGGGCACCTCGTCCGTCCAGGACAGCATGCTGGCGCTGGGAATGGACACGATGATCAACGCGCTCGCGATGATGTAGCGGTACTCGACGCGGTTCGCGAGGCGTCCGGCCGTGATCATGCCGAGCGCCGTGCCGAGGCCGCGCGCGGAGATGACGACGCCGGCGGCGGTCACCGGATAGCCCTGGATATCCTGAAGGAACAAGGGCATCAGCAAGAGGGCCGAAAACACGTTGAGGCCGAACAGGAAGATGAGAATGACGCCGATGACGAAATTGTGGTCGCGAAAGACGGCGAAGTTCAGGAACGGCCGGCGCGTCGTTGCGCTGTGGACGACGAAGACGTAGAGCGCGAGCATCGCGAGCGCGCCTTCCAGGATGGTTTCCGCCGACTGGAACCAATCGTTGCGCTCGCCGCGGTCGAGCATGAGCTGGAAGGCGCCGACCGCGATGGCGAGGCTGAAGAAGCCGAGCCAGTCGAGATGCTGCGCGCGGCGCTCGGTTTCCGGTACGGTCAGGATGCAGCCGATCAGACCCACTGCGCCGAACGGAATGTTGATGTAGAAGATCGCCCGCCAGCTGAACTCCTCCGTCAGGAACGCGCCGAGCGACGGCCCCAGAACCGGCCCCAGGATCATCGCCATGCTCCATGTCGTCATGGCGAAGCTGTGCTGCTCGCGGGGATAGGTGTCGAGCATGATCGCCTGCGACAGGGGCAGGATCGGGGCGCTCAACGTGCCCTGCAGGATGCGATAGAGGACCAGCTGCTCCAGCGTCGTCGCGGTGGCGCAGAGCATCGAGCTGAGCGTGAAGCCGCCGACCGCGACGAGAAACACCATCTTGCGTCCGAAGCGAACGCTGAACCAGCCGGTGGCGGCGACGCCGATCGCGTTCGACACGAGGAAAGAGGTGATGATCCAGCCGGCCTGGTCGGGCGTTGCCGACAGGTTCCCCTTCATGCTGGGCAGCGCGATATAGGCCGTGGTCAGGGCGAGCGAGTGCAGGATCGACGCGATGAGGACGGGGACAGTGATCAGAACCCGTTCCGCGCGCGTGAACGGGCCCGCGGCGCCCTTGCCGATGATCATCGGGTCGCTGCCGGGCGAGCGCTCATTCGCTGAGGGATCGAAGGCATTGGGGTTAGACGGGGATTGGCTCGATTGATGGGCGGCACCCTAGCACCTTATTGTGTCCTTAATCTTGCAGCCAGGGCTATTCGCTGGCATGGGCAATGCATGTCAAACATGCAACAGAAACAATAGACAGGGGCACAGGCCATGACTCTCGACGGCGTGCAGATCGACGCGGAAAGGCTTTGGCAAAGCCATATGGAGATGGCAAAGATCGGCGCCACCCCGAACGGCGGCGTCGGGCGGATCGCCCTGACCGACCTCGACCGGCAGGCGCGCGACCTGTTTGTCGCCTGGAGCCGGGACGCGGGATGCGAGATCCGCATCGACCGCGTCGGGAATATCTTCGCCCGCCGGCCGGGCCTCCACCCCGAGCTGCCGCCGGTCATGACGGGGAGCCATCTCGACACCCAGCCGCTCGGCGGCAAGTTCGACGGCATCTACGGCGTGCTGGCCGGGCTCGAAATCATCCGGACGCTGAACGAGACGAAGACCGATACGATGGCGCCGATCGACGTCGTCGTCTGGACCGACGAAGAGGGGGCGCGGTTCGGCGGCGGCACCATCGGCTCGAGCGCCTTCGTCCGCAAATACGATGTGGGAACGGCGCTCGGCATGCGGGATACGAACGGCATCAGCGTGGGTGAGGCGCTGGCGGCGATCGGTTACGCGGGCGACGCGCCCGTCGGCGGCTATCCGGTCGAGGCGTTCTTCGAGGTCCATATCGAGCAGGGGCCGATCCTGGAGCGCGACGGCGTGCCCATCGGCGTCGTGCTCGGTGCGCAAGGCGCCCGCAATTTCCGCGTTATCGTGGACGGCGAGGAGGGGCATGCGGGGACTCTGCCGATGACGCTGCGGCGGGACGCCCTGCTCGGCGCGGCGCGGATGATCGATGCCCTCAACGCCGTTGCCTTCCGCCACCAGCCCCATCCGGTCATCACGGTCGGCCACATCCAGGTGCGGCCGAACTCGCGCAATACGATTCCGGGCCAGGTCGTCTTTTCGATCGACAGCCGGCATCCCGACAATGGAACGCTCGCCACGGTCGAGCGCGACATGCGCGCCGCCTGCGAGCAGATCGCCGGCAAGGCGGGCCTCCGCGTCGCGGTCGAGCCGGTCAGCCAGCGCAACTCGATCGCATTCAACCGCGATTGCGCAACCGCCGTCGCCCGCGCGGCGGATACGCTAGACCTGCCCTGGCAGGAGATCTACTCGGGCGCGGGCCATGACGCCTGCAACATGGCGCTGGTCGCACCGACCGGCATGATCTTCGTGCCGTGCGAGGATGGCGTCAGCCATAACGAGCGCGAGAATGCCCGGCCCGACGACATCGCCGCCGGATGCGACGTGCTGCTGCATGTCATGGTGGAGCGGGCCGGCCTCGCCTGAGCCGGGACCTACGCCACGGTCGCCGCAAGCGCGGCGCACGTGACGAACCGGCTGCGCGGCCGCTCGGCGACCAGCCGAAGGAAGCGGTCGAGCATGCGCAAGCGCCCCGGATGGCCGATCAGCTGGACATGCAGCGTCAGGTGCAGGAACGATCCCGGCCGATCTTCGTAAAGGCCGATGAACTCCTCGCGCCACACGTCGTAGGCGGCGGAGGCGGACCGCGGCATGCGTCCCGCGAGCGCGCCGTCATAGAGGAAATAGGGTGCGTCGGCGAGATGCCATTGCACCGGCAGCTCGACGATCGGCAGCGGCTTGCCGTCGCGCACATGCCGGTAGGGCCGGCTCGTGTCGTGGTAGTTCGCGGACACGGTGACGCCGGCCTCGAGCAGAAGATCCAGGGTATTTTCCGAGAACTCCCACGATGCCGACCGCCACGTCGTCGGCCGCACGCCGGTAATGCGCTCCATGGCGTCGATCCCGGCGACGAGGTCGCGCATTTCCTCCGCGCGCGGCTTTCCGACCGCGCTCATGTGGCTGTAGGTGTGGCTCGCGATCTCGTGGCCGCGCGCCGCGATCTGAAGCACTGCGTCGGGATAGCGGTCGGCGGTTATCCCGGGAAGGAAGAAGGTCGAGCGTACGCCGTGCGCATCGAACAGGTCGAGAAGCGGCGCCAGACCTTCGCGGATCGCGTAAGCGCCGTTCGACAGCATGACCGGGCGATGCTCGCCGGGCCCGATCTTGTTGAGCCAGATGGCCTCGGCGTCGAGACAGGTGCCGATAACGACGGGAAAATAGTCGGTGCTCACGGTTCGCTCCTGGGCGGCTGGTGCATGCGACGAAACGGGATGGTATCACGGGCCGCCCGCGCAACGCTTCCTTGCAGCGCCTTGGCGGGGGACTAATATGGCTGCCGCTGCTGGCAGGCAGATCGTTACGTCATTGCGTGAGGGTACGGTTTCATGAAAGGCAAGGTCCGCCGCCCCCGGCGCCGCGCAAACGGCGTCGTTGACGTGTTCGGCATCCTGCGCGAGCGGATCTCCAGCCACGCCCTGCCGCCGGGCAGCCGGCTGCGCGAACAGGACCTCGCTTCCGAGTTCGACGTATCACGGGCGCGCATCCGCGAGGCCTTCGGCGCGCTGGAGCAGCGGGGCCTGATCGAGCGTATTCCCAACCGCGGCGCGGTCGTCGTGCGCCTCGATCCGCGGCAGATGTACGACCTGTACGACGTCCGCGGCGTGCTGGAGGGCTATGTGGCGCGGCTGGCGGCGGAACGCGCGCCGCAAGGCGCCTGGGACGCGCTCACCCGGCGCTTCGGCGCGCCGCTGGAAAAGGCGCTGGCGGACGGCGATTTCGACAGTTACCTCGAATGCCTGGAAACGCTCCATGCGCGGATGCTGGAATTCGCCGGCAACAGCATCCTCGCCGACATGCTGGACCTGATCGGCGACCGGACGCAGGTGATCTCGCGCCGGGTAGTCATCCTGCCGGGCCGCGCCGAGATCGGCCTCAAGATGCACCGGGGCCTGCTGGCGGCGCTGACGCGCCGGGATCCGGAGGCGTCGGAGGCGGCGATGCGGGAGATCCTGAGCAGCGCCCGCGGCTACCTGGAGAAGTTTCAGAACTACGTGATCTGAGGCGGCCGCGGCGAGACGATCGTCGACACGATTGTTGACAATATTTTGGCGGACTTGCACAGTCGGGGTCGCGCCGGAGCCGGCGCGCCTGCAACCTCGCGGTTGAAATCGAAAAGTCGACAAGCGGGGACAATCGGAACCGGAGGAACACGTCCGCCATGAGGGGTGAGACGACCGCTCGACCGCTCGAAGGCTTCCGCGTCCTGGAGCTGGGGACCATGGTGGCCGGGCCGTTCTGCGGCCGCATGCTGGCGGATTTCGGCGCCGAGGTGATCAAGGTCGAGATGGCGAGCGGCGATCCCGTCCGCAGCATGGGAAAGCGCGTCGACGGCAAGTCGCTCTACGCCTCCAGTATCTTCCGCAACAAGCGGATGGCGTCGATCGACCTCCGGACCGAGAAGGGCCGCGACCTCGTCCGCAGCCTGGCCGGAAAGGTCGACGTCCTGATCGAGAACTTCCGGCCCGGCACGATGGAGCGCTGGGGCCTCGGCTTCGAGGACCTGTCGCGCCTCAACCCGCGCCTCGTCATGGTCCGCATCAGCGGCTTCGGCCAGACCGGGCCGTACAGCATGCGCGCGGGCTACGGCGTGATCGGCGAGGCGCTGAGCGGGCTCCGCCACATCACAGGCGACCCCGACCGGCCGCCGGCGCGCGTCTCCGTCTCGCTCACCGACTACATCACCGGGCTGCACGCGGCCTACGGCGCCGTCATGGCGCTGCTCAAGCGCAACGAGACGGGGCAGGGCCAGTGCATCGACGCGGCGCTGTTCGAATCCGCCTTCAACTTCATGGAGCCCTACGTTCCGGCTTACGAGAAGCTCGGCTTTGTTGCCGGCCGGACCGGCTCGCGCCTGCCCGACAACGCGCCCAACAACCTCTATACGACGGGCGACGGGCGGCACATCCATATCGCCGCCGTCAGCGAGCCGACCTGGCAGCGGCTGATGCGGGCGATCGGCCGCGAGGACGCGCTCGCCGACCCCCGCTTCGCCACCTTCACCAGCCGCGCCGAGCATGAGGACGCGATCGATGCGATCATCGCCGAGTGGGCCGGCGCGCGCGATCTCGAAACGGTCGACGCGGTCCTGCAGGAAGCCGGCGTGCCGGCGTCCCGCATCTACACGATGGCGGATGTCTTCACCGACCCGCATTATGCGGCACGCGAGATGCTGGTCGACGTACCGGACGCCGAGCTCGGCAGCGTCCGCCAGGCGAATGTCGTGCCGAAGCTCTCCGGCACACCCGGACGGATCGACCGCGCCGGCGGCCAGCCGGGCGCCGACACGCGCGCTGTCCTGTCTGAGATTGCCGGCCTGACGGATGCGGCGATCGACGCGCTCGAGGCGGACGGCGTGATCCATTGCGCCGCGCCGCGGCCGGCGGAGGCAGGCTGACATGGGCTACAAGGACCTCTACCGCGAGTACGAGACGCGCCGGGAGACGGCGCTCGGCATGGGCGGCAAGGCGAAGCTCGACCGGCGGCGCAATGCGGGCGTTCTCAATGCGCGCGAGCGGCTGGACTACGTGATCGACAAGGGGAGCTTTCTGGAGTCCGGCCTGTTCGCGACTTCGGCCAAGCCCGAGGACCGCGACGACACGCCCGGCGACGGCAAGCTGTGCGGCTACGGCCGGATCGACGGGCGCGATGTCGTGGTGATCGCCAACGACTTCACGGTCAAGGGCGCATCCTCGGCGGCAACCAACATGAAGAAGATCGCGCAGATGCAGCGCACAGCGACCGAGCGCGGCCTGCCGCTGGTCTTCCTCGGCGAAAGCTCGGGCGCGCGCATTCCGGACAACATGGGTGCGCTCGGCATGGGCAACCTGCTCGCCAACAACGCGACGCAATACCGGCGGCTGCGGGAGTCGCCCTGGGCGTCCGCGGTGCTCGGCATGTGCTACGGCTCGTCCACCTGGTACACCTGCATGTCCGATTTCAGCGTCATGCGGAAGGGCGCGGTCATGGCGGTTTCGAGCGAGCGGCTGGTCTCGATGGCGATCGGCGAGAAGATCGACGGCGAATCGCTCGGCGGCTGGAAGATGCATGCGGAGACCACCGGCCTCATCGACCAGTTCGTCGATACCGACGAGCAGGCGCTCGATGCGGTCAAGGCGTTCCTCTCCTACATGCCCGGCCACTGCAACGAGGCGCCGCCGGTGCGTCCCGTGCCGGCGGGTTCGGACGAAGCGGTGAAGCGCGTCGCCGATCTGGTGCCCGAAGCCCGCACCCAGGTCTACGACATGCGGAAGGTCATCCAGGCGGTGGCCGACCGCGACAGCACCTTCGAACTGAAGCCCCGCTTCGGCCGCACCGCGGCGACGGCGCTGGCGCGCGTCGGCGGCCGCACGGTCGGCTTCATCGCCAACAACCCGCTGTTCAAGGCGGGGGCGATGGACGCACAGGCCTGCGACAAGATCGTCAGCTTCATGGTGCTGTGCGACTCCTTTAACATCCCGCTCGTCTTCCTCGTCGACAATCCGGGCTTCGTGATCGGCATCGACGCCGAGCGGCAGCGCGCGCCGGGCAAGATCATCAATTTCATGAACGCGCTGCAGCTCGTCACCGTACCGAAGCTGACGATGATGATCCGCAAGAACTACGGCCAGGCCTACATCAACATGGGCGGCGGCAAGAATGCCGACGATGTCTGCGCTTGGGTCAGCGCGGAGGTTAGCTTCATGGACCCGTCTTTCGCTGTGAACGTGGTGCACGGCCGGGAAGGGCAGCGTCTCGAAGTCGGCGACCCGGAGCTCTTCAAGGATGCCTACGAGAAGATCCAGCAGGAAAACAGCGTCTGGGACCTGGCGGCCTGCTATGCCGTGCAGCAGGTCATCAAGCCCGAAGAAACCCGCGACTGGCTGGTGCGCATGTTGCAGGTGCATGAGCGGCGCCTCACCGGCGGCGTCGGACGGCATCTGCTGAGCAACTGGCCGACCAGCTACTGAAAGAGGACGATGTTCGACAAGGTTCTGATTGCCAATCGGGGCGCCGTCGCGGCGCGCGTGCTGCGCAGCCTGCGGGCGCTCGGCATCCGCTCGGTTGCTGTCTACTCGGAAGCGGATGTTGCGGCGCCCTATCTGGAGGAAGCCGACGAAACCTACGCCATCGGCGCGGCGCATCCGCGCGAGAGCTATCTCAACCAGGATGTCCTGATCAGCGTCCTTAAGGAATCCGGCGCTGACGCGGTGCATCCCGGCTATGGCTTCCTCGCGGAGAATCCCGACTTTGCCGAGCGGGTGGCGGCGGCCGGCGCGACCTTCATCGGCCCGTCGCCGCGTTGGATCGCGGCGATGGGGCACAAGACGCGCGCCCGCGACCTGGTCGCGCAGCACGGGCTCGCGATCGGCGGCGGCTCGCGCGTGCTGGCAATGGACGAGGACCCGGCCGCAGAGGCCCGCAAGCTCGGCTTTCCGGTGCTGATCAAGCCGGCGGCGGGCGGCGGCGGCATCGGCATGCTGCCGGCGCGTGACGAGGCGGAACTGGCTAAAGCGATCCAGCGCGCCCGCTCGATGGCGGAGCGCGGCTTCGGTAACGGTGAGGTCTATCTCGAACGCCTGATCGACCGGCCGCGCCATGTCGAGTTCCAGATCCTCGGCGACCGGCACGGCGGCGCCTGCCACCTGTTCGAGCGCGACTGTTCGGTCCAGCGCCGCCACCAGAAGATCATCGAGGAAGCGCCGGCGCCCGGCCTGTCGCGCGAGTTTGCCGAAGGGCTGGCGGACAAGATCACCGGGACCATGCGCACGCTCGGCTACGACAACATCGGCACGGTGGAGATGCTGATGGCGCCGGACGGCGGCGTCAGCTTCCTCGAAGTGAACACGCGGCTGCAGGTCGAGCACGGCGTGACGGAGGAGGTGACGGGCGTCGATCTTGTCGCTTCGCAGATCCGCTCGGCGGCGGGCGAGCGGCTGGCCGATATCCTGCCGCGGCGGCCCGCCATCGACGGCCATGCGATCCAGGTCCGCGTCTACGCCGAAGACCCCAAGACCTTCTTCCCGTCGCCCGGCAAGCTGGAGGTCTTCCGGCCGCCCTACGACCGCTCGATCCGCATCGACACGGGCTACAAAGAAGGCCAGGACGTGACGCCCTTCTACGATCCGATGCTGGCCAAGGTGATCGTGCAGGCCGCATCGCGCGACAAGGCGATCGCCGGCCTGCTGGAAGCGCTTGCGGACTTCGACGTTCGCGGCGTAAAGACCAATATCCCCGCGCTGGTGACGCTGCTCGACTCAGAGCCGTTCCGCGCGGGCGACGTTCATACTGGGCTCACCAAGTCCGTCATCTCGGGATAACGCAGTACATCAGGAGCGCGAAAGAAAACCATGGCACGCGAAGAGATTCAGTCGGAAGTCACCGGCACCGTCTGGAAGATCGAAATGAAAGTCGGCGATTCGATTTCCGACGGGGACACGATCATGATCCTCGAGTCGATGAAGATGGAGATACCGGTGATCTCCACCGAGGATGGGAAGCTTGTCGAGATCCTGGTGAAGGAAGAGCAGCCGGTGTCCGAAGGGCAGGCAGTCGCCGTGGTCGAGACCGACTGAGCGGATCCGCATGAGCCCAAAGACGCCGATCGACGAGCTGGAGCAGCGCCGCCGCTGGGCGGAGGCGCAGGGCGGGCCGGACAACGTCAAGCGCCAGCACGGCCAGGGCCGCCTCACCGTCCGCGAGCGCATCGCCGGGCTGGTCGACGACGGCAGCTTCCAGGAGATCGGCAAGCTGACCGGCAGCGAGACCTATGACGGGCCCGCGCTCAAGCATGTGACGCCGGCGCCCTATGTCATGGGGCTGGCGCAGATCGACGGCCGGCCGGTCGCGGTCGGCGGCGAGGATTTTACCGTCCGCGGCGGCACGACGGCCGCGCTCGACAAGCGCAAGGGCGGGCAGGGCGGCTTCGTCGAGGACATGGCTCATCACTACCGCATCCCGCTGGTCAACTTGATCGACGGCGCCGGCGGCAGCGTTACCTCCGCCAAGCGCCGCGGCCATGCGGTCTTCCCCGGCGTCGACAGCTTCGACCGCTCGATCGACCTGCTGGGCGAGGTCCCGGTGGTGAGCGCCGTGCTCGGCTCCGCCGCGGGCGGGCCGGCGGGCCGCGCGATCCTGTCGCACTGGTCGGTCATGGTGAAAGGGTCGAGCGAGGTCTTCGCCGCCGGCCCGGCGGTGGTCGAACGGTCGCTCGGCCAGAAGGTCAGCAAGGACGAGCTCGGCGGCGCGGCCGTCGCCGTCGACAAGGCGGGCTCGATCGACAACGTCGCGGAGTCCGAGGCGGAGTGCTTCGCGCTGATCCGCCGCTTCCTCGGATACATGCCGCAGAACGTCTGGGAGCTGCCGCCGGTCGTCCCCTGCGACGATCCGGCCGCCCGTTGCGAGGACGCCCTCCTGTCGATCGTGCCCGAGCAGCGCCGCCGCGCCTACGACATGCGGAAGCTCATTGCGCTCGTCGTCGACAAGGGCTCCGTGTTCGAGATCCAGCCGACCTTCGGCAAG
>Ga0302046_10003329_pt1 | contig 14569 bp, 14 predicted proteins | sample RVTome_11_FD_200261 | JGI IMG/M metagenome (GOLD analysis project Ga0302046, IMG submission 200261) | Soil microbial communities from uranium-contaminated site in the Upper Colorado River Basin, Wyoming, United States - RVT147D111 (version 2) ...
TGGCGATGAACTGGCGCCGGGGATCGTCCAGTTGGCAAAGGTCTATGTAGCCAAGAAACGCAAACTCGCGGTTGGAGACAAGATGGCCGGACGGCATGGAAACAAAGGTGTCGTGTCGACCGTCGTTCCGGCAGAGGATATGCCGTTCCTTCCCGATGGAACTCCTGTGGATATCATTCTCAACCCGTTGGGAGTGCCGTCCCGCATGAACCTCGGCCAGCTGTTCGAAGTCGCACTCGGATGGGCCGGAGCGAAGCTCGGAAACCATTATGCAACGCCGATTTTTGACGGAGCAACGTGGGAAGAAGTGCAGCAAGAACTTCGCAAGGCAGGGTTGAGCGAACATTCAAAAACCATCTTGTACGACGGAAGAACTGGTGAGCCGTTTGATCAGGAAGTGAGCGTTGGACAATTGTATATGCTCAAACTTTCTCATCTCGTGGACGACAAAATCCACGCAAGATCGATCGGACCGTACTCGCTGATTACCCAGCAACCCCTCGGTGGCAAAGCCCAGTTTGGCGGTCAGCGTTTTGGAGAAATGGAGGTGTGGGCCCTCGAAGGGTATGGAGCAGCTCATGTCCTTCAGGAAATTCTTACCGTTAAATCGGATGACGTTGTCGGTCGGGCCAAGGTCTATGAGGCGCTGGTCAAAGGCGAAAACCTGCCGGAACCGAATATCCCCGAATCATTTAATGTTCTCGTCCGGGAGTTGCAGGGCCTGGGCCTGGAAGTCAAGATTGAGTGATTGAGGTTCCGCTCTCACCTCAATCAACTCCCTCATTGAGGGATCACGAATCGTAAAATTGGAGGAAATCCAATGCCTTTCCAAGCAATGGACGCAAATGCGAAACGGGCTTTTTCCAAGATTACCATAAGCCTTGCGTCGCCTGACATGATTCTGTCGCGGTCTCATGGCGAAGTTACGAAGCCGGAGACGATCAATTACCGGTCCTTCCGTCCGGAAAAAGACGGCCTCTTTTGTGAAAAGATCTTTGGGCCTGTACGCGATTGGGAGTGTCATTGCGGAAAATACAAACGCATTCGCTATAAGGGAATCACGTGTGATCGGTGCGGAGTGGAGGTTACGCAGAAGAGCGTGCGCCGCGAACGGATGGGCCATATCGCCCTCGCAGTTCCGGTTGTGCATATTTGGTACTTCCGATCCCTGCCCAGCAAGATTGGTTATGTCCTTGGTCTCTCAACCAAGGAACTCGAAAAGATCATCTATTATGAATCGTATGTGGTGATCAGCCCCGGGACAACAGGATTGGAAACGCTGGATCTCATCACGGAAGATCAGTACCTCGAGATTCTGCAAAGTCTTCCGGAAGAAAACAGCCGCCTGGACGATGATGATCCGAAGAAGTTCATTGCCCGGATGGGCGGAGAAGCAATCAAGGACATCCTGCGACGGGTGAAAGTTGAAGAACTCGCTGCCCAGCTTCGGGAGCAAGTGCGGGAAGAAACGTCTGCTCAGAAAAAAGCCGAGGCCCTGAAACGTCTTCGCGTCATTGAGGCGTTCCGCAGGAGCGAATCGAATGCTGCCAACCGTCCCGAATGGATGGTGCTCGACGTCGTTCCGGTTATTCCGCCGGAACTCCGACCGCTGGTTCCCCTCGAAGGCGGCCGGTTTGCGACCTCTGACCTCAACGATTTGTATCGGCGTGTGATTATCCGAAATAACCGGCTCAAACGGCTGATTGAAATCAAGGCCCCGGAAGTCATTCTTCGCAATGAAAAACGAATGCTTCAGGAAGCCGTCGATTCGTTGTTCGACAATTCACGTCGGGTCAACGCTGTTCGAAGCGATAACAACCGGGCCCTGAAGTCTTTGTCCGACATGCTCAAAGGCAAGCAGGGACGGTTCCGTCAGAATCTTCTGGGAAAACGCGTCGACTACTCGGGGCGCTCCGTGATCGTCGTGGGCCCGGAGTTGAAATTGCACGAATGCGGTCTTCCCAAGGATATGGCCGTCGAGTTGTTCAAGCCGCATATCATTCGGAAATTGATAGAGCGCGGACTTGTGAAAACGGTCAAGAGCGCGAAGAAAATGGTGGAAAAGAAGGGCGCGGAGGTCTGGGATATTCTCGACCACATCATCGATGGTCATCCCGTGCTCCTGAACCGCGCACCGACGCTCCATCGCCTTGGCATCCAGGCGTTCCAGCCTGTTCTGGTGGAAGGGAAAGCCATCCGGATTCACCCGATGGTCTGCACAGCGTTCAACGCAGACTTCGACGGAGACCAAATGGCTGTTCATGTTCCGCTCTCGTATGAGGCCCAGCTCGAGGCGCGAATCCTCATGCTTTCGAGCCACAATATCCTCTCGCCGGCCAACGGTGCCCCTATCGTCACGCCGACACAGGATCAGGTCCTCGGTTGTTACTATCTGACAAAATCCAAACCGAATGACCGCGGTGATGGTGCCGTGTTTGGATCCCCCGGCGAGGCAAGAATTGCCTACGATCAGGATCGCGTCGCCCTCCATGCAAGGGTTAAAGTTCGCATGGATGGCAAACTGGTTGAAACAACGACAGGCAGAATCATCTTCAACGAGATCGTCCCGAACGGAATCCCGTTCATTAATGAATTGCTGAACAAGAAACGTCTTGTTCAGATTATCTCCACTGTGTTCCGGCGGGCAGGATCGGTCGAGACGGCGCTCTTTCTCGATAAGCTGAAGAATCTCGGGTTCACCTTTGCAACACGCGGTGGATTGTCCGTCTCTATTACGGATGTGACCATCCCCAAAGAGAAGTATGAAATGGTTGCCAAGGCCCAAAAAGATGTGGAAAGCGTCGAGAATCAGTATTACCGCGGGTTCATCACCAACGGCGAACGCTATAATAAAGTGATCGATATCTGGACCCGCACCACAAACCGCATTGCAGAACGTCTTTTTGACGAACTCTCGCATTCCCGGGACGGATTCAACTCTCTTTATATGATGGTTGATTCCGGCGCCCGCGGATCGAAAGAACAGGTTCGTCAGCTCGCAGGAATGCGCGGGCTGATGGCAAAACCGCAGAAGAGTCTTTCCGGCGCAACGGGAGAATTGATCGAAAACCCCATCGTGGCAAATTTCCGAGAGGGACTTTCGATCCTTGAATACTTTATCTCGACGCACGGAGCTCGGAAGGGCCTGGCGGACACGGCTCTGAAAACAGCAGATGCGGGATATCTGACGCGGCGGCTGATTGACGTGGCTCAGGATGGGATTATTTCCGAGGATGATTGCGGAACGATCCTAGGTGTTGCAACCGGAGCTCTTAAGGAGGGCGAGGACGTAAAGGAGCCGCTCGCCGAACGTATTCTTGGCCGCGTATCCGTCCATGATGTTGCCGATCCGCTCAGCGGAGAAATATTGGTTAAAGCCGGCGAAATTATCGGCGAAGATAAGGCTCAAAGGATATCCGAAACCTCCATTGAGGCCGTTGAAATCAGATCGGTGCTCACGTGTGAATCACGTCGTGGGATTTGTGCGAAATGCTATGGCCGAGATCTAACGACCGGAAAACCGGTCGAATCCGGTACGGCCGTCGGGGTTATTGCAGCACAATCCATTGGGGAGCCGGGCACACAGCTCACCCTCCGTACATTCCATACGGGCGGAACGGCAAGTTTGATAGCTTCTCAGTCACAAATCCTCTCCAAGTTTGATGGAAAGGTGAAATACGACGGAATCAAATTCATCGAATATGGAGATGATGAGGTCAAACATCCGGTCGTCTCGGGACGGAGCGGTGTGATTAATATTCTTGACAAGGACAATCGCATCCTGACGAAGTACGACGTTCCCTACGGCGCAACCCTGATGGTCAAAGGTGGACAGGATGTGCAAAAAGGCGAATTGATCTATGAATGGGACCCATATAATGCTGTGATTATCTCCGAACATGGCGGCACGGTAAAATATGTCGACCTGAAGGAGGGAGTTACCTATCGGGAAGAGCCCGATGAACAGACGGGCCATATCCAGAAGGTCGTTATTGACAGTCGGGAGAAGAGCCTCATTCCGGTACTGAGCGTCATAAATGCCAAGGGCCAAAAGGTCGCCAACTATCCCGTGCCTACGAGAGCACACCTGATTGTTGACGATGGTGAAGAAATACAGGCAGGGGCTGTGCTGGTGAAGATCGCCCGGGATATCGGCAAGACCCGTGATATCACGGGAGGTTTACCCCGTGTCACGGAGCTTTTTGAGGCACGGCATCCCTCGGATCCGGCTATTGTCACGGAAATCGATGGTGTGGTCAAAATCGGCCAGCCGAAACGCGGCTCAAGGGAAGTTTTTGTAGACAGCCATGACGGGAAGGACCGGCGGACGTACATGATTCCGCTCGGCCGCCACATTCTGGCTCAGGAGAACGATGTGGTTCGTGCCGGTGAACGATTGTCTGCCGGCGCAATTGACCCACATGACATCCTGCGGATCAAGGGAACCACAACGGTCCAGGAGTACCTTGTCAACGAGATCCAGGAAGTGTATCGCATGCAGGGCGTGAAAATCAATGATAAGCACATTGAAATCATCGTCAGCCAAATGATGCAGAAGGAACGCATCGTCGATCCGGGTGATACCTCTTACCTCGAAGGGGACAACGTTGATAAGGGCCGCCTCCATATCGAGAATGACAGCTTGCAGGGTAAAGTGGTAGTTGTGAACAAGGGTGATTCGAAATTCAAGCTCGGCCAAGTCCTGAGCAAGAAGCAGTCGAGGGACGCTAATGCCGATCTTAAGAAGAAGGGAAAGAAGCCGGCTGAGGTGAGGGATACGCTCGCAGCGACCTCTGACCCCATTTTGCTTGGTATTACCCAGGCGTCCCTGACGACGGACAGCTTTATTTCGGCGGCTTCGTTCCAAGAGACCACAAAGGTTCTCACGGATGCAGCGATTGAAGCCAAGGTCGATACGTTGCTTGGACTCAAAGAAAACGTGATCATGGGACATTTGATCCCGGCTGGAACCGGTCAGAAGTTGTACCGGGATCTTCTGGTCACTAGCAAAGAACCGGCGCCTGTACCGGCTGCCGGCGAGTCGGGTGAGCAGGATGCGATGGAGGAGGGGAGCGAATCTGAGCCCAAAAAGCGCAAACGGAAGACCAAAGTTGCAGCTTCATAAGTCCATGAGTTTGCGTGTGGAATCCCCGCATGCATTTTCCTGCGGCAGGAGGATTTTCTCTGATTTTCGTGCCGGAAGGCGTTGACAATCTGAAGGAAAATCCTTACCTTTACAAGCTGTTTTACAATTTTTTTCGAAATCCAAACGGAGCGTTTTTCGATTGCCAACGATTAATCAGCTGATAAGAAAAAGCCGCGAACGGGTCCTCTGGAAAAGCAAGTCCCCAGCACTGGAGTCCTGTCCGCAAAAACGCGGTGTCTGTACAAGAGTGTATACCACGACACCCAAGAAGCCAAATTCGGCTCTTCGGAAGGTTGCGAAAGTGCGCCTGACGAATAGCGAGGAAGTGATTGCGTACATTCCCGGTGAAGGCCATAATTTGCAGGAACATTCGCTCGTGATGATTCGTGGCGGCAGGGTGAAGGACCTTCCCGGCGTCCGTTACCACATTATCCGCGGCACTCTGGATACACAAGGGGTGCAGGACCGGAAGCAGGCACGGTCAAAGTACGGGGCCAAGAGGCCCAAGGTGGACAAGTAATCCATGAGAAAGAAACGATCATCGAAACGGTTTGCAGAACCGGATCCGAAATTTCAGGATGTGCTGGTGTCGCGCTTCATCAATTCCCTTTTGAAGGCAGGGAAGAAGCATGTTGCCCGCCGCATTCTCTACACCGCGTTCGATTTGGTTGAAGAGCGCACGAAGAACAAATCGATTGATGTTTTCCGAAAAGCGGTCAATAACGTATCACCGATGTTGGAAGTTCGAGCACGCAGGGTTGGTGGTGCTACCTATCAAGTACCCACAGAAGTTCGCCCCGAGCGGCGAACCGCTCTTGCCATCCGCTGGTTAATTACCAACGCACAAGAACGCTCGGATAAGTCTATGTCGCATAAGCTCGCTGCGGAACTCGTTGCGGCGGCGTCCGGTGAGGGTGGTGCTGTCAAGAAGAAGGAAGATGTTCACCGGATGGCAGAAGCCAATAAAGCTTTTGCCCACTTTAGGTGGTAACAGCAGTTCTCTTCGTTGTTCTTATTCAATACAAACGTATCCAGGTGATTCCGGGGAAACGGTGTTCTCCCGGGAGTGAAGGAAGCTATGCCTAGAGAGTATTCATTAGATCATACGAGAAACATCGGCATCATGGCGCACATCGATGCCGGCAAGACTACGACAACAGAACGCATTCTGTTTTACACGGGTGTACTGCATCGCATGGGAGAGGTCCACGATGGGGCTGCCACCATGGATTGGATGGAACAGGAAAAAGAGCGCGGAATCACGATTACAAGCGCCGCGACCACCTGTTTTTGGCGCGAACATCGCATCAACATCATTGATACCCCCGGTCACGTGGACTTCACAATTGAGGTCGAGCGCTCCCTCCGTGTGCTTGACGGCGCCGTGGCATTGTTTTGCTCTGTCGGCGGTGTGGAGCCGCAATCCGAAACCGTGTGGCGCCAGGCTGATAAGTACGGCGTTCCGCGGATCGCGTTTGTAAATAAGATGGATCGGGCAGGAGCAGATTTCCTGGGCGTTGTCCAGATGATGAAGGACCGGCTTAAAGCAAACGCCGTTCCCATTCAGCTTCCGGTAGGTGAGGGAGATATGTTCGCGGGCATCATCGACCTTATCACTATGAAGGCGCGGATGTTCCATGAGGGGAACCAGGGCATTACCTGGGATGAAATCGACATTCCCGAATCCCTGAAATCCCATGCTGCTGAATACCGTCAGAAGATGCTTGAGGCCGTTGCAGATGAAGATGACTCGCTCCTGGAAAAATACCTCGATGGAAAAGAAATCTCCGCCGCCGAGGTCCGCAAGGTCCTGAGACGCTCGTGCCTGAAGGTCAACATTGTCCCCGTATTATGCGGATCGTCCTTCAAAAACAAGGGTGTCCAGTTGTTGTTGGATTCTGTGATAGAGTTCCTGCCGGCGCCGTCGGATGTGAACAATGGAGAGATTCACGGTCATCACCCCCATCGGCATGACGATGTTGTCCGAAAAGTTGCCGACGGAGAGAAGGTCACGGCCCTTGCCTTCAAAATTATGACCGACCCGTTTGTGGGCCGGTTGACATACTTCCGTGTCTATTCCGGAACGATCTCCGCCGGATCGTATGTCTATAACGCGACCACCGACCGCAAGGAACGGATCGCCCGCATCCTCCGGATGCACGCAAATCACCGCGAAGAAATTGCGGAGGCCTACGCAGGAGACATCGTTGGGGCTATCGGCCTGAAAAACACGAAAACCGGCGACACGTTAACCGATGAAAAGGATCCCATCATTCTTGAAAAGATGGTATTCCCCGAACCGGTCATCGATGTTGCCATCGAGCCGAAGACAAAAGCCGATCAGGAAAAACTCGGTGAGGCCCTGCAGAAGCTGGCCGAGGAAGATCCGACGTTCCGCGTTTCCAGCAATGAAGAAACAGGTCAGACAATCATCAGCGGAATGGGAGAGCTGCACCTCGAAATCATTATCGATCGAATGAAGCGTGAGTTTAAGGTCGAAGCCAATGTAGGTAAGCCGCAGGTTGCTTACAAGGAAACGATTACCAAGAAGGTCACTGCTGAAGGGAAATTTATTCGGCAATCCGGTGGCCGCGGTCAGTTCGGACATGTTGAGATTGAAATGGAGCCGAATGAAAAAGGAAAAGGCTTCGAATTCGAAAACGCGATTGTTGGTGGCGTCGTTCCGAAGGAATATGTCAAACCGACGGAGCAGGGGATTGTAGAGGCGATGCGAAATGGTGTCCTTGCGGGATACCCCGTGGAGGACGTCAAGGTCAAGCTGTTCGACGGTTCATTTCACGCAGTCGATTCATCGGAAATGGCGTTCAAGATTGCCGGCTCTATGGCGTTTAAAGAGGCTGCAAGAAAAGCAGGGCCGATCATTCTTGAACCGATCATGTCGGTTGAAGTCGTCACGCCGGAAGAATACCTCGGAGATGTGATGGGCGACCTGAATTCGAGACGGGGTAAGATCGAAGGCATGAACCCGCGCAAGGATGCCCAGGTCGTTCACGCGATGGTCCCCCTTGCGGAGATGTTCGGATATGCAACACAACTTCGCTCGATGACGCAGGGACGCGCGTTGTATACAATGCAGTTCTCGCACTATGAGCCGACGCCGAAATCCATTTCTGATCAGATTATCGAAAAAGTAAAGGGGAAAGAAGCAGTCGTGGCCTAACTGTCTGTCTCAATATGTTGACCCAAGTCTATCTATAGGAGAATTCCAATGGCAAAAGAAAAATTTGATCGTAGCAAACCCCACGTGAACATCGGGACGATCGGTCACGTTGACCACGGAAAGACAACTCTCACGGCCGCGATTACAATGGTGCTGGCGAAGAAAGGGCTCTCCTCGGTCCGCACATTTGATTCGATTGACAACGCCCCGGAAGAGCGTGCCCGTGGGATCACGATTGCAACGGCGCATGTGGAATACGCCACGGCGAAGCGCCACTACGCACACGTCGACTGTCCGGGACACGCTGATTATGTCAAGAACATGATCACCGGTGCCGCTCAGATGGACGGTGCGATCCTGGTTGTTGCAGCCACGGACGGCCCGATGCCGCAAACGCGTGAGCATATCGTGCTTGCCCGTCAGGTCGGCGTGCCGCGCATCGTTGTCTTTATGAATAAGGTTGATGCTGTTGACGACAAGGAACTTCTGGATCTGGTGGAACTCGAACTTCGCGATCTGCTCAAGAAGTATGAGTTCCCCGGTGATGAAATTCCAATCGTCCGAGGATCGGCACTGAAGGCCATGGAAGCTGCGGTCCGTCCAGATTCCAAGGATGATGATCCTGCATTCAAGTGCATCCATGAACTGATGGAAGCCGTTGATACGTATGTGCCCTTGCCCGCGCGCGATGTCGATAAGCCGTTCCTGATGCCTGTGGAAGACGTGTTCTCGATTACAGGACGAGGGACAGTCGGCACCGGACGTGTTGAGCGCGGACGGGCAAAGGTCAGCGACGAGGTTGAGGTCATCGGTCTCGGACAGCATAAGAAGACTGTTATTACGGGCGCCGAAATGTTCCGTAAAGAACTCGACGAAGTGGTCGCCGGCGATAACGCAGGATTACTGCTTCGCGGAATCGAGAAAACGGATCTCGAACGCGGAATGGTTATTGCGAAGCCCGGATCCATCACTCCTCATAAGAAATTCACGGCCCAGGTGTACGTCCTGACAAAGGAAGAGGGCGGTCGTCATACTCCGTTCCTGAACGGATACAGGCCGCAGTTCTACTTCCGCACAACGGACGTGACCGGTGTCGTGACGCTGCCAAGCGGCGTGGAAATGGTGATGCCGGGTGATAATCTCGACGCGATGTCCGTCGAGCTCATCACGCCGATCGCCATGGAAGAGGGACTGCGCTTCGCAGTCCGTGAAGGCGGACGCACCGTCGGGGCAGGCGTCGTCACCAAAATTATCGAGTAAACGACATGGACGTGGTTCCGAAGAAATTTGGAACCACGTTTGTTTTCGAGAGGAATCATCCCTTGGCTGGTCAACGAATACGAATAAAGCTGAAATCATACGATCATAACCTGATCGATAAATCAGCCGAAAAAATCATCAAGACCGTGAAATCGACGGGCGCTGTCGTCTCGGGGCCCATTCCGCTCCCGACAAAACGCAGCGTCTATACCGTGAACCGGTCACCGCACGTGGACAAGAAATCCCGCGAGCAATTTGAGACAAGATCCCACAAAAGGCTGATTGACATCTTGAATTCGACAAACAAGACCGTCGATTCTCTGATGAAGCTCGAGCTTCCGGCCGGTGTGGACGTCGAAATAAAAGTGTAGCGATTTCTTCCACGGTTTGATTGCAATGTGACTATGAACGTCCGTCACGTATGACGGGACGAAGGAGTGTGATATCGTGAGCGGTATTCTGGGAAAAAAACTTGGAATGACCAGTCTGTTCGATGACAATGGACAGGCGGTCCCCTGCACCGTCATCGAGGCGGGGCCATGCTATATTACCCATGTCAAAACAAAAGAACGGGACGGATATGATGCGGTCCAGCTTGGATTTGACCAGGGCAAAGACCGGTTGACCACGAAGCCCCTGAAGGGTCATTTCGGCAAGGCAGGTGTCAAGGTCATGAAGCTGCTGCGTGAATTTCGCAATTTCAGCAGCAACGACCTGAAACCCGGCGCCGAAGTACGTGTTGATCTCTTCCACCAGGGAGATATCGTCAGCGTTACCGGAAAGTCCAAGGGAAGAGGATTCCAGGGCGTTGTTAAGCGCCACCACTTCGGCGGCGTCGGTATGACGACCCACGGACAATCGGACCGCGTAAGGGCCCCGGGCTCGATCGGATCAAGCTCGTTTCCTTCACGCGTATTTAAAGGAATGAGAATGGCCGGACGTATGGGGTACGATCGTGTCACGGTCAAGAACCTGAGGGTGCTGAAGGTTGTGCCGGAATCCAATTTGCTCATCATCAAGGGATCGGTTCCCGGGGCCATCAATAGCTATTTGGAAATTGTCAAAGAAGGCTAACCGGAGATAACAATGCAAGTGGAAGTGCTTAAGAAAGATGGATCGCTCAGCGGTGAAAAGATCAACCTCGATCCGGCGATTTTCGAGATCAAGCCCAGCGATCACGCCATTTACATGGCCGTTCGGTCCATTATGGCAAACCAGCGTCAGGGTACTCACAAAGTGAAATCCCGCGGTGAAGTGCGTGGCGGCGGGAGGAAGCCGTTTCGCCAGAAAAAAACCGGGCGGGCACGAGCCGGTACAAGCAGGTCCCCGCTGTGGTCGGGCGGTGGAGCGATATTCGGCCCCAAGCCCCACGACTATGTCGTGAAGGTGCCGGCGAAAGTGAGAAAACTTGCGCGGAAGTCGGCGTTAACCCTGAAGGCAAAAGACTCGGCAATCCGCATCGTGGAGGATTTCACATTTGACCGTATCAAAACCAAGGAAATGGCTTCCGTGTTGAAGGCTTTGTCGCTTGCAGGGAAGAAAACTCTTTTCCTGACCCCGTCAAAGAATGATGTTCTCCTCAGGTCCGGTAGGAATATCCCAACACTGAGTGTTCGGGAGGCGGCGAATGCTTCCACCTATGAAATCGTGAATAACCAGATTCTTCTTCTTCAGAAGAGCGCGGTGAAGGCCCTGCAGGACTCAATCAGGAAGGCAGGCGAAGAATGATTATTGCACGTCCCATTTTAACAGAGAAGATTACTGCCCTGCAGGATCGACGCCAATATGCCTTTGAAGTGGCGGAAAAAGCCAACAAGATCGAAATTGCACAGGCGATCGAGAAACGATTTAAAGTGACCGTTCTCAACGTGAGAACGATGATCGTTAAGGGGAAGAAAAAAACGCAATTGACAAGGGGCGGCCGATTTCAGGGCCGGACACGGTTGTGGAAAAAGGCGTTGGTGACTCTCAAGGAAGGTGATAAGATCGATTACCTGGAGAACGTCTGAGGTAAGGCAAGGAAAGCGAATTATGGGAATCAGAAAATTACGCCCGATGACTGCTGGAACCAGGTTTTATTCGGTTTCCACATTTGAGGAAGTCACGAAAGAAAAGCCTGAGAAAGCTCTACTCCGGCCCCTCAAGAAATCGGGCGGTCGAAATAACAACGGCCGCATCACATCACGTCACCGCGGTGGCGGACATAAAAGACGGTATCGGCTCATCGATTTCAAACGCGAAAAGCACGGGATTACGGCAACGATTATTGCCGTGGAGTATGATCCCAATCGATCTTCGCGTATTGCCCTCGCGCAGTATGCAGACGGTGACAAGCGATATATCATCGCCCCGGATGGATTGAAAGTTGGTTCCAAGGTCGTTTCAGGACCGGAAGTCGATGTGCAAACAGGAAATTCCATGCCTCTGAATGGAGTTCCTGTCGGAACGTTTATCCATAATGTGGAGCTCAAACCCGGCAAAGGAGGCCAGCTTGGCCGGAGTGCAGGGAACTCTCTCCAGCTTATGGCGAAGGAGGGGGATTATGTGACCCTTAAGTTGCCTTCGGGCGAGGTTCGCAAAGTGCGTGGAGACTGTTACGCAACCATCGGAGTCGTCGGAAATACAGACCATGAAAATATCAGCTATGGAAAAGCAGGCAGATTCCGTTGGCTCGGTATTCGCCCGCAAACACGCGGCATGGCCATGAATCCTGTCGATCATCCGATGGGTGGCGGTGAGGGACGCTCAAAGTCGGGCGGAGGATGGCAGCATCCCGAGTCTCCTTGGGGAAAGTATGCCAAAGGCCTGAAGACACGGAGAAAGCGTCTCCATTCCACGAAACTGATTGTCAAACGCCGCAAGTAAACAAGGATTTCTATGAGCCGCTCGCTGAAAAAGGGCCCGTACATCGACGATAAACTCTCGAAGAAGGTGGAAGCCCTGAACAAGTCGAATCAAAAGAAAGTGGTCAAGACCTGGGCGCGGGATTGCACGGTGATTCCGGATTTTGTCGGTCACACATTCGCGGTCCACAATGGGAACAAGTTCATTCCCGTGTATGTAACGGAAGCAATGGTCGGGCACAAGCTTGGTGAGTTCGCTCCGACCCGGCTTTTTAGGGGACATCCCGGCATCAAGTCTGAGAAAACAACAACACCGGCCTGAGCGGAAACAAGGATCAAGCATGGAAGCACGAGCTATTAACAGATATGTAGGTACTTCGCCCCGCAAGATGCGGCTTGTAATCGATTTGATACGGGGTCGCGGCGTGGAAGAAGCACTGAGCGCACTGCACTTTACGCCAAAACACGCAGCGCGGACCGCGGAAAAGGCCTTGCGCTCCGCGATTTCCAATTTTCAAAACAAGGATGAGGCGGGACGCGTCGATACGGCCGAGCTCTTCGTCACGACGGCGTTTGTGGATGGCGGTCCGGTGCTGAAACGGATCAGTCCGGCTCCGATGGGGCGGGCGTATCGCATAAGAAAGAGGTCAAATCATATTACGATTGTGGTCGCCCGGCGTGAAGGGAAGAAGGGCGGCACACAGCAGTCGAGAAAAGCCGCAGCCGCAGATCGGACTGTCGTTCAAAAACCTGCAGCGAAGAAAAGCAAAAAAGCAGGATCAAAAACCAAATCAAAATCTGTAACAAAGGCCTAAACGGAGGTTCTCTTGGGTCAAAAAACCAATCCGCTGGGATTTCGACTGGGTGTTACACGAACCTGGGATTCCAATTGGTACGATGAACGGGGCTTCAAGGAGAAGCTTCAGGAAGATCTCATGGTGCGGAATTATGTCCGCAACCGGTTGAAAAAGGCCGGGATTTCGCGGATTCAGATTGAACGAACCGCGAAACGGGCGGTGATTACCATTCATACGTCACGGCCTGGAATCGTCATCGGTAAAAGCGGGAAAGAAATCGCCCAGCTTGAGGAAGAATTGAAAAAAATCACCTCGAAAGAAGTGAAAATCCTGATTAATGAAATCAAACGGCCCGAGTTGGACGCCCACCTTGTGGCGGAAGCGATCGCCGGCCAGCTCGAGGGAAGAATTTCTTTCCGCAGAGCCATGAAGCAGGCCATCACGGCTGCAATGCGGATGGGAGCAGAAGGTGTGCGTGTAATGACAGCCGGCAGACTGGGCGGCTCCGACATTGCGAGAACCGAGCAATACAAAGAAGGCCGGATTCCCTTGCAGACGATCCGGGCCGATATCGACTATGCAACAGCGACCGCTCGAACCATCTATGGAGCAATTGGCGTGAAAGTCTGGATTTGCAAGGGCGAGATTTTAGGTCCCGCGCCGGTAAGGTCATAAGAGGAGTAGAGCACCATGTTGATGCCAAAACGAGTAAAGTTCCGAAAGGCCCACCGCGGGCGCAGGAGAGGAAAAGCCACGCGTGGAGCTCTCGTTTCCTTCGGCGACTTCGGTCTGAAGGCAATGGAACCGGGATGGATCACTCAGAGGCAAATTGAGGCCTCCCGCGTTGCGTTAACGCGCATGATGAAGCGCGAAGGCAAAGTGTGGATCAGGATTTTTCCTGACAAGCCTGTGACAAAGAAGCCGGCTGAAACACGGATGGGATCGGGCAAGGGAATTCCCGAGTTTTGGGTCGCTGTTGTGAAGCCCGGGCGCGTGATGTTCGAGCTTGGCGGTGTTACAAAAATAGTCGCGGCGGAAGCCTTGAGATTGGCGGCCCATAAGCTCCCGATTAAAACGAAATTTGTTACACGCATGGACTACGAGGGTTAAGAATCATGAAAGCGCTGGAAGTCAGGCAGTTGTCGGATGAAGAAATCAAGAAACGCATCCAGGATGATCAGGAAAGCCTTGCCAACCTCCGATTTCAAAAAGTACTGAGTCAGCTGGAGAATCCGATGAAAATCAATCATCTCAAGAAAGACATCGCCCGCATGAAGACGATCTTACGCGAGAGGGAAATCAAGGTAACCGCAAGAGCGATGTATCCCCAGAACCAAAGGCA
>Ga0302046_10003331_pt1 | contig 14564 bp, 14 predicted proteins | sample RVTome_11_FD_200261 | JGI IMG/M metagenome (GOLD analysis project Ga0302046, IMG submission 200261) | Soil microbial communities from uranium-contaminated site in the Upper Colorado River Basin, Wyoming, United States - RVT147D111 (version 2) ...
TGGGTCATCCGGCGAGTTCGCGGCCCCGCCGGGTGGCCGCTTCGACCGCCTCTCGTATCAGGTCGTGAAAACCCCGGGCCTCGAGCACCTCGACGCCGGCTTCGGTGGTCCCGCCCGGCGAAGTGACGCGTTGGCGCAGGGTTGCGGCCGATTCCTCGCTATCGGACAGCATGGCGCCCGCGCCCTCGGCCGTCCGTGCAGCGAGCCGCAGGGCGTCTTCCTCGTCCAGGCCAAGCTCGGCCCCGGCCTTCGCCAGGGCCTCGGTGAGGAGGAAGAAGTAGGCGGGGCCACTGCCCGATAACGCGGTGACCACGTCCATCAGCGCCTCGTCCCCGATCCACATCGTGTCCCCGGCCGCACGCATGATCCGCTCGGCCTGCTCGCGGTGGTGCGGCCGGCAATTTTCGCTGGCGTATAGCCCGCAGATGCCCCGGCCGATCAGGGCCGGTGTATTGGGCATTGCGCGCACCACCGGATGTTCGGCGCCGAGGGCGGATTCCAGTTCGGCGATGGTGGTGCCGGCGGCAATGGAGAGCACCAGCTGGCCGCCCTCGATGACCTCGGCCAGGCCCTCGAGGACCGAAGGCATGATCTGCGGCTTGACGGCCAGAACCACCACATCCGCGCCCCGTACCGCTTCGCGGCCGTCCCTGAAGGTCTCGACGTCGTATTCGCGCATCATCTGCTTGCGGGCTTCTTCGCTGGGGTCGGCCACGCGGAGTTCCAGCCGTCCGGGCCGGGCCTTGTGCAGGCCCGAAACCAGGGCAGTCGCCATGTTGCCGCCACCTATGAACGTGATGTTCATGCTCTGGGTCCGAAGATATCCGTGCCGATGCGCACCATTGTACTGCCCGCCATGATTGCGCGTTCCATGTCCGCGGACATCCCCAACGACAGGGTGTCCAAGTCGTGCCCCGCGGACCGGCATTCATCGAACAGAGCCTTCATTCGCTCGAAGCTTGCGGTGGCGGCGCCATTGGAGTCGTCCGCCAGGGCGGGGATGGCCATGAGGCCGCGCAGGCGGATGCCGCTAAGGCCGGCGGCGAGGTCCGCCAGCGCGGGCGCGGCATGGGCCGCCGCGCCGGCCTTGTGGGGCTCGTCGTCGATGTTGATCTGCAGGCAGACGTTGAGGGGAGGCAAGTGCTGGGGGCGCTGATCCGATAGTCTGCGCAGGAGTTTTTCGCGATCGACGCTTTGGGCCCAGTCGAAATTTGCCGCGATGTCCGCAGTCTTGTTGGACTGGATCGGGCCGATGAAATGCCACTCGATATCCAGATCGGTGAGTTCCGATTGCTTGGCCAGCGCTTCCTGCACGACGTTCTCTGCGAAGGCGCGCTGTCCCAGCCCGTGCACGACCCGCACCTTTTGGGCCCGTTGCCGCTTCGACACGGCCAGCAGACGCACCGTCGCAACCGGCCGGCCCGCCGCCTCGCAGGCCCGGCGAAGCCGTGAAGATACTTTGTCAAGATTTTCTTTCAAGTCGTTCATCTTGCGACAATACGGTGCCTTGAACTATGGTAAAGTTTGAAATTGCGCCAGTAGCAAGGTTTTCAAGGATATGGTGAGGTTCTCCGGGGTTTGACGCCGCAGCATTGTAACGCGCCGATTGGGGCACGGCCCCGATATCTAGGGAGGGAAGATGGACATCGCTGAATTGCTGGCATTTGCGGTCAAGAACAACGCTTCGGATTTGCATCTGTCATCCGGTCTTCCGCCCATGATTCGCGTGGACGGGGACATCCGCCGCCTGACCCTGCCGCCCATCGATACACCCCAGCTCACGGAACTGCTGTACAGCACCATGAGCGACCAGCAGCGACGAGATTTCGAGGCCAACCTGGAGGTCGATTACTCCTACGGCGTCACCGGGCTGGCGCGCTTCCGCGTCAACTGCTTTCACCACGACCGCGGCGTCGGCGGCGCCTTCAGAACGATTCCGGATGCGGTCTGGAAGCTCGAGGACATCGGCGCCCCACCGGTTTTCCGCGACATCATCGACGTGCCCCGTGGCCTGGTGTTGCTGACGGGCCCGACAGGTTCGGGCAAATCAACCACGCTGGCGGCGATGATCGACCACCTCAACGGCTACGTCGAAGGGCATGTGCTCACCATCGAGGACCCGATCGAATTCCTGCACTCATCCCGCAAGTGCGTGATCAACCAGCGTGAGGTGCACCGCGACACGCATGGCTTCAACCAGGCGCTGCGCGCCGCCCTTCGCGAGGACCCGGACATCATCCTGGTCGGCGAGATGCGCGACATCGAAACCATTCGCCTCGCCATGACCGCGGCCGAGACCGGCCACCTGGTATTTTCCACGCTCCACACCAGTTCGGCGCCGAAGACGGTCGACCGAATCATCGACGTGTTTCCGGCAGGCGAGAAGGCCATGGTGCGGTCCATGCTGTCCGAGTCGCTGAGAGCCGTGATCACGCAGACCCTGCTCAAGCGCATCGGCGGCGGCCGCGTCGCGGCCTGGGAAATCATGGTGGCGACACCGGCCATTCGTAACCTCATCCGCGAAGACAAGGTGGCGCAGATGTACTCGGCCATCCAGACCGGTAATAACGTGGGGATGCAGACCCTGGATCAGAGTCTCGAATCACTGGTGAGCCGCGGCATTATCCACCGCAACGACGCGGCGCGCAGGGCGGTGGACAAGAAACTGTTCATGTAGGAGTTTGCCCGGGCGCAGGGAAGCTTCGAACGAACGGTACGGCCCCAAGGAGGGATATTCATGAAAATCGTAGAGGAATGGCTCAGACAGTTGCACGAGGAGTGGGGCTCCGACCTCTTCGTCACGGCTGACGCACCTCCCTGTATCAAGGTTCACGGCAAGATCAAGCCGATCTCCACCGACATCCTCACCGCGGAGAAGTGCGAGGAGGTCGTATACAGCATCATGGCCGAGCGCCAACGCGAGGAGTTCCTGCGCACACGTGAGTGCCAGTTCGCCTACGTGCTCGACGCCGAGGTGCGTTTCCGTGTCAGCGCCTTCTTCCAGCAGGGCATGGTCGGCATCGTGTGCCGCCGCATCGAGTCCCGCATTCCCAGCTTCGAGGAGCTCGGTTGCCCGCCCATCCTGGCCGAGTTGTCGCTCGCCAAGCGTGGCATCGTGCTGTTTGTCGGCGCCACCGGTACCGGTAAGTCGACTTCGCTTGCGGCCATGACGGGTTATCGCAACCAGCGCATGACCGGACACATTGTCACCATCGAGGACCCGATCGAGTACGTCCACGTTCACGGCAAAAGCCTGGTCACCCAGCGCGAAGTCGGGGTGGACACCGAGTCCTTCGACGTGGCCCTGCGCAACACCTTGCGCCAGGCGCCGGACGTCATCCTCATCGGAGAAGTGCGCACACGCGAGTCGATGGAGCACGCCATCACTTTCGCCGAGACGGGCCACCTGGTGCTCTGCACCCTGCACGCCAACAACGCCAACCAGGCGCTCGACCGAATCCTGCATTTCTTCCCGGACGAAGCCCGCGAACAGGTCCTGCTCGACCTGTCGTTCAATATGCGGGCGATCCTGGCCCAGCAACTGCTGCCCGCCATCGACGGGTCGCGCCGCTGGGCGGCCTTTGAGGTGCTGATTTCCACGCCGCTCGTCAAGGACAAGGTTCGCAAAGGCGAGATCGACACGCTGAAAGAGGTCATGAAGGTGTCCGGCCACCACGGCATGGAAACCTTCGATCAGTGCCTGTTCAAGATGTACAAGGAGGGTAAGATTTCCTACGACGAGGCTCTGCGCCACGCCGACTCCGCCAACGAGGTGCGCCTGATGGTGAAGCTCGACGAAGGTGGCGACATGGAGTCGCTGACCAAGGGCCTGGAAGGGGTCGAGGTGCTTGGGGGCGACTTCCGGTAAGTTCTCGTCTCAGCTATGAGAGTTTTGATTATCGAGGACAATCCGGATATCGCCGCCAATATCGGGGATTATCTGGAGGACCTGGGCCACACGGTCGATTTTGCGGGAGACGGCATCACGGGCCTGCACCTGGCCGTGGTCAACGACTTTGACGCAATCATTCTCGACCTCGCGCTGCCCGGCATGGACGGACTGGAGGTCTGCCGCAAGCTGCGTTTGGACGCAGCCAAGGACACGCCGGTGCTCATGCTGACGGCCCGCGACCGGCTGGAGGACAAGCTGGCAGGCTTCGAAACCGGCGCCGACGACTACCTTGTCAAGCCCTTCGAGCTCCAGGAGGTGGCCGCGCGCCTCAAGGTCCTTGCCAGCCGCGGGCGCCGCCGCACCAAGCGCGAGCTCGCCGTCGGCGACCTCCATTACAACCTCGACACCCTCAGCGTGAAACGCCAGGGCAGGGAAATCCATCTCAACCCGATCGGGCTCAAGCTACTCCAGTGCCTCATGGACGCTTCGCCCAACGTGGTCTCACGCGCGGAACTCGAAATGGAGGTTTGGGGCGAGGAAATGCCCGACAGCGACAGCCTGCGCGTGCACATCCATACCTTGCGAAGCGCGATCGACAAACCGTTCAACAGCAGCATGATCCAGACGCGGCACGGCATCGGCTATCGCCTGGTCGATGCGAGTGCCTAATGCAGTTCCGGCGCCGGCTTAGAAGCCGGATCGTTCTCTCCTTCCTGATCTTCGGCACGCTGTTGAGCGCGCTGTTTGCGCTCAGCACCATGTTTCTGCAGAGCTACCTCGAAGATCAGCTCATCGGCGCCACGCTGCAGGAGGAGCTGGACGACTATGTCAACCAGCTTCGCCTCGATCCCTCGGTGGTCGAACCGTTTTATTCCAGGATCCAGGGCTACGTGACCCGCCCCGGCGATCCCAACCAGACCGTCAGCTCGGCCGTTCGCAGCCTGCCTACGGGCGTCCACGACGTCCGGCTGCCTTCCGGAATCTTCAAGGCCGCCGTGCGCAAGGACGAGGACCTTTGGGCCTTCCTTCTCTACGACGTCAGCGACAATCACCAGCTTAAGGAACAGCTCCTGTGGGCCTTGATTGCTGCCGTTCTGCTGTTTTCGGCACTTTCCTTTACGCTGGGAGCCTGGTCGTCGTTGCGTGTCATGAAACCCGTGACTGACCTGGCCGACCGCCTGCAGACGCTGGGCGACGAAGACGTGCCGCGGCGGCTGGCGGACCACTTCGCCGACGACGAGGTCGGCGAACTCGCCAAGGCGCTCGACAGCTACGCCCACCGCCTGCACCACATGGTCGAGCGCGACCGCGAGTTCAACGCCGACGTCAGCCATGAATTGCGCTCGCCGCTCACCGTGATCACGGGGGCGACGGAATTGCTCCTCGCCCAGCCCGACCTCGAGCAGAAGGTGCGCACCCGCCTGCTTCGCATCGCGCGTGCCGCCCGCCAGTCGGCTGACATCACCACCGCGCTGCTGCACATGGTCCGGGCCGAACAGGGCATCGACAAGGACTCCGCCGCCCACAACGTCGGCGACATCGTCAACGACGTGGTGCACCTCTACGAGCCGCTGATCGGCGGCAAGCCGCTCAGGCTGGAGGTGATTGAGGAAGACCGGGTGAGCGTGATCGCGCCGGAATCGGTGGTCGCCGTGACCGTGGGCAACCTGATCGGCAACGCCATGCGATACACGGCGGAGGGCGAAGTGCGGATCACCATCGGCAACGGGCGGGTGACGGTCGACGATACCGGGCCGGGAATCCCCGAAGAGGAGCTCGTGCACGTCTTCGACCGTCACTACCGCGGTCAGAACATCAGCGGCAAGGGCGCTGGCCTGGGCCTGGCCATCGTCAAGCGGCTGTGTGAGCTCTATGGCTGGTCGATCCGGTTCACGAATCGAAAAAGCGGTGGCCTGCGGGCCGAACTGTTATTCTTTTCAAGTTAGCCAGTCCTAGTGCCTGATGTCGATTGTTCCCTGTCCACAATGCGGCAAGAGAGTCTCCAGCCGCGCTGCGATCTGCGGCTACTGCGGGTTTGAGCTGGGTGAGGTCGGTGAGGAGGACCTGCAGCGGTTTCGCGAGCGCAGGCTCCGCGACCACATCTACCGTCTGAACATGGCGAGTTACGCGGTGATGGCCGCGGTGATCATGGTGTTCGCGTGGTTTTGGGTCGCGACCGGTGGTTTCCAGATGCCCGTCAACAGCTACGGGCCCTACTACCTGATGTTGGCCTGCGGTGTCGCATACTTGGTAGTGCGCGTCCTGCTGTTCCGGGCGCGGCGGCAAAAGAAGGAAAATCGCCGCGCCAACCGAGGAACCCGGTGAGCTACTCGATTCGCTCGACCCGGCACTCCTCGTCGTAACCCTCGACTGACAGCTTCCAGGCACCGAACAGCGCCGGTTCGATGGTCACGGTGGGGTTCCGCAATTCCTGGATATAGAACTTGTCGTTGTCCGCCTGGGCCCAGATCATGCCGTTTTCCAGCCTGAACACGGTCTGGCCGTCCCAGCCTGAAAACGTGCCGTTGATGCGGGTCACGATGGGCTCGCGCTCCATTTCGTCGATGTCGGGAGGCGCGTAGTCATCGCCTCCCCCACTGCTGGCCACCGAGCCCGACGGGGTGTGGCGCGGGGAGTCGAGGGTGGCCAGGGAGCGGGACCGAATCCATTCATTCAGCGCCGCAAGTTCCGCCGGCGTCAGCTTCTCCAGTCCGGCGGCCTGAAACTCCTGGCCGCTCATCTGCTCTTCCAGCGATGCGAAGCCCTGCTGAGCCCAAACGGCAGCCGGGACCCACAATGCGGTCAGGAAGAGGGCGAGACGGGCACGTCCCGCGGTTCGCCGCAAGCGGCTGAAGAAATCTGAGTTCATGTCAAGCCCTTCGAGAAAAATCGCTGCAGTCTATCATGACTGTACTGACCGCAATTGCGGTCGAATTACTCCGGGGAAAACGAATAATTTAAAGGTCTTGCTTGTAGCGGACGTAGGGTATGCGGCCGTAAATGGACTCGAAGGGGTCGGCCGACTGGTTGTCGCTGGCACCCTGTTCGTCTACGCCGCTGTTGAGGATGTTGCTTGCACCGACACTGAGATCGGCGTTCCAGGGGGTGCGCCATGTGAAATGCACGTCGAAAGTCGTCAGGCTGTCGAGTGGCTCGCGGTTGAGGAAATCGACCTGGTCGCGGTAGAAGCCCTGGATGCCGCCGCTGAAGGCGCCGCGGTTCCATTCAACGTTCATCTGGGCCGTGTTGAAGGAATCCGAGATGGTCCAGCCCCACGGGGTGAGGTTGGAATAAAGCCCGCCGAACTCGGCATCCAATACGCGCGTCAGCGCAACGCCGAAGTGCAGATCACCGAAACCGTCGGAAGCCACGCCGAGCTGGAAACTGAGGTCGACTCCGCTCGCTTCGCCGTCGAAATAGTTGAACGGCTGGCGCATCGGCAAACCGGGAAGCAGCGGGTTGGTAAGCACCGGGGTCAGCAGGTCGGGGCCCTGGGCCGTGGCCGGCTGCACGGTGTTGAGCCGATTGGCGCCGGTGTAAGTAAATTCCGAGTTCCGCGTGAACCAGGAAATCGCGGTCGAGGTGGAGGGCGTTTCAAAGCGCGCCCCCAGCCTGAGCCCGGTCTGGTCGAGAGCGCTGTACGAGTCATCGATGAAGCGGCAGCCCGAAGCGGTGTAAGAGTAAGGGCGCAGCACGCCGTCGGTGCACTGGATGCTGCCCACGGGCTGATACCGAACTTGTTCCTGCTTGCTCTGTACTTCGCCGGTGAGGCTCAGCGATGGGCTGAAGGGCACCTGCAGTGTGGCGTCGAGCCCCAACACATTGCGGCCGGGAAGTGAAAATGCCTGCGACTCGAGGCCGAGGCTGGCCGGGTCGAGCGAAAGCGGCGAATCGAGGTAGATGTGCAGTTTGCGCGTATCGCTGCCGCCGAGGTCGAAATCGAATCCGTTACCGGTGGCGTTGAGTACCAGCGGAATGCGGCTGCCGCCGCCTCCACCGGACTCCGGCGAATCGCTGGCGCTGAAAACACCGGCGCTGAATCGCGGGATTACACTTTCCGTGCTAACGGTCGACGCCTCGATGGCGCTGTCGGCTGACCAGGCGGGCAGGCTGAATGCAACGAGCACAGCAAAACCTGCAGCCGCTGCTACCAGCCGCAAGCGAGTGATCGTGCCTGTCCGTTTGAACCACATGACTGTGCTCAGCCGCCGTTTTCCATTCCAATGCCCGAAGCATCCGGTCGATAAATCAAACGACCCCGGAACCCGCCTCAGACCTCCTTGTCGCTTAGACGAACGGATTCTTAATAAGTTTTATCCAATCATAGCAAAAAAACGGCTTTCGAGATGGCTTTTAGTATACTGCGCCCTCCATGGCCTTGACCCGCACCCCGGTCTGCGACTTCGGTGCTCCGGCACCCGATTTTTTCCTGCGCGGCGTCGACGGGCGCGAGTGGAGCAGGGACGCGTGCCGCGGGCCCAACGGCCTGCTCGTGATGTTCATCTGCAATCACTGCCCTTACGTGCAGGCGATCAACGCCAAACTGGTGCGCGACACGCGTGATCTGGCCGGGTACGGTGTCGGTTGCGTGGGCATCATGTCCAATGACACCGAGAAATACCCGGAAGACTCCTTCGACAACATGGTGAAGGTGGCGCGGGAGCTGGGATACCCGTTTCCGTACCTCATCGACGAAACCCAGGAAGTCGCCAGGTCCTACGGCGCGGTCTGCACGCCTGACTTTTACGGATACAATGCCGATCTTGAGTTACAGTATCGGGGCCGTTTGGACGATACCACGCCAGGCCGGGACAGCGAGAACGCGGAGCGCGAACTGTTCGACGCCATGGCACGGGTGGCGCACAGCGGAAAGGGGCCTAGCGTGCAGATCGCGTCGATGGGGTGCTCCATCAAGTGGCGATCCTGAAACCGGGATAGCGGACGGGTCCAAATCACCAGTGAGGATGGGGGCCTCTTCACGCTACTCGAATCATCGCTGTTGTGACTATAAAAAGCGCCAATCAAGGCGCGAGGAGAGAAGTTTGGTGAATCCAAATGAACGACGAGCAACACAGAGTGGCACTTTTTTAGCCACAACCCGGAGGGCCGGGGCCATTTTTCCGCCTAGCTGCGTTGTCACTCGCTCGAGTAGTGGTACCACACCACGCTCGTTCCGCCTTGCTAGCCAAAAAAGTGGCCTCCGGCAGTTTGATTCAAGTAGCTTGAAGAGGCCCCTGACATGAGCCAGACATATCTGGTCGGTATCGATTGCAGCGATTGCGGCCACCGCGCAGTCGACTACGCGGCCGAAGAGGCCGCCGCCCACGACGCCACGGTGATCGTCGCTCACATCGTCGAATGGTCGCCCTATTCCTTCAATACCAACCAGGAGAACGCCGAGCGTCACCAGCGTCGCGAAGCCGAACTCGACAGGGCGCACAAGGAGATCGTCGACCCGGTGGTCGGGAAATTGCAGGAGAAAGGCATCGACGCCAAGGGCGTCGTCCGGCACGGGCACATCGCGAAGACCCTTAAGGCACTGGCCGAAGAACTCGGGGCCACTTCCATCGTGGTGGGCCGCCACGGCGATTCGGGCCTCGTCTCGCAGCTGTTCGGCAGTGTGCCCGGGACACTGGTGCAGATTTCCGATCGTCCGGTGACCGTCGTTCCGTAGCCGCCAGGGCCACAGAAGCAGACCAGGAGAACGAGAAATGAATATAAAAAGACTGATCGCCTTTGTCGTCTGCCTGCTGGGCGCAAGCCCCGTGTTCGCGCAACAAGGCATTGACGAGCGCATCGACGTGGCGATCAGGCCCTATGCCGACGGCGTCGCGGGTTTCATCTTTTCCTCGTTCCCGATCGCCGGTGTGCCGATTCCCTTCGTGCTGGTCTGGCTGCTGCTGGCGGCGACCATCTTCACGTTCTATTTCAAGTTTATAAACCTGCGGGCATTCAGGCACGGCTTCCAGCTCGTTCGCGGAGACTACAGCGACCCCTTGGCAGCCGGCGAGGTCACGCATTTCCAGGCACTGGCAACGGCCCTGTCGGGCACCGTCGGTCTCGGCAATATCGCGGGCGTCGCGGTGGCCGTTTCGCTTGGCGGACCCGGCGCCACGTTCTGGATGATCATCGCCGGGCTCCTCGGCATGTCTTCGAAGTTCGTCGAATGCACCCTGGGCGTCAAGTACCGTAACGAATACACCGACGGCACGGTGTCGGGCGGCCCGATGTATTACCTGTCCAAGGGCCTGGCCGAACGCAGCGAGAAGTTGAGGACGCTCGGCAAGGTATTGGCGGTCATGTTCGCGGTGTTCTGCGTCGGCGGCTCTTTCGGCGGCGGCAACATGTTCCAGGCTAACCAGAGTTTCAAGCAGCTGGTGGCCGTCACCGGCGGTGACGCGAGCTGGCTGGCCGACAAGGGCTGGCTGTTCGGCCTCGTGATCGCCATCCTGGTCGGCCTGGTCATCATCGGCGGCATCAAGGGCATCGCCCGCGTCACCTCAAAGATCGTGCCCTTCATGGCCATCCTCTACGTCGGCGCCGGGCTGGTGATCATTGGGCTCAACGTTTCGGCGGTTCCAGAAGCGTTCCGGGCCATCATCGACGGCGCCTTCAGCCCTGAAGGCATCAGCGGCGGCGTCATCGGCGTATTGTTCCAGGGATTCAAGCGCGCCGCGTTTTCGAACGAGGCGGGCATCGGCTCGGCGGCCATCGCGCACTCGGCCGTCCGCACCAACCGGCCCGTGACCGAGGGATTCGTGTCGCTCTACGAGCCCTTCATCGACACGGTCATCGTGTGCACCATTACTGCGCTGGTCATCGTCATCACCGGCACCTGGAATCCGAATGTGAATCCGAGTGACGGCGTGGCACTGACTTCGCAGGCCTTCGAATCGGCGATTCCCTGGTTCCCATACGTCCTGACCGTGGCCGTGGTGCTGTTCGCCTTCTCGACGATGATTTCCTGGTCGTACTACGGCCTCAAATCGTGGACTTACCTGTTCGGCGAGTCGAGGTTCATGGACGTCCTGTACAAGCTGCTTTTCCTTGGCTTCGTAATCGCCGGATCCTCGATGCAACTCGGCTCGGTGATCGACTTCTCAGATGCCATGATCTTCGCCATGGCCTTTCCCAACGTTCTGGGCATCTACTTCCTGCTGCCCGTCGTCAAGCGCGAACTGGACGAGTACTGGGCCGATTACAAGGCAGGAACGCTGCAGAAATTCGGCGCCGCTGCGAGAAGGGCCTGATCGGCATGGCGTCCGAAAGACCAAGCCGGAGGGAACTGGCCAACGCCGTACGCGCTCTTTCCATGGATGCGGTCCAGAAGGCCAATTCCGGCCATCCGGGCATGCCCATGGGAATGGCCGACATCGCCGAAGTACTGTGGAACGATCACCTCAAGCACAACCCGGCCAATCCAGGCTGGTGGGATCGCGACCGTTTCGTGCTCTCCAACGGCCACGGTTCAATGTTGCTTTACTCCCTGCTGCACCTGACCGGCTACGACCTGCCGATGGACGAACTCAGGAATTTCCGCCAGTGGCATTCCAAGACGCCCGGCCACCCGGAGTTTGGCGACACTCCAGGCGTGGAGACGACTACCGGCCCGCTGGGCCAGGGGCTGGCCAACGCCGTCGGTATGGCGCTGGCCGAGAAACTGCTGGCCCTGCGGTTCAACCGCGACGGGCACGAGATCGTCGATCACCGCACCTGGGTGTTTCTGGGCGACGGCTGCCTGATGGAGGGGATCTCTCACGAATGCTGCTCGCTTGCGGGACGGCTCGGCCTCGGTAAGCTGATTGCGTTCTGGGACGACAACGGGATATCCATCGACGGCGAGGTCGAAGGCTGGTTCACGGATGACACACCGGCACGCTTCGAGGCTTACGGTTGGCGAGTGATACGCGACGTGGACGGCCACGACCCCGTTGAGGTCCAGCAGGCGATCGAGACCGCGCTGGGCCAGGCAGATAGAGCGACCCTGATTTGCTGCCGGACGCTGATCGGCTTCGGCGCACCGAACAAGGCCGGCACTGCAGCGACCCACGGCTCGCCGCTGGGCGACGAGGAAGTGGCACTGGCGCGCAAGGTGCTCGAGTGGCCGCGCCCCCCCTTCGAGGTGCCGGCGGAGATCGTCAGCGCCTGGAGCGCCCTCGACAAGGGCCGCGAAGCCGAAGCCGAATGGCGACAGCGCCTGGAGGCCTACCGAAAGGCCCAGCCGGAGTTGGCAGAAGAGTTCAAGCGACGGATGAGCCGTGCATTGCCGGACGGCTGGGAAGACTACAGCAAGAAGGCGATCGCCCGCATGCAAGAGAAGGGTGGCGACGTGGCCACGCGCAAATCCTCCGAAATCGCCCTCGAGTCCTTCGGCCCCGGCCTGCCGGAATTGATCGGCGGTTCCGCGGACCTCACCGGATCCAACAACACCTTCTGGAGCGGCAGCGTCGACGTCACCGAGGGCAACGGCCAGGGCAACTACGTCTTTTACGGGGTGCGGGAATTCGGCATGACCGCGATCGCAACGGGCATTGCCCTGCATGGCGGCTTCATCCCGTACCAGGGCACTTTCCTCGTGTTTTCCGATTACGCGCGCAATGCCGTGCGCATGTCCGCGCTGATCGGGGTGCGGAGCATCAACGTCTACACGCACGACTCGATCGGACTCGGCGAGGACGGGCCGACGCACCAGCCTATCGAACAGCTGACCAGCCTGAGGCTGATACCCGGTCTGGAAGTCTGGCGCCCCTGTGACACGGTGGAGACCGGGGTGGCCTGGAGACATGCGATCGAGCACTGCGACGGGCCTACGGCACTGGTGCTCACCCGTCAGAAAGTCCCGCACCAGCCGCGCACAGAAGAGCAGCTGGGGCAGATTGCCCGTGGTGGATACGTGTTAAAGGAGGCCGAAGGCGAGCCCCGCGTATTGCTGATCGCGACCGGCTCAGAGGTCGAAATCGCGATGGAGGCCGCTGAAATGCTGGCTGGCGACGGGGTCAGCGCCAGAGTGGTGTCGATGCCGAATCCGGGATTATTTCTGAGACAGGACGAGGACTATCGGCGCTTGGTCCTGCCGCCGGACGTCAAGGCCCGGGTCGCTGTAGAGGCGGGTGTACCGCTCTACTGGACACCGTTTGTTGGCGATTCCGGACGTATCATCGGGATCGACCGCTTCGGCGCCTCTGCGCCGGGAGAAGTCATTTTCGAACAATATGGCCTGACCGCCGAAAATGTGCGCCGGGCCTCGCTGGAACAGATCAAAGCTTAAGAAAGCTGGAGTTGAAGCATGGCAATCAAAGTTGCAATCAACGGCTACGGCCGCATCGGCCGGAACATCATGCGTGCCCTGTACGAATCAGGGCGAACCGACGAAATCCAGATCGTCGCGGTTAACGACCTCGGTGACGCCGAGACCAACGCCCACCTGACGCAATACGACACCGCCCACGGAAAATTTCCCGGCGAGGTCTCGGTCGAAGGCGGCGACCTCGTGATCAACGGCGACCGCATCCGGGTGTTCGCCCAGCGCGACCCCTCGCAGCTTCCCTGGGGCGATCTCGGCATCGACTGCGTGCACGAGTGCACCGGGCTTTTCAGCAGCAAGCAGCAGGCCGGCATGCATATCAGCGCCGGCGCGAAGAAGGTGATCATCTCGGCCCCCGGCAAGGACGTCGACAATACGGTGGTTTACGGCGTCAACCACGACACGCTGACGGCCGAGGACACCGTGATCTCGAACGCCTCGTGCACCACCAACTGCCTGGCGCCGCTGGCCAAGGTGCTGCACGAGGGCATCGGCATCGAGAGCGGGCTGATGACCACCATCCACGCCTACACCAACGACCAGGTGCTGACCGACGTTTACCACAAGGACCTGCGGCGCGCCCGCTCAGCGACCATGAGCCAGATCCCCACCAAGACCGGTGCGGCCGCGGCGGTGGGCCTGGTGCTGCCCGAGCTTAACGGCCGACTGGACGGATTCTCGATGCGTGTTCCGACCATCAACGTCTCGGTGGTCGACCTCACCTTCACCGCCAGCCGCGACACCAGCGTCGATGAGGTCAACGAGATCATGAAGGCGGCGTCCGAAGGCGAGCTGGCCAGCGTCATCGGATACAACGAAAAACCGCTGGTGTCGGTTGATTTCAACCACAATCCGGCCTCGTCCATCTTCGATGCCACGCTCACCCGTGTGATGCAAAAGCGCCTCGTCAAGGTGCTGAGCTGGTACGACAACGAGTGGGGTTTCAGCAACCGCATGCTGGACACGACCATCGCACTGATGAATGCCTGATCCGGTGGCGAATTACCTGCGACTGGGCGATGTCGACGTCGCCGGCAAGCGCGTGATGATGCGGCTCGATCTCAACGTGCCCGTCGAGGGCGGGCGAGTGACGTCCGATGTCCGCATCCGCGAGGCCCTGCCGGGTGTCCGCCAGGCGCTCGAAGGGGGTGCCGCGGTGATGCTGCTGTCCCATCTGGGCCGCCCCACCGAGGGGCAGTTCGATGAGTCCGCCTCGCTGCGGCCGGTGGCGGCTCGCGTGCAGGAATTGCTCGGACGAGACGTGCGCTTCGAAAAGGACTGGCTCAACGGCATCGACATCGAGCCTGGCGAGGTTGTCCTGTGCGAGAACGTGCGCTTCAACAAGGGCGAGAAGGCCAACGATGACGG
>Ga0302046_10003332_pt1 | contig 14555 bp, 9 predicted proteins | sample RVTome_11_FD_200261 | JGI IMG/M metagenome (GOLD analysis project Ga0302046, IMG submission 200261) | Soil microbial communities from uranium-contaminated site in the Upper Colorado River Basin, Wyoming, United States - RVT147D111 (version 2) ...
ACACCGCGGCCCAGGCCGCGGCGGGCGGCCCGATCTACGAGACCTCCTGCGGCGCGTGCCACGGGTACGACCTGGCCGGCTTCCCGCCGCTCGCGGGCGAGGCCTTCATGGGGAGTTGGGGCCGGCGGACGACACGCGACTTCCTCAGCCTGATACAGGGCACGATGCCGTCGGACAACCCCGGCGGGCTGCCGCCTGAGGACTACGTCAACATCACCGCCTACATCCTCCAGTTCAACGGCGTGCCGCCGGGCGACACGCCGTTGACGCCCGAAACCAACGCCCCCCTGACCGCCAGCCCCGCGACCGCCGCGCCGCCGGCGGCAGCCGCGCAGGCGCCTGCGGGCCGCGGCGCCGGCGGCCAGGGCGGCGCGCCTGCCGGGGGTCGAGGCCGGGGGCGCGGGCAGGCAGAGGAGCCCATCGGCGTCACCGTGGCTGGCGAGGTCCCCGGCTTCCAGCCGGTCACCGACGCGATGCTCCGCAATCCGGCCCCTGGCGACTGGCCGATGCTGCGCCGCGACCAGTTCGCGTCGAACTTCAGCCCGCTCACGCAGATCACACCCGCCAATGCCGGCTCGCTGCAGCTCGTGTGGGTGGCGCCGATGAACGAGGGGGGTACGAACCAGCCCTCCCCGCTCGCCCGCAACGGCACCATCTTCCTGAACAACACCGGCGGGATCGTCCAGGCGCTCAACGGCCGGACGGGCGACCTGATCTGGGAGCACCGGCTCGGCACCAACATCGCCATGCGCGGCATGTCGCTCTACGACGACAAGCTGTTCCTCGCGCTCAGCAACGCCCACCTGGTGGCCCTCGACGCGCGCAACGGCGAGGTGGCGTGGGACGTGGAGATGCCCGAGGGCCGCGGCAGCTCGAGCGGTCCGCTCATCGCCGACGGCAAGGTGATCCAGGGCATGGGCGGCTGCTCGCCGTACGTCGAGCGGCGCTGCTTCATCAGCGCCTACGACGCGGCCACGGGCCGGCAGCTCTGGCGGTTCCACACCGTGGCACGCGAAGGCGAGGCCGGCGGAGACACCTGGGGCAGCCTGTCGAACCTGTACCGCGCCGGCGGCGAGACCTGGATCACCGGCAGCTACGACCCGGACCTCGGCCTCACGTACTGGGGGACGGCGCAGGCCAAGCCCTGGATGCCGATCAGCCGCGGGATGTACACGCTCGACAAGGCGCTGTACACGAGCTCGACGGTCGCGCTCGACGTCGATACCGGCGAACTGCGGTGGTACTACTCGCACGCGCCCGGCGAGGCGCTCGACCTCGACGTCGTCTTCGAGCGCGTGCTGGTGGACTCGGGCGGGCGCAACCTGGTGTTCACGGTCGGCAAGGACAGCGTGCTCTGGAAGCTCGACCGCCGGACCGGTGAGCACGTCGGACACACCGACGCCACGTTCCAGAACGTGTGGGACAGCTTCGACCCGAAGACCGGCGAGCCGATGTACCGCGCCGACATCATCGAGCACGAGATCGGCCAGTGGATCGACAGTTGCCCGAGCACCGAGGGCGGCCACAACTGGCAAGCGATGAGCCACCACCGGACGAGCAACCGCCTGATCATCCCCCTGAGCCAGAGCTGCCTGGCGATCCGCGCCCAGCGGATCGAGCAGGTCCCTGGCGGCGGCAGCGGCGGCGGCGCCGACCGGCGCTTCTACGAGATGCCTGGCACGGACGGCAACATCGGGAAGCTGGCCGCCTTCGACGTGGACACGCTGCGCGAGGCGTGGTCGCTGCAGCAGCGCGCGCCGTTCCTGACGGCGGTGCTCTCGACGGCCGGCGGCGTGGCCTTCGTCGGCGACCTCGATCGCGAGTTCAAGGCCGTGAACGCGCAGTCCGGCGAGGTGCTGTGGCGAACGCGCCTGGCGACGTCGGTCCAGGGCTTCCCGATCGCCTACGAGATCGACGGCCGTCAGTACGTGGCCGTGACCACGGGCCTCGGCGGCGGCAGCCCGCGCCTCGTGCCGTCGACCATCGCGCCCGAGATCCGCGTGCCCACGACGGGCCAGGCGATCTACGTCTTCGCGCTGCCCGAGAGCCGATAGACCGCACGCGCGGCGGCCGCGACGGGCCTCCTCGAGGGCCGGGGTAGACTGCGGGTATGAGACCCGCGCTTCCCTCGGCCGCCGAGCACGTCGTCGAGACGGTCTGTCCGCTCGACTGTCCCGATTCCTGCAGCCTCGACGTCACGGTGCAGGACGGGCGCGTCACGACGATCGACGGCTCGACCCGCAACCCGGTCACCGGCGGCTTCATCTGCGCGAAGGTCCGCCGGTTCGGCGACCGCCTGTACGGCGCGGACCGTTTGCAGCACCCTGCCGTCCGTCGCGGACCGAAGGGCGAAGGACGCTTCGAGCGCGTCTCGTGGGACGACGCGCTCTCGCTCGTGGCCTCCCGCCTCGACGAGGCCCGTGAACGCCAGGGCGGCGAGTCGATCCTGCCCTACTCGTACGGCGGATCGAACGGGCTGCTCACCCAGGACACGAGCGACGCCACGCTCTTCCGCCGCCTGGGCGCCTCGCGCCTCGCGCGTACGGTCTGCGCCGCGCCGACCGGCGCGGCTGCCGAAGCGCTCTACGGCCGAATGCCCTCGGTCGCCTACCAGGACTATGCCGAGGCGCGGCTGATCGTCGTCTGGGGTGGCAATCCGTCGGCCTCGGGCATCCACATGGTGCCCTACATCCGCGAGGCGCAGCGTCGGGGCGCGCGCCTGGTGGTGGTCGATCCGCGCACGACCCCGCTGGCGAAACAGGCCGACGCACACCTGGCCGTGCGCCCCGGGACGGACCTGCCGGTGGCGCTCGCCATCCACCGGTTCCTCTTCGAGGAGGGCTTCGCCGATCGAGCGTTTCTCGCCTCGCACGCGCGCGGCGCGGAGCGCCTGCGGGAGCGTGCGAAGGCCTGGACGTTCGAGCGAGCTGCCGGCGAGGCGGGCATCGACGCGGTCCTCCTGGCGCGGGTCGCCGAGTGGTACGCGACGGCGTCGCCGGCGCTCATCCGCTGCGGCTGGGGACAGGAGCGCAACCGCAACGGGGGCAGCTCCAGCCTGGCCATCCTGGCGCTGCCCGCCGTGGGTAACAAGTTCGGCGTCCGTGGGGGCGGCTACGCCATGACCAGCTCGAGCGCGTGGCCGATCGAGCGCACCTGGATCGACACGCCCGAGCCCACCACACGCACCGTCAACATGAACCAGCTCGGGCGCGCGCTGACCGAGTGGGCCGATCCGCCGATCGCCGCCCTGTTCGTCTACAACTCGAACGCCGCCGTCACCTCACCGGACCAGCGGCGCATCCTGCGGGGGCTCGAGCGCGAGGACCTGTTCACCGTGGTCTTCGATCAGGTCATGACCGACACGGCCCGGTACGCCGACGTGCTGCTGCCGGCCACGACGTTCCTCGAGCACTACGAGATCGCGCGCGGCTACGGCGCTGTCAGCCTGCGACTGGGCAAGCCCGTCATCGAGGCAATCGGCGAGGCGCGCCCGAACGCGGACGTCTTCGGCGAGCTGACCCGGCGGCTCGGCCTGGCCGGCGAGACCGACCCGCAGGGCGATCTCGAGGAGATGCTGGGCGTGCTCGCCCGGCTGCCCGCCGCCATCGGCGAGGACCTGCGGGAGCATGGCGCGGCGACGCCCGCGCACGACGGACGGCCCGTGCAGTTCGTGGACGTCACGCCCCGCACGCCGGACGGCAAGGTGGACCTGTTTCCCGATGCGCTCGATCGAGAGGCCCCGGCCGGGCTCTACGCGTACCAGCCGGACCCGGCCACACCGGGGGCGCCGCTGGCGCTCATCTCGCCAGCCAGCGAGCGCACCGTCAGCTCCACCCTGTCCGAGCTCCCGCGGCCGGACGTGCGCCTGCTGATGCACCCTGACGACGCCGCGCCGCGCGGCGTCGCCGACGGCGACACGGTGCGGATCTTCAACGAGCTCGGCGAGGTGCGCTGCCACGTGCAGGTGGGCGCCTGGATCCGCCCCGGCACCGTGTCGCTGCCGAAGGGGCTCTGGCGGCGCCATACGGCCAACGGCTACACGGCGAACGCGCTGGCCCCCGACACGCTGACCGATCTGGGCGGTGGTGCGTGCTTCAACGACGCGCGGGTGCAGGTCGTGAAGATCGACGAAGAGTAGTCGGTCGAAAAAAAGGGGCCGGGCGCCCTCCAATGACGCCCGACCCCATTACAGTTCTGATCGCTCCGAGCTCGCTACTGCATCCGTACGATCACCGCGCGCCGGTTCATCGCCCGTCCGGCATCGGTGTTGTTGTCGGCGATCGGCCGGTCCTCACCATAGCTCACCGTCTGCATCCGTCCGGCGGCGATGCCACGACTCGCCAGGTAGTCGCGCACGCTGCCGGCGCGGCGCTCGCCGAGCGCGAGGTTGTACTCCGACGTCCCGATGAAGTCGGTGTGCCCCTCGATGGTCACGTTGAGGTCGGGGTTCTCCTGCAGCACCGTCACGGCGGCGTTGAGGATTGCGATCGCCTCGTCGGTCAGGTTGAAGCGGTCGAACGCGAAGTGCACGTCCTCGAACACGATCTCACGCGCCACGACCGTCAGCGTGACGTTCGAGGTGGCCGTGCCGCCACGGCCGTCCGACGCCGTCACCGTCACGACCACGGGCCCGGCCACGCCGGGAGCCGTCCACGTGGAGCTGGCGGCGTCGGCCGGCGCGAACGTGCCACGCGGCGCGCTCCACCGGTAGGTCACCGGATCGCCGTCCGGGTCGGTCGCCTGCGCGGACACACGCGAGGTGCCGCCAAACTGGACCGAGCACGGGTCGCACGAGGCGGCCACGTTGAACGACGGGTTCCGGTTGGCAGCCGGCGGCGGGGGCGGCGGCGGTGGTGGTGGTGGCGGGGGCGGCGGCGGTGGGGCCACACGCGCCCACTGCCGGGGCGGCATCACGCCCGGGTGCCAGCCAAGGCGCACGTCGAGGCCCCAGGCGTTGTGATCGACAGGGGTTCCACCGACCGTACGATCGCCGGTGCCGAAGCTGTAGTTGGCCCCGCCGTGCAGGAAGACACCGGACGTGTGCTGCCAGACCAGGCCGAGCTTGAGCGCGGCCGCATTCGGCGGCGTGCTCACGGCCGGCGCCACGCTGAAGTCGGACCCGACCAGCGGGCTGTTGAGCGTGACGTCGCCGCCAACCACCTCGCCTTCGACCTCGACGAGCGCACGAAGCGGCGACCGGCTCGGAAACGCCGCCCCGAAGCCCCATCGCATGCCGCTCGGCAGGTCGAACTCGTCCGGGCTGCCGCGCACGATCGCGCCCACGACGCCGGTGGCCTCGAACGACTCGGACACCTCCCCGCTCACCACGAGCGAGAAGTCTCCCGCGAAGGCCTTGGTACTGGCCGCGGTGGCACCGCCGCTCGGGAACTTGATCATCACGCGCGGCGCCAGGCTCACGCCGTTGCCGCGCGACTGCGACAGCACGCTGAACTTCGCACCGGCGACGATCGGCTCGCCGAGGTTCGCCGACCAGCGATCGCGCAGGTACGGCTGCTCGTAGCCGACGCCGCCGTACTCGGGATCGCCGGGCACGAACACGGGGGACGACACGTTCCGGTTGAAACGCCCGAGGCGCCACGAGCCGAACAGCTCGACGCGGTCGCCGAGGCCGACCGCCACGGTGACGCCGAACTCACCGATGTCGGTGAGGCCCTCCGGACGATCGAAGTTTGCGCGGTAGACGCTGAGAGCCCACTTGCGGGAGGGCAACGTCTCGGCGGTCGGCAGGAACCAGATGCCGGTATCGCCGTAGTAGCTGGGCAGCGCCGGCCGCGGGGTCGTGTCCCCCTGCAGGACGAGCTCGCCTTCGGCCGCGTCCTGTGCCGGCGTCTGCCCCTGGGCTGCGGCGGTCCCTGCGGTGAGAGCTGCGATCAGCAGCCCCGAAATGCGTGTACGCACCAGCGTTCCCCCTCTTCTCGGTTGACGAACTGGCTGGCGCGGCGATGGGTCAGTCCGCGCGGCCAGGGCTCCGGATCGTACCGGGCGCATTCCCAAGATTATGCACGTCCCGGGGCGAAACTGGCAGCCGCCCGCGACCGCCCCGGCTGCTCTGCCCCCCTTTTCGGCCGGCAGCCCGGGCTTCGTCAGGGGTCCACTCGTGAGCGGTCCCCTTCTCGTGGGCGGCGCGGCCGCCTTTGCTGGCAATTTCCTTCTGCTTTTCCGGGCTCATCGACGCGAACCCACGGCGTTCCTTGCGCTGTCCCTCCACGGCACCCTCCTTGACCCCTCTTCGACGCCAGTCCTCCACGTTCCGTTCCCCCGCGACGCTGGTGTGTTGCACGGAAGATGAGACGCTGCCCGCGCCGCCACGGCCGGGTTTACAAGCCATGTGCCAGCTTGCGGCCTCGAAAACAGGGGCTGGCTCGACAGTTCGGGACACGCAGGAGACGGGGATGTGTATGCCGGGAAGGACAAGTTGCCTCGATCCTCTCGCCACGGCGGGAACCGGCGACCCGGGTCCGGTCCCGTCGGACCAGCCCGGAGGTCCCGGGGCACACGAGGTAACATGGCCGGCATGGACGATTGCGCCCCCCCTGGCCAGAACGATCCCCCCGCCGGCAACACGAGCGGACGCACGGTGACCTGCGTCAAGTTTCAGAAGACGCTGCCAGGACTCGACGCCCCGCCCTGGCCTGGAGATCTGGGCAAGCGCATCTTCGAGTCGGTCTCGGCCCAGGCCTGGAAGCTCTGGGAGGACCGCCAGAAGATGATTCTCAACGAGTACCGCCTGCTGCCCTGGCAGAAGGAGGCACAGGAGATCATCGCCAAGCACCTGGAGGACTTCTTCTTCGGTGAAGGCGCGGCGCTCCCACCCGGGTACGTGCCGCAGCAGTCGAAATAGCCGGGCGGATCCATCGAGACCGACGTCCGGATCCGAAATCCAGAACGTCCGAATCCGGACGTCATCCTGCCAACGTCACCTCGCGGTCGATCCGGAACTGCAGACGACCGTGCGCGACACGGAGCGCCTGCTCGGCCTCCTCGGCCGTCGAGGCGCGAGCGAAGATGAAGCCCAGATAACTGCGGCCCTCGGGCATCGGCACGAGCAGCGTGTCCGGCTTGGCCGTGACCTGGACGCCCTCGACTCCGGGAACCGCCGCCGCCGCCGACACGCCGCTGACGCCACGGTACCTGCCCCGCCGAGGAATCGGAATCATCATCACGCCCGACGCGTCGCTGGCGAGCCGGTAGCCATCGATGTCCCCGCCGACGGCGTGGCGCAGCAGGACGGTCTCGAGCGTGGCCGGCGTTCCCTCAGGGGCCACGAAGCGAACCGCCCGCGCGCACAGCCCGCCGATCGGCCTGGCCGCCACCTCGAGCACGAAGACGCCCTCCTCGTTCACACGGCACTCGGCGTGGACAGGCCCGTGCACCAGGCCGATGGCCCGCACCGCCGACTCCACGTGCGACACGATCGCCGCCTGGACGCCCGGCGTGGCGCGTGACGGCGTGACGTAGATCGACTCCTCGAAGAACGGGCCGTCGAGCGGGTCCGGCTTGTCGAAGAGGGCGAACGCACGGAACCGACCGGCGGTGAGCACGCCCTCGACGGCGTACTCCCGACCGGGCACGAACGACTCGATGAGTGCGTCGCCGTGGAGCGGGTCACGTTCGCTCGCGACCTCCGGTGTCTCGAGGAGCGCGCGCAGGCGTCGGAGCGCCGCCACGAGCGCCGGCCGGCTGTCGGCTCGCATGACGCCGCGACTCCCCGAAAGGGCCAGCGGCTTGAGCACCACGGGATACGCGACTTCGGGCAGGGCGGTGGCCGCGGCAGCGAGCGGCACGGTGGCAAACGCGGGCACCGGCAGTCCCGCCCGGGCCAGCGCCCGACGGGAGGCCAGCTTGTTCCGGCTCGCCTCGGCGGCCGCCGGCGGGTTGCCGCGCAGGCCCAGGACGTCGGCCACGTGGGCCGCCAGCACCGCCGGACGGTCCCCCACGGCCAGCACGCCCGCCGGCCGACTGCCGCCGAAGGCGGCCGCGACCTCGCCCGCCGAGGCACGAGGCTCGTGGAACCGGACGGCGATGGCGCCATCCCGCCAGGGATCGTCCAGGTGCTGGCAGCGGTCGCTCGCCAGACGCAGGCGCACGCCCAGCGCCTCGGCCGCCTCGCCGAACGAGCGGATCTGGTACCCCGTCGTCGTCGCGATCAGGAGCGCGTGCCTCACACCAGATCCGACAGCTCCGGCCCGGGCTCGGCACAGCAGTACCACGCCTCGGTGAGGTACGGGATCGCGTCGCCCGCACAGCACGTCTCGGGCTCGGCCGTGACACGATCGTCACCGCGGGCGGCCGCCGCGATGGCCGCGAACACCGCGCGGCGGGACGTGCCCGCGCCGTCCCGTGCGATGGCCATCACCCGCGCCTGGAGTGCGTCGATCTCCGGATCGGGATGCCGCCAGGGATAGGTCAGCGAGGCGGCGTCGAACGGCTCGAGCTGGCCGCGCAGCTCAGGCAGCTCGAGCAGCCTGGACTCGGCCGTGACGAGCAGCCGGATGCCGAGCTGCACGGGCGCCACCGCTGGAACGAGCCCGAGCGCGGCGATCGTGTCGAGCAGCTCCACGTAGCCCGCCCGCGTCGTCCAGGGCGTGAACGGCACGAAGGTCGGCGACAGCGTCAGCCCCACGCGCCGGCAGCGGTCGACGGCCTCGACGAAGTCGGCTCGCGTGTGTCCCTTGCGCAGCTTGTCGAGCACGGCGTCGTCGATGGACTCCACGGCGCTCGTCACCATCAGGCAGCCGGTGTCCCGGAGGTGCCCGAGCAGGTCCGCGTGCTTCAGCAGATGCTCGATCTTGATGGTCGCGTCGTAGGTGAGCCCCGGGAACTCGACTGCCAGGCGTTCCACGAGACGGCGCGCGTGCGTCGGCCCGTTCAGGAAGTCCGGGTCGCCGAAGGAGATGTGCCCGGCGCCGGCCTCGACCTGCGCGCGGACGTCGGCCAGGACCACGTCGATCGGCACGACACGGAACGCGCCGTCGTACACCGGGACAATCGGACAGTGGCGGCACAGATGCTTGCAGCCGCGGCTCGCGTCGGTCGCGCCGGCGACGCGGCGGCTGCCGTCGGGCATCTGCAGCGCGGCGTACTGCGAGAGCGGCGGCAGATCCGAGCGATCCGGCTGGACGAGCCGGATGCGGCGCCCCGCCACCCAGGTGCGGCGCGTCTCTCCCTGCGTCGGGTCCTGCGCGGACACCTCGACGGCCGCATCCGCCGACGCGTCCGTGGCCAGCCTGACCAGCTCCTCCTCGGCTTCCGGCCCGAGCACGTGCCCGATGCCGCGCTCGCGCAGCCAGCCGGCATTGAGCGGGGCGTAGAGGCCGTAGGCGGCGAGCCGGGCGCCGGGATTGACCTGACGCACGCGGTCCACGAGCGGTCCGGCCAGGCGCGTGGCCGTGTGCATCGGCAGGTAGAAGGCCACGAGGGAGGCGGCGCGGATACGCGCGTCGTCCAGATCGCCTCGCGAGACGTCCGCGCAGTCCACCTCCACGCCACCGCGTCGCAGCCACGCCGCCGGGGACGCCAGGCCGAAGGGCTGCCGCCCGAGGTCGTACGTCGAGATCAACAAGGCCCGCACGATTCCCATTGTTCCACGGTATCCTTCCGGCGATGACACCGCCCCCCGACGCCTCCGGCCCGGCCCACATGCGCGACACGCCAGGATTCTTCGGACATCCGCGCGGCCTGGCGACCCTGTTCTTCACCGAGATGTGGGAGCGCTTCAGCTACTACGGCATGCGGGCGCTGCTCATCCTCTTCATGACGGCGTCGGCCGATCAGGCCAATCCCGGCCTCGGCCTCGGCGAGGGCACGTCGGGCGCGATCTACGGCCTCTACACGTCGATGGTCTACCTGCTGTCGCTGCCGGGCGGCTGGGTCGCCGACAACCTGTGGGGCCAGCGGCGGGCGGTATTCGTGGGCGGCGTGATCATCGCCATCGGTCACTTCACGCTGGCCGCCCCGCTCGTGGGCCTCCCGGACGTGCCGTCGTTCTTCCTCGGCCTCCTCTTCATCGTGCTGGGCACGGGGTTGCTCAAGCCCAACGTCAGCACGATGGTCGGCGATCTTTATCCGCGCCTCGCCGCGTCGGCCACCGAGCACGAGCGCCAGGTGTGGGGGGCCAGGCGCGACGCCGCGTTCTCGATCTTCTACATGGGGATCAACGTGGGCGCGATGCTCGGCCCCTTCATCTGCAGCACGCTCGGCGAACTCTGGAACTGGCACCTGGGCTTCTCGGCCGCCGGCTTCGGCATGGTGCTCGGGCTCATCCAGTACCGGATGGGCGACCGGTACCTGGGCGACGCGGGGCTGTTCCGGTCGGACGATCCGGCCGAGGTGGTCGCGCGACGGCAACGGACCTTCTACCTGGCCGCGGCGATCGCCGCGGCCGTCGCGGCCTACGTCGTCTACCTCGTCATGGGGGGCGCGATCGAACTGGTGGCGTTCGTCACCTGGGTGGGCTACGGGATCCTGCTGATCGTCATCCTGTTCTTCGCGTACCTGATCTTCGGCACGGGCCCGGCGGGCGCCCTGCTCGTGCTCTTCGGCGGACTGAGCGCGGCCTTCCTCTCCGGCGTCGGCGGCGTCGTGCCCGCGATGGAGGGCACGGTCGCCGGCCAGTGGGCCATCGTCGGCACCCTCGGCGTCTTCATCGTGATGTGCGGCGGGCTGCTGGGGCTGGGCCGCGCCGTGAACCTCGACCAGAAGCGCCTGATGGTCATCTTCTGGCTGTTCATCCTCGCGGCCATCTTCTGGTCGGGCTTCGAGCAGGCGGGCTCGTCGATGAATTTGTTCGCGCAGGACCTGACCGACCGCGTGCTGTTCGGCTTCGAGGTCCCCACCGGCTGGCTCCAGAACATCAACCCGTTCTTCATCATCGTGCTGGCGCCGATCTTCGGATCGATGTGGACGTGGCTGGCGACCCGGGACCGCAACCCGTCGATTCCGATGAAGTTCGCGCTCGGCCTGGTCGGGCTGGCCGCCGGCATGTTCGTGGTCGCCTGGGGCGCGGCCTACGCGTCCGAGACCAGCCGGGTCTCGATGGCCTGGCTGACGGCGACCTACTTCCTGTTCACCTGCGGCGAGCTCGCGCTCTCCCCCGTCGGCCTGTCGTCGATGACCAAGCTGGCGCCGCAGGGACGGCTGGGCCAGATGATGGGGATCTGGTTCATCGCCGCCGCGCTCGGGAATCTGTTCGCCGGTCTCGTGGCCGCGCAGCTCGAGACGCTTCCCGCCGTCACGCTCTTCACCAACGTGGCGATCTTCGCCGGCGCCTCCGGGGTCGTCGCGATGCTCGTGAGCCCCGCCGTGAAGAGGCTGATGGGCGGTGTGAGCTGAGCGAGAGCCCCGCGCCCCTCGACGACTATCGGAAGAAGCGCGACTTCACCTCGACGCCCGAGCCGGCGGGCCGGCAGCCGCGGAAGTCGCCGGCGGGCCGGACGCCGCGCTTCTTCTGCGTGCAGAAGCATCTGGCCAGCCACCTGCACTACGACTTCCGGATCGAGCACAACGGCGTGCTGCTCTCGTGGGCGGTACCGAAGGGCCCCTCGCTCGATCCGGGCGCCAGGCGGCTGGCGATGCACGTCGAGGACCATCCACGGGAATACGGGGATTTCGAGGGGGTCATCCCCTCGGGCTACGGCGCGGGCGTCGTGATGCTCTGGGATCGCGGCACCTGGACGCCCGAGGTCGACGACGTGGACGCCGCGCTGGCCAGGGGCGATCTGAAGATGACGCTCGACGGCTACAAGCTCAAGGGATCGTGGGTGCTCGTCCGCACGAAGGGCGGCTGGGGCGGCACGCCGGCCGACGGACGCGCGTGGCTGCTCATCAAGCACCGCGACGAGTGGTCGTCGCCAGAGCTCGACGTCCTCGCGTTCGCGCCGCTCAGCGTGGCCAGCGGCGGCGACTTCGCCGACATCCTCTCGGAGGACGACCCGGACGTCTGGCGATCGAACCGGCCGGCGCTGAGCGGCGAATCCGGCGCGCTGTTCGCGCGCATCGTCGAGCAGGCAATGGCCATGAAGGCAGAAACGGGCAGGACGGCCGCGCGGAAGGCCCGGGCCCGGAAGGCCCCGACGCGGAAGGCGCCGGCGCCGAAGGCGGCGAAGAAGGCGACGAAGAAGCGCTAGACCGCTTCGACGCCGGCCGCGATCGTTCCCTCCGCTGCGTCTCCCAGCAGGCGCTGACTCAGCACGGACCACACCGCGAGAGACAGCCGCCGCCGATCGTGGCGGGCGATCTCGCTCGTCCAGAAGGGACCGCGCACCACCTCGATCCGCGGGTCGAGGTCGCCGAGCTCGAGCGGCGCCTTGTGCTCGGCCGCGTACCGCGCCAGCGCCTCGGGCGAGGGTCGGCGCGTGTTGGCGATCACCACGTCCACCGGACGCCCGATCGCGTCGGCCACCCAGCGCGCGCCCTCCGCCGCGGTGAAGGCCTCCATGCCGCGCCCCTCGGTCAGCAGGTTGCCGATCAGGATCACCGGCCCCTGCATGCCGGCGAGCGCCTCTCGCACGCCACGCACGAGCAACGGGGGCAGCAGGCTCGTGAAGAAGCTGCCCGGACCGATGATCACGGCGTCGAAGCCGCGGATGGCGCCGGCCACGGCGGGATGGATCGCCACGTCGGGCTCGAGCCACACCCGCTGCACTTCGTGTCCTTGCTCCTGCGCGGCGTCCACCTCGACCTCGCCGCGCGTCGTCGTGCCATCGGCGTAGGCCGCGCAGACCGACGCGAGCTCGACGCTCACCGGCCATACCCGTCCCCGGCCTCCCAGCAGCCCCTGCAGGCCGTCCACGGCGGCCAGGAAATCGCCGCTGTACTGCTCCATCATCGACAGGAGCAGATTGCCGCCGGTGTGCCCGGCCAGCCGGTCGTCGCGCTCGAGCGTGGGGAGCCGCGCCAGCAGCACGCTCCGCGCCTCACGCTCGTTGCGCGCCAGCGCGAGCGCGCACTTCAGCACGTCGCCGGGCGGCAGGACGCCGAGCTCGTCCCGGAGCTGTCCGGAGCTCCCGCCGCTGTCGAACATCGTGACAACGGCGTTGACGCGCAGCCAGGGGTTGCTCTTGAGGCCGCCGAGCAGGCTGGGCAGGCCCGTGCCGCCGCCGACGCACCCGATGCTCAACTCGCGCAGGATCATGTCTCGCTCTACGCATTGTAGCTACAATGCCCTCATGACACCGACGTGGAAGACGGCTGCCAGCACGCTGGTGGCGGACCTGCAGACCGTGTTCGGCGATCGGCTGCGGTCCGTGGTCGCCTACGGGCCCCGCCTCGAGGGCGACGAGGATGCGCCGCTGTCGTGCCTGGCGCTCGTGGCGAGCCTCGAGGCCGGCGATCTCGAGAAGTGCGCGCAACTGGCCCACAGGTGGGGGCGCGCGGATCTGGCGATTCCGCTCGTGGTGCCGGAGGGCGAGTTCCGGCGATCGCTCGACGCCTTTCCGCTCGAGTACGGCGAGATCATCCGCGCGCACGAGCGCGTGCAGGGCGACGATCCGTTCGTCGGGGTCGCCATTGCCACAGCGGACCTCCGGCGGGCGTGCGAGCTGCAGGCCCGCAGCCACCTGCTGCACCTGCGCGAGAGCTTCATCGAGACCGGTGGCAGGCCGGCGGCCGTGGGTCGGCTCGTCGCCGCCTCGGCACCGGGGTTCACGGCGCTCCTGCGGAACGTGGCGCGGCTCTCCGGCGTCAATACCAGTGATCGCGTCGAAGCGACCCGTTCGGGCGGGCGCGCCGCGGGCATGACCGACGCGATGGTGACCGACATGCTGAATCTGGAGCGTGAGCCTGGTGTGCCGGCCGCCGACCCGTCGCGACTGTTTCCGGAGTACCTGGCGGCGGTCGAGCAGCTCTCGCAGGTCGTGGACCGGTGGCATGACTCGTGATGGATGACCGGACGCGCAGCCTGCGCTGCGCAGCCCTGACCCTGGGGCTGCTCCTGGCCCCGTCGCCTGGACGCGCGCAGGAGCCGCCGGAGCTCACCCAGCCGGTCAACGATTTCGCAGGCGTCGTGGACGCCGAGAGCGCGAGAGCCATCGACGCGCTGAGCCGGTCGCTGCGGCAGGCCAGCGGCGACGTCGTCGTGGTGGCCGCCGTGAACACCTTCGCCCCGTACGCCGACATCGAGGAGTACGCGGTCGAGATGTTCGAGAACCACGGACGGGGCATCGGTACGGCCGACCGCGACAACGGCCTGCTGATCGTCGTGGCCGTCGGCGATCGTGACGTCAGGATCGAGGTCGGCTACGAGCTCGAGGCGTTCATCACCGACGGCTTCGCCGGCCAGACGATTCGTCAGGACATCCTGCCGGCCTTTCGCCGGGAGGACTACGGCGCGGGGCTGCTGGCCGGCACGGCGCGCGTCGTGAGCCGGATTGCCGAGGGCCGGAACGTCAGGCTGGAAGGCCTGCAGGACATCGGCCCAATCAGCCGCGAGCGGCGGCGTGGGCCGGGCTTCCCGGGCGGAGTGCTGGGGCTGTTTCTCCTTTTCGGTGCGATCACCGCGTTGTCGGGACGGAGGCGGGGCCGGCGAGGGCACCGCC
>Ga0302046_10003333_pt1 | contig 14552 bp, 11 predicted proteins | sample RVTome_11_FD_200261 | JGI IMG/M metagenome (GOLD analysis project Ga0302046, IMG submission 200261) | Soil microbial communities from uranium-contaminated site in the Upper Colorado River Basin, Wyoming, United States - RVT147D111 (version 2) ...
TCCGGCGCGCGCTGCCCGCCGCCGCCCGCGCCGGCCGCATCCGGCCCGGCGCCTTGCGCGGCCTCGTCCGCTTCAGCAGTGGCATGGCGGCGACCATGCTGCTGGGGTTCGCGCTGACTTCGATGGACCAGATCGTCCTCAGCGCGATCCTGCCGCTGGCCGAGCTCGGCTACTACACGGTGGCGGTGGCCGTCGCCGGAGGCCTGGGACAGATCGTGTACCCGGTCACGACAGCGGTGTATCCGCGCTTCAGCCAGCTGATCGAGCGGGCCGACCCGAGCCCCGTCTCCACGGAGTACCACTTCTTCTCACAGCTCGTCGCCGTGGTCGTCCTGCCGCTGGGCGCGGTGCTGATCGTCTTCCCCGACCACGTCCTGGGCCTCTGGACCCGTGATCCCGACGTCGTTCGCCATGCGGCCGTCGTCCTGAGCCTGCGAGCGCTCGGCACGACGCTGAACACGCTGATGTACGTGCCGCACGTGCTTCAGCTCGCTTCCGGCTGGTCGACCCTCGGTGCCGGGGTCAACGCGGCCGCGGTGGCCGTCGTGCTCCCGCTCACGATCGTGCTGAGCCTCGCCGTGGGGGCCCCCGGCGCCGCGCTCGCCTGGATCGGGCTCAACGTCGGCATCCTGCTCCTGGCGATGGGCCGGATGCACCGCCGTGTCCTCCCCGGTGAGCTCGGACGCTGGTACGCGCAGCTGCTGTCCCCGACGCTCGCCGTGGCCGGCGTCGCCGTCGTCGCCCGCGCCGTGATGACCGACGGGTTGTCGGCGCCGGCGCGACTCGGATGGCTCGCGGTCACTGTCGGGGTCTCGGCCGCCGCCGCCCTCGCGGTGGCCCCCACGGTGCGGCGGCGCCTGGCCGCGGCCGCCCTCAGGTCGGCGTGAGCTCGACGTCACCACGCGTCTCGGTCGGCATGCCCGCGTTCAACCGGGCGACGACGGTGGCCCGCGCGGTCGAATCCATCCTCGGCCAGACCCTGACGGATCTGGAGCTGATCCTGTCCGACAACGCCTCCACCGACGGGACGGAGGCCATCTGCCGTCGGTACGCCGACCGTGACGCGCGGATCCGGTACACGCGCCAACCCACGACGATCGGGGCCTTCGAGAACTTCGCTTTCGTCCTGGGGGCAGCGAAGGCCCCGCTCTTCATGTGGTTGTCGGCGGACGACTACGCGTTGCCGCGCCTGCTGGAGCGCGCGGCCGCCGTGCTCGACGCCAAGCCAGACGTCGTGTGTTGCGTACCGCGCGTCGAGTTCTTCTCTCTTGATGGCCGCCGCTGGCCGTCGTCCGGCACGTTCCCCCTCCTGGACAGCGTGCGGGCGAACGTCCACACGTTCCTGCACGACCCTCGCGACAACTCCCGCTTCTACGGCCTGTACCGCCGGACGGTCCTCCAGCAGGTGTCCCCGGCGACCGGATACTACGCGGTCGACTGGACGGTGGCGGCCGCCACCCTGGCTCACGGCCGGCACTGGGAGCTGGACGACGTCCTCCTCGTGCGCGAGGCGAGCGAGCCCGCCCGGTACATGCGCTTGATCGACGAATCCTTCCCCGGCCGGCCGAGCCGCCTGTTCCCGCTCCTGCCGTTCACCCGCACCGTCCTCTTCGGCGGCCTCGGTCTTCCGCTGACGGTCCGCACGCTCTGGCTACTCCTCCGGCTCAACGTCATTCTTCATGTCATGTACTGTCGAAGACGCTTTCCCCGCTACAGCGGGGTGGTTGAACGACTCGGCATCGCCCTCGACCGGCTCACGGGCCGGCTGTCGGGGACGCCGGGACGCTGAGGCGTCACGTCCCCGCGATCGTTCGCAAAAATGCTTGGCGGTCGCGCCTGGCAGTTGCGGTAACGTGAGAAGAACCCGCGGCGCTGAGGACGCGAGTGACCCGATGGACGAGATCGCGCGGTTCTCCGCTGAAGTCCACACGAACGTCGACCGACTCATGGCCGACGCTGAGATGCAGCGGCTGTCGCGCGCCTGGCTCACCGAGGCCACGCGCCTGCGCTACATGTACAACTTCACCTGGCTCGGGCGGCCCGTCATCCAGGTCCCTCAAGACGTGCTGGCCGTGCAGGAGGTCATCTGGAAGGTGCGGCCCGACCTCGTGGTCGAGACCGGCGTCGCGCACGGTGGCTCACTGATTCACTCGGCCTCGCTGCTCGAGCTGCTCGGCGGCGATGGGCTCGTCGTCGGCATCGACGTCGACATCCGGACCCACAACCGCCGGGAGATCGAGGCGCATCCGCTCGCGCGACGGATCCGGCTAATCGAAGGATCGTCCACGGACGAGCGGGTCGCCGCTGCGGTGCGTGAGTACGCGCGTGGCCGATACGCGGTGCTGGTCGTCCTCGATTCCGACCACACGCACGCCCATGTCCTGCGGGAGCTCGAGTTGTATTCGCCGCTGGTGACACGGGGGAGCTATCTGATCGTCTTCGACACGGTGATCGAGGATCTCCCCGAGGAGCTCTTCGCCGCGCGCCGGTGGGGCAAGGGCAACAACCCGAAAACCGCCGTCTGGCAGTTCCTCGCAGCCACGGACCGCTTCGAGATCGATGCGCGCCTCGCTGGAAAGCTGCTGCTCACCTGCGCTCCCGATGGCTATCTCCGGTGCATCAGTGACTGAACCGGGCCCGGCGCCGATCCCCGTCTTCCAGCCGCACGTCGGGGTGGACACGATCAAGGCGGTCGTGGATGCGCTCCACCTGGGGTGGCTCGGCATGGGTGCGATCACTCAGGCTTTCGAGGAGGGCATCGCGCGGTTCCTCGGGCTCAATGGCCGCAACGTGCTGGCCACAAATACCGGCACGTCAGCGCTCCACCTCGGCCTGCTGGTCGCCGGCGTCGGCCCCGGCGACGAGGTGATCACGCCCGCCTTCAATTTCGTCGCCGACCACCAGGCGATCATCGCGACCGGCGCTGCCCCGGTGCTGTGCGACGTCGACGACGCCGCGCTCGGGCTCGACCCCGACAAGGCCGAAGCCCTCATTGGCCCGCGCACCAAGGCGCTCCTCCCTCTGCACTTCGGCGGCGTCGCCGGCAGCGTCAAGGAACTGTACGGACTGGCCGAGCGCCACCGGCTCCGTGTCGTGGAGGATGCGACCCACGCGTTCGGCACCCGGGTCGAGGGTCAGGCGATCGGCAGCTTCGGCGACGTGACCTGTTTCAGCTTCGATCCGGTCAAGGTCATCACGTCGATCGACGGCGGCGCGGTGGTGGTCGGCGGCGCCGCCGAGCTGCAGCGCCTGCGGCACTTCCGCTTTCTCGGCATCGATCGCGAGACGCTGGAGCGCTACAAGAACAGTCGTGCTTGGGAATACGACGTCGTCTCGCAGGGCTTCCGCTACCACATGACCAACATCAACGCCGCCGTCGGCCTCTCGCAGCTGGCGCGTGTGGAGGAGTTCATCGCTGGCCGCCGCCACGCCTGCCGCCTCTACAACCAACTGCTGGCCGGTGTGGCCGGCGTGCGGTGCCCGGCCACCGACTTCGAGGACGTCTCGCCGTTCATCTACACGGTGCGCGTGCCCGCTCACCGGCGCAACCGGCTCATCGAGCATCTGCGCCGCCGCGGTATCGCCACTGGTATCCATTTCCTGCCCGCCCAGGACTTCACCTACCTCAGGGGCTGCCGGCGCGGCGACCTGCGCGTCACCGAACGCGTGACGGGCGAGATCCTCACGCTCCCGTTGCACACGTCGATGGCGGACGCGACCGTGGAGCGGGTCGCTAACGCGATTCGCGAGCACCTGGAGCCGGCGTGATGAACCCAGGCCTGGAACGGGCGAGGCGCGCGGCGGGCAGCCGGTTGCGTCCACGCACGTGAAGCCGCTCGTCCTCATCCCCGCGTTCAACGAGGGCGCGCGCATCGGCGGCGTGCTGTCCGGTGTCCGCGCCGCTGTGCCGGACGCCACGGTTCTGGTCGTGGACGACGGCTCCAGTGACGCCACCGCCGCCGTCGCTCGCGCCGCCGGTGCAAGGCTCGTACGCCTGCCGTTCAACCTCGGCGCCGGCGTGGCCGCCCAGACCGGCTACAAGTTCGCCGTCCGCGAGCGCTACGACTGCGTGGTGCAGCTCGACGCCGACGGCCAGCACGAGCCGGCCGACATCCCCGGGCTGCTGGCCGTCATCGCCCGCGGCGAGGCCGACGTGGCGATCGGCTCGCGCTTCCTTGGCGACGCTGGCTATCGGCCCGGGCTGCTGCGTCGGGCCGGCATGGGACTGTTCCGCTGGCTGGTCTGGCTGCTGACGGGCGTACGGTTCTCCGACGTCACCTCGGGCTTTCGCGCCTTCAGCGGCGACGTCATCCGCTTCGTCGCCACCGAGTGGTACCCGACCGACTATGCCGACGCCGACGTGCTCATCACGCTGCGCCGGGCCGGCTATCGACTGCGCGAAGTGCCCGTGCGCATGTACCCCCGGGCCGGCGGTCGCTCCATGCACGCGGGGCTGCGCCCGGTGTACTACGTCTTCAAGATGCTGCTGTCGATCGCGTTGGCGCCGCTCCGGCGAGAGCCCGCCGCGCGGAAAGGGATCCGGATATGAGCGAAGCGCTGACGCTGCATCAGACGATCTTCGCCCTCGTGACCTCGCTGCTGACGTTCGCGTTTGTCTTGGAGCTGGTGCGCCGGCGCCGTCTCCGCGAAGAGTACTCGTGGCTTTGGCTGCTGGCTTCCGGCATCATGGTCCTGCTCGTGGTGTGGTTCCGGCTCCTGGTGGTCCTGACGCACCTAGTGGGCGCGGTCACGCCCATCAACACTCTGCTGCTCTTCGCGGTCCTCTTCCTATTCGCGATCTGCGTGCACTACTCGGTGATCGTCTCCCGGCTCACCTCTCAGGTGAAAACCCTCGCCCAGGAGCTCGCGCTGGTGTCCGCACGACTAGAGGAGCGCGCCGATCGCTAGCGACGGATGCCGCTTCCGCGGATGACCTCGTGAGACTCCCCAGCGAGTGATCAGGTGACCGGCGCGCCGCGTCTGATCCGGGCCGGGGCGCCGAAGGCTACGGCGCCGTCGGGTACGTCGCGGGTGACGACAGAGCCGGCGCCGATCACGACGTTGCGCCCGATGCTGATCCGTGGCAACACGACGGCACCGACGGCGACGAGCGAGAAGTCGCCCACGGAAACGCAGCCGGCCAGCGTGGCCCCGGGCGCGACATGCACGCCGTGGCCGAGCACGCATTCGTGATCGACACTGCCCCGCGTATTGACGATGCATGCGTCGCCAAGGTGGGCCTCGGCGCACACGGCAGCGTGCGCGAGTACCTGCGTGCCCTTCCCCAGGCGCGCGCTCGCGGCGACAAAGGCTGTCGGATGCACGAGCACCGGCACCTCGACGCCATGCCGCTCGAAGAACTCGTGGATCCGCAGGCGGTCCTGGCCGTGGGCGCCGCCGATCGCCGCCACACCGGCCACCGGGTGCATGCCGAACGCCTGGTGCCACCGCGCGAAACCCTCGGGCCCGTGGTACAGCGGTACGTCCGGAAAGGGGGCCGGGACGGAGGTGTCATGGTCGAACACGGCCACCAGGTGGTAGCCCGCAGCATCGAGGAACTCTCGCAGAACCTTGGCATGCCCGGCGCCGCCCCACAGCACGATCGGCTTCGGCATACGCAACGAGGATAAGTCAGCGGCGACGGCCAGCGAAGGATTCCGGCGCGACCGTCACGGTGTCCGCTGCGCCTCCAGTGTCTGACGCGCCTGCCAGCCTTCGTAGGTCCTCGGCACCAGGCGGGCGAAGATCTCCAGGTGGCGCCGCGCGGTCGGTTCGTCGCCGCGGGCGCGGGCGATCTGGGCCAGCGCCAGGTGCGCGTGCGCGTGGCGTGGATCGATGGCCAGCGCCTCCTGCGCAGCGCGCCCGGCCTCGTCGAAGCGTCGCTCGACCATCCGTACGAAGCCGAGCGTGCTCAATACCAGCGCGTTCCGGGGGTCGAGCGCCCGCGCGGCCGACACCTCCTCGCCCGCCTCGGCCGCCCGGCCCTCGGCCAGAAGCCGTCGGGCGGTGCGCAGCTGCTGGTCGACGCGCACGCGGGTGGCGGCCGCGAGGAAGGCGGGGCCCAGCGCGCGGGCGGACTCCTCGTCGCCGAGCCGCCGGTAGGCGGCGATCAACGCCGGATAGACACCCACCAGGTGCGGGTCCGCGCGCTGGGCGCGGACGAGATAGCGCACGGCGCCGCGGTCGTCGTCGGCCTCCGCGCGTGCCAGCCCCGCGTTGAACAGAACGATCGCGAGGGGCTCGCGGGCGAGGGCGCGCTCGTAGTACTCGGCAGCCCTGCTGAAGTCCTTCCTGCCCTGGTAGGCGCGGGCGATGGCCTGGTCGGCCTCGAAACGCCGCGCCGGGTCGCGCACCCGCTCGAGCGTGACGAGCGCCTGATCGACATCGTCGGTGGCGTTCCCCAGCAGCAGCAGGCCCAGGGAAGACCCGGTCTCGGCGACGTTGCGGCTCAGCTCGGCCCGGACCGCCTCGGCTCGATGGGGGTCGGCCATCAGCCGCGCGAGGCCGGCCACCCCCTTGGCCGGCTTGACGTAGCGGTACTCGTCGCGCTCGATGACGGCGGTGTACCGCCCTTCGCGGGGCAGGTAGACGAGCGCGACGTCGTCCCAGAAGACCAGCGCCCAGTCGGGCGAGGCCAGCGCCGGATCGGCGTCGGGGCCGATGACTTCCTCGAGCACGTGGCCCGGGTGCACCGGGTACGCCATCACGGCCGCCTCGAGGCCGTAGCCGACCCGCAGCCGCTCGAGGTGGCGGGGGGAGACGTTGGCGAAGTGGATCTCCTCGAGCAAGCTCGGCGGTACGAAGCCGCGGCCGTCGATGATCGGCACCCGCCGGGGGAAGTCGCGCCAGGTGATGTACCCGCCGAGATGGAACGTGTTGAACACGCGCCCCTCGACGCCTCGGCCGTCGAGGTATCGCAACGCCCCCTCGGGGACCCGGCGCTCGTCGACGCCGAAGCCGAAGGCGGGGGCCTTCCGGGCGTCGTTGAACGGCCCGGTCCCAGCCGCCGTGACGGCCACGGTGATCACTGCAAGCGCCAGCGCCGCGACCGCGCCAACCAGCACGAAGCCGCGGCCCAGCACGCTTTGGGCGCTGGCCGCCATGAGGACCAGATTGCGCGCCAGGATGGGCGCGGCGACCAGCTGGAACAGGAAGACGAACCGGACAGCGGAGAGCCCCAGATGGACAAAGGGCAGCGTCAAGAGCGCCGGGACGAGCGGCAGGCGCGTCATCGTGGCCAGGAGGCTGAGCAGCAGGAAGCCAGCCAGCACGAACGGTCCCAGCCAGGTGGACGGCCGCAGCGGCTGCAGCTCGCCCACCTCGAGTCTGAACCAGGTCTGTTCGGCCAGCGCGAACGGCAGCGTGAGCACGTCGAAGCGGTACGGGTTGACGACCGACGCGATCACCACGCCGACGAGCACGATGGCGACCGTGGCGAGCTGACCCCACGAGGGAAGCGCCGTCGGCGGCGCCTGCCACCAGCGCCGGAACAGGCGCGCGGCGACCCGCAGCATGACGCCGCCCCCCAGCACGGCCACGAAGGGGACGAGTCCCACGACGATGCTGGGATGCGTGTTCGCCCAGACAACCTGGAGCGCGGGCAGCAGGAAGATCCAGCGCCGGCCCGCGCCCAGATACGCGTTCAGCGCGTAGATCGTGAACGCCAGGAAGACCATGAGCGCGATGTCCGGCCGCTCGACGAAGCGGTGGCGCATCATCACCACGATCGTCGTGAGGACCGCGGCCCGTATCAGCAGCCCGGCTGGGCGCACAGCCGCGGCCTCGCCCCAGGCGCACGAGTCGAGCCAGAGGATGCCAGCCGCCAGCGCGACGACGGCGGCCTTGAGCACGATGACTCCAGCCGCCCCACCGGCGACGAAGCCCAGATACAACACGACGTCGAACAGCCACTCGGTGTTGTAGTACGGGCCGCCGGAGCTCGCGAACGAAAACGGCTCGTGAGCGGGAAACCCGCGCTGCTGGACGATGTCGCGGCCGAGCGCCAGATGCGTGAAGGCGTCGGGGTCCTCGATGCGAGTGAGCGCCAGCACGAACGCGGCCACGACCGGGATCGCCGGCGCGAGCCAGCGCAGCCACGCAGGGGACGGCTGGGCCGTATCGGTCACCACGAGATGGTCCGCAGACAATTCTAAGCGCGCGCCCGAGCGCCCTCCAAGCAAAACGCCGCTCTGACGCTCCACATTTCTGGGGTGAGAGCGCGGCGTGCTGGGCCATAATCGCTCAGCCCCCGGGACAACCCGGCTCGGGCGGTTCTTGCTGGCGGAGGACACCACCATTCGGGCCCTGATGAGCAGGACCCTGGCGCGGCGGTTGGCCTGGATCCTCGAGTCACGCGTGCGGTGCCGCATCGAGCCGGTCCGCCTGCGAGTTCGACACGGAGCCTATTCGAAGGAGCTGGCCCGGCTTCGTGACCGGATGCGATGGCAGGCGGTGCCGCTCGACCGGCTGTTCGGCGGCGCCGACGATGATTTCTGGTACTGGTTGATCCGAGAGAGCTACGTCAGGCGAAGGGACTTCGAAGGCGTTCTTCCCGGCTTCCCGGACGACAGCGTTCAGGTCCGCTTCACGGGCAGCTCGGGTGAGCTCATGCTCTGGCAGGCGTTCTCCGCGTACCGGTTGTTTCGGATGCTCGCCGCTGACCACGGCCGCCCCCTTCAAAGTTGCCGGCTCGTCCTCGACTTCGGGTGTGGATGGGGACGAATCATCCGGTTCTTTCTGAAGGACGTCATCGCAGATCGGCTGTGGGGAATCGACGCCAGCGCTGAAGCCATCGAGATCTGCCGGCGTAACGATCGCTGGAGTCGATTCGAGGTGGTCGCACCCTCCGGCCCCACCCCCTTCTCCGACGGAGCGTTCGACCTGATTTACAGCTTCTCGGTGTTCTCGCATTTCTCCGAAGAGATGCAGTTCCGCTGGCTCGAGGAGATTCGACGGATCCTGCAGCCGGGCGGACTGTTCATTGCCACCACGCGCCCGCGTGACTTCATCGAGCAGTCCGTGCTCGATCGGATCCGCCAGCCCGTGTCCCGCCATCCGGAGGCGATCGCCGGCGTGTTCGGCGACACCCGGCGATGGCTGACCGCGTACGACGAGGGCCGGTACTGCTATGAGCCGCTCCCGGGAGTGGTGGGCTGGGGAGAGACGTGCATTCCGAAGGCGTACGTGCTCCGCCACTGGACGAAGTACTTCACCATCCTCGACTACATCGACGATCCCCGGCGGTGTGCGCAGGATGTGATCGTCGCGCAGCGCTGAGAATGCCGTCGGGTTCAATCGTCGAGCGCTGCTGGCGGTGACAGAGACGTCGATGCGGCGAGGATGACCGGGCCGCGCCGGCACCCTGGTACACGTCGGGGCCGCGGCGGCGGGCGTGCCCCCCGGCGGCCACCGGCAACGTTGGAACCCGCCGCGCCGGTGTAAACTCTCGAGCATGTCGGCTCGCTTGGGGGTGGACATCGGCGGCACCTTCACCGATCTCGTGGTCGTGGACGAGCGCTCCGGCGCCATCCGCGTGGGCAAGGTGCTCACGACGTCCAAGGACCCGGCCCACGGGGTGGAGCAGGGCGTGCAGTCGCTGCTCGACGAGGCGCGGGTCGATCCCGCGGCCGTGCGCGCGGTGGTGCACGGCACCACGCTCGCCACCAACGCGCTGATCGAGCGCAAGGGAGCCCGCACCGCGCTCCTGACCACCGAAGGGTTCCGCGACGCGCTCGAGATCCGGCACGAGGGTCGGCACGACATGTACGACCTGCTCATCGATGCGCCGGCGCCACTGATCCCGCGCCACCTCCGGCGCGAGGTCCCCGAGCGCCTGCTGCCGGACGGCGCCGTGCTGCGGCCCCTCGACGAGGCGGCGGCGCGCCGCGTGATCGCCGAGCTGGTGGACGCCGGGGTGGAAGCGCTGGCGATCTGCCTGCTCCACGCGTATCGGAATCCGATGCACGAGCGGCGCCTGGTCGAGCTGGTCGGTGAGGCCGCGCCGCACCTGGCGGTCTCGTGCTCGTCCGACGTCGTGCCGGAGATCCGCGAATACGAGCGCACCTCCACCACCGCGGCCAACGTCTACGTCGCGCCGCTGATGGGCCGCTACCTCGAGGACCTCGAGCGACGCCTGCACGGCCTCGGGGTGCCCGGCCAGCTCTACGTCATGCAGTCCTCCGGCGGCATCGCCCTGCCGCCGCTGGCCCGGCGTCTGCCGATCCGCCTGGTCGAGTCGGGGCCGGCCGCCGGCGCGCTGGCCGCTGCCCAGGCGGCGCGTGAGCGTGGCGAGTCCCGTCTGCTGTCCTTCGACATGGGAGGGACGACGGCCAAGGCCTGCGTGATCGACGGTGGCGCGCCGCTCGTCGCCCGGGAGTTCGAGGTGGCGCGGGCCGACCGTTTCAAGAAAGGCTCGGGACTGCCGGTCCGGGTGCCGGTCATCGAGATGATCGAGATCGGCGCCGGCGGTGGCTCCCTCGCGCGGGTCGACCGCATGGGGCTGCTCAAGGTCGGGCCCGACAGCGCGGGCGCCGACCCCGGGCCCGCCTGCTACAACCTGGGCGGCCGCCAGCCCACGGTGACCGACGCCGACCTGCTCCTGGGCTATCTCGACGCCGAGTTCTTCCTGGGTGGCCGGATGCGCCTGGACCGCGCCGCCGCCGAGCGCGCGGTGAGCGAGCACGTGGCGCGGCCGCTCGGGATCGACGCGACCGCCGCCGCCTGGGGGATCCATCGCGTGGTCAACGAGAACATGGCGGCGGCGGCGCGCATCCATGGCATCGAGCGCGGCCGCGACCTGCGATCCTATCCGCTGTTCGCCTTCGGCGGCGCCGGGCCGGTGCACTGCTGGCAGGTGGCCCGGATCCTCAAGGTTCCCCGCATCCTGCTGCCGTTCGGCGCCGGCGCGATGTCGGCCTGGGGCTTGCTGGCGGCGCCGCTCGCGTTCGACTTCGTCCGCACTGCGCGGGCACGGCTCGACCTCGCCGACTGGGAGGCGCTGAACCGCCTCTTCGCCGAGATGGAGGACGAGGGCCGCACGCTGCTCGAGCGTGCCGGCGTGGCCCGGGACGCCGTGCGCATCACGCGCATCGCCGAGATGCGCTACGTCGGCCAGGGCCACGAAGTCGAGGCGCCGGTGCCGACCGGGCCGCTGGCGGCCGCGAGCCTGCCGGACATCACGCGCGCGTTCGAGGCGTCCTACCGGGCGCTCTACCATCGCCTTCCCCAGGGCGTTCCGATCGAGGCGCTCAACTGGCGCGTGACCGTGTCGGGGCCGCGGCCCTCGCTCGCCTTCGGCGGTGCCCCCGCCGCGGAGACGGTGGCGCCCGACGCCGTGAAGGCCGCCCGGCGCGCGTGGTTCGCCGAGGCCGAGGGCTGGGTGGACACGCCGGTGTACGATCGCTACGCGCTCCGTCCCGGCGCCACGCTCACCGGCCCCGCCATCGTCGAGGAGCGCGAATCGACGGCGGTGGTGGGCCCCGGCGCCCGTTGTCGCGTGGACGAGGGCCTCACCATCACCGTGGACATGCCATGAACAACGGCCTGCTCGATCCCATCACCCTCGAAATCTGCTGGAACCGTCTGATCGGCGTCGTCAACGAGCAGGCAGCGGCGCTCCAGCGCACCTCCTTCACCTCGATCGTCCGCGAGGCCGGCGATCTCTCGGCGGGCGTCTTCGACTCGCGCGGCTACATGGTGGCCCAGGCGGTGACCGGCACGCCGGGCCACATCAACTCGATGGCGCTGGCGATGAAGCACTTCCTGGCCGCCTACCCGCTCGAGCGACTGCGGCCCGGCGACGTGCTCATCACCAACGATCCCTGGAAGACCTCCGGACACCTCAACGACGTCACCATCTGCTCGCCGATCTTCCGGGGAGATCGGTGCGTCGCGTTCTTCGCCTCGACCTGCCACACGGCCGACATCGGTGGGCACGTGCTCTCCGCCGAGGCGCGCGAAGTCTACGAGGAAGGTCTCCAGATTCCGATCCTGAAGCTGTACGAGGCGGGGCGCGCCAACGAGACGCTGATGGCGATGATCCGCGAGAACACCCGGCTGCCGGAGATGGTGCTCGGCGATTTCCATGCCCAGATCGCCGGCGGCGCCGTCGGCGGCGAGCGGCTGCTGGAGTTCCTGGACGAGTTCGGGCTCGAGCGCCTGGAGCCGCTGGCCGACCAGATCATCGGACGTACCGAGCGCGCCATGCGCGAGGCCGTCCGTGCCCTCCGCCCCGGACGCTACGAGTACGCGATCACCTCGGACGGCTTCGAGGAGCCGATCACCATCAGGGTGCGCTGCCAGGTCCACGGCGACGACCTGCTGATCGACTATGCCGGCTCGTCGCCGGCCAGCCGGCGCGGCGTCAACGTGGTCATGAACTATACCGAGGCCTACACGACCTACGGCGTGAAGGTGATCATCAGCCCGGACGTGCCGAACAACGAGGGCGCGTTCCGGCCCCTCCGCATCAGCGCGCCCGAGGGCTCGATCCTCAACGTCGCGCGGCCCGCCCCGGTGGCGGCCCGCCACATCATCGGACACTTCCTGCCGCACGTCATCGCCGGCGCGCTGGGCCAGGCGCTGCCCGAGCACGTGATGGCGGAGGGCTCGGCCAACATCTGGGGGGTGCAAGTCTCCGGCAAGGATCTCGCGGGGCGCCCGTTCACGCACATCTTCTTCTCGTCGGGGGGCACCGGCGCCCGGGCCGTGAAGGACGGGCTGGCGGCGACCGCGTTCCCCTCCGGGGTGCTCGGCACTCCGGTGGAGGTCGTCGAGAACCTCTCGCCGTTGCTCGTCGAGCGCAAGGCGCTCCGCGACGACTCCGGCGGTCCCGGCAAGTATCGCGGGGGCCTCGGCCAGACGATCGCCTTCCGCGTCCGCACCCGCGAGCCCTTCGTCTGCTCGATCCTCGGCGACCGCACCGCCCACCCCGCTTCTGGATTCCGCGGCGGCAGCCCAGGGGCTCGAGGAGAAGTCCTGATCAACGGCATCCAGCCCCCGAATCCCAAAGCCGAACAGGTCGTCCCCCCCGACGCCCTGGTCGAGATCCGGCTCCCCGGCGGTGGCGGCTACGGCCCCCCCTCCGAGCGCGATCCCGACCTCATCCAGCGCGATCTCCTCGAGGGCTACGTCACCCCCTGAGATAGCCGACGGCGTTGGACTCGGGCGGCCGGGCGCGTCAGGGCGGCACCGAGAAGGTTGCATGACCCGCTGAACGGGCGCTCCCAGCGCGGGCTCCGCCCGCGCACTCCGGGGTCCCTGGTCTGGGGGGAGGCACCGAGGAGCGCGCCGTCAGGCGCGCGACGAGGGTCGGAAGGGGGGCGAAGCCCCCCTCCGAGGGCTACTTCGCGTCTCCCAGCGTCACGACGACGAGCGCGGCCGGGGCGACGGTAGGCTGCACGCCCCGACCATAGGCGGCCACCTGGCTGCCGACCCAGCCGACGCACGGCGTCCGCTCGTCGAGCTGGCTGCGCATGGCCGCCCACTCCGCGGTGAACGCCGAGCCCAGCCGGCGCTGCCGCTCGGCGCTCTCGATGGCCAGCACCAGGCGCGGCGGCCGGCCCTCGAGCCGCTTGACCGCCGTGAGCATGGCGTCGGCGGCGCCGTGGACGAGCGTCTCCGACGTGGGCGTCACCCCGTCGGTGGGTACGGCGTCGGTGTAGCCGATGCCCGACGCATAGGGCGCCTCGACGCAGGCGACACTGGCCAGAGGCGCCGGCGCCCCGCGGCCGTACGCCGCGGCGCCGCCGAGAACGGTGCAGACGGTCCGCATCTTAGGCCCCATGAAATCCCGCCAGGAGGCGAGGAACGTCTGGGCGGCGTCATCGCCGTCCGGACGCGCAAAGGCGAAGGCCATGCCGCGAGGATACCGCGCGCGGAACGGCCAGCCCGCCAGGACGAGGCGCGCCGCCGCCTGTCCGGCCTCGCGTAAGTCGCGACCGGCAGTGGCGACCACCCCGCTGGCGGCGCCGTCGGCGTTCGTCACGCAGACGACGAGCGCCCCTTCCCTCATGAGGCCGTGATCCGTGAGCAGAGCGGTGGCGGCACCTCCCGCCACCGAAACGTGTCCGAGGACTTCACGGAGCGATCCGACAGCGTCCCGAGCCGTGGCTCCCGCCGTGACGACCAGTGCAAAGTCGGCGACCGCACCACCCAGCCGCCGCCCCGCCCGTCCCGCCGCCTCCCCGATCGCAACATCGGGATCGGAATCGACGCTGACACCGATCGACACTTCCAGTCTCGAACTCAGCTGCGCCTGAGAGATGTCTGTATCCAGCATGGGCGGACCCCACTGCGTCGCCCATGCCAACCCCAAAACCTTGAAAACGAGCCCCAATGCCCTCACCCCCCCACCCATCGGCGTGCCTCCCCGGCACACCACTGACGCCCTTCGGCAGCCCCCTTGAAATCACCGATTTCGAGCGCGGGCTTCGCCCGCGCAATCCTATGCCCTTGGTCTGGGGGGAGGCACCGAGGAGCGCGCCGCCAGGCGCGCGACGAGGGTCGGAAGGGGGGCGAAGCCCCCCTCCGAGGCTCAGAGCAGCCCGTACTCC
>Ga0302046_10003334_pt1 | contig 14550 bp, 11 predicted proteins | sample RVTome_11_FD_200261 | JGI IMG/M metagenome (GOLD analysis project Ga0302046, IMG submission 200261) | Soil microbial communities from uranium-contaminated site in the Upper Colorado River Basin, Wyoming, United States - RVT147D111 (version 2) ...
ACTGGCACTTCTTCAAGCTGCTGGAAGAGGCCGGGCTGCCACCCGGAGTCATCAACTTTCTGCCCGGCAAGGCGGTCGAAGTCAGCGAGGCCCTATTGGCGAACCGGCACCTCGCGGGCATTCACTTCACCGGCTCCACCCCGGTGTTTCAGAGCCTCTGGAAGTCGGTCGCGAATAACCTGGAGCGATACGCCGCCTATCCCCGGGTCGTGGGCGAGACCGGCGGCAAGGACTTCATCCTGGCTCATCCGAGCGCAGATGTGGACGCGCTCGCCGTCGCGATGGTGCGGGGGGCGTACGAGTATCAGGGTCAGAAGTGCAGCGCGGCATCGCGGGCCTACATTCCCGACACCATCTGGCCGGCGGTGCGTGATCGAGTGGTTGCCATGATCGAGGATATCCGGATGGGAGACGTGGCCGATTTCCGGAACTTCATGGGTGCGGTCATCGATCGGCGGGCGTTCGCCCAGCTCAGAGCTCACCTCGAAACCGCCAAGCGCGACACGGGGGTAACCGTGGTGGCGGGAGGCGGCACCGACGATTCCGTGGGTTTCTTCGTGCAACCGACTCTGCTGCAGGTCGAGGATCCGGGCTACCGGCTGATGTGCGAGGAGATCTTCGGTCCGGTGCTCACGACTCACGTGTATCCCGCCGCCCGCTGGCGGGAGACGCTCACAGTGGTGGACCAGACCAGCCCCTATGCGCTGACCGGTGCGGTCTTCTCCCGCGATCGCAAGGCGCTCGCCGAGGCGGATCACGCCCTGCGGAACGCAGCCGGCAACTACTACGTCAACGACAAGCCGACTGGAGCCGTCGTAGGCCAGCAGCCGTTCGGCGGTGCCCGCGCCAGCGGGACCAATGACAAGGCAGGGTCGGTGCTGAATCTGCTCCGGTGGGTCTCGCCCCGCAGCATCAAGGAGACACTGAGCCCCGCCAGGGACTATCGCTATCCGTTCATGGAGGCGGAGTAGGACGGCGGCGGGATTGCTTCGGGCGCGGAGCCTGCCCTGAGCGCAGCCGAAGGGCGACCTCGCAATGACTCGGGATCGTAGCGCGCTGTTGGCAGCCGTCGCACTGGTGTGGCTACCAGTCCCAACGGGCCAGGACTGGACGGTCCGCTACACCGCCAAGCAGTTGGACTGTGCCCGATTCCTGGAGTCAGGGGAATCCACTATTCAGACCGAGACCGGCGGGCGGAGGCGGCAGCAGACTTCGGAGCGTCGGGCAGTCTGGCAGTTCCGGGCTTCGCCATCGAAGGAGGGGATAGCGCTGGAGGGATGGATGGATTCGCTCGTGGTTTCCCGCCGGTCGGCGGAGACCACAATCAGCCCAGACACCGACGGGCTGCTGGGCGGACGCTACCGGGGATCGTTGAGCGCCACAGGGGCATACTCCAGTCAGGTCCGGCCCTTCGTTCCCGATGAGGTAGCGGAAGTAGCCGGGATGGCTACGGCCCTGGATGACTTCTTTCCTCCCCTTCCGACCCGACAGCTGTTGCCCGGTGGTACCTGGAGCGATTCACAGGGGCTGACCATCCGGCGGCTGTCGGATAGCGCCCTGTCGGGGCTTTCGCTCTTCCGCTTCGAGCTGAGCCGCAAGGACGAGAGCCGGGTCGCCCCTCGACCGGTCGATACCCTCGCTCTCCCGCTGCGGCAGCTGAGCGAGGAGCAGGGCACCTTCGTCTGGCACCCCCTGCTCGGATTGGTGCGGCGGGATCGGAGGATCGTGGTGCAGACGGCGGTCCCGGCGAGCCGGACGGTGCGTCAGGCCGTCCGGTCAAGGGTGGAGCAGCGGATCCGGGTGACTCGGGATCTCAGCGGCGATCCGACGGCGTGTCGGAGGGAAGGAGGGAATGGAGGGAAGGAGGGAAAGAGTGAAGGAGGGAAAGAGTGAAGGAGGAATGTGGGAACAGCGGATGAGGGAAAGAGAAGAGATCAGGAAGGCATCTTCCCACTGCCCCCCTTCACTCCTTCACTCCTTCACTCTTTCCCTCCTTGAACACGAACCGCTGCTCGGGATCGAAGAGCAGGGTGGTAAGGCCGAACAGCACCAGTGTGCTGCTGCTCAGGACCAGCAGGTCCAGGGCCACGGTGAACTCGGTGGGCTGACCGAAGGCGTGACGCATGAGATCGACCTGATAGGTCACCGGGTTGATCAAGGCCAGCAGTCGCAGCGGAGCCGGCATGCCGGCGGTCGGATACAGCGCACCGCTGACGAAGAGCAGTGGGAAGAGCACCACATTTATCACGCCGGCGAAGTTTTCCACCGACCGCAGCCGAGCCGCCACCAGCAACCCGAGGATGCTGCTCACCATGGAGCCGAGGGCCAGCGCCCCTGCGGCGGCAGCCATATCTTCCAGTGAGACCGGCGCGAACACCGGCGCGAATGCGAGCACGATTGCACCCTGGATCATCCCCACCATGGCCGCGGCGAGCGCCCTTCCGGTCAGCACCGCCGTCACTCCGGCCGGGCTCGCGAGCATCAGCCGGAGAACCCCAAACTCGCGGTCGTAGACGGTCGATATGGCCATCAGCATGGCCCCGAACAGGGCGGCCATGACAATGATCCCGGGGTAGACGAATGCCTGATACGACAGGCTGCCCTCGACCCGGGCGATCGCGTTGAACCCCGCACCCACCAGCAGCAGCCACATGAACGGCCGTGCCACCCCGCCTAGCAGGCGGCTCGTCTGCCGCGTGGTCCGGGTCAGGTCCCTGGCTATGATGCCGTACACCGCGCTCAGTGCGCTCATACTAAAAACCTTTGGCCACAGATGAACACGGAAACAGACGGATTGTCCCGATCCGGCATGAACCGCCTCCACAGTAACGAAGACCTTATTTGTTGGCCTGCTTTTTTGGATCTTGAGAAATCTTCTGCGTCCGTGCGAAGTAGACATCTTCGAGTGTCGCAGGACGGAGCGCGAATCGCTCGATTCCTGGGGTCGTTCCTGCCAGCTCCACCACCGTTTCGCGCGGCCCTCGGAGCCCCACGCGCCAGCCGCGCTCGGTCCGCAAGCTGATCGCCACTACCCCCAGGCCACGAAGTGCTTCGCCCAACTGCTCGGCTCCCGGACCCTCTATCTCCGCCACCTCCGATCCGATGGTCTTCCGAAGCGAGGCCGGAGTGTCGCTCGCCACGACCTTGCCGGCTGAGAGCAGGACTACCAGGTCGGACGGTTCGGCCTCGGTGAGATAGTGAGTCGAGAAGAGGATCGTGGTTCCCCGGGTACGGCGCTGGTGTTCCAGCATCGACCAGAGCCGTTCCCGATGCTCGGGGTCCAGGCCTACGGTCGGCTCGTCGAGAATCAGCAGGTCGGGTTGGTGGAGCGAGGCACGGGTAATGTCCAGCAGGCGACGCCAGCCGCCGGACAGCTGCCGGGCAGGTATTCCGGCCCGGGCGGTGAGGCCGGTCTGCTCCAGCGCTCGGGCGACCGCCTCGCCCGCGGCGCGGCCTCCCAGCCCATTCAATCGGGCGGCGAAGAAGAGGTTCTCCGCAACCGTCAGGAGACCGTCAACGCTGGCCTCCTGGAAGACGAGACCCAGGCGGCGGCGCACGGCGCCGCGGTCGCGGGTGACATCGTGTCCGAAGATCCGGGCCGCTCCCCTCGAGGGGGCGAGAAGGGTGCCGAGGAGGAGCATCGCGGTGGTCTTGCCGGCGCCGTTGGGTCCCAGCAGCCCGACCAGGGCACCCGCCGGTACCCGCAGGTCGAGTGCGTCGAGCGCCCGAACGTCGCCGTAGTCCCGTCCCAGCCGGTCGGTCTCGATAGCCGGCGCGGATCCGCTCACACCCTCAGCGGCTCGCCTGCGATGTAGCGATAGCTGAAGTCCGGCGTTGCCGGCTCGGCGAGCGCCTCATCCACGATCTGACGCAACGGGGTGAGGGTGCAGACCGGATCGGTGTTGGCCGCGTCACCGGTGAGCGCGAACGCCTGACACCGGCAGCCGCCGAAGTCCACCGTCTTCCGGGGGCAGCTCCGGCACGGCTCCTTCATCCAGCTGTCGCCGCGGAAGGCCTGAAACGCCTCCGACTCCTGCCAGATCCACTCGAGCGAGTGGTCGCGGACATTGTCGAACCGGAGCGTGGTGATCTGGGTAGCGCCATGGCACGGCAGGACCATCCCATTGGGTGCCACGACGAGGTAGAGCTTCCCCCAGCCGCCATAGCAGGCCTTGGGATACGACTCGTAGTAGTCCGGCAGTACGTAGGTGATCTGCATCCGCCCACGGTAGCGCTGGATGGCCTGTTCGGCGATCTCGCGTGATCGCCCGACCTGCTCGCGGGTAGGCATGAGTGCCGCGCGATTCTGAAGCCCCCAGCCATAATACTGCGTATTGGCGAGCTCGATCCGGTCTGCGCCCAGATCGGCGGCCATGTCGATGATCTCGCCGATCCGGTCGAGGTTGGCCCGGTGGAGTACGACGTTGACCGTGAAGGCAAAGCCCAGCTCGCGGACCAGCGCCGCCGCTGTCTGCTTGTGCTTGACCGATCGCACCCCGGCAATGCGCTCGGCCACCTCAGGGTTGGAGTCCTGAATCGAGATCTGGATGTGCTCGAGTCCGACTTCCTTGAGCCGCTCGGCGCGGGGTCGAGTCAGCCCCAGGCCCGATGTCACCAGGGTCGAATAAAGCCCCTCACCACGCGCGTGTTCGGCCAGCTCCTCGAGGTCTTTCCGGAGCAGCGGCTCCCCACCCGACAGACCCAGCTGGAGCACTCCCAGCCCCCGCGCCTGGGTGAGGACCCGCTTCCAGTCCTCCGTCGTCAACTCGCTCTCGGCCCGGATCAGGTCCAACGGGTTGGAGCAGTAGGGACAGTGCAGCGGGCACCGGTGGGTCAGCTCCGCCAGCAGGGTAGTGGGAATGTCAGCCGGCACGAACCAGCTCCCGCTCCGCCATGCCCGCCAGGTACTCGGTCACGTCGGCGCTCACATCGGCGTGATAGCGCTCGGTCAGGATGCTGACGATCTCGCGAACGGTATGGCGCCCGTTACATAGCTCCAGGATGGCCGCACCCGTGTCATTCAAGAGGACGGCGCCCTCGGGATAGAGCAGCACCGGTCGCTGGCGCACCCGATCGAACTCCAGCCGGGCCATCCGCCAGAGCTTGGGCACCGAGTCGGGAGTCAGGAGTCGGGAGTCGGCAGCCATGATCATGACTCGCCGTACGCGTTGTGAATGGTGTCGATCATGACCCACAGCATCTCGAGCTTGAACGCCAGGGCATCGAACGCCCGGCGCTGGGTCTCCACCGTGGTACAGTGCTGTTGCACCAGCCGGAGTCCCTGCCGGCTGTCGCGCGGGGCCTGGACCAGCCGGCTCCGGAAGTATTCGAGGGCCTCGGGCCGGATCCAGGGATAGTGTTGGGGAAACGCCGCGATCCGCTTGCGCATCAGGTCGGGCGCAAAGAGCTCGGTCAGGGAGGAGGCAACGGCCTCGATCCATGGCTTGGTCTTGCAGAACGTGACGTAGGCCTCCGCCGCGAAGCGAACCCCGGGGAGGACGTGGCGCTCGTCCTCCATCTCCTCGCGGGGGACGCCGAGCGCCTCGCCCAGCCGGATCCACATCTCGATTCCGCCAGTGCCAGCCTGGGCGCCGTCGTGATCCACGATGCGCTGCAGCCACTCACGTCGCACATCCGGGTCCGGACAGTTCGAGATTATTGCGGCGTCCTTTCGCGGAATGGCTCGCTGGTACGCCAGCCGGTTTGCCACCCAGCCCTGCAGCTGCCGGGCGGTGAGCCGGCCTTCGTGCATGAGTTGATGAAACGGATGGTTGGCATAGTACGACGTACTGAACGAGCGCAGTCCTTCGGCCAACGCCTCGGCTTCCAGCGGCCGATCGAGCAACGGAATGGATGGTGGCGGCGGTGCCGCCAGAGCCGAAGCAAACAGCGTCGTCGTCATCTCAGATCGAGAACCTCATGCCATCCGCGCCCACCGCAATGCCGGCACGTTCCACTGCCGCCCGCTCGGCCGAGCCCTCCAGGAGCATCGGATTGGTGTTGTTGATGTGGGTGTATACCTTGCGCGGCCGGGACAGCCGTGCCAAACGCAACAGGGTTCCGTTGGGGCCGGAGATAGGCTGATGGTCCATCTCCCGCGCGCGCCGGTCGCCGATACCCAGCGAGATCAGCTCGTCGTCGGTCCAGAAGGTGCCGTCGAAAAGAACCAGGTCGGCCTCGCTCAGGCGTTGCAGGAGTAGTTCATCCAGGTCGCCACATCCGGGGATGAACGCGCATGAGCCGCCGGTGTTCTGGTCCCGCAGCGTCAGCCCCACCGTGTGTCCGGCACCGTTCTCCCGGGCAAAGCGCGGCGGCCCCGCCGGGACTGGGAACGCCTCGACCGTGATCCCGCTGGCCTCGCCATCCCGATAGCGCAGCGGCAGCGCCTGATCCAGGGCCAGCTCGGTGACCTCGACCCGGGCGAAGGCCTGCGTGATCGGAAGGATTCGGGAGTCCCGCTCCAGGATGGCTCTGACCGCGCCAGTGACGTACAACTGAAGGTAGCGCGCTTCCCGTAACAGGACGATGCCGAGGGTATGATCCAGCTCGGCATCGGTGGCCACGATGCCCTCGACGGCGGCGTGGCGGACGCCCGCGGGGATGGGCCCCGGGATACACTCGAGCTGATCATGCACGTCGGGGGAGGCGTTCAGGAGGAACCAGCGCTCGCCATCGGCGCTGATGGCGGCGGAGGATTGGCTGCGGCGGGACGCCCGCAGTGGGTCTAGACGCGCCGCGCGGCAGGTGGGGCACCAGCAGTTCCACTGGGGGAAGCCCCCGCCTGCCGCGGTACCGAGCAGAATGACATGCACTTGGATAGCCTAAGGGCCCGCTTTCGCGAGCCCTCGATGTCAGCTCTGCTTAGAGCGTCGCGACGTAGGCAGTGACTTCCATGGTGACGGCCACGACTTCAGCTTCGGGCTTGGTCCAGGACATGATGTACGCTCCGAAATAATGGGAAAAGACAAGACTCATGTGGGTGCTATGACCCAGGCGGACCGTCGCGTGGCCCGACCGCACCCTTGGTAAAGCAGGCAGCGTGCCAGACCCGAAATTCATCCGGTGCTGATGGTGGGATTCTATTTCAGCACAATGGCTTGAGCGGGCTACCGCTGACAGGGCAGATAAGATTTCCAGCAGTTCTTCAGTGGGGCATTCGAGCCAGTTGGGTGATTTCACCCACTCTGGATGCCAAACTTTTTCAGCCGGTACCGAAGGGTGTCTCGAGAGATGCCCAGACGTTGAGCCGCTCTGGTCTGATTCCCGCCTGCCTCCCGCATGGCCCGCTCGATGAGGGACCGCTCCACCTGGGGGAGGTCCGTGATCTCGGGCGCTACGCTCGTCACCGGGGCCGCCCCATCTGGTGGTTTGGGCGCCTGCGCGCCGGACTCGATGGAGTCCGACCCTTCCGGCCCGACCCGGGTGGGGAAGGCGATCGAGAGGTGGTCGACGTTCAGCGTGGCGTCCCGGCTCCAGAGCACGGCGCGCTCGATAACGTGGCTCAGCTCGCGAACGTTCCCAGGCCATGGATAGGATAGCAGCACCTCCCGGGCCCGGGCATCGATCCGGCGCACATCCTTGCCGTACTTGGCGCAGAACCGCTTGAGAAAATGTTCCGCCAGCAGCACCACGTCGTCGCCTCGCTCCCGCAGCGGGGGCAAGTGGAGCAGGATGACCGCGAGCCGGAAGTACAAATCGCTGCGAAAGCGGTTCCGCCGGACCTCGCTCTCCAAGTCGCGGTTGGTGGCCGCCAGGATGCGCACGTCCACCTTCCGGTCCCTCACACCGCCGACTCGGCGGACGGTTCGTTCCTCGATGGCCCGCAGCAGCTTCCCCTGAAGCGAGAGCTCCAAATCGCCCACCTCGTCGAGGAAGAGGAATCCTCCCTCCGCCGCCTCGAACAGACCGATCTTGGATTCCTTGGCATCGGTGAAGGCACCGCGCTCGTAACCGAAGAGCTCGGCCTCCATCAGGTTGACCGGAAGGGCAGTGCAGTTCACGTCGATGAATGGCCGGGTCACGCGGGGACCGGTGCTGTGAAGGCTGCGGGCAACGAGCCCCTTCCCGGTCCCGGTTTCCCCGGTGATCAGAACCGGAGGGATCTCGTTGAGCGCGGCGATCTGGCGGACCTGGTCCAGCACCGGCCGCATGGCCGGTGAGCGGCCGAGGATCCCGGCGAAAGGTGCCTCGTTTGCCGCGCGCCGACGGTAGTATGAGAGCTCCTGCTTGAGGAGGGTGTTTTCCCGGGCGCGGTCGGCGAGAAGCTTCAGCTCCTCCAGGTCCACCGGCTTCTTCATATAGTCGAACGCGCCGAGCTTCACTGCCTCGACGGCGCCCTCGATGGTGCCGTGAGCGGTCATGATGATGACTGGAATGGCGGGGTCGAATTCCCGGATTCGCCGGAGCAGGTCGATTCCACTCATTCCGGGGAGACGTACATCCGCGAACACCACGTCGGGGCGGAGGCTCTCGACCAGCTCCAGCGCCTTCTCGGCATCGCCGGCCACCTCCGCCTCATAACCCGACTCGGCCAGAAAGGCCTTGACCGCACGAGCCAGGGTGCGCTCGTCGTCGACAATCAGGACGGTCGAGCCGCTCACGCCCGGACCCCGGCTTCCTCTGGAGCCACTAACGGGAGACGCACCCGAACCGAGGTAGCCCCCGGCCGACTGGTGATCTCCAGCCGCCCTCCGTTCTGCTCGACGTAGCGCTTGGCGATGGCCAGTCCGAGGCCGGTGCCTTCGGCCCGGGTGGTGAAAAACGGCTCGCACACCGATGGCAGGGCGCTGTCGGGGATGCCCGGTCCGGTATCGGCGATCTCGACTGATACCTCGCCGTCCCCGTTCAGCTCGGCCGCGATCCGGAGCCGGCCTCCATCCGGCATGGCATCGAGCGCGTTGGAGACGATCTCCACCAGGGCTTGCTCCAGCTGCATGGGGTCGACCCGAATCTCGGGAAGATCAGGCGGAACCTCTAGATCGAGCTGTACCCGGCGCTCCTTGAGCGGCTCGGCGAACGCCGGCAGGAGTCCCTCGATCAGGCGGGGAAGGCTCTCCTTGAGCGGGTGGAAGGGAGCCGGGCGGGAGAAGCTCAGCAGGTGGCTGATGCGCCGGTCGAGACGGTCCACCTCGTCGATGATCGCGTCGATGTATTCGGCGGACGACGGAGAGCCGGGGTGATGCCGCACCACCTGGGCGGCTGCCCGAAGACTGGCGAGCGGGTTGCGCAGGCCGTGGGCCACCGCCGCGGCCATCTCGCCGATGGAGGCCAGCTTTTCGGACTGCACCAGTTGGGCCCGCGATTGCCGGAGCTTGTCGGTCATTCCCGAGAAGGCTCGAGCCAACTCTCCGATCTCGTCCCTCGAGCTGGGGGTGATCGGGTGATCGAGCTGGCCCGCCCCGACCACGGCCATGGCACCGGTGAGCTCGCTGATGGGGCGGGCGAGGCCCCGGGAGATGAGCCAGGAGCCGAGCAGGCCGGCCCCGAGCGACAGCACAAGGATGAGGAGTAGAATCCGCTCCTGATTCGCGAGAATCTCTTCCAGCCTGGTGTAGGCTCCCCGGACGCTGGACTCCCGCGCCCGACGGTAGATCTCCCGGTTCAGCTGGGTAAGCGCGGGCTGCAGCCGGCCCTTGAGCTCCTGCTGGGCCATGGTGTAGGCGGCCTGACGTTGCCCCGAGTCATAGAGCTCGAAGATGCTGGCGGCCGCGGCCTGAATCTGCGCCTGGATGTCTCGTACGCCTTGGGCAAGAGCCACTTCCTCGGGCTTCAGTTCGGCAGCCCAGCGCTGCTGCCAGTAGTCCACCACCTGCCCGGCCAGGCGAAACTCCTCCCGCGCGCTGGGGTCCATGCCGCTGAGATAGCGCCAGATGACGTCGCTCTGGTCGAACATGGCGGTTTCCAGCTCGGCATAGGTCCGCGTACGGGCCATGCTCTCCCCCAGCGCCTGCAGGGCCCGGCGCTCCAGGAGGTTGCTCCGAATTGCCTCGGCCCCAATCAGCAGGGTGGGGAGGACCATGAGAGAGAAGCCGAGCAGCAGTTTGCGCTGGAAGGTCACGTCCCAAAGCTAACGGATACAAACAGGTCCGGTCAGACTCCTATCTTCCAAGCGGAGGCCCATGGAGCCACGGATGAGCACGGATGTTAACGGCCTGAAACATCAGGAACTTACCAGGCGGATCATTGGAGTGTTCTATGAGGTGTACAACGAGCTTGGGCCCGGCTTTCTGGAGTCAGTCTATGCCGAGGCACTTGCCCTGGCATTGAGGCAGGCGGGACTCATAGTCGAGCGAGAGATGCCGCTAGCAGTGCATTTTCGAGGTAACCTCGTAGGTCAATTTCGCGCTGACCTGATCGTTGGCGGCGCTGTGCTTGTGGAAGCAAAGGCCTGTCCAGGCCTGCATGCGCGGCACCAGGCTCAGGTCCTCAACTATTTGCGCGCTACGGTCGTTGAGGTCGGTCTATTGCTGAACTTTGGACCTCGGCCAGGCATCAAACGCATTCTCTTTGACAATTCTCAAAAAATGCCTCGCACGATAGTCGATAGGGGAAATGGGCAGGGAGCTAGTAAAATCCAGGGAGCTATCCGTTCCCATCCGTGTCCATCCGTGGCTCCGTCAGTTTTTTCTCTTGCTCCGGCTGACCCAATTCCATAGTTTGTCGGTAACCTGCCGCGGGAGGTCCTGCCGATGTCGGAAGCATTCCTCAGCTCCGACGACTTCGACGAACAAGCCCATCACCTCTACAACGAAGGTCGCTACGATGAAGCCCTGACCGTCCTCAGAAAAGGCATCACGCTGTACCCCCACGCCGTCGAGTTGCACATCGGAAGAGCCTACGCCCACCTGGCTCGTGAGGAGTACGCCTGGGCGCGGCGCAGCTTCGAGCAGGCACTGGCGCTCGACCCCGACCATGAGGATGGACTCGCGGGGCTGGGTGAGACTCTGCTCAAGCTGGGGGACCGGGACGGGGCCATGCGGACGATGGAGCGGATCCTCCAGCTGGGCTTCCAGGACGATCATGAGCTCATGCTCCAGATCGGCCGCGCGTTGTTTCGGGAGGGGCTCGTTGCCCCCGCGCACCGATTCTTCGACCTCGCGGTCTCGGCTCATCCGGAATCGCCCGATGCGGCCGCCTGCCTGGGGTACGCCGCCCACCGGATGGGCAACGATGCCGGATCGCTCTACTGGCTTCGCCGGGCCCTGGAAATCGACGCGAGCTACAGCGAGGCGCGAATCTATCTCGCCAATCTGCTGTACGACCGGGGCGAAACCGAGGCGGCACTCCACCAGCTCGAGCGGACCCAGCCGGAGGATCACTATGACGAGCTGGGCATCTGGAGGCACATCGAGCTCAAAAAGACCGTCTACCGGCTGCCGGACGAAGACCCGGAGCTAGCCCCGTGGCTCATCCGGCTCGGCGAGGTCATCGGCGAGCCCGATCCGATCGACATGCTGCTGGCCGAGGTAGAGGCGCAACATGCCGACGGCGGGGTGCGGGATCCGTACCAGCTCGAGTTGTTCGGGACCCTGCTCACCGAGCTGCATGCCATGCAAAAGAAGCCGGGACAGAGCGAATCTCATCTGATCATGACGCTGGCCGGCCACACGATTCGCGGCACCTGGGACGAGATTCTCTTGCAGATGAAGGCGGCCGACCGGGAGTGGGCCCAGGGATCCCTGAGCGATTTCATGGCGAGCCTGGCCCGCAGAGGGCAGGCCGAAACCGGGGTGATCATCCCAACCACCGATGCCGAGGCGTTCATACGCGGCAGTGCCGAGGCCGGGGTGCTGCGGATAGTCCAGTAAAGCGGTGAGCGGTAAGTGGTGAGGGGGGCGGTCCGGTTAAGTTCCGGGTCGCCCCGTTTGATTTCTTTTGAACTGTGGGATTGGTCGACATGACGGCTTCGGCTCACCGCTCACCGCTCACCGCTCACCGCTCACCACTGTGGACCGCAGGCGTCCATCGGGAGGTGCTACCCAACGGCCTCACCCTGTTGGTCCAGGCCGACCATTCGGCACCGGTGGTTTCGGTGGTAACCCATGTGAAGGCGGGATTCTTCGACGAGCCCGACCGGTGGACCGGTATCTCCCACGTCCTCGAGCACATGTTCTTCAAAGGCACGGCGCGGCGGGGCGTCGGCGCGATCGCACGAGAAACCAAGGCGGCCGGCGGGTACCTCAACGCCGGTACCGGCTACGACCACACCACCTACTTCACGGTGCTTCCTGCGTCTGGGCTGGCCGCGGCTCTCGACATTCAGGCGGATGCGCTCCGCAACTCGATCATCGACCCCGGTGAGCTGGCTCGCGAACTCCAGGTGATCATCCAGGAGGCCAAGCGTAAGCTCGACACCCCTCCCGCGGTGGCCCACGAGACGTTGCACGAGCTGATGTTCGATCGTCATCGGATCCGCCGCTGGCGGATCGGGAGGGACGAACAGCTCGCCCGACTTACCCGTGATGATGTCTGGGCCTACTACAGCACCCGCTATGTGCCCGAGAGAACCATCGTGGCGATCACCGGATCACTCGACCCGGACAAAGCGCTGGAGCTGGCCCGAGCAGCCTATGCCGATTGGCCGGCGAAGCCGGGTGCGGTGGATCTCTCTCCCGAAGAGCCGCCCCGTCGCGAGGTGCGTGCCCGCACCCTCCGGGGCGACATCGCTCACGCCGAGCTGGTGCTGGGCTGGCGTACGGTTCCACCGCTACACGACGATGGGCCCGCGCTCGATTTGGCTGCCGCAGTGCTGGGCACCGGACGGGGGAGCTGGTTGTACCGGGCGCTGCGCGACGACGGGATCGTGACCTCGGTTACCGCCCACAACTACGCGCCGACCGAGCTCGGGGTCTTCAGCGTCAGTACCGATCTCGCGCCTGGGAGAGTGCCGTTGGCCCTCGAGAGGATCGCGGAGTCGGTCTCGCGTCTGGCGCTCCTGGGCCCCAGTCACGAGGAGCTCGAGCGAGCCCGAACTCTGCTTCGGTCCCGCTGGGCACGGCGCATGGAGGCGATGGAAGGAAAAGGGAGTGGACTCGCCACGGCGGAGGCGCTGGACGAGGTCTCGTTTCTGGATCGGGAATACGCGGCGTTGCAGTCGCGAAACATGGAAGAGGTGCGAGCCGCAGCGGCGAGGTATCTGCAGCCCGACAACGTATCGGCAGTCGTCTATTTGCCCGCTGACGAAGGACTGGAGGTCACTGCCCCCGGCCTCGAGCGTGCGTTCGCGGTAACGGCACTTCGAAAGGTGTTCACCCAGGCCACCGGGCGGCGCCAGGTGCGTCCGGCGACGGGCACCGCTGGCCGCTGGGAAGCCGAGGTGCTTCACACCAGGCTACCGGGCAGCGATCTGCTGGTCCGGCGAAAACCCGGCATCCCCCTGGTCACTCTGGGCATATATGCGCCGCGGCTCGATTTCGATCCCGCCTCGCAGGCCGGGCTGGGTGCCTTGACCGTCCGCAGCTCGGTGCGCGGAGCCGGAGATCTCGACGCCGGCCAACTCGCCTTTGCCTTCGAACGGCTCGGGGGCACCTTGAGCGCGACCGCGGCCTCCGACTGGCTGGGGTTCGGCGCCACGGTTCTGGCAGAGCATCTCGGCGAAGCCGCCGCACTGCTGGATCTGGTGTTCACCGCGCCGCGCCTGGAAGAGACCGAGGTGGCCATCGAACGGGAGCTCATGGTCATCGAGGCCGAACAGGTGGCGGATGACATGTTCCGCTACCCCTTCCAGCTCGCCTTCGCCGAGGCGTTCGGCGATGCCGGCTATGGACTCCCGGCCAGCGGACTGCCGGACACGCTGCCAGGCATTTCCGCCGCAGACGCTCGGACCTGGCACCAGCACGGGCTGCTCGCCGTCCGTCCAGTGATTATCGCGGTAGGCGATGTGGATCCCGAGGAGGCCACCGCCGTCCTCGCCGGTGTGTTTCGCGAACACCCCGCCGTTGCCGACCGGAAGCTTGCTATCCCACTCGCGTGGGCCGGCGGCACCGGGAACTCGGGAATGCGGGTCGTGGAGCGGGAGAAGGCCCAGGCGGCTCTCGCCATGGCCTTCCCAGGGCCCGACCGGCGCCACCCCGAGCGCGCGGCGGCGGAGGTGTGGGCCGCGGTGGCCAGTGGACTCGGCGGCCGGATGTTCGAGGCTCTACGGGACCGGCGCTCGCTGGCATACACGGTGCTGGCCTCCAGCTGGCAGAAGGGACGCGCCGGCGCGCTCGTGACCTACATTGCCACCTCGCCGGAGCGGGAAGACGAGGCCCGCGGGGCCATGTTGGAGGAGCTGAGCCGCTTCAGTACGGAGCCGGTCACCGCCCAAGAGCTGGAGCAGGCCGTGAGCTACCTGGCCGGCCAGGCCGAGGTAAGACGCCAGAGTGGAGCTGCGGTAGCGGGAGAGATGCTGGAGGCGTGGCTCATCGGCAACGGCTTAGGAGATCTGGAGAACCCCGGAGCCGCGTTCCGCGCCGTCACCTCCGCCGACGTTCTACGGGTAGCCGACCGCTACCTCCGTGAGGCACAGAAGGTGGAAGGGGTGGTCCGGGGGACCGGTGTCAGCTCCCC